>LNFM01013375.1_pt1 | contig 10463 bp, 7 predicted proteins | sample 596031 | NCBI WGS metagenome assembly LNFM01 (sample SAMN04254537, study PRJNA301005) | activated carbon metagenome | isolation source: dual media filters at the Ann Arbor, Michigan drinking water treatment plant | place: USA: Ann Arbor | reverse complement strand
GCAGCCTCCACGACGGCACTGATCAACTATGGAGTTTTCGCCGCTCTCATTGTCGGGTGGCCAGATATGCCGCGTTTGGCGGCGCTCGTCGTCGCCTCTTGTCTCGCCACAATCTTCGCCTACCTGTCAATGCGTTACGGGGTGTTTCGCCGCTACCGGGATGAATAGTGACGGCGCGGAAGCCGATCGCCAGGACGCGCACCAAAAAAGCTCAACCCGAATTCAGCCTGACGACTATTCATCCTCGGTTCAGCATCACTGGCGTTTATCAACCGCCGCGATAGGGACTTGCCGACATGAGCGAATTGGGGCTGGCAAGTCGTCTACAAGGTGCGAGAGCGCTGCTAGAAATCCGGTCCGCAAAGGAACCGGAGACCAACATGAGGGTTTTGATGGTCATGTGTTCACCAGACCATACAAGGGGTTCCATATGCACGTGGATCAGCTCCGGGAGGCGCGCATGAAGTCGAGTGCCGTCAAATCCGTCGAGCTCGATATCGATTGGGCCGTACAAACTGTGATGCCCGTCGAGTTCCAGGGGCGGGAGCTTCATCTCGAAGCTCGCGCTTATCAAGGCGTCGATCCGCACTGCCAAGCGATGGTGCTCATTCACCGGGACAACCCGGCGCAGGGTGAGCTCCCGGTCGTGCGCGTCCACAGCGGCTGTGTCACGGGTGACATCTTCCATTCACTGCGCTGCGATTGCTACCCGCAGCTGCAGGCATCGATGGAGGTCATCACGACCAGCCCGCTCGGCGTGATGGTCTATTTGCCCTACCACGAGGGCCGCGGCATCGGGTTGGTCAACAAGATCCGCACGTATGCACTGCAGGACCAGGGCTACGATACCGTTGATGCGAATGTCGCGATCGGTGCACCGATCGAGGCCCGCGACTACGATCTCGCCGCCCACATCCTGTTCGACCTCGGCTTCAATCGGATCGCGCTGCTGACCAACAATCCTGCGAAGGTCAACGCGTTGCGTGCGGAAGGCATCACGGTCGTCGAGCAGCGCTCGCTGATTGTTAATGCCTCGCCGTACAACAAGCGATATCTGGCCACCAAGAAGGAGCGCATGGCGCACCTTCTGTAGAGCGGCGGTACAATCGTTATTCTCAAGCGGGCCGGTCAATGACCGGCCCGTTTTGTTTGGGTGGAGTTCGTGCTCCGCGCACGGCGGGACATTAGCTCTGTCCAGATGCTTGCCAAGGGACGGAACTCCATGACGACGGTATGGCTTCCAGCCGGCACAGCCACCGCACGAAAGAGCACGTTGGCCTTTTCGATAGGTGCCTGATCGGAACCGATCTTCGCCTTCCACCACGGGTGCCAGACGTCATTGAGCACAATCCACCCGCCGTCCGGGCTCGACACTTCGATCACGATCCGCGTCTGGCGATAGCTCGCAAGTCGCGCATTACCGGGGCCTCCGGAGCTGAATGGGAGGTCCGACTTCTCCAGAAGAACCGTGGCGCGAGGATCGAAGTCCGGCCATCGGCCTGAGGTCAAGATCTCCTCGAAATCAACGGCGCGCCCACCACCGACGAACATGACGCGTGGCAGCGCATCCTGATTCTCATAAATGAAGGCATTATCCACCTTCTCGACGAGTGTGAGTGCGCCCGGGCTCAAACGCTTGTCCATCGTCTCGACTGGAGCGCCGGTCGCGATCCAGCGAAGGCCCAGCATATCGGCGAGAAGCGACCCGTAGGACGGGAAGAGCGGCGAGAATTTCCGCTGGTCGGGCAGGCCGACATGATCGTCGGCACCGGTCGCTCGGGAATAGTGGCCGAGCCTCACAGGATTGTAGCCGAGCGTATTCTCGAGACGCTGCGTCATGCTGGCGTTCGGCCAATGAAAGCCGAGCCCGGCTAACTCGACACGGTCGCGCCGGTTCGCGTCGGCAACCACTCTCGACTTCAAGGCGCGAACGACCGCGTTGCGGCCATCGGGCTCGAACATATCGAACGTCGCCAATGGCAGAGACGAAGAGCTCGATGGGCCGTTGTTGTAGCCGAGATCGACCGCGGTCACCGCCACGAGACCAAGCGCCGCGTGCCACGGCTGAAGCGCCAAGCGCGCGCGCGACCACGCCAAGGCGACGGTCGCCGCAGCGAATGACAGAACCGCGAGCGCGAGAGGCTGACCAAGCCGCGGCACTCGATCGATGTGAATGGCAATCGCGCCGGCAGCAAGTATCGCCAGCGCCAACACAAGCCCGACTGCAACGAGCGCTGCCGAGGACGGACGCTTCCAAGGCTCGGTGAACCAGACGTGCACCGCGTAGCCCGCCAGAATGGCGCCCAGCCCGCCGATCAAGAAGACAGCATCCGCGGGCCGGCGATAGAGGCTGATTCCCGGCAGCTCATACATCAGGCGGAATGCCGGTGTGTACCAGCCGAGGCCGTAGAGCAGCATCACGACAAAGGCGAGCGTGAAAAAGCGAACGTCACGATCCCAGAGCCGTCCTGTGGTCGCAGAGGCCGCGACGAGCAGAAATGGGATCGCACCAATGTAGGACTGGCCGACGTTCTGCGCCGTGAAGAGCCCCGTGCCAACCCAGGCGAAGCTCGGCGGGCCCCAGTAGTCCGCCATATCGCCCGCGGCGCCAAAGATTTGCGGAATGACGAGCGTGACAAGGTTGGCTGGATGAAGCGATCCGGCCCCAGCTCCGGCGAAATCGATGGCCGGCCGGTTCGACTCGGCAGCCAGAAGCACGGTCATGAGCACCGGGATTGCCACGAGCGCCGATCCGACGAGCCCCCCCGTAGCGAGCGGCAGGAGACTCCGCTTCAGGCTCACCAAGGGCCGCTCATGAGTGAGCCAGAGCCAGAGCACGCGGGCCACAAGCAGATAGACGACCAGAAGCGCAACCTGATCTCGGCCGAGCACAATGCAGGCTGCCACAACGCCTGCACCAGCACCGGAGGCGATCGAGAAACGCTCCACTGCACGATCCAACAGCAGCAGTGCCCAGGGCAGATACGCGAGGCTCAGGACTTGACCGGTATGTTGGATGCGCCAGGCCATGGCAGCCCCGAACGTGAAAGCAAGCGCGGCGATCATCGCCCCCGCCCAATGCCAATGCTTGTCACGAAACCAGAGGATCAGCCCGACCCCGCCAGCCCCCATCGCCGCGAGCAAAGTCACATCCTGCGCCCAGGGCCCGGGCGCAGGATCGATCAGAGCAAGTGCCATATAGGGCGGAGAGAAGATCATCGCCTGCGGATCGGCGATCTGAGGTTGCCCGGAAAAGACGTAGGGATTCCACCACGGCAACTCACCGGCCCACAGGCTCTGAGCAAGGAATTGGATCTGAGGCAGGAAGTGAGCCTTGGAGTCCCAAGGAATGGAAACACGCCCCAGCAGCCACGGCGAGGTCATCGCGGCAAACGCGACGAGATAGAGCGCGACCGGTGCGGCGAGCGGCCATGGCACGATCCGCTCGGCGGTCAACGGATCCGACATCGCAGCTCGACGCATTGGGCTACCTCACGGATGCCGGACTTGCAAACGACGCCGCAACTCAGGCAGCAAGCCCATACGACGCCCCCCCGTAGCGCCATGTCATGACAGAGCACGGACGCCACCTCCACGACGAAGGGCGGTCCGCATCGGCGAACCGCCCTTCGTTGTAGTAGCACAAGCGGGTTCGCTTACTCGGCAGCCAGCTTCAGCGCCGGAGCGGCCGCCTTGACGTCGGCGTCGACGTGAGCTTCGAACTTGGCAAAGTTCTTGTTGAACATATCAACCAAAGAACGGGCGGTGGCGTCGTACGCGACCTTGTCGGCCCAGGTCTCGCGCGGGTTCAGGATCTTCGGATCGACACCTTCGAGCGAGGTCGGGACTTCGAAGCCGAACATGGGGTCTTTGCGCATGGGCTGGCCCTTCAGCGTTCCCGAGAGCGCTGCATCCAGGAGGGCCCGCGTTGCCTTGATCGGCATGCGGTGGCCGACACCGAACTTTCCACCAGTCCATCCCGTGTTGACGAGCCAGCAGTCGACCTTGTGCTCTGCGATGAGCTTGCGGAGCATGTTGCCATAGACACTGGGGTGGCGCGGCATGAACGGCGCGCCGAAGCACGTGGAGAACGTCGCCTGTGGCTCGGCACCCAGGCCCTTCTCGGTCCCGGCGACTTTTGCCGTGTATCCCGAGAGGAAGTGGTACATGGCCTGGCTCGGCGTCAACTTGGCGATCGGAGGTAGCACACCGAAGGCATCAGCACAGAGCATCACCACATTCTTGGGGTGTCCGGCCATGCCCGTCGGACTGGCATTGGCGATGAACTCGAGCGGGTAGGCCGAGCGGGTATTCTCTGTGAGCTTACCGTCGTCGAAGTCGACGTCGCGATCTGGCCCCTTGACGATGACATTCTCGAGCACTGATCCGAACCGGCTCGAGGCCGCGAAGATTTCGGGCTCGGCCTCCTTGGAGAGGCGGATCGTTTTGGCGTAGCAGCCGCCCTCGAAGTTGAAGATACCGTGCTTCGACCAGCCGTGCTCGTCGTCGCCGAGAAGAATGCGCTTGGGATCGGCTGAAAGAGTCGTCTTGCCGGTACCCGACAGTCCGAAAAAGATCGCTGAATCGCCGCCATGGCTGACGTTCGCAGAGCAGTGCATCGGCATGACCCCCATCTCGGGCATCATGTAGTTGAGGTAAGTGAAGACCGATTTCTTGGTCTCGCCAGCATAGGACGTACCGCCGATTAACACGAGCTTGCGCGAGAAATCGCAGGCAATGACGGTCTCCGACCGACAACCGTGCCGCGCTGGGTCGGCGCGGAAGCTGGGCAGGTTTACGACCGTGAACTGAGGGGCAAAGCCGACGAGCTCCGATGCGGCGGGTCGGCGGAGCAGATGGCGGATGAACGCAGCATGCCACGCGTACTCGGTGAAGATGCGCGCATTCAGGCGGTGGCTCGGATCGGCCCCGGCGTAAAGATCCTCGACGAACAGCTCGAGCTTGGCGGCGTGCGCGATGAAATCGTTGTAGATCGCATCAAAGTTGGCAGCACTGATCGGCTTGTTGTTGTCCCACCAGATCTGCGGCTCGGTTGTAGCATCGCGGACGGTGAACTTGTCTTGCACAGAGCGACCGGTGTGGGCTCCGGTCTCGACAATAAACGCCCCGCTCGAGGCCAATCGACCCTCGCCCCTTCGGACAGAAAGCTCTAGGAGCTCCACATGGCCAAGATTGTGCTGAATCTTGGCAGGTACGCTAAGTGCGAAGGGTACGTTTTGCATTGGACCGCGCTGCTGCTGGCGTCTCAAAACCTCGGTGCGGAGAGCGGCCGAGGTCCTCTGAAGCTTCCGGGCGCTGCCCGGATGAACGGATGCGGCCAGCAATTCCCTCAGCCCTCGGGCAAATCCGAGGGTGATGGCTTTAGCAGAGCGCCAAGGCCGCTGTCCTCGTCGAATAGTCGCACTTTTCGTGGGCGGTGTCCAAAAAGGAGGATGCTGCACCAGCGAAGAGCCTTAAAATTCATTGGCTCTGGCCGCCGCCAACGCCCCCGACAACGGCGACGATGTTGATCGGTCAAGCGGAAAAAAAGCTCAAAAAAGCGGTATAAAACAATAATTATCATAAGCTTGTAGACACCGAACGATGTGCCGAATCGCGCTGGAGCCGTCTCGGGGTTGGCGATTCACGCTCAATGCACATTTCATCCACAGCCTTGTCGAGCGGCTGAGCCGATTGTTTGCGTTGCGGCCGACGTGCAGAGGTGGATCAAGTCCCTTCGAAGCTCGACGATCGTTGTTGCGTCGACCACGTCGCTTCCCACAAATACGAAGCTGGCGAGGCGGCCCATCGGAAGAAGGACTATCGCCCAAGCCTCGGCTCTATGCTCAATGCTGGAGATAAAAATGATAAATATTCAAATGCTTAAGGGATCGTATCAAGATATTTCGATCGTGCCGTTGCCCCAGACAACCATGACACCCACTCAATTCCACCTTGTGCACCAGTTTGGGGGCGCCGGAGGCGGAGGCTCGTTCTTCGCTGTCCACTCTCTGAACCTCGAGGGGGCGGGCTTCACCTATTCCGGCGACGTACTGACAGGCGGCATCATCACCCGCGTCGGCTATACGCGTGAAAGCGGCTCCTCGAATGTCAGCGGATCGACCTACAATGGGGGATCCCAGGCCTACGATGGCTTGGCGATAGACGCGGCGCAGTTCATGGCCGCCTACCTCGCTCAGGACTCGGTCGGCATGCACGAGCTGCTTTTCGCTGGCGGCGTCCTTTTCAACGGTGTCGCCAGCCCCACACCGTTGGAGAACAGCGCTGACAATTTCAATGGGACTGGAGCCCGCGATATATTGCTCGGTCGCGCCGGAAACGACATTTTAAGCGCCGACGGAGGCGATGACTATATGGCCGGCGGGATGGGAGACGATGCCCTGCTTGCGGGAAGCGGTGCCGATCTGGTGTTCGGCGAGGACGGCGCCGACTTCGTCTGGGGCGGTGACGGAAGCGACATCGCGCTGCTGGGGGACGGAGACGATACGGCCTTTGGCGAAGCCGGCGACGATGCGCTTTACGGAGAGGCCGGCAACGACGCGTTGCAGGGCGGCGCAGGTGCCGACTTCATAGCAGGAGGCAGCGGGAACGACTATGCCTGGGGGCAGGAAGGAAACGACTATCTATTGGGCGAAGGCGGTATCGATACAATGTTCGGCGGGACCGGCGACGACGCCCTGGTCGGCGGCTCGGATGGCGATGCCCTCTATGGCGAAGACGGCAGCGACGCGCTCTTCGGCGGCAACGGCAATGATTATTTCGTCGGCGGCACCGGCGCCGACTTCCTCTACGTCATGCATGCTGGACCCACGGCCGGCGAGCAGGACTACATTGACGGCTTCGAGGTAGCGGCATCGGGTACCGCGGACTGGATCGTCATCCCAGCCGCGTATCAGGGTGCGACCAGCTTTTTCGACTCCAGCGGGTATGCCTGGATCGCCACAAATCTCAGCGGCGGCACCCACTACGTGGCCGTCGCAGGCGCCAACGCAGCGACGGTCCAGGCACAGACAATTTGGGCTTGAGGGCCACGATCTTGGTTTGACCTCACGCTACGACCGGCTCACCTCGGTCGCCTCAGCTCGGTTGTCCCCCGAGGCAATAGATGCAAAAAATGACCGCTCAGATCGCAGCGGACGCCGGAAAATGACACAGATCCCTGATTTCACGAAGATCGCCCTCGACTCGCCGGTCGCCCGTGCTGGGGGCACCGCACCTCCCACGCCCCGTTTCACCACACCCGAAGGGATCGCAATCAAGCCCTACTACACCGGCGCAGACACAGCTGGTCTCGACTTCCTCGACGGCTATCCCGGCATCGCTCCATTCGTGCGCGGGCCATATCCAACCATGTACGTCACGCAGCCTTGGACCATACGGCAGTACGCGGGCTTTTCGACGGCGGAAGACTCCAACGCGTTCTACCGGCGCAATATTGCGGCCGGGCAGAAGGGCCTGTCGGTTGCATTCGACCTCGCGACGCACCGTGGTTATGACAGCGACCACCCGCGCGTCAGGGGTGACGTCGGCATGGCAGGCGTCGCAATCGATTCCATCTACGACATGCGAACGCTGTTCGACGGCATCGATCTTTCGCAAATGTCGGTCTCAATGACCATGAATGGTGCCGTGCTGCCGGTGCTCGCCCTTTTTATCGTGGCGGGTGAGGAGCAGGGCGTTCCGGCGGCCAAGCTCTCGGGGACCATTCAGAACGACATTCTGAAGGAGTTCATGGTCCGCAACACATACATCTACCCGCCCGACCCATCGATGCGGATCATCTCGGACATTTTCGCCTACACGAGTGCGAACATGCCGAAATTCAACTCGATCTCGATCTCAGGCTACCACATGCAGGAGGCGGGTGCGACGGCGGACCTGGAGCTCGCCTATACGCTTGCTGACGGGGTGGAGTACGTGCGTGCCGGAACCCAGGCAGGTCTCGCCGTCGACAAGTTCGCGCCGCGCCTGTCGTTCTTCTGGGCAATCGGCATGAACACGTTCATGGAAATCGCCAAGATGCGGGCCGCGCGTCTGCTCTGGGCGAAGCTGATCCAGGACGAGTTCAAGCCGAAGGACGAACGCTCCCTGTCGCTGCGCACGCACTGCCAAACCTCAGGCTGGTCGCTCACCGCGCAGGACGTATTCAACAATGTCACGCGGACGTGCCTCGAGGCCATGGCCGCCACGCAGGGCCATACGCAATCGCTGCACACCAACGCTCTCGACGAGGCGATCGCGCTGCCGACAGACTTCTCGGCCAGGATCGCACGCAACACTCAGTTGGTTCTGCAGCAGGAGAGCGGCACGACGCGTGTCGCCGACCCCTGGGGCGGCAGCCATTATGTGGAGCGGCTGACGTACGAGCTCGCACAGAAAGCCTTGGAGCACATCACCGAGGTGGAGCGCCTGGGCGGAATGGCCAAGGCGATCGCGGCCGGAATCCCCAAGATGCGCATCGAGGAGGCAGCTGCGCGCACGCAAGCCCGCATCGACAGCGGCCGGCAGACGATCGTCGGTGTGAACAAGTTCCGCGTCGAGAACGAGGCCCAGCTCGAGTACCTCAAGGTCGACAACCAGCGCGTCCGCGAGCAGCAACTCGCCAAGCTGAAGCGGCTGCGCGGCGAGCGTGACGAGGCTGGTGTCCGTGCCGCGCTGGCGGCTCTGACAAACGGCGCCAGCGCCGGTGGAAACCTGCTCGACCTCTCAGTTCAGGCGGCTCGTGCAAAAGCAACCGTGGGTGAAATCTCGGATGCGATGGAAGCCGTGTTCGGGAGGCACCGCGCCGAGATCCGCTCGGTCTCAGGGGTATACAGAGCGGAGGCTGGGTCGATGAACGGCGACATCAACGGCGTCCTTAGGCTCGTCGAAAGGTTCGAGGCTAGCGACGGGCGGCGCCCCCGCATCCTGCTGGCCAAGATCGGCCAGGACGGCCACGACCGCGGCCAGAAGGTGATCGCCACGGCATTCGCCGACCTCGGCTTTGACGTCGACATCGGGCCACTATTCTCGACACCTGAGGAGGTGGCACGCCAAGCGGTGGAAAACGATGCGCACATCGTCGGCGTCTCGTCCCTCGCGGCAGGACACTTGACGCTCGTCCCCGAGCTCAGGGCTGCGCTCGAAAGGGAGGGTCGCGGCGATATCATGATCGTCGTCGGCGGGGTCATCCCGCCGGCCGACTACCCGGCGCTGTTCGAGGCCGGTGCTAAGGCTGTCTTCGGTCCCGGCACCAACATCGCCGCCGCAGCGACCGACCTGATCATCAAGCTAAATATTGCCCTCGGCTATCAGGGCGCCGAGGCGGCAGAGTAGCTCAACAAGCCCTATGGGAGTTCAACGATGGCTGCGTTTTACGAGTTGCGCCAGTACAAGATCAGGCCGGGCAAGATGGAGGCTTGGCTCAAGCTGATGGAAGGCGAGATCATTCCCTTCCAGGTCGCGAAGGGAGCCGTTATCACGGCGAGCTTCCGCGGCGAGACCGACGAGAGCGTCTATGTGTGGATCCGTCGTTTCGAGAGCGAGGCCGATCGCGAACGCATCTACAAGGACATCTACGAGTCGGATTTCTGGAAATCGAAGATCGCGCCGCAGGTGGGCGAACTGATCGACCGAGCCGCCATCAACGTGCAGCGCATCGTCCCGACGCGGATGTCGGCGGCACAGTAACGACATTTGGATCGCCGGCAGCGATCCACGACCAGCTGCCGGCGTCCCGACTATTTTTGCTTCGGAACGGCGTGGACGATTACATTGACCGCGCCATTGCAGCCGGCCAGGCACACGGTACAGATCATCCCCGTTGAGCAGCCCGGCACGTCGATTTCCTTCGGCTTGGACTGGATCGGCTTTGCCTTGACCACGGCCTGCGCCCGAACCGGACCACCGGCCTCGGCACCTTCGGCTGGGGCCGTCGCATCCTCGATGGCAGGCTCCGACGTGGAGTGCTTCTCCTCGGAGCTGCGGTTGTGGTGACGGACGGTGGCGCCTCCACCGCTCATTGCGGCGCCCTTCAAACGACCCGCCTTTGCATCGACCGACGCCATCGGCAGAGCCGCAACGACGAGTGACAATCCAACCAGAAATCGAGCCGATGCTCGCAAAGCTGTTTGCGGCGACATCAACGGTACTCCTCACATGGGACGCACGAGACGAGGTCGACGGTATGTGGATTGAGTTAACAAGATCTGAATGATCCGAGAGCTGGGTGGAACAGACCCGGTTTTATGGCTCACCGAAGGACTGGGCCCACAGCGATGCCCGCATGCGGAAAGCCGTGGCCAATTGGCGATACGAGCGCATACTCTAGGCTTTCGGCACCCAGAACCGCGAACCGCCAGAACCGCGAACCGGAGGACACACCATGCCTGCATTGAAAGACGGCAAGTTCTACAAGGTCGAGACCGACGGGCGCCTGATGATCCTGACGCTCAATCGGCCTG
>LNFM01013374.1_pt1 | contig 10464 bp, 15 predicted proteins | sample 596031 | NCBI WGS metagenome assembly LNFM01 (sample SAMN04254537, study PRJNA301005) | activated carbon metagenome | isolation source: dual media filters at the Ann Arbor, Michigan drinking water treatment plant | place: USA: Ann Arbor | reverse complement strand
CCTTTACCTCGATGTTGTCATCTTCGAGCGTGCCCCGCAGGTGTAGGTTCTCGAAGAGATCAGCCGGAAAGATCCCCTTGATGGCATCCCAACCGCTGCCTGACGTCTCGTACCTCACGGTCTGTTCCGCTGCCACCGTTTCGGGCACCGCAGTTGCCTTCACGTCGGTGCCCAGCGTGATGCCACGGATGGTTGCCCCTGCCTTTTTTGACCGGACAACCGCTGCGACCGGGTCTTGGAGAACGAGCACCGTCCCTTGGGGCACGACTCCTGTGCAGTCCGCCAAGAACCATCGCAGATAGTCCTCGAACTCTCTTGCGCGGAGCGGCTTCGTCTGAACTAGGACGACGTGATCGCCGAGAACACCGAAGTACGCGACGGACTCCAGAAACTCACGCCGCTTGCCGTCTGCAGACTGTGCTGCTGCCAACACCTCCAAATCATAGGCTTGCTTGCCGCCTTCGATGGTGATGAGCGGTTGCTTCATCCCGGGGAGGAACGACAGGAATTGCCCGAACAGCAGCCCGTGCTCCGATCCTGTCCGGTTGATCGCGATCTGCTCTGCGGTTTCAGTCTCGGGGAGGATTCGATCCTCCACGAGCGACTTCGCTGACAGCGCGGCAGAGAGGAGCGATTCAAGCGTCGCACCATGGCAAGAGTGCACTGCACGCTTGTACCAAAGACGTTTCTGTGCTCGTTGATGCATGACTTTCCTCTAGTGACTAGGCTCTCGTGGAGCGTTCTCACGGATTGAGGCAACCCCCTGCCCGCGCCGTCCCGGTTGGTGCACATGAGCGGCGCGCTCCAGTGTTCCAGGCGCATCACGTAGCCGCGTGGCCGTGATTCGCTCGTGCCTCACCGCTCTGGCGGCATCCGCTCCTCCGCCACGCGCACCGCTTCCTCTTGCGTCGTGAAGCCGCTCTGCCCATAACCCGGCACCAGGTAGGGACCTGCGGCCCCGATGCGCTGGATGCGCACCTCGCGGCCACTCGGGCCACGCACGTAGAGGTCGTGGACGATCGGCTTGTCTTCGTTGCTCATGGTGCGCACTCCTACTTGGGCTACCAACTCATCCGTACTCGGCGACCGTCGCCTTCAGCCTCGGCGCCAGCGCAAAGATGTCATCGAGCGAGCTGATCTCCACGCGCTCCTCAACCTTGTCGGTGAACAACCCCACGTAGCGCTTGCTCTGCGCGTTGAAGTGCAGGCGCGCGATCGGCTTGCGGTTGTTGTCGTCGAGCAGGATCGCGCAGTAGGACTTGGCGTCGCGCATCACCACGCGCTTCGCATCCACCACCTCGCGCAGGATGGCGCGGATGATGTTGAAGCCCTCGCGCTCCTCGTCGGTGGTCACGATGTCCGAGACTTCTTCGACCGGCGCCGCGGCTGACAACGCTCGGCCATCGGGCAGCGGATCGATGAGCGCGCCAGGTGCTGCGTCCTCGCGGAGGGCATTCTTCAGGCGATCGCTGATGCGCTCGCGGATGAAGTCCGCGAAGGACCGCTGCACGATGCCCTCGAACTGCTCACGCACGGCCTGCGTCATGCGGCCGTCGTAGATGCGCGAAGCGAACAAGCGCACGAACTCCTCGGACGGCTTTGCCAGCTCTTCGGCCAGGATCCTCTTGACCTGGTTGGTGTACTTCAGCGTGCCTGCCGCGCCGATGACGTTGCCGATATCGAATGCTTCGCGGGTGAACTTGCGCAGCTCATCCGCGTGGCTCTCGTTGAAGTCGAGCAGGTTGAAGACGAAGAATGGATGCTTGTCCATCTTGTTCGGCTCGTCGATGTCCGTATAGAACTGGTAGACGAGGCCGTTGGTCAGGATGGCGCAGCGCGCTTCGGTGACTGCGAAGTAGCGGAAGAGCTGCGAGGCATGTTCGATCACCAGCGACTTGCCGTTCCACTTGCACTCGATGAGCATGATGACCTTGCCGTCCTTGCGCACGGCGTAGTCGACTTTCTCGCCCTTCTTGATGCCGACGTCCGCCACGAACTCCGGCACCACCTCCTCGGGGTTGAAGACGTCGTAACCCAGCGCGCCGAGCATCGGCATGATGAAAGCGTTCTTGCACGCCTCTTCGGTCTGAATGCTCGCCGCCAGGCGGTTCGCACGCGCTGCGAGGTCTCGCAGCCGATCAATCAGGTCCATTCCGCATCTCCCCCTGTTTCGAGTCGAAGCCAGCCGTGCGGCAACGACGTGGAAACGGGGCGCGCAACCTTGGGTTGCCGCCCCGCAGATTGCTGGCCTAACCCCACCAGCCTGACTGAGTGTCACGGTCACGCTCCCAAGCCGCGCCACGGCCGCCTGTGGGCGTCCATGGACAGCCATGCAAGACTTGGGCGAGTCGTTGCCGCGGGTCGGGCCTGGTGGGCCGCACAGGCGCGCTCAGCGGGGCGCGAACCAGACCCCGAGAGCACCCGCTATCCACGCCGCCGCTCCTCGTGCTCCAGCGCCTGTCGTAGCTCCATGCACTCCAGCAGCCGAACCGCGCGCGCGACGGCAACCAGCAACGCAGACCAGATGATCCCGGCGAGCGTCAGGGAGACGCCCAGGATCATGCGAGCCTCGTTGACCGGCACAGCACGCGAGATGGCGCCTCCGCCCTTCGGCATCGCGGTGATGATGAGTGCGAGGCCACCCAGCACCGCGATAACCAGAACGATGATTCCGAGGGTCTTGAGCGCCGGGTTTGGCGACAGGTCCTTCTCGTGCATTCGCAGCTGCCCCTTGATCCCCTCAAGACGCTGCTGCGGATCATCCGAACGCCGCGCAGCGCCGTAGGCATCCAGCGCTCCGCTGTAGTGCTTGCTGCCCTCCATTGCTCGGGCTCTCTCAAGCGGTGAATCCATGTGATCCCCCCTGGATCGATTGCGCCGCCGGCTCAGCTTGACCCCGGTACTGATGCCGCGCCGGGTTGCGCGTTCTGGGCTGCCGGCGGCGCAGGGAAATAGTGGCGTGTTGCGGTCGCCACCGGAATCGGCGAAGTGCCGAACTTCGGGTAGGAGTTTTCCTACCGCGTCGCCCGCAGCACCTGTGCCAGTTGTCCGCCATCCAACTCGCTCAGGCTGCGCGTGCCGAAGGCCGCCTCCGCGGCATCACGCACACGCTTCAACAGATCAGGCTTGCCGCGCGCCTCGGCGTGGATTCGCGCAAGCAGTCGCTTGCGATCAGGCTCCGGCGCGGTGTCGTTCGCCTGCGCAGCCGCAGCCCAAGCCTGCAGGTAGTTCCGTGCTTGCTCGTGCTGATCTGCCGGCAGCAGCAGGTACGACGGCACCATGAACTTGCGCCGGAAGGCGCCCCACACCTGCGCGTGATTCTTGCCGCTGACGTTCACCACGCGCTGCACGAGCTGCTGCAGCTCAAAGGCTTGGGTGGCGTTGATCTGGTGCGCGCTCGGCGCCACAGTGACCTGCAGGCGCGGCCTCGCGACCGGACGCACATGGATCGTGACCTGGTTGTTGTTCCCCACGATGCCTGCGCCGTTGCCACGCACGGTCAGCGCGGTGGTCGCCGCTGCCGGTGACGCGACGGGCTTGGGGCTACGCCCCCTTCGCTTCGCGGCGTCGCCGATGTGGGTGACGTTCGATGCGGTGCTTTCCCTGATCAGCCTCTTGATACGGTCCTGCGGTGAATCATCCATCCCCTGTTTCTCCATCGTCGCGCGGTGCCGCCGCGCGGGTGCGAATACCAGGGCATAGCCATCTCAGCCGCTGCGACTACGCAGCGACGCGTACCAGGCGGATGACGTTCTTCGCCTGCTCTGGCTGTGCCATGAGTTCGTACGCAGCAACGATGAGTTCGGCCATTTTGGCCGGTGGCAGCTTCCGCTTGATCTCCGCCAGCCCTTCTTCAACAGCTTCGATCGCGAGCTGAAGTCGAGCGTGGTCGGTGAGCGCTACGGGCTGCTCTTTTGACAGCTGGGTGTTGTGTTCGCCGGTGACGACATAGAGGACATCCAAGCCTGCCGCAGCTAGTGCAGAAAGTTGCACCGCGCTCGGCGAGCTGGCGCCCTTCTCCCAGTCGATGACGGTGCGTTTGGCTGCGCCCGCGATCTCTCCGAGCGCAGGCTGGCTGAGGCCGCGCCGCTGGCGCTCCTCGCGAAGCCGTTCGCCGACAGGGTGATTTTCTGCACTCATAGCGGTTGACAGGTGCAGATTTCTGCACCATCCTTTGCCTACCCCGTGTACAACAGGCAGGCAGGATAGCAGTGAAAACCCACGCGCCAACACCGAGCCGCGAACTTCTCCTGAAGGTCAAGGCCCACTTCATCGCCAAGGGCACCACGCTCGCGAATTGGTGCCGCGACAACAAGGTCGACCAGTCCAACGCACGCCAGGCGCTGCTGGGCAGCTGGGATGGCCCGAGGGGTCGCGCGGTGCGCCTGAAGCTCGCCATCGAGGCAGGTCTGGCACCCGCCGAGAAGCCCGCCGCCAAGCGCGGCAAGGCGGCCGCATGAAGACCGCGCGCCGCCGCGCCACAGATGCCCGCCGCGCTTCGCCGGGCCTGGTGATCACCGCGCTGATCGTCATTGCCGGCTGGGTGGTCTTGGCCGCAGCAGCGTTCGGGTGGCTGCCATGAGCGCGCCTGCACCGCTGGCCCGCGCCTGGGCCGTGATCCAAGCACTCGCCGGGCACGCCTTCGACGGCCGCCGCCTGAAGGACGTCGCAGAGGCAGTGAAGCAGGCAGCCCCCACCACGTTGCGCGACCTCGAAGCGCTTGAAGACCTCGGGCTGGCGGAGCGCCTGCCGGGTCGCCCCGACAACTGGCGCCTCACCGCTCGCCTGGTGCAGCTGGCCCACGCGCATCAGCACGAGATGGCACGGCTGCGCGAGCGGCTGGAAGCCACCGACCGCAACTACACCCGCACCCCTGATTGATCGAGGACACCCACGATGGCAAAGAAGACCCCCCCCACTGCTGCTGGCGAGCTGGTTGAGCGCGAGGCGGACTATCAGCGCAACAAGCAGCTGCTGGTCGCCGAGTTCGGCGAAGGCCTGCACTGGGACCCCGACCACTACACCGCGGCCATCGCCGCTGAGATGAAGCGCGGCTGCGAAGCCTTTCTGCGCGCCGGCCGCCTGCTGGTGGTGGCCCGGGCCTGCGCCAGCCACGGCGAGTGGTCTGGCATGATCGAGCGGCTCGGCCTGGAGCCGCGCCAGGCGCAGCGGATGATGGAGGCCGCCAAGCGTGTCGCCGCGCTTCCAAATGCGTCGACGTCGACGCATTTGCTCGAAGCCGCCGGCAGCCCCAGCAAGCTGATCGAGCTGCTCAGCCTGCCGGAAGAGCAGTTCACCCAGCTCGCCGAGGAAGGCGAAACCGGCGAGCTGAGCCTCGACGATGTCGCCAAGATGGGCGTGCGCGATCTGCGCAACGCAGTCCGCGAAGCGCGCGCTGACCTCGACGCCAAGGACGAGCGCGCCGCCGAACGCGAACGCAAGATCGAGGCGCTACAGAAGGAGCTGCGCAAGGCAAAGGGCCAGCGCGAGCGCGCTACGCCGGAGGAGCGTGCGACCGAACTGCGCACGCTGGCCACCACAACCCAGATGCACCTGGTGGCTGCGGTGCACGCCCAAGGCGACGACGCCGACAGCCTGTTCGAGCGCTTCCGCAGCCTGCGCGAGGCTGCCGAGCTGGCGGGCGATGCAGGCGAGCACGACGACTTCATGGCCGGCTTGGTCGGCGACCTGCTCGGCCAGCTGCGCCGCTTGCGGGATACCTTCGGGCTGCCGCCGGTGAATGACGGCGCCTGGATCGAGGCGCAGCTCAAGAAAGTCGGGGGCTGAGCATGGCCGCCGTCCATTCGCCCGCCCTGCTGGAGGAGCTGGCCGAAGTCGCCCGCCAGGCGGCTGCGGCTGGCCACGGCGGCAAGTCCCGCGTCTATGAGGCGGCAGCCCAGCGCATGGGCTGCTCGCTCGCGACCCTGCACCAGCGACTGAAGCTGGTGCGGGTCGGCGCGCCCCGCAAGCGCCGAGCTGACGCGGGCGACCACGCGCTCAGTCGCGACGAGGCGGCATTGATCGCCGCGACGGTTGAGGAGACCCGCCGTCTGACGGGTACCGGCGCGCTGGCGCTCGAACACGCGGTCGAGATTCTGCGCAGCAACGGGCGCATCACGGCTGGCCGCGTCGACACCGACACCGGCGAGTTCACGCCGCTGAGTGTCAGCGCCATTCGCCGCGCGCTGCGCCACTACAACATGCACCCAGAGCAGTTGGCTGAGCCGACGCCGGCCGCGCGCCTGCAGAGCCCGCACCCGAACTGGTGCTGGCAGATCGATGCCTCGGTGAGCCGCCAGTTCTACCTAGCCGACGACGGCACCCGAGTGATGCCCGAGCGCGAGTTCTATCGGGGCAAGCCCGGCAATCTGGTGGCGATCAACGACTACCGCCTCTGGCGCTACGTGGTCACCGACCACGCCAGCGGCGCGCTGGAGGTCCTGTACGTGCGCGGTGCCGAAAGCAGCGCCAACGTGCTGGCAACGTTGATCCACGCCATGACGCGCCGGGCGGACGGCACCATGCACGGAGTGCCGCGCCATCTGATGGCCGACCCCGGCTCAGCGATGAAGAGCCAGGTCACCGCGAACCTGTGCGCGGCGCTGGGTATCAACCTGATCATCAACGAGGTGGGCAACGCCCGCGCGAAAGGTCAGGTCGAGAACGCGCAGTACCTCTGGGAGCGCAGCTTCGAAGCGGCCCTGAAGCTGCGCGCGCCGGTGACCAGCCTGGACGAGATCAACCGGCTGGCTGCGGAGTTCGCGCGCAACTTCAACGCGACCGCAATCCACAGCCGCACCGGCACCACGCGTCGCGATGCCTGGCTGCGCATCACCCGCGAGCAGCTGATCGAGGCTCCGAAGGTAGAGACCCTGCGCGCGCTGGCGACCACGGTGCCGGTGCCGCGCCGGGTGCGCGACTACCGCGTCAAGCACGGCGGCCGCGTGTGGGACCTGACCGGCCTGCCGGGCGTGCTGAACGGCGCCCAGGTCGAGGTGGTGATCAACGCGCTCGACCCGACCACCCTGCGGGTTGTCGTGACGGCCGACGACGGTCGCCCTGGCTACTACCTCGCGCCGGAGATTCGCACCGGCGAGTACGGCTTCGAACTCAACGCCGCGACGATCGGCGAGAACTTTCGCGCGCCGCCCGAGACCCCGGCCGATGCCGCGCGCAAGGAGATTGAGCGGCTGGCGATGGACGTGGCCAGCGACGCCGAAGCTGCCGCAGCACGCAAGGCGAAGCGCCTGGCCTTCGGCGGCACTGTGGACCCACTGAAGCCCAGCCGCGAGCTGGAGGTGGTGCCGGCGCTGCCGCGCGCCTCAACGCCCAGCACCGTCGCAGCGCCCGCCGAGGTCGAGCCCGCGCCGCGGCTGCCGCAGATCAACCCCGTCTGGCAAGCACAGGTTCTTTCGCACGAAGACATGGCCCGCGGCCTGAAGCGCCGCGTGGAAGCCCTCGGTGGCACCTGGTCTGCCGCGCTCTTCGCGCAGATGGCCGAGCGCTGGCCCGATGGCGTGATTGAGGACGAGCTCGATGGCTGCGCCACCGCGCTGCTGCGCAGCGGCCTGCGCGTGGTGGGAGGTGCCGCTTGAGCCTGGTGTTGAAGCAGGTGCTGGCAGACGCCGGCATCTCCTACCGCGAAGCCGCCGACGCCGTTGGCGTGGGCAAGAGCCTGATCGGGAACCTCTGCAACGGCCAATGGCCGCAGGGCGCCGAGACCGCCAAGAAGCTCCGCAGCTCGATCCGTTCGTTCCTGGTGTCGCGCGGCTTGCCAGCCGCCGACGCGTTCAAGAAGGCCCTGCCGCGCGCCAACGCGACAGGGCCGGTTGCCCCCGCTGTAACCCCGACTGAGACCACAAACGAGGACCCCGACATGCTACTGCGAAAGCAATCCCTCACCCCTGCAGCGCGCCAGCACTTCCACTTGGCGCGCGACCCCTTCACCGAATGCCGCGAGCCGGCCGACGTGTTCCTGAGCCCCGACGCCCGCTATGTGCGTGAGGCCATGTGGAGCGTGTGCCGCCACGGTGGGTTCCTCGCCGTGGTCGGCGAGAGCGGCGCCGGCAAGAGCACGCTGCGCGAAGAGCTGGTCGAGCGCATTCAGGCCGAAGCGCCCGGAACGATCCTGGTGCAGCCCTACGTGCTGGCAATGGAAGACAAGGACAGCGTGGGCAAGACCCTGCGCAGCCAGCACATCGCCGAAGCGATCGTGCGCGCGGTCGCGCCGCTCTCGAAGACCATGAGCAGCCCCGAGGCGCGCTTCCGCCAGCTGCACGAGGTGCTACGCGATAGTCATCGAACCGGGGCGCGGCACGTGCTGCTGATCGAAGAGGCGCACTGCCTGCCGGTGCCGACCCTGAAGCACCTGAAGCGCTACCTGGAGCTGAAGGACGGCATGAAGCCGCTGCTCAGCGTGATCCTGCTCGGCCAGCCCGAGCTGGCGCTGAAGCTCAACGAGCAGGACCCGGGCGTGCGCGAGGTGGTGCAGCGGATCGAGCTGGTGCCGTTGGCGCCGCTTGATCAGCACCTGGAGGCCTACCTGCAGCACCGCTTCCTCCGGGCCGGCGCGAAGCTTGCTGACGTGATCGATGCGACGGGCCTGGAAGCGCTGCGCGCTCGGCTCACGCCCGCACAGGGCCGCCAGCGCGGCTCGCTGCTGTATCCGCTGGCGGTGCACAACTGCCTGGCCGCCGCCATGAACGCGGCCGCTGAGCTGGGCGCACCCAAGGTCACCAAGGGCGCGTTCGGAGGTGTGGCATGAAGGCCCTGCAGGAGGCCGCCCGCCACATGGGCAAGGTGGACGCCATTGTCGGCCCTGCACGCGCGTTGGCTCTTGACACGACCATCGCTGCCGATGCGCGCGGCCTGCTGTTCCAGCTGGTAGTGATCGAGATAGCGCTGCTGGCGAACTGCCTGCCGCTCGCCCCGTCCGCACCGGCTGCCGCCGAGGCTCAACACGGAGGTGTGCATTGAGCGCCGTGCTTGCCCTGGCTACCGGCGGCCCGCTCGACCCCGGCAACGACGCGTTTCGGCGTGGCTGCTGCGCAGCCTTGTCCGCGGTCTTCTCTGCGCATGACGCCGGCAGCTGCGTCCTGCACATCGACATCAGCGGACCGAACCCGCGCTTGCTGATCACGCCGCCGCAGCATCCGCATGTTCTGCCGGGTGCGATGCGCAAGCGCGAGAGCCGGGGTGGACGAATGCACGTGCGCATGGTCGCGGTGCGCTTTGGCGCGCTTCTGGAGTGGGAGGTGCCGCGATGACGCCGGCCGACGCCCTGCCACCGCTGCCGAGGGCGCTGCAATCACAGGTGGAGCGTGTGGCTGCCGAGCTGCTGCCGCTGATGCTCCACCCGGCAAAGGCCCTGCGAGTGATCGCCCTGGTGCGCGTGGCGCTGCTCGCCGAAGAGGCCCTCGGACAGACCCTGCGCCAGATCCACGCGGACCGCATGGCTTCGGTCCAGGCGTTGCCCGCGATTGAGGAGCCGGCCGATGGATGACGACGAGCTGCCGCCCTGGCTGGGCGCCAAGTTTCAGGACGCCTTCCACGACATCTTCGCCAACCAACACCACGCCGAGCAGCACGCCGCGCCGGCAGATCAGGAGCCCAACCATGTCCATGAATGAGATCGAGCTGAAGGCGAAGGCCTTCCACGAGTGCCGCAGCCTGTTGGCCGAGCGCGTGCAGAACCTGCGGGACGAGCAGGAAGCCATCAAGCGCCGGCTGCTGACCGGCATCAAGAACGCGCTGGCGCGCTTCCGCGATGCGCACGCGCAGCTGCTGGAGCTGGTGGAGTCGCATCCCGAGCTGTTCGAGAAGCCGAAGACCCGCACCCTGCACAACGTCCGCGTGGGCTGGGTCAAGCAGCGCGGCAAGCTGGAAATCGAAGATGCCGAGCGCGTGGTCGAGCTGATCGAGAAGCTGCTGCCGGATCAGGCTGCAGCACTGATCCGCACGAAGAAGGATCCAGACAAGAAGGCACTCGGCGAACTGCCCGCGCGCGACCTGAAGCGCCTGGGCGTCCGCGTCACCGAGGACACCGAGGCGCCGTTCGTGAAGCCCGCGGATGACGGGATCGACAAGCTACTTGATGCACTCCTATCGGACGAGGACTTGGCCAAGTGCGCCTAAACCAGCAACAGGGCTACGAATCACTGTCGGTCAGGCGATCAAGGTATAGGGCGATGGACTTCTCGATTTCCTTCTCAAGTTGCTTCAGGGGCACCCGATTATCCGCTCTGTGCAACGCACGCCCCCATAGCGATGCGGCTAGCGTCTCTCCCTCTTTGCTTAGCTCAAGCACAGAGTCGAGCGCAGCTTGGATGCTGTGCACGACGCCGTCGCTAAACATCTTCTCTTGCACCTTCAGTTGCTCGATGCAGTTGGAAAGCCTTAGCAGCTCGCGAAGATCTAAGGGCGTTAGCTGGCCTGCGAAATTGAGAGCCTGGGAGATCCACGAGG
>LNFM01013373.1_pt1 | contig 10464 bp, 19 predicted proteins | sample 596031 | NCBI WGS metagenome assembly LNFM01 (sample SAMN04254537, study PRJNA301005) | activated carbon metagenome | isolation source: dual media filters at the Ann Arbor, Michigan drinking water treatment plant | place: USA: Ann Arbor | reverse complement strand
CCAACTCCATCGCGGTGCCCCTGGCCTTCCCGCAGATGATCGGCTGGGAAACGTTCTTTCCGGCCTACACAGAGAACGCCACGATTCAGGATTTCGCGCCGGGGGAAACGCCCTTTGACCAATGCTCGGCCTACGTCCGTGACGGCAACCTCGCGGTGGGCTCGTACAACCTGAAGTGGTCGGCGTTAGGCGAAGGCGACTACCTGCCGGGCTCGCGCATCACCAAGGCGCAGGGGCGCGACAACGTGAAGATTGACACTCGCGTTGCCGCTATCGCCTACGGCTGTCCCAATCCCCCGTTCCCCGAGGTGGCCGGGCTGACGCCAACGCCCGAGGGGGCGACGTACAACCCTCCCGCGCCACCGGCAACGACTACGAGCGGCGTGCCGAGCGGTGACCCGAACCTGACGCCCACCGAAGTGGCCGAGGGGCCGCAGGGGTGGACCGATGGCGCGCCAATCCCCGGCACGGTGCCGGCTGGTCCCTCGGATCTGCCGGGGCCGGGCTCGATCCCCTCGGGGCTCACGGGGCCGGCCAACGACCAATACGGGTCAACCGGCATCATGAGCAGCTCAGGGACCACGCAGGTACAGGCGCCGAGCGGTGGCGCCACGGCACCGGCCAACCCATCGGCCACGGTGCAAACCGTCATGCGTTCGCCCCTCGCGTGGCTCGCGGTGGCGGTGGCGTTGGTCGCACTCACCGGCCGCAAGAAGTAGGGGCCGGCTATGTGCTGCCAAAGCTGTGGCGCAGCCTCGCCTAACAACCCCGCGCCGGCCGGGACAGCCGGCGCAGGGCAACGCGTGCTGCAAACGTACGTGGTGCCTCTACCGGGCTTTGGCACGGTACAGGCGACGTTGCCGGCACCGGCCACGTTGCCGGCGGTCCGCACAGTGGCGCGCCCCTACCCGTGGGGGCTCATCGTGGCGGCTGTCGTGGCCGGCGTGCTGCTGTTTGGGGGCAAGCGATAGTGCGTGCCTCCACTGTGCTGGCGCTGGCCGGGCTCGCGTTGGTCGGCGTGGCGACGTTCGCCTACGTCCTGCGCCGCGAGTCTGCGCCGGCCATCGTGCCCGAGCCCTCGCCCGAGCCCTCGCCCGAGCCCGAGCCGGTGGCATCGGCCGATCCCGCGCCGATCCCCGAGCCTGAGCCCGAGCTTTCCGAAGATCCCGAGGAGGTGAGTCCGTGAGCATTCCTGTCCGCTTGAACGGGCTGGAGCTGGGCAGCATGCCCATCGCCAACGAACGCTGGCGCGTGGTCGTCGCCAACGTGACCCGGTTCAAGGTGACCAAAGAACTACTGACGTTAGGGTGGGCGACCACCGATACCGAGTCGCTCGCCCAAGCGTGGTATAGCAACGCGGCATCGGCGCAGCTCGGCTTTCCCTCGGCGCAGCCGGTGGCGCAGGGCGAGTTGTTCGTGGTCGATATGAAGTTTTCGGGGCTGTCGGCTGCACTCCTCCCGTTGTCCGCGATCCTCAATCGCTGGGAGCAGACGACGCCCAACACGCAGGTCGTTGCCGTCTCGCGCGTGCCGGCCACCGAGAACAGCACGCAGGGACAAGCGGCGCGCAGCTCCGCGTTGAACGTGGCAGCGGCCGAGCTGGAGAAGGCGCAACGGGCCAACCCCTCGCCGGCCGAGAAGTTGGCCAGTGCCGGCCGAACGGCCATCACCACGATTCAAGTAGGGTTCTGGGCGGTCATCGTGGGCGGGCTCGCGTATCTCGTCGCCAAGTCAGGGTTGGGGCGGAAGTGAGTGCGGCGCCTGTCTTTGTAAAGTCCGTCGCGCCGGCGTTGCTCCATGCGTTAGGCGTGGCGGCGCGCCAGAACGGTGGCGAAGCCGTGGCGGCGGATATCTTCGCAGCCGTTCGGCTGCACGTCCCCACCGATGCGTTAGGGTCGGTGGCGGCCACGCTCGAAACACTGGCGCGCATGCTCACCGAGGAGCACGCGCGCCGTTCGGATCTTCTCACCAAGGAAAAGGAGTCCCGTGGAACCTGACGCCCTGATCCCGATGCAAGCCGAGACGCTCGCGCGGCTCGAAAAGCGGCGCGCAATGTGGGAGCACTCCAACTTCGAGCAGACGATTGCCCTAATGCTCGACGTGCTCGACTACTCCGAGACGCAAGCGGCCGAGACGTTGGCGGCGTTGCAGTCCGAGGAGCCGGCCGCCGCGCCGGCCACCGGGCCGACCGCATGAGTGCAGCCGGCCAGCTAACGCCCCACTTCTCCAAAGCCGAGTTGAATTACAACGCGGCGCCCAATGCCACGGTGCGCGCCAACCTAGAGGCGCTCGCCGGGCTGCTGGAGGACGTGCGCGCCGTGGTCGGCGTGCCGTTGCGCGTGACCTCGGGGTATCGGCCGGCCGGCACGAACGCGGCCACGGCCGGCGCTTCGAGCAGCTCGCAACACTTGGACGGCACAGCGGCCGACGTGGTGCCGGTGGGGCTCTCCAACGTCGTGGCCATGCAACGGCTCGCAGCCTCGCCCCTACGCTCGCGGTGGGGGCAACTGATCGTGTATCCCTACGGCACGCACCTGCACGTCTCGTTGCCCACGCGCGGGAGCAACGGGGCAATGCTCGTGCAAGCGAGCGCCGACAGCGCGGCGCCTCGGTACGTGCCGTATTCATCTGCAACACTCGCCACGGTGGCCGATGCGGCGAAGGGCTCGGCCACCGCTACTGCAATCGTGACGCTGGCCACGGTGGCCGGCGCTGGAATTCTCGCACGGGGGGCCTAACGCATGGCGCAGGTAAACGAGTATCTCATTGACTTGTCGGTGGCGCGGGATCGGCTGGAGGTGGTCGGCCGGCGCTCGCGCATCACTGACGTGTACGTGGCCGAGCTGGCGCCCGGCGCGGCTGACGTGGTGCTGATTTTCGGGCTGGAGAGCCCGAGCGGGTTCCGCAACATCTTCCAAGGGCAGTCGTTCGAGTGCTGTCCGCCAGAGGAAGAAGGGTTGTACATCACCGCGCCGGCCATCGGGGGCAACCTGCGGCTCGCGGTGACGTTCGAGAAGGCTGGCGGGTCAAACGCTTCGGCGCGGGGGGCCTAATGGGCGCAGCGTCTCGGGGCGGGAGTCCGTCCAACATGGCGTTAGGCGGTGCCGGGTGCGTGCTCGAGGTGCGTCACACGCAACACGCGTTAGGCACGAACGTCACGCCCGGCTCGGGCGGGTGGACCGATGGAGGGTTCGTGCGGTATGGGGGCGACGTGGCGTTGTTGCCGGGGCTCAATCCGTGGGCCGTCGGTTCGCCGGGGCAAACGCCGGTGCGGGGCTATGAAGTGAATCTCGGCGCCGGCTGGAAGCACGCGCGCAACAACGCGGCCGGTAACACGCCGTACGATTGGTATTGCGGCGTGGCGATGGCGCCCATCGTGGCGCGCCCTCCCGTCGATCTGCCGTCCGCGTTCGGTGTGTGGGAGTTTGGCGCGCATCTCATGCTGTCCGGCATTCCGGCCGCCAATATCACCCGCGACTGTGGTATGGTGTGCGTGATGTCGGCGAATACCTCATTCGCCAACGTGCTGCGGGGCGGCGTGGCGGCCGGCAACGACTGGGCGGGGTTCGGCGTCGTGTTCAACGGGCTGGGCGATCTGGCGTGGATCGTCAAGAAGTCCGGGGCCGGCGGTGGCGCGCCGCTCACGGAACTCGTGACGTTAGGCAGCTACACGCCGCAGCCGCGCCCCATCCCCGTCAAGATCCGCGTGTACTCGGCCACCAAGGCCGTAGAGGCGAAGGTGGAGGTGTACGTGGACGGCATCAAAACCCTGACGCGTTCGTGGGGCGCGGGCTCGGTGCTGCCGGTGGCGGCCGATGCCACGTTCTCGCCACAGATGGGCAGCTTTCGCCCGATCATTCGCGCCGGACAGGAAACCGCCACCAACGTGCGGCTGCTGTTCCGTGACGAGTACCTGAAAGCGGCGCCGACGTCGGCGTTGCTCGACTAGAGGAGCACAGACAATGCGCGCACTACTGACGTTAGGCGTCGGCTTCCTGCTGGCGCGGCTGTTCATGAAGGCGCAGCCGGCCGAGTCCGTGGCCGCCGCGCCGAGTGGGCCGTTGCTCGGGGGGCCGAGCGTGACCGAGCCCTCGGGGCGGGAGCTGACGCCCGAGGAAGCGACCGAGCTGGCCGATGCGTATGCCGGCTGGCCGGCCGGAACGCCGATCCTCTACACGGATCAAACCGGCGTGCTTCGCGAGACGACAGCCGGCAAGATGGCCGAGGACTACCGAGCCGTCGCGATCATGGATGACGTGGCGTTCCTCCCGGTGAACCCTCGGGAGAGCAACCCCGCCAACGGGACCGATTCAACCTTTCGGTTCTAGCCGTGGTCCCCCGCGAGAATGTGCGGCGCGCGGTGGATAGTCTGCGTGACCGCGTGCTGTGGATGGCGTTAGGCTTAGTGCTCGGGGCGTTATCGAGTACGGCCCTAACGAGCGTGCTCCTCGCCTCGCGGCTCGCGACCGTGGAAGCCGAGATACGGGCGCTCCGGCGCGACGTGGACCGGATGCCGGCCAAGCCGTAGAAGCAAGCGCCCCCGCCACTCGTGAGAGTGACGGGGGCAGAGGGGAACCCTTCGGAGGTAAGAACCCTCGCGCCGGATGCGGGGCCGGCTCCAACAACGCTACGGGGGATATTCGGTTACGGCAACCCCTCCCGTTGCGTTATATGCCTCTAGTGCGTCAGTATCTCAAACCCTTCGGAGGTTCAATGCTCACAATCGGAGTGTCCCTAGCAGCCGTGGCGGCTGCGTGCGCCCTCGTCTCGCTCGGCTTCATGGCCGGCCGGGCGGATCGGCGTTGGTCGGTGCGGCTGGCCGTGGTGGAGGCGCAAGCCTCGGCGCGCGTGGTGTCTGGCTATCTCGCGGCCAGTGTCGGCGTGCCGGCGCACGTCATGCGCGCCTCAGAGGAGCTACACGACGCGTTGCGCTTGACCCTGCTGGAAGTCACGGGGGCCGGCCGCAATGACTGACATCGCCTATCTCGTGCGGTATGTCGCCAAGGGGCGAATTCGTGAAGCCTCGGCCGGCTCGTGCCGTCAGGCGCTCTTTGCGGCGGCCGAGCTGCTCGACGCTGGGAGCCCGTCGGTGGAAGTCTGCGCCGGGCTGCCGCTTCTCGGGGAGCTGCTGGACGCGTTGGCGGCGCATGAAGGCGCCGAGAAGTGGACGGCACGCCCACCGGTGCTGCTGGAACAGCCGGCGCACGGCTGGGTGGCGTTGCGGTTCCTCGGGCGGGATGCCGACTACCTGCGCGCGGTGGCGGCCGGCGCGAAGCGGACCACGACCGAGGAGTTGCAGGGCGAGTTGCCGTTGCTCGGGCGCGTGGTGCGTGCCTCTACCGATGCCATCCGGGGGGGCCTATGACACTCGTCAACCCAGCCGGCGCGCGGCTGCGGCTGCTCGATTGCCGCAACGCGTTGGTGGACGCTCGCACGAAACTGCGCGCCGCGTTGCCGGCGGCCGAGTTGGACCGGGACGGCTTGAGCGCGTGCCCCGAGCGCGTGGCGGTGGCCGATTGCCTCGCTCGCGTGGAGCTGGCCATATCGGACCTGTCCCGAGAGCTGGGCCGTATCGCCCGAGAAGTGGCGCGCCGCGCCGCTAGTGAGGCGGCCCAATGAACCAATACAACCCCGAGTGGTCAGGGCCACGGGACGCTTATCGCTCGTTGGAAGGGGCGCTAGGCGCAGCCGTTCGGCTGTCGGCCGCTACCGGCGCATCGGCGTTCGTGCTGGAGAACGATGCCGGCGACTTCTGCGTCACCGGCGACCCCGAGACGGCACGCGCAAAGGAGCTGCTCGGCGCGGCGGTGGCATGCGTTGTGGCGCTCACCAAAGCCGTGGGCTCTCGGAAACCTAAGAGTAATTCCCCCCCCCCCCCCCTCAGCCGGCGCGCCGGCTCGCATGGAGCGAAAGGGGTAAGTGTCGGTGGAACATGGCGTTAGCGGCCCATTGCGCCGCGCGGGGAAAGATCCCCGCGCGGCGCTTCGCTATCGCATGCGCGACGTGGCGCAGCGGCTCACCAAGGCGCGCGGCGTGCACATCTGCGGCCGGCGCGCCGCGTTCTCGCCCGAGGGACACCCTTCGGTAAGCCTTCGGGTATCCTCGGCCGATGGCCACGCGTTCTTTTCGGGCTGTGTTCGGTGCAATTCGGTGTGGGAATGTCCCGTCTGCGCGCCTCGGATCATGGCCGGCCGCGCCGAGGAGCTGGGGACGCTCAATACCGCGCATGCGGCGGCCGGTGGCGGGCTGTACCTCGCCACGTTGACGCTCCCGCATAACGAGGGGGACGCGTTGAAACCCCTGCGCCGGCACGTCTCGCGTTCGTGGTCGAACGTCACGCGCGGTGCGCCGTGGAAACGCTGGGCGGCGCGGCTCGGGCTGGCCGGTACCGTCAGGGCGCTAGAAGTCACGCACGGCGCGAACGGATGGCATCCCCACCTCCACGTGGCGCTCTATACGGCCGCGCCGCTAGAGGACGGCACGCGCGCCGAGTTTCAAGACTGGCTGGCGCGCCAGTGGCGGCGGTACATCACCGAGCCCACCCCCGAGGGGCGCACGTACCGAGCGCCGAGCGTAGAGCATGGCGTCACGGTGCAGCCGTTACGCTCGGCCGAGTACCTCGCGAAGATGGGACTAGCGGGCGAGCTGGCGAGCGCCGGCACGAAAGACGGGCGAGCTGGCCACCGTACCCCGTGGCAGATCCTACGGGATCTGACGCTGGCGGCGTTCGCCCGAGGCGACACCACCGAGGACAAGCGGCTGTGGAAGGACTTTACCCGCAGCATGAAGGGCGCGCGGCAGCTCACCTATTCCAAGGGGCTGCGGGCTCGGTACGCGTTGGCCGAGCCGGTGGACGATGCACAGCTAGCAGACGAGCAATTGCCGTTAGAAACGCTCGCGCCGGCTGACTCCGAAGTGGTCGAAACGTGGACGGCAAAAGAGTGGCTGGAAATCAGCCGGCTTGGCGTTGCTGTGCGGCTCGCGTTGCTCCAAGTTCCGAGCCTACCCCGTGACGAGTGGCGCGCCGAGATTCAGCGGATCTTTGACCACGCGCACGGACTAGAGCCCGTCCCCTTCTAGCGGAGTCCCAACATGGCCAAGCGGAACCCTTCGAGCGCCACACCACCGAGCGGTGAGGCGCCCCCTGTCGCGCCCACCGATCCCGCCACCGAGCCGGCCGGATTGCCGGCGCTGGAGCTGCTCACCGAAACGCCGGACGCCAACCCGAACCTCCACGAGTTAGAGGCATCACTCTCGCCGGCCGATCCCTCGGGCTCAGTGATGCCGGGCGCGCCGGCTGACGCGTTGCCGGGCGCGCCGGCCGCGCCTCGCGCCGGCTTCAAGCGGTGGAAGTCTGCCGAGCATCGGCGCGCCACGCGCCGGGCGATGTCGGCGCGCATCAAAGAGCTGGAGGCGATTGCAGCCGAGAAGCCGGCCGGCGCGAGTACGCCTGACGGTGCGCCGGCTCCCGAGCTGTCACCTGACGCGTTGCTCGGGATGGCGCAAGCCTCACTGGCGGCCACGTTCGGCGTAGTGTCCGGCATCGGGGCGCGCATGCGGGGCGACCACTGGCGCTTGTCGCCGGAGGAAGTGCAGACGTTGGCCGGCGCGTGGGCACCTGTCGTCGCGCCGTACCTCGGGGGGCTGTCGCAATATCTGCCCGTGGTGGCAGCCGTGGCGGTGACAGCCGAAATAGCGTGGCCGAGAATCGAGAGGGATATGCAGCTCGCCAAGGTAAACGCAGCCGAGCCGTTGCCGGCCAGCTCGCCCGAGCCGGCCACGTCGCCCAATGCTGCCGAGTAAGCGGGTATTCGTGGCGGGCGCCACCGGCACCGGAAAAAGCCACTTCCTGCGCAACGTGCTGCTCAAGTCCGAGCGGCGCGCCATCGTGTTGGATTTCACCGGGGACTTTGCGGCCAACCGGGCGCAGCTCGGGCGCGACGTGGTGATAGCCGAGACGTTCGACGATCTGCGCCGGATCTTGCCACGGCTGGCCGAGCGCCGGTCATCGTGGCGCGTGCTCACCTTCCTCCAGCGTGCGGAGTGTGAGCAGCTCGCGCGTGCGTTGTTGCCGGAACGGCTGCACTCGGGCTCAAGTCTCGCGCGGTCGCTCGGGGGCGTGGCGTTGGTGTGCGACGAGTTGAACCAATTCGCGCCACACTCGGCCGATGAATGCATTCTGAATCTGTGGCGGCGTGGTCGGCATGTCGGCTTGACGCTCCTCGGGGCGTCACAATCGCCCACCGAAGTGCAACCCATCGTGCGGGGTATGTCGCGCTTTCTCGTGCTGTTCCATCTGCACGAGCCCAACGCGGTGGCCTACTTCGCGAAGATGATCCCGCCCAACGTGCTGGAGGCGCACGAGACGTTAGGCAAATTCGAGTGTCTCGTATGGGATACCGAGCAACGCGTCGGGTATGTCCTGACGCCTGACGCCACGGTGCGGGCCACCCTCTCGGGTCGTTAGGGGCTCCATTGCGGGAAAGCGGGGGGCGGCGCTAGGTTGGCGTCGTCCCCCGTTCGTCAACCCTCTGGAGGAGTACCCAAGCCGTGAACGAATTCCTTCCCTTCCGCTCGGACTGGAAAGGCGCCGTGGGCTTCATGCTCGCGGTCGTCGTCGCCATCGCCATCGCGAAGAAGATCCCCACCGTGAAGAACTACGTCTAACCGGGAGCTGCAATCATGCTTCGCGAAACGATCCGGCAACTCTCAGCGCAGAACGTCGTTCCCAACGGGCGCACGACGTATGACCTCGCGCTCGGGATGCGGACGCTATACCTCGTCTTCCGCATCACCGGCACCGTGACCATTGCAGGTGGACCCATCACGGCCATCCGCAACGGCGGTTCCATCCTCGGCCAGTTTACTGAGCTGGGGCTCAACGAGAACGGCGAAGACGTGGTGCGCCATGACCCGCGCCTCGCCGGCATCATCAGTCAGGCGAACGCGGCGCGGGTGATCGACTCCACGCGCCTCTCGGTACTCGTGGACGGTACCTACACGTTGACAGAGACGGTGCTCGTGCCGCTCGCCAACCCTCGGGCCGTCAACCCTGCCGAAACCGCGTTCGTGGCGCGTGACCCGCGCGCGGCGCTTCAGGCGTTCATCACGTGGAGCCCGAACGTGGCGGCCATCGCCACGGCCGGCGCGGCGACCGTGACGTTCGGCACGCCGACTATCACCGTGGAGCAGCACCACGACGACGAGACGGGCGAGTTTCCCCCGATCCTGCGGCCGTTCTATCAGGACATCATCCAACCGGTGACCGGCGCGGCCAACAATGTCCCGTTCTACATCAAGACGTCCCGGTACATCCGGGCGCTCGTGATCCAGCAGGACACCAACGTTGGCGAGGTGGCCGATATCGTCACGGGGCTGATCTTCCGTGGTGACCGTCGCCTCTACTTCGGGCCCAACGCGGTGACGTTCAACGACCTTCAGCGCAAGAGCCAGTTTGAGCTGGCCGGTGATGCGGCGCGCTCGGGCTATCTCTACATCGACCTCCAGCGCGGCGGCCGTCTCTCCAACATCGTCAACCCGAACGTTGACACCAATCTTCGGTTCGAGCTGAACGTGGCGCCGAGCGCCGCAGCCGGCGCGACGTCGAACAATGTCCGTATCGGCGTCCTCGGGCTGGAAGTGGTGAACGGCGTCACGGCACAGGCGGTGGCGTTCGACGCCTAACGCATGCCGCGTTAGGTCCAGGACGATAGCCTAACGGGCGGCGCGTGGTGCGTCGCCCGTTTGACCTTCAACTCGTTAGGTGCTCGAATGGCTCTCATGGCAGCCGTGGGCGCGGTGCCCACACTGATTCAAGCGGCGCAGGGGCTCGGCAATCCGAAGGATGCCGAACGCTTCGCCGCGAACGCCGATGCGCTCGCCCGAGCGCAGGGCGGCGACCCGAACGCCCTCGCGTTTCTCAAGCAGCGCACCGGGCAGTATGGGATTGCCTTTGTCCCGGGTTATGGGGAGGTGGGCGGCTGGGCCACCGACAGCGCGAAGGGGGACGCCAAGGCCAAGTACACGGTGGCGCTCGCGCGTGCCTCAGTGATGACCACGGGGGCGCAGGTTGGCCAAGCGGCCAACGAGGCGTTAGGCACCGTCGGGTATCAAGTGGTGCCGAAGCTGGAGACGTGGCAGATCGTGGCGCTCGTTGGTGTCGTCGGGTTCGTGGCGTTCTCACTTCTCAAGAAGTAGGGGGCTCGCATGGCTACTCCTCCCTATCCCGGCTTTGCCGGCTTTCCGGCCTACTTCGAGAGTGGGGGACGCAAGTTCCCCATTGACCCGAACACAGCCGACGCCAAGAACCTGAACGCGGCCGGGCTGAAAATCTGGAATGAGGCGCATGCCGTCGATCCGACGTTAGGCGGTGCGCCCTACGGCTCGGCTGCGTGGCGCTTTCAATTCGAGCAGAACGGCCGCGCCAACTCCATCGCGGTGCCCCTGCCCTTCCCGCAGATGATC
>LNFM01013372.1_pt1 | contig 10465 bp, 4 predicted proteins | sample 596031 | NCBI WGS metagenome assembly LNFM01 (sample SAMN04254537, study PRJNA301005) | activated carbon metagenome | isolation source: dual media filters at the Ann Arbor, Michigan drinking water treatment plant | place: USA: Ann Arbor | reverse complement strand
ACCATCATGTTTGGCGCTGCAATCGCCAATAAACCATTTACTCCTTGTTTTTGGTCGGTGAGCGTACGACAAAATGCGTCTTCTGCAGCGCTACCGCGTGGGCCCATGACTAAGTCAATGTGCGCCACATTTTTCAAATCGAGGCCTGAACCATCTGGACGTTCTTCGATGACTAAACCTTCGCCAATTAATACTCGATCAATTACAGCCATTTTATTTCTCCTAATATCAACAAACACACTTCAAAAATTTGCAACCCTTACCTCTGTCGCACTTGTTTTACTTCTACTACATCTACTATTAACTACTACTTCAGGGCTAAACAATTTGTCGAAAAAGACTGTTTAACCATTGCTAACTTTTAAATACTCAGTTTCGTAACGTTGCTGCTGGCCACTTTCAAGACTAAACACACTGACGGTTTGTGTTAACTCATCCGCTTGTTCCATCAATGATTCAGCAGCAGCAGCGGCTTCTTCCACCAATGCCGTGTTTTGCTGAGTCACGTCATCCATCTTCATGATGGCTTCATTGACTTGCGCAATCCCCACGCTTTGCTCACCAGAAGCGGCGGCAATCTCAGCAATAATGTCTGACACGCGTTTTACCGATGTCACGATCTCTTGCATGGTCTCGCCAGCCATTTCAACTTGTTTAGTACCTTCAGTGGTTTTATTCACAGAATCCGTAATCAACTCTTTAATTTCTTTAGCTGCTGTAGAGGAGCGTTGTGCCAAGTTACGCACTTCGGCCGCCACTACCGCAAAGCCGCGGCCTTGCTCACCCGCACGCGCAGCTTCTACCGCAGCGTTAAGCGCCAAGATATTGGTTTGGAAAGCAATGCCATCAATCACAGAAATAATGTCTTCAATTTTGCGCGCACTGTCGTTAATGGCGCTCATGGTATTCACCACTTGACCTACTGCCTCACCGCCTTTTACGGCTACAGTTGATGATGCCAAGGCTAGTTGATTAGCTTGTTTTGCATTTTCTGCATTCAGTTTTACAGTACCCGCTAACTGATCCATGCTGGATGCCGTTTTTTCTAAACTGCTGGCCTGGTCTTCAGTACGGCGGCTTAAATCAGAGTTGCCTTGTGCAATCTCTTTGGCAGCCGTGTTAATCGCATCTGCTGCAGATTTCACTGTAATAATCGGGCCCACAATCATTTCAAGCGTTTCATTCACACCTTCTACAATCTTGCGGAAATCGCCTTGGTGTCGTGTCACATCAGCACGTACGCTAATACGGCCTTCTTTCGCTGCATCTGCCAACATTTGCGCATCCGCATTCAAGGCTTTTAGGTTCACACGTACTTGCTCAATCGCTTCATTCACATACGCTTTTTTGCCTGGGAACTGTTCAAGTGGTGCATCAAAATTACCCTCACCAAACTGTTTCACGCAAGCTAAAGCTTTTTCTGTCATGTCCATTTGGCCACCCACGATGGTATTCACGGCCGCCGCAATTTCTGAGAAACCACCTTTAAACATATGGGCATGTAGGGACATATCGATATTGCCTTTGGTATGTTCCTCAGTTACCCATTTCACAGATTCCAAGATGCCTTTGAGCTTGCCTTGTAGGCGATCTAGGTTTTTGTTGATTTCGGCTTTTTTGCCTGGGTATTGCTGAATTTCTACTGCAAAGTTACCGTCACCCAGCAACTTCATCACTTGAATCATCTCTTCTTTTTCTTGCACGTGTGCGTGCACCATGCTGTTTACGCTGTTGACCATCTCAGCATAAGCACCAGTGTATTTTTCCGCTTCGATATAAGCATCCACATCACCGGCATCATGCTGGTTAGACATTTCTTTTGTATCGGCAATAAATGTTTTGATGTTATTGCGTAACAGCTCAACACTCTCATTAATAAACGCACGTTTACCTGGAAATTTTTCCAAAGGTGCATCGAAGTTACCTTTAGAGAATTCAGAAATACAGGTGGTGACTTTGCGCATGACTTCTGCTTGGTTAGCCGCCATATAATTGACGTTCTCCGCCATGGTTTTGTAGCTACCTTGGAATGCAGATACATTGATAACTGCATCAATATTGCCTGCTTTGTTTTCTGCAGACATATGGCTTTGCTCTTCAATCACACTTTTGAGCGTTTGCTGCATTTGATACATAGAGGCCATTAAGCTGTCTTTATCTTCAGCGCTTACCCTGATTGGGCTATTTAAATCACCATTGGCAATGTTATTGGCAATATTCGCCACATCGGCAGGCTCACCGCCCAATTGTTGTAGCAAGTTACGTGTGATATAGAAGCCCAAACCAAATATTGCCAGCACCACCAATACGGCAATGGTCAGCGTTAATTTAGCTGATACACTTTTCACTGCAGCAGCATCTAAAGCACTTTGTTTAGCCATACTCACGTTGTATTCCATATGGCGTGTAATGCTCTCATTGGCTTGTTCTGCTGGAGTACGTATTGCTACATATAGCTCACGTGCAATATCTTTTTTATTGATACTAGATGCATTAATAATTGGTTGCATACGCAAAAAATACACATCTAAGTTTGCAGCAACTTCTGTCAGTAAAGCCTTATCATTTTCATCAGCAATGAGTGGCTCATAGGCTTTCAAGCTAGCTTTTAGTTCAGACTCTAGCGTTTTAATTGCACCTTCTACTTCGCGCATTTTTTCTGGTGCAGCCAGCATAGTATGGTTAGACAATCTAATGCGTAACGTGTTGAATTTATAACGAATATCATCAATCGCCATAATGCTAGGCAAGCTATTCTGATTGGCATAATTCGTCTTATCAAACACCGAACTCAGTTGGTGTTGACTCAATGCAGCCAAGCCAACCAATCCTAGTACGCTGATCAGTACCAACCCCATCATTTTTTTTGCAACAGTCAGTTTCATGTCTATTCCTTTAAATGCTCTAAATACTTAAATGCTTGCTTAATTAAAACTCTGCCCAATCAGCATCGTCTGTACCTGTTTTTGCATATGTTGCTGCTACTGGTGCTTTATTGACGACTATGCTCGGCTTGCTCTTAGGTATACTAGCCACGCTTTTTGGCGCACTTTTTGGCGCTATTCGATGCGAAGCTGCACTGCCTTCAATGCTAAACACACTCACCGTATTCATCAGCTCATCGGCTTGCTCCATCAGTGACTCTGCCGCGGCTGCAGCTTGCTCCACCAATGCAGTGTTTTGTTGTGTGGTGTCATCCATACGAATAATTGCGTCATTCACATGTGAAATGCCCACACTTTGCTCTTGAGAAGCCGCAGAAATTTCTGCAATGATGTCAGCCACATGTTTCACAGAAGAAACAATCTCTTGCATGGTGGCACCGGCAGTTTCTACTTGCTTAGTACCTTCCGTGGTTTTATTGACGGAATCAGTAATCAATTCTTTAATCTCTTTGGCAGCACTGGCAGAACGTTGCGCCAGGCTTCGCACTTCACCCGCAACAACCGCAAAACCACGGCCTTGTTCACCTGCACGTGCAGCTTCAACCGCGGCGTTGAGCGCAAGAATATTGGTTTGGAAAGCAATACCGTCGATGACAGAAATAATGTCTTCAATTTTGCGTGCACTATCGTTAATGGCGCTCATGGTATTGACCACCTCACCCACGGCTTGACCACCTTTTACAGCCACATCAGAGGCAGTAATGGCAAGTTGGTTGGCTTGTTTGGCATTGTCCGCGTTTTGTTTGACGGTACTTGATAGCTCATCCATGCTAGAGGCTGTTTTCTCTAAGTTGGCAGCTTGCTCTTCGGTACGACGACTCAAATCAGAGTTGCCTTGTGCAATTTCTTTTGCTGCGGTGTTAATGGTTTCTGCCGCAACTTTGACAGTGGTAATCGGAGTCACAATCATGTCTAGGGTCTCATTCATACCCTCAACAATCTTGCGGTAATCACCTTGATGTTGATTCGCATCGGCACGCTGTGTTACGCGTCCATCTGCGGCTGCTTGTGCAAGCATATTGGCATCGGTTACTAGACGATTCACCGCCTCAATACACGTATTCAGGTTGCTCTTAATGACGTTAAAGTCACCGTTGTAGTGGTCAACAATTTTCTCTGGGATATTCCCTTTTGAGATGTTTTCCACATACTCAGCCGCCATATTCAGCGGTGTAATCACAGAATCCAGTGTTGCGTTCACACCTTCTACTATCTTACGGAAATCACCTTGATGTTTGCCTATATCTGCACGTGTAGAAAGGTTACCATCTACAGCGGATTGCGCCAGCATCGATGTATCTGCAACTAACGCGTTTACAGCATCAATACAGGTATTCAGGTTGTTTTTGATGGTGTTAAAGTCACCATGGTAGTCATCCGTGATTTTGGAAGGGATGTTGCCTTTTGCAATACTATCTACGTAGCTTGCAGCCATATTGAGCGGCGTGATCACAGCGTCTAATGTGTTGTTAACGCCTTGCACGATTTTATAAAAATCTCCTTGATGCTTACTTGCATCTGCTCGCGTTGAGAGTTGACCTTCCACCGCAGAATGTGCCAACTGATCTACATCTGAGACAAGTGCTTGAATATTGGCACGCACTTGCTCAATAGCTTCATTCACAAATGCTTTTTTTCCAGGGAACTGCTCGAGTGTTGCGGTGAGATTACCTTCACCAAAAGCTTGGACTACGCTGATGGCTTTTTTATTCATATCTATATGACCAGCTACCATCTTATTGATGCCTTTGGCCATCTCTCCATAACCGCCTTTAAAGCGTGTGTCATCCACCGTGCAGTCGATGTCGCCAGCATCATGTTGCTGACTCACGTATTGTAAAGACTGCACTAAACCATCTAAGGTCTTTTGTAATGTGCGTATTGAGTACGCCACGCTTGCTTTATCTGATTCGGGCAAGACAATTTTTTGCGTGAGATTGCCCTCAACAAAGTTCTTGGCAATGACAGATAGTTCGGAAGGCTCCATACCAAGCTGTTGCAACAAGTTACGTTTGATATACAAGCCAATTGAAATAACGGCAGTGACAATTAAGCCAGCAATCACTAGCAACAATAGCACAGCGCTATTTTTCATTTCTGCCGCTTGTTGAGCACTGACTTGGCCTAACTCAAAGTTGTACTCACGATGTGCTTTAATGGCTTGTTGCACTTGCTCAATTTTGTCTGAAGAAGCAAGCAACGTATCACGTGCGATATTTTTCTTGTTCGCCAATGAAAGGGTAAGCACTTCGCCACCCATTTGGTCATAAGCCGCTAACATCTCAAAGTCTTTATCAAGTAATGCTTTGTCTTTAGTGTTACTGAGGTTGTTCTTTTCGTAGTTTTTGAGTGTCGTTGTGAGTAATTGATGTGTTTCAGCTACTTGTGATTCAATCACTTGCATCTTGCCACTATCGGTATTTAGCATGTGTTGCCAGATAAGGCTATTTAAACGTTCAAATTGAGCCAACGCGTCATCTAGTGTTTGTACACTGGGTGCTGAGCTTTTATTAGCGAAATTCGTGGTTTCGTAAATACGATTCATCTGAAAGTAGCTAATTCCTGACAGCGAGAATAACCCTACCGCTGCTAGCAAAATTAACGCGTACATTCTATTGGCAACACTCATTCTTTTCTCCAGGTTTTTTTATTTCTAAACTGCTTGGTTGATAGGCTTAAATAACTTTTCTCACTACTACCTTCAACGACACAATTGTGTGCTTTCTTGAGGGTTTTTGATTAATAGATAAACATCATAAAAACCCCTCTTTTCATCGTTAATCAGATCGAATTAAATACAAATTTCCATGTAAAAAAAACGCCCCTAGGTGTTATGCCTAGGGGCGTTTCTGTGGGTACAACTAAATTCGATTAAATTATCGAAAATTGAGCATTTATGCTTAGTGTGATACTGCTTATTTACTTACTAATTTTTTGGTTTCCTTAGAGGCATCAGCAACTTCTGTTTTTTTCTTAGCGGCAGCATCTGCAACAGCGTTGCCCTTCATGTGTGCTGCAGTGGCTTCTGGGCTACCTTCTTCGTAACATACTCGACCCATCATGGACACTGTACATACTTCCGCTGCTAGTGCTTGCTGTGTTGCTAAAGTCAAAACCAATGTTGTGAATGCTGTTGCTACTAATTTAACTGCCATAAAAACTCCAATAACTAGGATTTAAAAAAGTTTTAGTATTTGTTTGAACACAACCAAAACCACTTATTAGAATTAACGGTGTTGCTAGCATATTCTTTAAGTGTTTTACAATGTAGTTACAATTAATTTTCACTGGGAATATTTCATTACATATTGGTTACAAAATCAGGCATTAAGCCCGCGTCAATATTTACTTTTTGTGTTTGCTAATGGCGTTGAATAAAGTAAAAAAAGCGAGCATAAAGCTCGCTTTTTTTTACCTAGATTTTTTACCTTACTGCATGATTAAAACTCTTCCCAATCGCCATCATCGGTGCCGGTTTTAGCCAATTGTGGTTTTGGTGTAGATTTAGCCACGGGTTTGCTCATTTGGGCTGGACGTTGCGCGCTACGCATAGGACTATGCGCAACACGACGCTCGCTAGATTTAACGTTAGACGCTCCATCCACTTTGAACACACCGACCACATCTGATAATTGATTAGCTTGCTCTAAAAGTGATTCAGCCGCTGCTGCTGCCTCCTCTACTAAGGCTGCATTTTGCTGTGTTACCTCATCCATGCTAGTCACGGCTTGGTTCACTTGGTCAATGCCCGTGGTTTGCTCAGCAGAAGCTGCAGCAATTTCACTGATAATATCGGCCACGCGTTGCACAGAGGTCACCACTTCTTCCATGGTGCTGCCTGCGTTTTCAACCAATTTGGTGCCTTCTGCAGTTTTGTTTACAGAATCGGTAATCAGCTCTTTAATCTCTTTAGCTGCGCTAGCAGAACGTTGTGCTAAGTTGCGCACCTCACCTGCCACCACTGCAAAACCACGACCTTGCTCACCTGCACGTGCAGCTTCTACCGCAGCATTAAGCGCCAAGATATTGGTTTGGAAGGCAATGCCATCGATGACAGAGATAATGTCCTCAATTTTGCGGGCGCTATCGTTAATACCGGTCATGGTGTTCACCACTTCTGCCACTACTTGACCGCCTTTTACCGCCACACCAGATGCAGTAAGGGCTAATTGGTTGGCTTGTTTTGCGTTATCGGCATTTTGTTTCACAGTACCTGCAAGTTCTTCCATGCTGGCTGCTGTCTCTTCCAAGCTAGACGCTTGTTGTTCGGTACGTGCAGATAAATCGCTGTTACCGGTGGAGATTTCGCCTGCTGCTGTGGTAATGGTTTCTACTGCTAGTTTTACAGCCGCTATCGGTTCCACAATCATGTCTAGCGTTTGGTTGACACCTTCCACCACTTGGCGGAAGTTACCTTGGTGTAAGGTTACATCCGCACGAGTAGAGATACGGCCTTCGCGTGCGGCATCTGCCAGCATATTGGCATCGCTCACCAAGCGGTTTACCGCATCAATACAGGTATTGAGGTTGTCTTTAATTTGATTAAAATCACCTTGATAGTGATCAGTAATTTTGGTGGGGATATTACCTTTGGAAATATCATCCATGTATTGGGCAGCAATGTTCAAAGGTCCAATCACAGAATCTAAGGTGGCATTCACGCCTTCCACCACTTTGCGGTAATCACCCCAATGTTTAGTGGCATCTGCGCGGGTATCCAATTTACCTTCAGCAGCCGCTTTCGCCAGCATGTTGGCATCTGTAACTAGTAAGCCAAGTGCATGTACACAGGAGTTCAGGTTATCTTTAAGCGTATTAAAGTCACCGTTGTAGTTGTCTGAAATGGGTGGCGGAATAATGCCGTTGGCAAATTTATCCACGTAATCGGCTGCCACGTTCAATGGCCCAATCACTGCATCCAAAATCTTGTTCATGCCCTGGCCGATGTCCATAATAAAGCCTGTTGGCAATACACTCAGGTCAACGCGTTCAGATAACTTGCCAGCTACAGCATCGCCCACTAAGCGAATCACTTCTTGCTCGGCAATCACTTCATCGGTACGGTCATTCCATTGCGTCATACGGCCCAAGTAATCGCCTTGCTCGTTGTAGACAGGAATAATGACTAAACCAATACGACGGCCATACATGTTGATTTCCATGGCTTTGGATGTGGTTAATTTCTCAGCGAACACTTTGCGGTCATCTGTATTTTCGATGTATTGACCAATGTTGTGACCCAACATGCCCTCAACATTAAAACCATCGTGCTGTTTGGCAATTTCAGCTTGCATACGCGTCCAAATCGTTGCTGCAGATTTGTTCATGTATTGCAGTTGGTTATTGTGATCGCCAAAGGTAAAGGCAGTAGAACTATTATCCAGTGCAGATTGCAGGCGCAACGCTTGCTCGGCGACTTTTCTGGCATCGTTCACATCAAAGCCAATTTTGATTTGCATGGATTTGAGTGCTTGCATGATTTTGCCAAACTCATCATTGACTTTGGTATTAATGGCAAATGTAAGATTGCCCTCTGCAAATTTGTTCAAGGCATTAGTGGTGTTAACTGCTGATGTTTGAATTTTCTTACCAATGATTAAACCGCTGGCCACACCCACAGCCAAGCCTAATCCAGTTAATACTGGTAATGAGTTAGCCCATCCGAAGTATTGGGCAGCACCCACTGCCAATACTGGCACTGTGGTGGCCGCCAACAGTTTGTAGCGTATGGATAGATCAAATACTTGCTTGACTGCCTTGGCGACTAAGCTAGGCTTGGCAAAATTGCCTTCGCGCCATTGGCGGTACAAACGATCTGCCTCTTCCACTTGTTGGCGTGAAGGTTTTGAACGTACTGACATATACCCAATGACTGCACCACTCTGGCGAATGGGTGCCACGTTGGCCTCAACCCAATAGTGATCGCCGTTTTTGCAACGGTTTTTCACCATGCCGTTCCATGGCTTACCAGATTTAACGGTATTCCATAAATCAGCAAAAGCCTCGGGCGGCATATCTGGGTGCCGCACAATGTTGTGACTTTGGCCAATCAGTTCAGCCTCTGTGAAGCCGCTAATATCAATAAAGTCACGGTTAATGTAAGTAATGCGGCCTTTTAGGTCGGTTTTAGAAACAATCGAGCTGGTATCTGACAGCTCAATTTCTTTCTGTGTTACTGGCATGTTAATTTTCATCATTCCACTCCGTTTTCAATGTTGATCACAATTTTCCCCAGTCATCCTGTGATCTATGTTCACTATTCTGTTACAAGCTCACTACTTTTCATGCCCCAATAAAACCTACAAACCGCATTCTGTTTATTTTGTGTTGCTGCAATTAAAACTCTTCCCAATCGCTATCATCTGTACCGGTTTTTGCAGACACTTTAGCCGCGACCGGTTTAGGTGTAGGTTTTGGCGCTGCCACTGGCTTTGATGCACGCATTGGGCTATTGTGAGCACGACGCTCTTGCTGAGCGCCCGCACCTTTTAACTTAAAGTTACCCACCACTTCCATCAAACTAATGGCTTGGTCGACCAGTGATTCCGCTGCAGCTGCAGCTTCTTCCACCAAGGCCGCGTTTTGTTGGGTCACTTCATCCATGCTGGTAATTGCGGTATTCACTTGATCAATACCTGCACTTTGCTCTTGTGATGCGGCAGAAATCTCACCCATGATGTCCGTTACACGTTGTACCGATGACACGATTTCTGTCATGGTGCTACCTGCGTTTTCCACCAAGCGGGTACCTTCTTGAACCTTGCTGACTGAGTCTGATATCAACTCTTTGATCTCTTTGGCTGCACTGGCAGAACGTTGCGCTAAGTTACGCACCTCACCTGCCACTACCGCAAAGCCACGGCCTTGCTCACCTGCACGTGCCGCCTCAACCGCAGCATTCAACGCCAAGATATTAGTTTGGAAGGCGATACCATCAATGACGGAAATAATGTCTTCGATCTTGCGGGCACTTTGATTAATGTCACTCATAGTCGTGACTACGTTGCCTACCACCTCACCACCCTTTACGGCCACGCCTGATGCCGCAGCAGCCAATTGGTTAGCTTGCTTTGCATTTTCCGCATTCTGTTTCACAGTTGAAGCTAACTCCTCCATACTGGATGCAGTTTCCTCTAAACTTGATGCTTGCTCTTCTGTACGGCTAGATAGATCATTATTACCTGTAGAGATTTCACCCGCTGCGGTATTGATGGTCTCTCCAGCCTCACGTATGGATATCAACACCTCAGTCATTTTATCCATGAGTGCATTGACACCATCACACAAGCTAGCAATCGCACCTGATTTTCCATCCAATGTTACGCGACCAGTTAAATCACCTGCTTTGGCCGCTTCGATCACATGTTGTGTTTCTTCTACTGCAGTTTGTAAGACTACACTCGCCTTATGCTGCTCGGTAATATCGGTTGCATATTTAACGACTTTAAATGGCTTACCATTCATGTCTAAAATCGGGTTGTAGCTAGCTTGTAGCCAAACCTCTTTGCCACCTTTACCAA
>LNFM01013371.1_pt1 | contig 10465 bp, 8 predicted proteins | sample 596031 | NCBI WGS metagenome assembly LNFM01 (sample SAMN04254537, study PRJNA301005) | activated carbon metagenome | isolation source: dual media filters at the Ann Arbor, Michigan drinking water treatment plant | place: USA: Ann Arbor | reverse complement strand
GCGATGTTTCTGACTGGCCAAGCCTCAAACCCGTTGGCGGCGCAGATGGCCGGGCAGCAGGGGTTTCCGATCACGTGGACCAGTTGGTTCGTAGCGGGGGCGGTGCCGGGGGTCTTGTCGCTGGCGATCATCCCGCGGGTGGTGATGTGGATGTCGCCTCCCGAAATCCAAAAGACGCCGGAGGCCAGGGCCTTCGCTTCCTCGGAACTCGCGAAGATGGGACCGATGTCGACGGCGGAACGGATTCTGGCGTTGATCTTCGTTGGGGTCTGCGGACTGTGGGCCACGAGCGGCTGGCACAAGATGGACATTACACTGACAGCCCTCCTCGGCTGCGCGGCGCTGCTGCTGACCGGGGTGCTGACTTGGGAGGACGTCAAGACCGAGACGGCCGCCTGGGACATCTTCATCTGGTACGGCGGGCTGCTGCGCCTCGGCCGGGCGCTAAACGATGGCGGGGTGACGACTGCCTTCGCCAAGAGCATCGGGGCGCAGTTCAGCGATTCGGGCTGGGTGCTGCTCTTCATCGTCGCGCTGCTGATCTACTTCTACGCGCACTACTTCCTGGCGAGCATCACGGCCCACTTGTTGGCACTGTACCCGCCTTTTCTCGCGCTGCTGATTTTGAAAGGCGCGCCGCTGGGTTTGGTCGTCTTCGCCTTCGCCTGCTTCACCAACTTCTCGGCCGGGCTAACAAACTACGGGACGACGCCGAGCCCAATGTTCTTCGCGCACGGCTACGCCACGTTTCCGCTGTGGTGGCGCGTGGGGTTCGTTTGCTCACTCGTGAACATCGCCATCTGGTCGACGTTCGGTTTCGGCTGGTGGAAGCTGCTGGGAATCTGGTAACTAGCGGGCCGCTTCGAGCTGCACCTGACGGGCGCGTTCAAACGCCTGCTTGTTCTGATACTCGAACCAGAACTTGCTACCGGCCGCCCAGAAGTACCCGCCCGCAAACAGCGAGAGGAACGGAATAGCCAGGAAGTTGTAGGTTTCAATCGAGTACCACATCATCCACAGAAAGTACGTGCCGGCCAGCGTCTCGATGTACGGCAGCGTCCCGATCTTGCTCTTGTACTTCGCTTTCGACGGAATCTTGCCGATGCCGTACTTCGGGGTGCGGGCAAATGCTGTCTGGTGGCCGACGATCGCCTCCATCACCGCTTTGGCGTTCGACAGGGTCAGCGCCACGCCAGCCATCATCAGCCAAGGCAGGTACTTGATGGACTTCGTCCAACCCTTGCCGTGCAGCTGGCGCTGCGCGACGAGATAGAAGGCCGAGATCGACCAGAAGCTGGCCACCATGAGCGGCAGATCGACGAACACCATCTGCATCCAGCCCATGTAGAAGCGGCAGATCATCACCGGGAGCATCAGCAGGCTCATAACGACCATCAACGGATAGGCGATGTTCGGCGTGAGATGGCAGATGGCTTCGAGCTTGATGCGCCACGGCTGCTTGCTGTCCAGGATCATGGGCAGCAGCTTTTTCGCGCACTGCGTCAGGCCCTTCGACCAGCGGGTCTGCTGCACCTGGAAGCCGTGCATGTCCGTGGGGAGTTCGCTCGGGCACTCGACATCGGGCAGGTAGATGAACTGCCAGCCTTTCAGCTGGGCGCGGTAAGAGAGGTCAGAGTCCTCGGTCAGGGTATCGTGCTGCCACCCGCCCGCGTCTTCGATCATCGCCTTGCGGAGGATGCCGGCCGTGCCGTTGAAGTTGAAGAACAGACCGCCGCCGGCCCGGGCGACGTGTTCAAGGACGAAGTGGCCGTCGAGGAGCATCGTCTGCACTTCGGTTAGCTTGTTGACGCTCTGATTGAGGTACGTCCACCGGGTCTGCACTACGCCAACCTTGGGATCGGCAAAGTAGTGGATGGTCCGCTGGAGGAAATCGGTGGGGACGACGAAGTCGGCGTCAAACACCGCCACCACGATGCCGGTGGCCGTCTTCAGGCCTTCCTGCAGGGCGCCGGCTTTGTAGCCGTGGCGGTTGGTGCGGTGATGGTATTCGATGGGGTGGCCCATGGCACGGTATTCTGCCACGAGGCGCTCGGTGAATGGATGGGTTTCGTCGGTCGAATCGTCGAGGACCTGAATTTGGAGCTTGTCTTTGGGGTAGTCGATTTTGACGATCGTATCGATGAGCCGTTCGACCACGAAGCGTTCATTGAAGAGCGGAAGTTGGATGGTAACGGGGGGCAGTTCGTCGAAGCGCTGCGGCGGGGCGGTGGGCAGATTGCGGCGATGCTTGAAATAGCCGCGAATCATTTCGTAGCGATGCATGCCATAGAAGCTCAGGATGAGCAGAATGACAAAATACGGCACGATCAGCAGATAGTCGAACAAAGCCAGAGAGTGGACGCCCGCGAAGGTGTCATCAAACATCTCCCGCTTCAATTGCTCAAAAGCCGACTGATTGGTGACGAAAAACGCTATGGTAGTGGGCATGCGCGCGCTAGGGGTGGGCGGAACAGTTCTAGGCGTTGGCTTGCTGGCTTTGGTTTGGGCGGCTCAGAACCGCAGCACCCCGACTCTAGCCATCGTCCTGTACCTATTTATCTCCTTAGTATATCTGATTCTTGTAACCCACTTTTCCGGATGGGAAAGGTTGGTTTCGCTCCGGTTCGTTTTGGGCTTCGCGCTGCTGTTTCGCCTGGAAGCGTCCTGGATGGCCTCCGTGTTCACCGACGACCTGTACCGCTACCGCTGGGAAGGCCGGTTGCAGTTGGCGGGCGGGAACCCATACCAGGAGCGCCCAGGCGACCCCCGTTGGAGCGCGCTGCGCGACGAAACGTTTCAGCTGGTGGACGGCAAAGACTTCAAGGCCGTCTATGGGCCGCTCGTCGAGAATCTGCAGCGGGAGATGGCACGGCTTTCGGACTCGGTTTGGATCTACAAGGCCCCCGCGATTCTGGCCGATCTCGCCTTGTTGCTGCTGCTCGCGCGGTGGCACGGGGCGCGGGCCGCCTTGCTCTATGGCTGGTGCCCGCTGGCGATCGTGGAGTTTGCGGGGATGGGTCACAATGACGCGCTGCTGATTCTGGCGTTGACTCTCGCGATGCGCTATCGTTCGGGGTTCGCGCTGGGGTTGGCGATTGCCGTGAAGTGGTGGCCCGCGTTGCTGCTTCCGGCTTTCGTTCGGGCCGACCGGCGGACCGCTTGGGCGGTGCTGGTACCCGCCGTGCTGTTCTTGCCGTATCTCAGCGACATCCGGGAGAATGCCGATTTCGCGAGCGGCTTTCTCGGCGGCTGGTCGAATAACCCGAGTTTGTTCTGGCTGATCGAGCTCGTCTCGCCGACCCGGGCCGCGGCGAAATACATTGTGTTAGGCCTCTTAGCCGGGGTGGCGTTGCTGCCGCTGCGGCTGGAGCAGTCCGTTCTCACGACGACGTTGGCCATCCTGTTGCTCTCCGCCAATGTGCATCCCTGGTATCTGACTTGGCTGCTGCCGCACTGGGCCGTGCTGGCGGCGCCGCCGCTCGCTGTCTGGATGGCGCTGACGCCCTTACAGTACTGGGGCTTGACCGAGTGGCGGACCTCCGGGCGGTGGGTGGAGCGGGGGCCGTGGAACCTAGTGGTTTACGGGATCGCGGCCGGGGTGTTTTTCGTGTGGTGGGTGCGCCGTCGTCGCGTACAATAGAAGGTTGGAGTTGTAGGGAGTTGCAAGAGCAGATCCGCGCGGTGGGTAAGATCTTTATCGGTTTTGGAATCTTTGGAGCAGTGGCCTCCGTGGGGGTTCTTGCGGCCTTTGGCGGACCCTCCGGCTTATTGGCTTTTGATGCCGAGGCGAAGCACAACGATCTAACCACGATTCCTCTGGATCGACTGATCGCCGCCGCTTACATTGCATTGAGTATGGCGATGTCTGTTCCTTTGATCCTTGTAGGACGGGGCATCCTGCGGTGGCAAATGTGGGCGCACACCGGCGGTATCTTGACGGCGGCCGCGACGGTGCTGCTGTTCCCCGTAGGCACGGCAATCGGTATCTATGCCCTTTGGGTGATGTTACTGCCAGAGACCGAACCGCTCTTTATGCGCCCGCCGGAACCCAGAAGAAACGCGCCAGTAAGATGACGGTCAGCAGATAGAGAAACGGGCTGATCTCTCTCGCGCGTCCGGCGGCCACGGTCAACAGGGTATGGGCGATCAATCCAAAGGCTAACCCGGTGGCGATGCTGAAAGTTAAGGGGATGGCGGCGAGGGTGAGAAACGCGGGGATGGCGGCGGGGTATTCGCTCCATTCGACCTCGCTAGCGTGCGTCATCATGAGGGCGCCGACCAGGATGAGAGCGGGTGCGGTGGCGTAAGCCGGAACTGCGCCGAGCCAGGGCGCCACGAAAAACGAACCGAGGAACAGGAGTCCCGTAACGATGGCGGTGACCCCGCTTCGCCCGCCCTCCGCCACCCCCGCCGCGCTCTCGATGTAGCTGACGACGGTGGAGGTGCCGAGCAGGGCGCCGCCCATGGTGGCCACGGAGTCCGCAAACAGGATGCGGTCCACGCGGGGGATTCGGCCGGCGGAATCCTGCAGTCCAGCGCGCTTCGAGACGGCCAGCAGCGTGCCCAGATTATCGAAAAGGTCGACGAACAGGAAAGCGAAGATGATTTCAAGGAGGCCCAGGCGAAGAGCGCCGGCGATATCGAGTTGGCCGGCGGTTGCGGCGATGGCCGTCAGCGAAGCGTCCGGCGCCGTCCGGCCACCCCACCCGGCGGCCAGCGCGGTGGCGACCAGGCCCAGCAGCATGGCGCCGGGTACGCGGCGAACGAGCAGAATGGCCGTAAAAAGCAGTCCGGCCAGCGCGGTGGCGGGGCCGGGAGCGCGAAGGTCGCCGAGGGCGAGGGCGGTGGCCGGGTGCGCGACGACGATCCCCGCGTTCTTCAAGCCGATGAAAGCGATGAAGAGGCCGATGCCGACGGCGACGGCGGCGTAGAGGGACGGCGGGACGGCTTCGACCAGCCGGCGGCGAAGGCCCGTCAACGTCAGCAGCAAAAAAGCGGCGCCGGAGAGAAACACGGCGCCCAGGGCGGTTTGCCAGGAAACCCCCATGCCTTGCACGACAGCATAGGTAAAGTAGGCGTTTAACCCCATCCCGGGCGCCATGGCCAACGGGTAGCGGGCCACGGCGCCCATCAGAATGCTCGCCAAGCCGGCCGCCAGACACGTCGCGGCGGTTACCGCGGCGGCGGGCATGCCGGCCTGAGCCAGAATAGAGGGATTGACGAAGACGATGTAAGCCATTGTCAGGAAGGTGGTACAACCGGCGAGAATTTCGGTGCGCCAGTTGGTTCCTAACTCGGCAAAGGCAAAGTACTCCGCCAACCCCTGTTTCATTTAGTCGATGCGCAGAGAGCTGATGCGGTTATTCCAAGCGCCGCGGCTGAAGTTACGCATGTTGGGGACGTCGCGGGTGATCATCTCCGTGCGGCCGCCCAGGTTGGCTTGGTCCGCCACGGTAATGCGGCTCGCGCGCCCGAAGAAGCGGACGGAGGTGAAGCTGTTGTTCCAATCGCTGCTCAAACGCTGACGCTGGTCGCCGGAGACGACGCAGAACGCTTCGCCCTTGTACTGGGGCTGCGTGTAGAAGCACGCGCCGTCGCCATCCATCTTCCACATATTCGCGTTCTGATCGAAGTACTTGGCGTCGCGGTTGCCCACGCCGCCGCCAGCCGGGTTGTAGGGTTGGTTAGGGTTGTCGTAGCGGCTGTTTCCAGAATTGGGGTAGTTTTGCTGGTTCTGCTGGTTCTGCCGGTTTTGCCGGTCGCGCCGGTTCCGGCGGTCGTTGTAGCCGGGTTGATTTTGGGTGTTCGTGTTATAGCCGGCCACGCGGCGCAGGGTCCATTGCTGGTTGATCTCACCGTTTTTGTTGTAGGTGTTGATCTTGATGCCGTTGTCTTTTTTGCCGTAAGGAATGTCGAGCGCCTTACCGGAGACGTTGACGATGAGGACGGCGCCATTGTTGGCCGACTCGAGACGCCAGCGCTGGGCGTCGGAGGCGCTGTACTGCTGCGCCGCCACCGGCTCGGAGTTGTTCGGACGGGTCTGGGTAAGGGCGTAGCCGTTCATTCCATTGCGGATGTAGACAAAGCCGCCGCCGGCGTCCTGGATGTCCCACGTCTGGTTGTCGGTGTTGCGGTTCTCGAACTGAATGATGGTCCGCTGGTCGTTGCGATCGAGATCGAGGACCTTCTGCGAGAGGTTGCTGAGAATCTCGTAACGGCCGGGACCGTCGTAGCCGTTCTGCGCGAAGGCCGCCAGCGGCAACAACAGGGCGATGAGGGTTTTCTTCATGGAATGATTTGCTCCGGCGGTTGGATGCATTTACAGGATGCCGAGTTCCTTGAGAACTGCATTTGCCCCATAAACTTTCCGCAGAGCCTCAATGATCCCCTGGCTGGCGACGTGGACCGAGCGTTCCCGCGAGTCGCGGTACAAGTATTGGTTCGGGAGCCCCTCGATGTTGCCATCAAACAGAATGCCCACGACTTCGCCCTTTGTGTTCACCGTGGGGCTGCCGGAGTTGCCTCCGTGGGTGTCGGCGGTGGTGACGAAATTATAAGGGGTCTTCAACTTCAGAGCCGATTTGGCCTTGACCCAGGAAGGTGGCAGCGCGAAGGGCTCGACGCCCGTGGCGCGCCGGTAGAGACCGGAGAAATCGGTCGCCCACGGGGCCGATTTCCCGGCGGCGTTGGTGTAGCCTTTCACGGGCGCGTACGTGAGGCGGAGGGTGAAGGTTGCGTCCGGATACTCCTTATCGCCGTAGATAGCAAAGCGAGCTTGGGCGATGCGGGAGGCGCTTGAGACCGTGACGGCCTCCACGCGATCTTCAAAGCGCTTGCGCAGTTCCCGCGCCTTGGGGTCGAGGGCCTTGGCCACCTTCATCATCGGGTCGTCGAAGGCCGCGGGAGACTTGCGAACGGCCACGTCGGCCAGCTTGGAGTTGGTCACGTAGTAGTCGGCCGCGGCGGAGGGGGTGCGGCCGGCCAGGATTTCGACGACGAACGGTTCGGTGGGTCCGAAGGTGGCGACCAGGTTTTCTAGATAGTGCGTGAGAGCCAGCTTTTCGAGCAAGGGGTAGATGGGCGCGGTGGAATAGAGCGCCTGCTCCTGGGCCGACAGATTGGCATCGTTCCACTCGCGGAGGCGTTCGCCGTTGGGCTTTGCTTTCTCGGCTTGGTACCGTAAAAGCCCCTTGGCGATACCGAAGAGCTCGGAGCCGGTGGCGGGAGCGCGTTCGGTATAGGTGAACTGCGTGTAGAAGGCTTTGTACTCGGAGTAGGCGGCGGCGATCTCGTCCCAGGTCTTGCCGAAACGGGCCTGTTTGGCCGGGTCGTCGGCGATCGCTTTCCGCAGGCGGGTCTCCTGCTCCTGCTTGAGGCGCATCAGTTCTGGCTCTTGCAGGCCGGCGAGGAAGCCGGTACGTGCCTTGATGCTGTTCTGCAGCCCGGCAAGCAGGTCGCGGGCGATCCTCTTGTTCTCGGCATCGAGTTCGCCGAAGGCGAGAAGCTTCTTGACGAGGCGGCCATTCGTATCGAGCGAAATCGGCATGACGACGTCGCGTTGGAACTCGAGTTCAGCCATCGTCGCGAGGCGTTCCGTGCGGCCGGGGTGGCCGGAGACGAAAATCAGCTCGTTGTTCTTCGCGCCGGTTTTCGACCAGGGGAGAAAGTTCTTCACCTGGGCGGGCTTGCCGTTCTCGTACGCGCGGAAGAGCGCAAAATCGAGGCAGTAGCGGGGATAGGTGAAGTTGTCGGGGTCGCCGCCGAAGGCCGCGATCCCTTCTTCCGGCGCGAAAACGAGCCGGACGTCGGTGTACTTCTTGTATTGATAGAGGTCGTACTGGCCGCCGGAGTAGAGGGTGACGACATCGCAGCGGTTGCCGGTGGCGGCGCCGCACTCCTTTTCGAGGGCGGAGGCGTTCGAACGCCGGATGCGCGCCGCTTCGGCGGGGGCCGTCGCATCCGTCGTCCCGGCCTTGATCTTGTCCGTTACGGTTTCAATCTTCTGCAGCACGTTGACTTCGAGACTGGGGCAGGGCTTTTCGGCGGCCGTTGAATCTGCCGCGAAGCCATTCTTCATGTAGTCATTTTCTTTTGAAGAAACCTGGTAAATGCAGTCTGCGCCGACGTGATGGTTGGTAAATAGCAGCCCGTTTGGCGAGACGAAGGAGCCGGAGCCGCCGTTATTGAACCGAACGGAGGAGAGCTGCAGCGTGTTGAGAAACTGGTCCGTAACCGTGAAGCCGAACTTCTTCTTTACCTCTTCGCGGGGAAACTTATTGAAGAGCCACATGCCCTCCTCGGCGGCGCCCGGTACGGCGGCGAGGAGCAGGAAAAGCGGAAGAAGCAAGAGTCGGCGCATTGCATCCATTCTTGCATAAGCGGATTTCAAAAATTGTAAACCGATGAAACGAAGAGAGTTAGCGCTGGTTTTTGAGGTTTCCGAGTGTACAGCTAGCGGTTGAGTGTGAGATACTTAGAGTTCGGCTTACGGCAATGAATCAAGTGGACGAGGCGATTGCCCGTTATCACAGCATCCTCGAAACAGAACCTTTCCGCGATTTGAGCTGGGTGGAGCGTTTCCATGGAACGCTGCGGACACGGAAATTGGAACTGGGCAATCGCCCGGTGTCGCCGTTTCTACGGCCGCATCTGGTGACGAGGGAGCAGTACGAAGGTCTCGTGAAGGGTGGGCAGTTGCTGGCCTCCGCGGTGGATCAACTGCGGAAGATGGCCATGGAAAACCCGGCGTTGATGACGCGGATGGATCTGCTGCCGGCTGAGCGGATGTTAGCGGCGGTGAATCCGGGTTATAAACATTTCGCCGTGACGGGATTGTTGGACACGGCATTGGATAACGGCCACATGCGGTTCTCCGACTACAGCGCCGAAACCCCCGTGGGCGTGTTATACGCCGAGGTTTTGGCCGATGAGTTGTACGAAACCGGCCCGATGAAAGAGTTCCGCAAGGCGACAAAGTTAGCCAAGCTCGGCGGGGTGAAGTATCTGCAAGCCGCTCTGCTGAAGGCTTACAAAGAGTTTGGTGGCAAAGCCGCGCCGCAGGTGGCGATTCTCGAGATGCGTCATCCGTTTGAGACGCTGGAGTCGCGCGAGTATCATTTGCTGGCGGAGAATTTTTCGGCGCATGGCCTGCCGACGATTATCGCTTCGCCCGAGCAGTTGGAGTACAAGAACGGCGTCCTGCGGAAGGGCGAGTTCGTCATCGATATCGTCTACCGGCGGATGAAGACACGCGAGTTTGTCGTGCACTTCGATCCGAATAACCACCCGTTGGTACGGGCGTACCGCGACGGCAAGGTTTGTGTCGTAAACAGTTTCCGCTCCGATATGGCGCAGAAAAAGGCTGTTTTCGACCTGTTGACGGACGAGGCCGTGCTGGCGCACTTCCCGGCGGCGGACCGGGTGGCGATCCGGAAGTTGATCCCGACGACTCGCGTCGTGAGCGAGCGGATGGTGGCGTGGGACGGGACGGACGAGGTGGATCTGCCTCAGTTCATCGCGGCGAATCGCGAACGGCTGGCGTTGCGGCCCAATGACGACACCGAAGAGCGGCAGACGTTTATCGGCGAGGAGATGGACCAGGTAGGATGGGAACGCGCGGTGCGGACGGCGCTGCGGAGCCCTTACGTGGTGCAGGAGAACGTGAAGTCGCCGACGGCGAAGTTCCCGGTGTACAGCTACGGATCGATGGACTTGAAAGAGATGCGGGTAGAGGTTCATCCGCACGTGTATCTGGGCAAAGTGCAGAGTGCCTCCAGTTGGCTGACGCCAGCGGCGGGGACCTTCTCGACGGTAACCGGCATTACGCCGACCTACTTACTCGAGACGAAGTAAGCCGCTCTAACTGGGCCGCATGGCGTTCGCCGTGGCGGAGGATGAGCAGGCAGGCGTCGCCGAAGTTGGGCCGCAGGAACCAGGCGTAGGGCGAGGTGAGTTTCAACCGTCGCCAGCAGAGAGATTCGGCTTGGCGGATGAGCCGGCGGAGTTCGGCGTGGGTCGCGAGGACGGCGTCGAGGACGCCGGGGCGGGCTTGCGGGCCGGGCCGTGCGGCGGCAGGGGCGGAGAGCTTGGCGGGTTTTGTCAGCGCGGTGGTGAGGTAGCCGCCAAGCAGGGTGGGTCGCCAGCGGCCGTCCGCTAGGGGTTCTGCACGCGCGGCTAGGGGCCGGAGACGCTCGAGATAGGCCGTGTTGAGCATCGTCATGTGTTCGAGGATTTGGGCGGCCGTCCAGCCAGAGACCGGCAGGGCGTTGAGGTCAGTTTGACGTAGCCGGGCGTCGAGTTCGTCGAGGCCGGCGAGCAGTTCGGTTTGCAGTTGGTTTTGGGTTGTCATGGCTTGAGGTCCAGCGGGCGACGATGGCTTCGACCACATCGTCAAGGGGGAGATCGGGTTGATAGAGGGCGAAGTGTTCGCAAAGGCCGTCGATTTGCGCAAAGAGGGCGTAGGCCT
>LNFM01022676.1_pt1 | contig 10466 bp, 10 predicted proteins | sample 596031 | NCBI WGS metagenome assembly LNFM01 (sample SAMN04254537, study PRJNA301005) | activated carbon metagenome | isolation source: dual media filters at the Ann Arbor, Michigan drinking water treatment plant | place: USA: Ann Arbor | reverse complement strand
TGATGGGGCTCGAACCCACGACAACAGGAATCACAATCCTGGACTCTACCAACTGAGCTACAGCCACCGCAAGCCGCAGATTATAGCCGGAAGTCGCGCAGCGCCTTCCGGCCAGCCGCGGATAAACCTCAGCGGGAGGCTGCCACGGGCACAGCGGGCTTGGGCTCGTTCACCAGAATGCGGGCCTTGAAGCGCGTTTTGAGCGTTTCGTAGTAAGCCAGGCTCTCTGCGCCGGCCCACCATTGGCTGTACTGCTGCACTTCCTGGGTCAAGGCCTGAGGGGGTCGGGCCTCACGAGGCAGCACTTTTTCAACCTTCACGACGGCATAACCTGCGTCGCCCAGCGGCACACCGACCCAGGCCGGCAAGCTCTTGGGGTCGGCACTGAGTGCGGCGGTCAACACCGGCTGGGCGAGGCCTTGCGTGTTCTCGCGCGACAGCGTCTGCGCGGCGGAGAGGCCCGTCGCAGCGCCGCCGGATTTCCAGGCCTGGAGCTGCTTCTCGCCCTCTTCGCGCGCCAGTTCGGCCGAGCGCTGAGCCACCAGGCGGGCCCGCACCGTTTCGCGCACCTCGTCCAGCGGGCGGGTGCGGGCGGGCGAGTGCTTCACCACCCGTGCAGCCACCAGTTGGTTGGAGCCGGTCTCGATGGCTTCGGTGTTGCGCTTCTTGTCGATCGCGTCGGGCGCGAACAGTGCAGCCAGGAGCCGCTCGTTGGCCAGGACGCCGGGCGCACCTTGTGGCTGGCGCTGGACACCCTGGGCCGTGCGGATGTCGAGCTTCAGACGATCGGCTGCGGGCTTGAGGCTGTCGGCCTGTTCGTACACGAGGTTGCTGAAGGTCTCCGCTGCTTCTGCGAACTGCTTCTGCGCCTGTTGTTGCTTGAGCTCGGCTTCGATCTCGGGCCGCATGGACTCGAAGCTTTTCTGTGGCGGTGTCTTGATGTCGGTGAGCTGGATGATGTGGAAGCCGAACTCAGTCTCCACCAGATCGGAAATGCCACCCTTGGACAGCGAGAACGCCACGTCCTCGAACGGTTTGACCATGGCGCCACGCGCGAAGAAATCCAGGTCACCACCGTTGGCGGCAGAGCCGGGGTCTTGCGACTGTGCCTTGGCCACGTCGGCAAACGTCTCCGGACGCTTGCGCAGTTGCTCCAGCAGGGCCGCCGCCTTGGCGCGCACGGCTTCCTTGTCGGCCGCGGGGGCTCCAGCGGGCACCGTCAACAGGATGTGGCGGGCGCGACGCTCCTCGGCACCGGCCAGTCGCCCGGCGTTCTGGTCGTAATAGGCGCGCACGTCGGCCTCGTTGAGCGCCAAAGACGCTTGCAGCGAAGCCGCGTCCAGCACAAGGTACTCGATATCGGCTTGTTCGGGCGCCTGGAACAACGGCCCGTTGGCGTTGTAGAACGTCTCGATCTCGGCATCGGTCGGCTTCACGCGGGCGGCAAAGTCGGCTGCGTTGAAACGGGCGATCTGAACTTCGCGGCGTTCAAAAAAGGCGTTGAGCGACACGGTGGCCAGGCCCACAGGCGCGAAACCCGATCCGAGGATGTTCTGTGCCACCTGCCGCTGCGACAGGTCCGCGCGCACGCGCGCCTCGAACATCTCGGGCGTCATGCCCTGGCGGGCCACCAGCGCGCGGTAAGCCTCCACATCCAGCGAACCGTCGGGTTTGCGCAGGGCAGCGATGGCTTCGTTTTGTTGCAGCTCGCTGGCCAGACGCTGGTCGCTGGTGAAGAGGTTGAGTTTTTGCGCCGCCGTGGCCAGCACGCGGTCGCGCACCAGCCGCTCCAGCGTGGCGTAGCGCGCTTCGTCGCTCTCCAGCAGCTTGGCGTCCAGCGTGGGCATGGCCTCGCGCAAGCGCTGTGACTCGACCTGGTGGGCCTGGTCCCATTCGGCTTTGGTGATCTCCTGCCCGTCCACCGAGGCAACGGGTTCACCGCTTTCATTGAACCGGGTGTACCCCTCGATGCCGAAGAGCACGAACGAGGGAATGATCAGGATCAGCAAGAAGCCCATGAGGTACTTCTTGTGGTTGCGGATGGTATCGAACATGCCTGGGACCCTGCTGCTTCAAAAGGGATGTGGAACGTTGTCTGGAGGACAACAAACGGGGTCGAACCGCCGACCTACTCCGTGTAAAGGAGCCGCTCTGCCAACTGAGCTAAGCACCCCACCGGAAAGTGGGCGATGGCCTCAGTTCAATGCGTCTTTGAGCGCTTTGCCCGGACGGAACTTCGGCACCTTGGCGGCCTTGATTTTAATCTCGTCGCCGGTGCGGGGGTTGCGACCCTTGCGGGCAGGGCGCTTGGTCACCGCGAAAGAACCGAAACCCACGAGGGACACGGTGCCGCCCTTCTTGAGCGTGGTGCGGATGGCGGTGATGGTCGAATCGAGTGCGCGCGTGGCGGCTGCCTTGGAGATGTCGGCGTTCTTGGCAATGTGTTCGACGAGTTCTGTTTTGTTCACAAATGGCCCCTCTTGGATTGAGATGAGTGTTCCGTTGGTACAAAGCTTGTCCTGGAACGGCGCGGTTGGCGGCCGTGGGACGGGTCTTGTTGATCGCTGGACACGGTGATGACCGTGTCGAACGCATTGGATTAGACCCATGGGCTGCGAACCCTGTCAATACGCAGGGAGAGCATGCCCCTTCCCGACGGCACAAGAGGCGAGATTCTAGACGTTTTCACCCGCTGCGCTGCCGCGCGCCACGCCCGGGATCAAGCCTTGATGGCCTGCGCAATCGCTCGTCCCACGTCGGCGGTGCCCGCCGTCCCGCCGAGATCGGCGGTTCGGGGCGCGCCACTGCCGGGCTGCAGCACCGCTTCGATGGCGTTCATCACCGCATCGTGCGCTGCGCGGTGCCCCAGGAAGTCGAGCATGAGCGCGCCGCACCAGATCTGGCCGATCGGATTGGCAATGCCCTGGCCGGCGATGTCGGGCGCCGATCCGTGTACGGGTTCGAACAAAGACGGGTGCTGGCGCGTGGGGTTGAGGTTGGCGCTGGGTGCGATGCCGATGGTGCCGGTGCAGGCCGGCCCCAGGTCGGAGAGGATGTCGCCGAACAGGTTGCTGCCGACCACCACGTCGAAGAAGTCGGGGCGCTGCACAAAGTGTGCGGTGAGGATGTCGATGTGGAATTTGTCGACCCGCACGTCCGGGTACTCCTTGGCCATCTCGGCCACGCGTTCGTCCCAGTACGGCATGGTGATGGCGATGCCGTTGCTCTTGGTGGCACTCGTCAGGTGCTTCTTGGGGCGCGAGCGCGCGGTCTCGAAGGCGTAGCGCAACACACGGTCCACGCCGATGCGCGACATCACCGTCTCCTGCATCACGATCTCGCGCTCGGTACCGGGATACATGCGTCCGCCGATGCTGGAGTACTCGCCTTCGGTGTTCTCGCGCACGATCACCATGTCGATCTCGCCGGGCGCGCGCGCGCTGCCGTCGCGCCGCACCACCGGGGCGATCACGCCGGGCATGAGACGCGCGGGCCGCACGTTGACGTACTGGTCGAACTCGCGGCGGAACAGCAGCAGCGAACCCCACAGCGAGATGTGGTCGGGCACCTTGTCGGGCCAGCCCACCGCACCAAAGTAGATCGCCTCGTGACCCCCGATCTGGTCTTTCCAGTCGTCCGGCAGCATCTTGCCGTGACGTTCGAAATAGTCGCAACTGGAGAAGTCGAAGTGGTCGAACTGCAGGTCGATGCCGAACTTCGTCGCGGCGGCTTCGAGCACGCGGATGCCCTCGGGCATGACTTCGGTGCCGATGCCGTCTCCGGCGATGACGGCGATGCGGTGTTGGCTCATGGGTGTACTTTCGCAAGGGTCGTTGGAGGTCGCCAGCATAGCCCGCTTCTCAGCAATAATTCGGCAATTGATTCGAGCCAAAAAGGAAACAATTGGACCGTGCCGATCTGGAACTTGTGCTCGCCGTGCGCCAGCATCACAGCCTCGTGATGGCTGCCCGAGCGATGCGGGTGGCGCCTTCGGTGGTCACCAAACGCCTGGCCGCTCTGGAAGCGGGCCTGGGCCTGAAACTGTTCCAGCGCACCACCCGGCGCGTGAGTCCCACGGCCGAAGGAGATGCCTTGTGCGAGCGGGCCGCGCCCCTGCTGCGTGCCTTCGAGGATGTGGAAGCCGAGCTGCGCGAACGTCAGGTCGAGCCGGCCGGACCGATTCGGCTGGCGGCCACCTTCGGCTTTGGTCGCCTGTGGGTCGGGCCGGCGCTGGCCGAGTTCCAGGCCCTGCACCCAGGCGTGCAGGTGCAGTTGCAGCTCACCGAACAGCTGCCCGATCTCGCCGTGGAAGGATTTGACGGCGCCATCTGGCTCTGGAACGCACCGAACGAGCGCGCAGCTGAATGGGCATCGAGGCGGCTGGCCAGCAACCAGCGTGTCCTGGTGGCCGCGCCGGCCTACCTGGCGCGTCACGGCACGCCGCACACGCTGCCAGAACTCGGCGATCACCGCTGTCTGGTGGTGCGCGAAAACGGCGGCGGGCCGGGCCAGCGGTTTGACCATTGGCGGCTGCAGCGCGCAGGCGAGGCGCGGGTCCATCACGTGCCGGTGAACGGCCCGCTCTCCAGCAATTCGGGCGAGTTGGTGCGCGATTGGTGTTTGGGCGGCCACGGCATCATGCTGCGCAGCCTGTGGGACGTGGCACCGCAACTGGCCGGCGGCGAACTGGTGCGCGTGCTGCCCGACCACGCGATGACGGACGCCGACATCCACTGGCTCGCGCCCTACCGCGCGCAGACGCCGCGGCGCATTCGCCTGCTGGTGGATTTTCTGATCGAACGCCTCCGCCACGAACCGTGGAAGCCTGCGCGGCGCGCCGTTACCGTGAAGCGCGGACCACCAGGCTCACGCCAAAAGCGGTGATGGCCGTGCCCGCCAGCGTGACCGCCGTGATGGGCTCTGCAAACAACACCCAGGCGATCAACGCGGTGCACGGTGGCACCAGGTACATCAGGCTCGTGACCGAGGTCGCCGCACCGCGCTGGATGAGCATGTAGAGCAGCGAACTGCCACCCAGCGTCAGCCCGAGCACCGACCAGGCCATGGCCCCCATGAGCTGGCCGTTCCATTGCATGACCTCGGTTTCCAGCAAGGTCAGGGGCAGCGTGACGAGCAAGGCCGCGAGCAGTTGCACCGCGTTGGCGGTGCGCACGTCACAGGCTTCCACAAAACGCTTCTGGTACAGCGTGCCGATGGTGATGGAGAACAGCGCCATGACCGCCAGCGACAGGTTGAACCAGGTGGCCTGGTCCCCCGGGCCGCCGGCCCCGAACTTGCGCGACACCACCAGTACCAGCCCGGTAAAACCCAGCACGAGACCCAGCCATTGCCGCTTGCTGACTCGGGAGCCGGTGCCCGAAAGCCAGATGGCGGTGAGCACCGGCTGCAAACCAACGATGAGCGATGACAGGCCCGAGCCCATGCCCGCCTTGACCGCCACCCAGACACCGCCCAGATAGCCCGCGTGCATGAACACGCCCGTGACCGCGAGATGCACCCACTGCGCGCGGGAGGTCGGCCATTTCACACCGGCCAGGAGAATCCACGGCAGGAAGCAGGCGATGGACAGCGCGTAGCGCACCGCGAGGAACTTCATCGGTGGCGCGTAAGGCATGCCGTAGCGCGCGACGATGAAGCCGGTGCTCCAGATCAGCACGAACACCCAGGGCATGGCACGAAGCCACGCGTTGTCTTGCGTCGGAGAATGCATGGACCGTCTGCGCCGTCAGCGGGATTTGGCGCGGATCTCGGGAATGGCCTTCTGCAGGTAATAGACCATCGACCAGATGGTGAGCACCGCCGAAATCCAGATCAGCCAGGTGCCCCAGACATGGGTATCGATCAGCTGGAACAGGGTGCCGTCGAACAGCAGGAAGGGAATGGCCACCATCTGAACGGTGGTCTTGACCTTGCCGATCATGTGCACCGCCACGCTCTTGGTGGCGCCGATGATCGCCATCCACTCCCGCAGCGACGAGATGGCGATTTCACGTCCGATGATGATCAGCGCCACGAACACGTCGGCGCGGTCCAGGTGCACCAGCACGAGCAGCGCCGCACACACCAGGAACTTGTCCGCCACCGGATCGAGGAAGGCGCCGAAGGCCGAGGTCTGGTTGAGCTTTCGCGCCAGGTAACCGTCGGCCCAGTCGGTCAGCGCGAACACGACAAACATGACCGTGGCGATCAGGTTCTGCTGCGCCACGCTCATGCCTTCCAGATAGAACACCCCCACGATCAGCGGGATGGCCACGATGCGGGCCCAGGTGAGCAGGGTGGGGAGGTTGAAAAACATCGTCCGATTATGCGGGCTGGGTCACACAGGGCGTCCGCAGCGCCCTGTCCACGCCCGGTTGCATGGGCGCATGCCCGACGTGGTGTCTCCTCGAAGCCGTCACGAGCACTTTCTCACGGCGCGCTCACCTTTGAGCATGTCTTGCCCGGCTTAAATTAGCCTCAAACAACTACTTCAAAGACAATGACGTCATTAATTTGAGTACTTTGGAAATCATTTGAAGTCCACCAAGCCTCAACCAGCCGTCCGTACCCGAGCAGAAACAGAACCATGCAGATCCCACACCACCTTCAAGCCCCGCAACTCACCGGACAAGCCAACCGGATCAGCGAGGCCTTCGGTGCCGCCGTGTGGCTGTGGATGCAACTGCCACGGCATCGCCACTTCGCCCTCAAGAACCTCGAGACGCGCCTGCTGGAGCCCATCCGTCAGGGCCAGTACGTGCTGGCATGCACCGGCAGACAGAACGGGCAGCGCGACCCGGTGGCCTTGCTGCTGTACGCCAGGCTGAGCGCCCGTGCCGAAAGCCAGTACCTTCACGACCCTTCTGCCGCATTGCCCGCCAGCGACTGGTGCAGCGGCGACCGGTTGTGGCTGATCGACTGGGTGTCCCCGTTTGGTCAGTCATGGCCGTTGCGCCACCCCATGTTGGCGTTGTTTGAGCGCCAGACCGCACGCAGCCTGATGCGGCACCCGCGCGCCAGCGCCACGCAGGTGAACACCTGGCGTGGCGAGGGCTGCACCCAGGACGCCGCCCATGCGTGGTGGCGAGAGCGCCCGATCCTGGACCGTCCCGGCAGAACGGCGTCGTGGCCGGTTGCAACGCACTGGGAGCCGACAGTTCCAGCCGAACTCATGCACCACGGCTCTGCATCCACCTGATGCCGCGCGCGATGGCTCAGTGCAAGGCGCGGTAGATCGCGTCGGCCAGCTCGGTCGAGATGCCTTCCACGGTGCACAGGTCGTCCACGCTGGCGGAAGCCACACCCCGAACGCCGCCGAAACGCTGCAGCAGGCGCGCCCGCTTCTTCGGCCCCACGCCCGGAATGTCTTCCAGCTTGCTGCCGCCGGTGCGCACCTTAGCCCGCTGGGCGCGCATGCCGGTGATGGCGAAGCGGTGTGCTTCGTCGCGGATCTGCGCCACCAGCATCAGTGCCGCGGAGTCGTAACCCAGGTAGACCTTCTCGCGGCCGTCGGCGAACACCAGCTCTTCCAGGCCGACCTTGCGGCCCTCCCCTTTTTCCACACCCACGATGAGCGAAAGGTCCAGGCCCAGTTGCTGGAACACCTCGCGCGCCATGCTCACCTGCCCCTTGCCGCCGTCGATGAGCACGAGATCGGGCATGCGCGGACCGGTGATGGACTCCGCGGTGGGTTCAGCCGCTTCGTCGGCAAGGGCTTCGACAGGCTCAGCCCGAACGGTGAGGTCTGGCGGCGCTGCATCCTCCGAACGCATCGCCTCGGCGATCTTGCCGTAGCGCCGCAGCAGCACCTGTTTCATGGCGGCGTAGTCGTCGCCCCCGGTGATGCCCTCGATCTTGTAGCGGCGGTACTGGCTGTTCTGCATCTTGTGGCCTTCGAACACCACACAAGACGCCTGGGTGGACTCACCAGCCGTGTGCGAGATGTCGAAGCACTCGATGCGCAGGGTGTCGAGCTGGTCGTCGGGCAGTTGCAGCGCGTCGGCCAGTGCCCGGGTGCGCGCCTGCTGACTGCCCTCCTCGGCCAGCAAGCGGGCGAGCGCGATGTCGGCGTTTTTCTGCGCCATCTCCAGCCAGATGCGGCGGTGCTCGCGCGGGTTGTGCACCGCGTTCACCTTGTTGCCCGTTTGTTCGGACAGCGCATCCAGCAGCGGCCGGCCCACCGCGTGGCTGGTCACCAGGATTTGCGGCATGGCGATCCCCAGGTAATGCTGGGCGATGAAGGCTTCGAGCACCTGCACCGCCACGCGCTCGGCCGGGTCGCCGGTGGGCGCATCGCCTTCTTCGGAGAGCGCGTTGTCGATCGCGGTCGCATCGTCCACGTGCGCAGGGAAGTACGGCCGATCGCCCAGGTGGCGCCCGCCGCGCACCATGGCCAGGTTCACGCAAGCACGTCCACGTCCTTGTCGGACAGGTTGTCCATGGTCTGCTGGTGCAGCACGCGCGAGAGCGCGGTCATCTGGTTGCGCAGCTCGGCGGCCTGCTCGAATTCGAGTCTTTCGGCGTGCCCCAGCATGCGCTGCTCCAGCGCGTCGAGCACGGCCTGCGTCTCGCCGCGCAGGAAGCGCTCGGCGTCCTGCACGTCGCGTGCGTAGTCCTCGCTGTCGACCAGGTCCACACAGGGGCCGCTGCAGCGCTTGATCTGGTACAGCAGGCAAGGCCGCGTGCGGTTGGCAAACACCGTGTCTTCGCAGGTGCGCAGGCGAAACACCTTCTGCAGCAGCGTGATCGACTCCTTGACCGCCCAGGCGCTGGGGTACGGTCCGTAGTAACTGTGGCGCCGATCCACCACACCGCGGTAATAGGCCATGCGTGGAAACGCGAGTGAGGGCACCGGCATCCTGGCCGAGGTGCGGAAGGTCTCGCGCGTGCCGGTGATCTTGAGGTAGGGGTAGCTCTTGTCGTCGCGGAACAGGATGTTGAACTTGGGGTTCAACGTCTTGATCGGAGCGCACCACGGTGGTCTCCATGCGCACGATCTTGCTGATCATGTGGCCGATGCGCGTGCCGTCGTGGCTCTTCTGGAAATAGCTCGACAAGCGCTTCTTCAGGTTGCGCGCCTTGCCCACGTAGAGCAGCTGGCCCTGGGCGTCGAAATAGCGGTAGACGCCGGGCAGCCCGGGCAGAGCGGCCACTTCGCTGAGCAATTGGTCGGGATGGCTGGCTGGGGTGGGCGTGCTGGACATGGGCGCGTATTGTGCGCGGCCTGAAAAGCCTTGGCCCGACAATGGCGCCCATGCGTTGGGACATTTTCTGCAGGGTGATCGACAACTTCGGCGACGTGGGCGTGTGCTGGCGGCTCTCGGCCGAGCTCGCGCGGCGTGGCGAACAGGTGCGCCTGTGGCTGGACGACCCACAGGCACTGGCCTGGATGGCGCCCGGTGCACTTGAAGGCCGGGTGGAGGGCATCGAGGTGGTGCACTGGACCACACCACTGCACGCCGGCCAGGTCGCCAGCCTGCCTTTGGCGGACGTCTGGATTGAAGCTTTCGGCTGCGAGCCCCCGCCCGAATGCATCCACGACCTCGCCACGCGCCTGACCGGGGGCGAGCGCCCGCCGGTGTGGATCAACCTGGAATACCTGAGCGCCGAACCCTACGTGGAACGGTCGCACCGCCTGCCCTCGCCGGTCATGAGCGGGCCCCTTCGCGGACTCACCAAGTGGTTTTTCTACCCCGGCTTCACCGAACGCACCGGGGGGCTGCTGCGCGAGGCGGACCTGCTGCAGCGCCAGGCCGCGTTCGACGCTGAAGCCTGGCTGCGCGGCCTGGGGCTGTCACCGTCATCACGCCGGGCCAGCCTGTTCTGCTACGAACCCGCGGCCCTACCCGAGGTGCTGCGCCAGGCAGCGCAGGCGTCCTGGCAGTGGCTGGTCACGCCCGGGCGCGCCTGGCGCGCGGCACAGGCATCCCCGAGCGGCCAGCTGCACGCCCTGCCCTTGCTCACCCAAGTCGACTTCGACCACCTGCTCTGGGCCTGCGATCTCAATTTTGTGCGCGGCGAAGACTCGCTGGTGCGTGGGCTCTGGGCCGGCCAGCCCCTCGTGTGGCACATCTACCCACAGCACGATGACGCTCACCACGCCAAGCTGGAGGCCTTCCTGGACTGGCTTCAAGCCCCCGCCACGCTTCGCGTGTTTCACCGCGCCTGGAACGGGATCGGCAGTGCCGCCCCGGTGTGGCCGGACGCCGCCACGCTGGACGACTGGCGCGGCTGCGTGCAGTCTGCGCGCCAACGCCTGCTGACCCAGACCGATCTGGTCACCCAGCTGGGCGACTTCGTGCAGGGGAAGCGATAGGGAAAAGGCGATAAAATTCGAGGCTTTGCGGAAATCCGGCCCGGGCAACACGCCGGTCACCGCTTCCGCCAGCCGTCTGCCTCGCCGCACAGATCGCAGCCATCAGCTCAGTTCCCGGGTGTCCAGCCCACGCCGGGAGCACGCGGCCCAA
>LNFM01017625.1_pt1 | contig 10466 bp, 9 predicted proteins | sample 596031 | NCBI WGS metagenome assembly LNFM01 (sample SAMN04254537, study PRJNA301005) | activated carbon metagenome | isolation source: dual media filters at the Ann Arbor, Michigan drinking water treatment plant | place: USA: Ann Arbor | reverse complement strand
GCTTGAATCCTTTGGTGTGAGAGCCTGGATTCTACCGGTGGCTGGCCCTCTGCCTATCGTTTCAAGCGTTGCACTTATTCTATGAATTCAGGAATTGAAGGCAGATACTACGCAGCAGATCAATAGTCGAAAGAATGTTAATCGAGTCCATCGACTGGATAGGATCATCTATCATGATTACATCAATAGCGTTTCCTTTGTCATCTACTGCGTGGAGCGCGCTTGCAAGAAATACGCTTAAGCTCAAAATATTGGATTGGGCGGCACTGAAGTAAAGGATTGGTGAAATTTGTATCCCATCCTCATCGCTAACCACAATATTCAGGCCTGGTTTATCAGCATCAAAGTCAGCCTTAAACTCTACTTTCTTAAATGAGGGGTGCGGATCGATTTTTCGATAAATAGAGTTAATAAGATCTTCGTAGAAGAAATTATTAATAAAGGTTTTCAGCTGCTGAATTACCACCTCTCTTTCTGCTAACAGAATGTCATTGACTTTATTTCGTTGATCAAGCTTCAACTCTACAGCAGCCAAGTCTTCTTGCAGGGACAGACGCTTAATATAGGGCTTAAATGAAACTATCAACTCAAGCAGCAGCTTGAAGCCATTAACTAAGCGTTCAAGGCTATCATTCCGCAGAAGGAGTTCACTTATGCTACCCCTCATTAGAGATTTAATCTTTTCCAGATCATTCTCGCCCTTAACATCAATCAATCCAGCAAGGCTTTCATAGAAAGCATTTATCGCTGATTGAGATCGTGCAAGATCTAGTCCCAAGCTTTCTTTTTGAGACCTGAGTAGCGAGAACTCAACCCAGCTCCCATCAGCCTGCATTTTCTGTTGCAGGTTGTTGCACTGGGAAACGAGAGACTCACAGTTTCGCCTGTGACTCTCCAACTCATCCGCAACTTCGGCTTTCTTAGAATCACAATGGCTTCTGAGGTCTGCAGAGTTGAGCGCATTTTCAGTCAAATATTTAAGCACCAAGAGATAAGGATCCAAGCCACTTCTAGTACTGTACTCAGAAGCTAGAGCCTGCAACTCCAAATCATTTTCCGATATCTTATTTTTGAGAACATCTATTTGCTCTGCCAAGCCCGTCTGGCGGAGCACCAGACCTACCCGCTTTTCTGAGAGCAGGCGCACTTCTGCCTCAGCGCGCTGTATCAGTTCATCTTGAGTAAGATTCCATACAGTTTTTTCCAGCTCGCCAATTCGATTCTCTAAAGCCTTTTTTTCCGACTCAAGGGTAGATTTTTCACGTTCAGCCTGAGCTAGTCGACCGCTTAGATCTTTAGATTTCCCTTGAAGGCCAGTGAGTTGAAGAATATGTACCTCTCTCGCTGCCCGAGTAATATCGTCAATTTCACTCAATAGCTTTTCTTTACGCAACCTAGAGAGCGCAAGCTTATCTGTGTTTTCTTGACTCAATGCAGACAACAGATGCTGGCCTTTGACTTTATCCAACAGTTCATCAGCAGACTCATGATTTGCGCTGCATAAAGGGCAAACATGAGACGGCCATGTATTAAGATACTCAACCCCTGTAGCAACAAGCCGTTCGTGCACGCCCATCTGATCGGTCAGCGCTTTCTGGGTCGTATGTATCTTTTGCTCAAACGCCTTGATGGTATCGAGCTCACTAAAGCACCGCGTCAACCTATCGATCTTATCTTGATCTATAAGAGACAAACCTACAGGATCAAACAAGAGAAAGTCCGAAGTAATCTTTAGCGCAGAAGCCTTTTTAATTTCCTCCGCCAAATCGCTCAATTTTGAATTATCTAGACGAACTGCAATTTCTTTTTCCGCTATATGCTGTCCAAGAACCTCGACTCGCGCGCGATGAACCGACATCTCAGAATAAATCGGGCCAGCATTATCAATCGAATTCCTGAGCAATAAAGCCCTATCGTCAGACTCTTTTAGCTCTTTCTTTAAATCTTCTGCAGATTTAGCCAGGCCCAGCAACTGAGAAGAACTGCCCGAACGCGCCTCACCTAATGATTTCTGACTTGTGACAATCTCGCTAAGGCGCGCTTCAGTATCAAAATATTCGTTTAAGCTTTCACTGATCGAAACAATTCTTCCAAGGCGGTCATTTGTCAGCTGAAGATCTGACTCACACTTATTATATCCATCTAACCGCAACTGGTAATTATCAGCATCAATCACCCCTTGCGAAAGGCGAGCAGAAGTATCACTCTTCTCCTCAATAAATCTCCTATGAAACTCCATATCGGCCGTCTTAGCGACTCTATTCGAGAGTGCTTCTATCGTCCGAGTATTTGACTCCAGCTCCACAGTGAGTTCGTGCTGCCTTGAGACAAGACTCGAACTTAGTGCGTGCTCACTCTGAGAAGAAAAACCTTCATCAGCCAGAGTGATATTTTCACCGAGGTCATTGAGTTTAGAGGCTTCTGCGTTGAAACGCTCAAATATGGAAAGGTCTACTGGCTGCTCAAGCTCCTCAATGAGCTCCTCGCGCTGTCTATTAAGATCAATTAGCTCAGCACTGTTATCAGCCATAAGCGCTGTTAGCTCTTTACGGGCAATTTCGGCTTCACCACCGAAACCCTCCATAAATTTCTCATATCTCTGTTGCGGCTTTGCTTCTCTAAGAAATCTGTCAATCTCATCCTGGCTCAAAATCACTCGTCGGAAATAATCATTCTCCCGACCTTCATTGTTTCCAATTCGTAAATCTCGCCCATTAGATCTAACAGTAGGAAGCGTTCGAGCAAATGGCTCAGGCCAGGTTGTATCAATTACAACTCGGGTAGCGATATTTTCATCGGCATATTTATTCCTAAGTATCTTTTGCCCAACCTTATCATGTTTTGTAATACGAGCAGCGCTCTCGTAATTAGCCTTATTGTACTCCCCCCCAAGTCGCTCCAGATGATTGGTTACAGCCCACTCAACCGCATCATAAAATGAGCTTTTACCAAACCCATTTGGCGCAAATATGGCTACAAAGTCAGAAGGAACATCGCCCGCATTGGTAAAATCAAAAGTCCCTTCAGATTTTAGCTTATAAGCGCGAAACGCTTCGATCTCAACTTTTTTGATTTTCATCTTTATTCAGAAATTCTATAATTTTATTAATCATATAGGCGCGCTTTTCTTTGGACTCAACCTTCTGATCCAGCGGTGCGCCACGCACGAATTTTTCCAGGGAAAGCAAAGTTTCTCTTGGCTCATTTACGCGCGAATCAAGTGTCAAATCGGAACCAAGCAGTTGCTTTTCCAGCTCAACAGCCAGCTCATCGGGCGTAGGCATTTCAGAACAACCATCTAGCACTACTTTACGAGCAGAAAATTTATTATTTTCAATTTCATACTTTTCCCACATCGACACTTTCTGAGTCGTAACGAAGGCCAAATACAAATTCCATGACGCCAAGTTCCCTTTCGGCTGATAATGAACAGAAACAAAACCTTGAATTGCGCGCCAGTGTTTAATGATATCTGATGCGCGCTCACACAAGCAGACTATGCAAGAAATGTATGACAGAGAATCATCCGATCGAAACATATGAAACTCAATACCTTCACACTGAGTACTGAGGAAGCAAAGATCGTACTCTTTAAGTAATAATTTCATTCAGCTTATCCCTAAAATACTGCAACTGCTGCCTACCTGGGAATTTTTTTGGGTATTCATCTTCTTGTTCAATGACGCAACTACTACGCAATCCTTCCAAATGGGCCAGTTTAAAGCTTGCGTATAATTCTCCTTCAACATTATCAATTGCCAACGGGCCTTGATTAGGCACTACAGAAATATTACTGATCACGCCTTCAAGCCTGAATTTCGGCGGAAACGGTTTTGCTGCTATGTCTGGTGAGGCAACAATGAGGGTACCGTTTCTGTCTAGAAGCTTACGTGCAACTTTTAGAACTTCTTCCAGGCGACCAATCCAATTCGAGGTATCGCTCGTGTACAGCAATCGACGTCTCTTCTCAATACCTTCAATATAGATTTCATCAGTCACGCCAACATTATCCATTAGCGCGGATATGACAACAAACTCTAAATACGCAACCCACAACGCTCGTACTTCTAGCTCGCCAGCATGCTTAGGATCCAGCAGTAATTGAGTCTTATACTTCTTCATGATTTCGTAGGGAGGAGGCAACCCATTTAAAATCAGCGAATCTGCAATATTGATTAATGCAGCCTTAAGGTCTTGAACATTCCGCTGCTCAACCACATTGAACTTAAAGATCATCTCTCGCATTCTAGAGAAGCATTCAAGGTGAGCGGGAATCATCGGAGCACTTGAGTGCGCAGCGACTATCTCATTAAACCTTTCAAGGCTATGACACTCTACACGACCAAACTGATCCCCCCTTCGTGTAGCCTCCATTTTAAACTCAACACCTACAAGGTATGGATAACCATTATCGACATGGTATACCCCGCCACCAGAGATTCCCTTGAGAACATCTACTCCAGGAATACCATCCACAGTAAATACTATTAGCTCATCAGCCACACTAGTCGAGTGGCCATCCCATTGCTTTACAGGTTCTGCACTTGTTCTTTCTGTTTCGGGAAAGCCAACCACTGTCAAATTAGCCCTGTGTGGCAAATCTGAAGTAGCCCAAGATCTTTGCGCAACATCGGCTTGGTGAGCGACCTTTAGCACCGCGCAGTCCAGGAGCTTTTCCCTACCAACTTTTGGAAAAGGTAGCACCTCTAGAACTTCAATATTGCGCCCTTGATGGTCAGTAACAATATTAGTGGCAGCGTCTGCCTCAACTGCATGCCCAGCTGTGAGCACATAGGAGTAGTCATTGGTCATTGCATTAACCAGCACTCCACTGCCACCATTTACCATGACGCAATATGACCGCATGATTTCCGAGAATGTCATTTTAAAATCTGACCTCATCACCAAGCACTTCAAGACGAGAGGAAAAATCCTCAAATTCATCAGCCAAAAGTAGCTGTTCAATCACATCCTCATAATTGAACGCCGCTTTGCCACAGGTAGATTTAATAATCCGAGCAATAGTTCTTTTGTTTGGCAGCCCATGCCTAGATCCGTCTGTGGAAACAATGTATAGCGGCGAATCCAGCAGCGACAAGAAATCACTACTTGTATTGTATTGACTGCCATGATGCGATAGCTTGACAAGCTCCAGCTTTAACTTATTTGCTGCACTGTAACCCAAACGCCGTAGATTACTTGTGACTACCTCATCATGAGCATCGCCGAGAAAAAGCATGCTTTTCCCATCAGCCTCCAAGATGAATGCTATAGAACTACCATTGTAAACAGACGAATCCGACTCAAACTCATCATCCGCCCAAATGTCATCTAGAGAAAGGTGGTAGTCATTGCCATGCGCGGACGTCTCTCCAGAATCCTCCTCCACTGGCCATTTGTGCAGAAGCTTCTCAAGCTGCTTCTTATCAGGAGACAGAATTTTCAACTTGAACGGGCCAATTTCATATTCTTGGGGAGCCATGATAAGCGGGGCACGTTTGCACCCAAGCTTGTCAAGCAGTTTCTCAAGGTCTTTGCCTTGCTTCACGCTGGTTTCAGGTGAATCGTCAGCCAGTATGATGTTATTTTCTGGTATTTCCGGAATATTGAAGTGCCGGGTTATCAGCCGTGATGAGTTGAACCACATAGATTTGACCATTTTCCCCAGGTAATCAGGCTCTTCGAAAGCTTTGATTAAGCCGTGGATGTGATCCTCGTCGATGTGGGTAAGAATGGCTAGGTCGACGGACTGCCCTTGATCCCTCAATTCGTCCAGAGCATCACACAGCGCTCCTGAGTATCGCTGCCTAGGCCCATGCCTGAAGGTCTGCGCTGTTCCCCCATCTATTAGTAGGTTGAACACACCGGAAGGCCCCTCATGGGTAACCAGGATGCAGTCGCCATGATTCGCTTTGAGGACGCGTACGATGATACCCATCAGGACTCCCTGTCACCGCCTAACTATTAAGCTGTCAAAATGCCAGCAGCATAGTTCGGAAGCAGGAACGTTCCAAGAGTCGCGCTGCAAAGCTATTTTGACGCCAGACGAGCAGCGGGGCGATTCATACCTGAATCCCGGCAATGGCATTTTCCAGAGACTAGAAGTAAACAGTCGACATAAAGAGTTAGCCACATCAAAAGTTAAGGCTATAGATGCAAATAGCTGGCTATGCGAGACCATGTCCGCCTACCTTCCTTGAAAACTCTGAGCCTACTCTCGCTATATTCGGTTGCTCCCACCAAAGCACTCACAAAAATAAATGTTTCCACCCCCATACTAGGCAGATAGCTGATGGCGAAAGCAGGATCGGAACTGGCAGCTTTGGGTTGCGGACTCAACCGATTGCGAGTGACCGCTCCTGGCCCAGACCGTGTAAAAACGCAGCAAGCGATGGCAATCAATTACCTGGGAATTTTCTCAGTATCCAGGAGGCCGTCGGAGGCCCAGTCAGGCGCAATCGGTGATTCTGGTTGCTATGGCACTGTAGACTTCGGCGCGCTTGCTGGAGGGCAGCAAGAGTCGTAAAAACAGGCCTCAGGCCTTCATCGCCGCCATCAAGGCATCGCTACCCATCAAGCTCAACACACGTTTGAGATTGTAGGCGAGCACATGCAGGCTCATCTCGGTGCTCACCTGGTCGAGCGTTCTGGTGAGGAAATGGGTGGCACCCATCCAGGATTTCAGCGTGCCGAACGGGTGCTCGACCGTTTGGCGACGGATCCGCATCATCTCGGGCGCTTGATCCGGCGGGTCTGCATCGCCTCAAGCACAGCCTCATGCTCCCAGCGGCTCACCAGGCGCTGTGGGCTCGGCGTACAGTGCTCTTTCAGCGCACAACCCTGGCAGTGCGAACTACAGCAGCGGTGCAACTTCAGTCCTTTCTCGACGCTTGAGTACCGCCAGATCAGGCTTTCCCCTGCCGGGCATCGGTACTCGTTCTTGGCTGCGTCATAGATGAAATCACCTTTGCCGAAGCGGCCAGCCGCTGTCGCTCCCGAGGTCAGCGTCTTGGGTACGAAAACGGTGATGCCAGCCTCATGGCACGCCAGGATTTCTTCGCCTTTGAAATACCCTCTGTCTGCGACCGCCGATAGCTTCTCAACACCCATGGCCTCTCGGGCCTGTTTGGCCATGGCGCTCAGTTGGTCTCGATCGACTCCGTCGTTCGTGACCTCATGCGTCACGATCAGGTGGTGCTTCGCGTCGACCGCTGCCTGCACGTTGTAGCCGACCATGCCGGTGCCACGCGTCTTCATTGAGCGGGCATCAGGATCGGTCAGGGAGATCTGTTTGTCCGGTGTTTCGTTGAGCTGTACTTCGATTTCCTTGAGTTCCTTCAGCTTAGTTTTCAAGGTCGTGATCTTGTCGTGGAGGCGTTCTGCTTTGACCTGCACCACGGCAGGTTCCTGGCGATCAGCGGTATCCAGTGCGGTCAGGTAACGATTGATGCTGGACTCGATCTCCTCCATTCGCCGCTGAAGCTTGGCGCTGGTGAAATTGCGGTCGCGATTGTTGACTGCCTTGAACTTGCTGCCATCGATGGCCACCAGCGCTTCCGAGAACAGGCCAAGCTGCTGGCACAGCACCACGAACTGCCGACAGACACCGCGGATTGCCTTGCCGTTATCCTTGCGGAAGTTGGCGATGGTCTTGAAGTCCGGCATCAACCGTCCGGTCAGCCACATCAACTCAACGTTACGCTGAGCCTCGCGTTCGAGACGTCGACTGGACTGGATGCGATTGAGATAACCGTAGATGTAGATCTTCATCAGGTCGGCAGGATGGTAAGCGGGCCGACCTGTTTCAGCTGGGATGACACCCTCGAAACCCAGCTGGCCAAGGTCGAGCTCATCGACGAAAACATCGACCACCCGCACCGGGTTGGTGTCCGCCACGTAGTCATCCAGGCTCTCGGGAAGCAGCGCGCTTTGGCCTCGATGCTCTCCCTGGATAAAACGCTTCATTGGCATCCTCCAGCTGATTTGAATCCATAAAATCACAGCAAGGTCGATGCCGACGTTTTTACACAGCCTGGGGTGAACGTGACCGAGCGTTTCGCTAATACGTGACCGGTGCTTCCACCCCGGTTGCGCGGGTTCTGGATTGTAATCGCATCGGTCACGATGCGGTTTGTTCCTCGGATTTTTTCCGGCGCAGTGACTCGCCCTTCATCGTCAGCCGGTAGGCGTTGTGCACCAGGCGGTCGAGGATGGCGTCAGCCAGGGTCGGGTCATTGATCCAGCCATGCCAGTGTTCGAGGGGCAATTGGCTGGTCAGGATGGTGGAGCGGTTGCCGGCGCGGTCGTCGATCACTTCCAGCAGGTCATGCCGAGCCCCTTCCTCCAGCGGGGCCAGCGCCCAGTCGTCCAGCACCAGGACGTCGACCTTGGCCAGCTGTTGCAGGGTGCGGCCGAAGCTGCCGTCGCCGTGGGCGATACGCAGTTGTTCCAGCAGCCGTGGCGTGCGCAGATACAGGGTGGTGTAGCCCTGGCGGCAGGCTTGGTTACCCAGGGCGCAGGCCAGCCAAGTCTTGCCGGCGCCGGTCGGGCCGGTCAGCAGCAGGTTGTGTTGCTGGCGGATCCAGTCGCCGTTGGCCAGGCTGGCGATCAGGCGCTCGTCCAAGGCGCGACCCGGGCGGCGGTCGAGATCTTCCAGGCAGGCGTTGGCGTACTTGAGCTTGGCCTTCTTGCGCAGTCGCACCAGACGCTGGTTGTCACGCCAGGCCAGTTCGCGGTCGAGCAGCAGGCCGAGGCGTTCATCGAAGCTCAGGCTGTGGCTGGCCGGCAGCTCCAGGCGTAGCTGGTGCAGTTGATTCAGGGTGTGTTGCGGCATCATCGAACAGCTCCTGTTGCGGGGGTTGGTAGTAGTCGGCGCCACGGACGTTTTCGTGGTGCTCGGGTAAGGCCGTTTCAGCCGCACGCTTGGGCAGCGGCTGCTGATCCAGGCCTTGCTGGAGCAGGTTGCGCACGCTGCGCCCGGTGAAGGCGCGCAGCTGGACGGCCCGTTCGGCGGCGGCTTCTAGCCGTGCATTGCCGTAGCGGCGGGCCAGCGAGAGCAGGCCAAGGCAGGCGCGGTAGCCCATCTCCGGGTGCGGCTTGTGGGTCAGCTGGTGATCGATCAGTTGGCGCGTGTAGGGGCCGATCCGCTCGCCCCAGTCGAGCAGGCGTTGCGGCGTCCATTCGCGATGCGCCTGGTGCGCCGCGGGCATGTGCTCGCGCTGGGTGCTGTAGGCGCCGCGACGGCCCAGCAGCACGTGGCTGGCCACCCGTCGGTTGCCATGCAGCACTTCCAGGGTGTGCGCCGTCAGCCGCACCTCGACGCTCTGCCGGGCCAGGGCGGAGGGCACGCTGTAGAAGCTGCCATTGACCTCGACGTGGTAGTCGATGCTGACCTTGCAGCGCTTGAAGGTGGCGACCTCGTAGGGATGCACCGGCAACGGTCGCAAGGCCGGACGATCCAGGCGCTCGAACCAGTCGCGCCGGCAGCCATCGAGCCGCTTGAACGGGCGCCGATTCAGATCCTCCAGCAGCTCGGCGATAGCCTGGTTAAGCGCATGCAGGCTGAAGAACTGCCGGTGGCGAAGCCGCGCCATGATCCAGCGCTCGACCACCTGCACCGCCACCTCGGCCTTGGCCTTGTCCTGGGGTTTGCGTGGCCGCGCCGGCAGCATCACGGTGTCGTAATGGCGGGCGCACTCCAGCGCCGCCCGGTTCAGGCCCGGCTCGTACCGATCCGGCAGCGCGACCAGGGCGCGCGGATTGTCCGGCACAACCATCTCCGGCACGCCGCCAAAGTAGGTCAGAGCCTGGCCCAGCGAGGTCAGCCAGTCCACCTGGGTTTCGCCTGGCGTCGCGCAGGCATAGGTGTAATTCGAGGCGCCCAGGGCGGCGACGAAGATGTGCGCCCGGCGCACTTCGCCGGTGGCCGGGTCGACCACCGGCAGCGTCGGCCCGGCATAGTCGATGAATAGCTTCTCGCCCGCACGGTGCAGCTGACGCATCGAACGTTTGAGCGTCTGGGCGTAGCGCCGGTAGTGCTCGACGAACTGGGTGTAGCGGTAGGTCGGCTGGCTCGCATGCGCGGCGAGATATTCCTCCCACAGCAGTTGCAAGGTCACGCCCTTGCGCCGCAACTCGCGGTGGATGCTCAGCACATCGGGCAGCACTCGCTCACCGCGCGGCTTGTTCGTCGACGTCGGTGCAAACAAGGCGGCCGCCAGCGCGGCCTCGTCCATGGCCACCAGCGCCGGCCAGTCCAGCCCGGCCACCCGCGCCGCCGCGATGTACTTGCTAACCACGCCCTTGGACAGCTGCAAGGCACGGGCAATCTTCTCGTGGGACAAGCCGGCCTCAAACTTGAGGCGCAGACATTCTTTGATGTTTCGCATGGCTACTCGCGGCGCCGCCATCTTCCTCTCCCGAAATCGGTCGAGGATGGCGGCGCATCAGGTCATGCGCAACGAAGG
>LNFM01016473.1_pt1 | contig 10466 bp, 8 predicted proteins | sample 596031 | NCBI WGS metagenome assembly LNFM01 (sample SAMN04254537, study PRJNA301005) | activated carbon metagenome | isolation source: dual media filters at the Ann Arbor, Michigan drinking water treatment plant | place: USA: Ann Arbor | reverse complement strand
CTGGTCGCCACATTCGTCGTGGACGCGTTGAGCACGGTCGCGAAGGCCGTCACCGTGGTGCCCACGGCGGCTGCGCGCGCTACCGGCGTGACGGCCGAAACGATCGACGCCGGTCCAGGTGGTGGCGTACCGCCGCCGCCCGTCACGTTGACGGCGATATTGCTGGACTGTCCGCCATAGCCGGCCACAGCGATCTGGTACTGAGTTCCGGCGACGCCCGCGAACTGCACTCGCGAGCGCTGGCTGATGCCCGAGGCGTCGTCGTTAGCTGCGACCTGCGTCAGCCCGGTTACTGAGGCACCAGTATAGACGGCCAGCACCGTGTTGAAGTTGGAGCCCACCGTGTCGATGGTGACCTGGCCCGAACTCGATGGTGTATAGCGCCACCAGACGGAAGTGGTGGCATGGTTGATCCCGGCGTGGGCGGGTTCGCCGGTTTCCTTGTTCGCATTGACGTTGCGCCCATATACCGTCTGAGTACCGCCGACTGCTGGCGGTGCGATGGCGATCCGGCCGGCAAAGTTGTTGTTTGCCGGAACGAAGGGCGGCGGGTTCGGCGGCGGCGTCGTGCCGTTCGTCACATTCACTCGTACATTGCCGCTTGTACCGCTCCAGCCCGTGATCGCGATCTGGTACTGCACGCCCGCCGTCGCCGTGATCTGCACCCGCGATGCCGGTGAGATGCCCGATCCGGTGTCATTGGACGCAATCTTGGTCAGTGCGCCGACAGCGCTGCCGGTGTAGACGGCCATCTGGGTGTCGAAATCCGACCCTGCCGTGTCGATGATGACCGGACCGGTGGCGGTCGGGGTGTAGCGCCACCAGACCGTCCTGTCATATAAGTTATAACTTGTGTGGTCGGGCTCGCCGGCCTCCTTGGTGGCATTCAGGTTGTTGCCGACAATCGTACTGGTTCCCGCAGCGGCCGGTACCGGGATGGGTACCCGGTTGACGAAGTTGTCGTTTGCGGGTGGCGCGCCTGGAGTGACGTTGAGAACCACGTCGCCGCCGGCCCCACCGACACCGGCGACGGCGATCTTGTACTGGGTGCCCGCCACCGCGGTGAACTGAACCTGCGACAGGTTCGTGCCGCCGGAATCGTTGTTGGACGCGACCGGAGTCAGCGCATTGACGGCATTGCCGGTATAAACGGCCAGCACGGTGTTGAAATTGGAGCCGACCGTGGTGATGACCATCGTGCCGGTGGCCAGCGGCGTGTAGCCCCACCAGGCGGACGAGGTCGCGGAAGCCACGCCAGCGTGGTTCGGCTCGCCGCCCTCCTTGCTAGCAAACGCGTTGGTTCCCAGCGCCCTTCCCACAATGGAGTTGTTCGCCGAGATGAGGGTGCGGTTAGCAAAATTGTCGTTGGCGGGGCCGGGCGGGGGGCCGCCGAGAAGCACGGACAAGGCGCCATCGACACGTATGCGGGGCTTGCTTATGGGGCTGTTGGTGCGGATCAACGGAACGCCGGTGCTCTCGAGCGCATTCTCGATCTGGGTGACGGTTGCGCCCGGCAGGCGCGAGCGGATTGCCGCCCAGGCGCCGGCGACATGCGGGGCAGCCATGGAGGTTCCGTTGAGCGATGAGTAGCCGTTCGCCGCAGTGGTGTAGGGCGCATAGATACTGCTGCCGGGTGCCACGACATCGACCAAATCGCCCCAGTTCGAGAAGCTGGATACCGCGTCGGACTTGGTCGATGACGCGACAGTGATCGCGGCGGAGATGCAGCCCGGTGCGCCGACTCGATTGTTTTCGCTGCTGTTGCCGGCGGAGATCACGACAGCCACATTGTTGGCCCGCAGCGTGTTGACGATAGTGGTCCGCGGATCCGAGGCATCGCAAGCGGTCGTGAAGTTGCCGCCGCCGAGGCTCATGTTGACGGAGGCGATGTTGAGCGCTGTGCGGCGTGCATTGACCCGCTCGAGCGCCAGGATCTGATCCGAGCTGTTCGAAAGCACGCAACTCGTCTTGCCGGCCGGCAGACTTCCGCAATTTGACGAACCCGTGAACTGCGAAAATACGTTGATGGAGAAGATGCGTCCGTCGCGCGCGACGCCGTGCTCGGGTTCACCGGCCTGGCGGTTGGTGTTGAAGCCTGCCGCCGTGCCGGCGACATGGGTGCCGTGGCCGCAGCCTGAGATGGGGCCAGAAGCGTCGCAGTCGTTCGCCGAATCGATGTCGGTGGACGAGGTGACGCCACCCGGGCACAGCGAGGCGGCGCCGCCCGTGTTGCTGTTGTAGCAGGCCGCCTCGACGATGCGGCTCGACAGGAACTCGTGGGTGCGGCGGCCGCCCGTGTCGAGAACGGCAACGGTGGCGCCATTTCCCGTCCCGCCCTGGGCGTAGGCGTTGGGCATGCCGACGAGGGGCACGGACTGCGTCAACAGCGGCGCGGCAAGTGCGTCCTCGTAGATCTTGGTTACACTGGGATCGGCGGCGAACATCTCCAGTTCCTCGGCAGTGGCGGCGAGCGCGAACTGCGGAGAATAGGACATCAGCTTGAGCCCGATCTCGGTGGTCGCGGCCTGCGCTGCGGAAATGCCCGCCGTGCCGCCGAAGATCTTGGACAGAATGCGGGTCTGTTCCGCGGCCACCGCGGCTACCTGGGCGGCTTCCGCCTTCTCTGCGTCGACACCGTCTGCCTCCGGCAGCGCCGGCAGCGCGAATTCGACGATCACGGGTATGCGCTCATCGGGAGCGACAAATGCAGTTGCCCAGCCAGTACCGGTATCGATGATCTTTGCCTGCGCCGTGGCCGATAGAGCCGATGCGGCGATGGCAGCGGGTGTCGAGAAGCCCGTCAGAAGGGCAAGTGCCGCGCAGGCAAACACACCCGCAATGCCCGGCGGGCGGATGAACAAGTTTTTCACAATGCAGTCTCCCCTTGCGCCCATTCGCAAATGGCAACGTGGAATCTTGTGCTCGTGTCCCTCGAACAAGCGGCGGAAATGGCTAGGCGCCTAAACCCCTGAGATAGCGAATTATTCCTGCCAGCTTCCCCGGTGTCAACCCGTGTATATTCCTCCGCCGATCCGGTTTGCTTGATCAGAATCGCGATAAACGATTGTATACATCGATGAGATTTTGGATGACGAACGCGTTCAGGTTGCCGCCGATACCGAACGCGTTGGCGATCGGTCCGCACCTGTTGCGTTCGTCGGTCCGGCGGTCGCGGGCACCGCGCGAAACGCAGTGCAGCGCGGGCTGCGAGAACTCGCAGCGCTATTCAGTTCTACCGGCATTTACAATTGTGGCGGGGAGGAACTCCTACACCGTTTCCCAGCCGCCGCTGTCGCCAGCCTTGAAGATCGCGTCGATCAGTTTCTGATTCCTGACCGAATCCTCGAGCTGGAAGACAGGCTCGCCGCTGCCCTTGGCAGCACGCACGAAAGCCTCGACCTGCAGCCTGTATTGCTGCGCGCCGGGGAAGCGGAACAGCGTTTCCTCGGTGTGGCTCTGGTTGTGCAGCGAAACACGGTGATGGTCGTAGAGGCCGGCATTGAACGGGCCATGGACCTCGATGAAGCCCTTGTCGCCATGGAAGACCATGAGCTGCCGGTTGGCCATCTCGGTCGAGAGGTAGAAGGCGAGTTCGAAATCGCCGAAGTCGGCGCGGATCGAGGAATAGGAGTCCGTGCCGAACTCGCCGCGCTCCACCGTCGCCTGGACCCGCTTCGGTTCCTTGCCGGTGACGAAGCGCGTCGACACGGTGGGGTAGACGCCGATATCGGGCAGGGCGCCGCCGCCGAGCTCCGGACGGTTGCGCATGTTGTCGGGGTCCTTGAGATAATAGGTGAAGGCGCCCTGCACGTAGCGCAGTTTGCCGATCGCGCCCGACTGAACGAGTTCGCGCACCTTGATCCACTGCGGGTGGTACACGACCATAAAGGCTTCGCAGATCTGCACCTTGTTGCGGTCGCGCGCGGCGATCACCTGGTCAATATCAGCCGCGTTCAGCGCCAGCGGCTTTTCCACAAGCACATGCTTGCCGGCATCCGCCGCCTTCACCGCCCATTCGATATGCTGGGAGGTCGGCAGCGGAATGTAGACGCCGTCCACGGCGTCCGAGGCGAGAAGCGCCTCGTAGGAGCCGAAGGAATGCGGCGCGCCGAACCGGTCGGCAAGGGCGCGGGCCTTGGTCTCGTCGCGGCTGGCAATGGCCGACAGGACGCTGTTTTCAGCATCCACGATGGCGGGCAGCAACTGCTCACGCCCGATCTTTGCGGTCGACAAGACACCCCAGCGAAACATTGTTCTCTCCTCCGAACCGATGCAGTCGGCGTGGAACCTATCGACCGTTGTGACAAAAGAAAAGGCTCGTCGGCTCGCGGCCGTCGCCGAACGCGCGGCGGCGTCAGATCATCGCAAGCGGCCGCTTCCGCGTAGGCGGCGGGAAGGCGGCGTCCAGATCCGCAATATCTTCCGCCGTGAGCTGGAGGTCGACAGCGGCGCAGTTGTCGCGCACATGCGCGAGCTGCGTTGCCTTGGGAATCGCGATGACGCCCGGCCGCCTGAGCGTCCAGGCAAGCGCGACCTGCGCCGCGCTCACGCCATGGCGGTGGGCGATGCGTGCAAGCCCGGAATTCTCTGCAAGCGCGCCCTGTGCCACGGGCGAATAGGCCATGGCAGGAATTCCCTGATCGGCCATTGCCGGCAGGAGATCGAAGTCGATGCCGCGGCTTTCCAGATTGTAGAGCACCTGGTTGGTCTGCACGGCGTTGCCGCCCGCCACCCGCGCCAGCTCTTCCATGTCGCTCACGTCGAAATTGCTGACGCCCCAGTGCAGGATCTTTCCCGCTGCCTGCAGCGACTCAAATGCGGCGACCGTCTCGGCCATTGGAACGCCGCCGCGCCAGTGCAGCAGGTAGAGGTCGATCCGATCCGTGCCGAGCCGCTTCAGGCTCGCCTCGCAGGCGCGGATCGTGCCCGCACGGGAAGCATTGGATGGCAGGACCTTCGAGACGATGTAGACGCTGTCGCGGTCCGACCCGACCGCGTCACGCACCACCTCCTCGGCGCCGCCCGACGCGTACATTTCCGCCGTGTCGATGAGTGTCATGCCGAGCTCGATGCCGAGCTTCAGCGCGGCGACCTCGTCCGCATGGCTTGCTCTCCTCTCGCCCATGTTCCAGGTGCCCTGGCCCAGTACGGGGACCGCCACGCCGGACGGGAGGGACGTGGTCCTGATCGCTGGCATGGGGCGGCCCTTTCTCCGGATACTCTTGCAGGCATCCAGATGGCGGGCCACCCCGCGATGTCAAGCGGAGAGGTCTAGGCTTCCTGGATCGCCGACAGCTTCCACTCGCCGCCTCTGCGGCGCACGAAGGTCCACAGTTCGACTGTTTCGGTCGGCTGTTCCACGCCACCTGCAAGGTCCCCCGTCTCGCGGTCGCGCAGCACGTCTACCGCCTCGTAGCGCATTGCGGCGGTGGCGTAGTCGTCCTCGCCTTCATTCCAGGCCTCCGCGATGTCAGCCTCCACGAGGTGCACGTCCGTCACCTCGTTGCGCACGCCGCGCTTGGCATTGTCGGCCAGTTCCTCGGAGAAGTAGGACACCATTTCCGGCGTGCTCAGTCGGCGCAGCGCGGCATGGTCCTCTGCGGCGAAGGCGGTCTGCACCTCGGCGAGGCGCTTCTCGAACGTATCGAGGTCGGTCTGCTCGAGGGTTATTTCGCTGGTCTGCGCTACCGCCGCTGCGCCGCCGCCGCCGATCCGCGGCAGGGTGAAGCCGGCCGCGGACTTGGCCGGGCCGGTCTCAGGCGCCGCATCACGGCGCGAAGTTCCGCCGAAGCCGGCTGCGCCAGAAGGGGAAGGCGCGCCGCCGGCCATCGCCGGAGTGTTGCGCGAGCGGTACCAGGCGACGGCGAGCGAGACCAGGACACCGACCAGCAGGAGCTGCAACAGGAAGCCGAGCGCACCGGCCATGCCGCCAAAACCGTAGCCGAGCAGCATGCCGAACAGGCCACCGATGAGGATGCCCCGCATCAGCGAGCCGCCCATGCCGTTGAACAGACCGGGGCGCTGCTGGCCTACCGCCTGCTGCTGGCGCGTTGCCGCGCTTGGCGCGGGCGTCATGCTGCGCTCGACCGGGCCGGTCTGGGCCGGCGCGGTACGGGTCGGCGGCGCCGCCTGCTGCGTGCGCAGGCCTCTGCTGCCGAAACTGCCGCCGCGCCGTGCCTCGGCGAAGTCGACCGACACAAGCGTCAGCGCCACGAAAGCGGCCGAAAGAAGCGCGAAGAATCGAAAGCGTCCAGAACGCATCATGGCAACCGTGTCCTCCAGTCGCCCGCTCAGGACAATCGCAAAGCGGGCCCATGTCATGCGTCCGACATCACGATCTCTTGGAGAATCGCCAGAGGGGCCCGGTCCGCGCTGCCAATGTGGGGAGACTTGCGGCGTGTTGCAAGAGGAAGAGCGACGGCTTAGCCCCTCAGCATCCCGCCCGTTTGCTTCCCGACATTCTCGACGATACGACCCGACAGCGCCTCGAAATCTTCGTCGGTCAGCGTGCGCTCCACCGGCTGGATCGACACCTCGATGGCGATGGACTTCTTGCCCTCGCCGAGAGAGGCTCCCTCGAACACGTCGAACACCGAGACGCCGGACACCAGCTTCCTGTCTGCGCCCATTGCCGCCTTCACCAACTCGCCGGCCGCGACAGACCTGTCGACCACGAAGGCAAAGTCGCGCTTGACCGTCTGGAAGGGCGACAGGTCGAGTCGCGGCTTCGTCCGCGTCGGCTTGGCCTTGGGCACCGGCACCGCGTCGATGAAGACCTCGAAGCCGCAGAGAGGGCCGGACACGTCGAGGGTTTCGAGCGTCTTCGGATGGAACTCGCCGAAGGTTCCCAGCACGGTTTTCGGTCCGAGCTTGATCACGCCGGAGCGGCCCGGATGATACCAGCCGGGCGCCGAAGCCTCCACGGTAAGCTTGTCAATCGGTGCGCCGCAGGCTTCGAGCGCGGCCAGCGCGTCGGCCTTGGCATCGAAGACCCCGACCGGCTTCGCATTACCCGACCAGCTGCGGCCGGAGCCGTCCAGCGCCGCCGTGCCCCGCCTCACGCCCGCCGCGACGCGGCGCTGTTGGCTCGGCGCGTCGCCTTCATAGGTGCCCGACACTTCAAACAGCGCGACGTCGGCCATGCCCTTGTCGGCATTGCGCTGCGCGGCCGCGATGAGGCCCGGCAGCAGCGAGGGGCGCATATCCGACATGTCGGCAGCGATCGGATTGGCGAGCTTCAGCTCTGGCTGCCCGCCGCCAAAGGCTTCCGCATGTCTTGTCGGGATAAAGGACCATGTTACCGCCTCCATCATGCCGCGCACGGCGAGTGCACGCCGCGTCATCCGGGTGCGGATCTGCGGAACGGTGAGGATCTTGCCGTTGACTGCGGCATGGCTGGCGAGCGGCTGTGGAAGAATGTTGTCGACACCGTGGATGCGCATCACCTCCTCCACAAGGTCGGCCTTGCCATCGACATCCGGGCGCCACGACGGCACGGCAACATCGACCACCTCGCCGGAACCCGCCACGCCGAAGCCCAGACGGCGCAGGATCGACAGGCTCTCGTCAGCCGGTACGTCGAGCCCCGTCAGGCGCTTCACTTCCCCAACCGGGAAGGAGACGATCTTCGGCGCATGGCCGGCGTAGCCGACGATTTCCGGCTCGCTTGCCGTGCCGCCACAGAGTTCCAGCACCATGGCAGTGGCAAGCTCCAGCCCTGGCACCATGAATTCCGGATCCACACCGCGCTCGAAGCGATAGCGCGCATCGGTGATGATGCCGAGCATGCGCCCGGTGCGGGCGATGTTGAGCGGCTCCCACAGCGCGGATTCGATCAGCACGTCGGTGGTGTTTTCGTCGCAGCCGGACTGTTCCCCGCCCATCACGCCGGCGATCGATTCGACGCCGTTCTCGTCAGCGATGACGCACATGTCGGGCGTCAGCGTGTAGCTGCGCCCGTCGAGCGCCAGCACCGTCTCGCCCTCTGCCGCGCGGCGCACGGTAAGATTGCCCTCCACCTTGGCGGCGTCGAAGACATGCAGCGGCCGGCCGCGATCGAAGGTGATGTAGTTGGTGATGTCGACGAGCGCGTTGATTGGCCTGAGCCCGATCGCGATCAGCCGCTGCTGAAGCCATTTGGGCGACGGCCCGTTCCTGACGCCCCTCACGAGGCGCAGCGCGAAACCGGGGCAAAGGCTCGGCTCCGCGATCGTCACCGTGACCGGACAGACGCCCTGACCTGCCACTTGAGCCACGGCTGGGGTCTTCAACGTGCCAAGACCACTTGCCGCAAGGTCGCGCGCGATACCGTACACTCCAGTTGCTTCGGGATGGTTGGGGGTCAGGTTGATCTCGACGACCGGATCGTCGAGTTTTGCATAGGCGGCAAAGCTGGTGCCGACCGGCGCGTCGGCCGGCAGGTCGATGATGCCTTCATGGGCGTCCGACAGCTGCAACTCGCGCTCCGAGCACATCATGCCAAAACTCTCGACGCCGCGGATCTTTCCGACGCCGAGCGTCACGTCGATGCCGGGCACATACGCGCCGGGCGCGCACCGATCAGCCCGGCGCGCGCATTCGGCGCGCCGCAGACCACCTGCAGGGGCTTGCCGTCACCCGTGTCCACGGTCAGCACCTGCAGCTTGTCGGCATCAGGATGGCGCACGGCTGTCAGCACCTTGGCGATGACAAAGGGCTTCAGCGCCGCCTTGTCGTCGACATGTTCGACTTCGAGGCCGATCGACGTCAGCCGCTCGACGATCTCGGCGAGGGTAGCGTCGGTCTCGAGATGGTCCTTGAGCCAGGAGAGGGTGAGTTTCATTCTGCAGTTTCCGTCGGTCGGGGAACGCTTGTGCGTTCGAGCTGGGGCAGGCCGTCACACAGGACGACATAGGGCATTTTCTGGCTGAGATAGGCATGGACCGTCGGCGTGTAAGCGTCCGGATGGTCCATCACGCCGAGCAGGAAATAGATGTGGTCCTCAAGCCGCTCGTCGACATAGGCGATCGGCGAGCCACAGATGCCACAGAAGCTGCGGGTGACCACGCCGTTCTCGTACATTTTCAGCGCCTTGCCGGCGAAGGCCACGTGTTTCGTCTCAAAGCCGACGAAGGCGGTGTAGGGGGCCCCGCCAGCGCGCCGGCAATCTGAGCAATGGCAGTAGCTGACATGGCCAGGCTCTTCGCGTGCGTTGAACCGCACCGCGCCGCAGCGGCAGCCGCCGGTGTGAATGCTCACGACTGCCCACCCTTCACATGCCTCGCCAGCACCTCGTTGATCCTGCCTTGCCAGCCGGGGCCGGTAGCACGGAAATGCGCGAGCACCTCGGGATCGAGGCGAAGGCCGACGCGCTCCTTGGTCGGTGACTTCTGCGGCCCGCGCTGGCCTCGCGTGCGCTCGAACATGTCCCTCAGTTCTGGGAAGTCTGAAATCGGACGCGAGCGGGCGAAGTCCTCCGCAGTCCACTCCGGAATATCTTCGCCGTGGGCGACCTCGTATTCGTCGAGCGTCACCTTGCCGCTATCTACGTCTTCAAGCGTCGGGAGCTTGCGCTGCTTCATAGTCTTCGCGTTCGCGGGCATTGGCTTTCCTGAATGAGATGATGCGAACTTTTCCGTTTCGTGGTGTCCAACAGAATATGCAGATGCGACCGTCCAGATAGCCGATGGAGTTGAAACGCCGTTCGCCGTAGCTTTGTCTGTCGTCCGAACTGGTTCGAACACTCTCGGGTACGAACCGCGCTACATCGGCGAAATCCAGCCCGCGCTCGCGCAGGTTACGCTGCCGCTTTTCTTCGTCCCACTCCAGTTCCATCCATACACCACCTCTTTAATTGTGGCCACAGAATACTCAGCTGCTCAATCCCCCGAACAGCGTCGGCATGTCGAGCGGGCGGAAGCCGTAGTGCTGCAGCCAGCGCACATCGGCGTCGAAGAAGGCGCGCAGGTCCGGCATGCCGTATTTCAGCATGGCGATGCGGTCGATGCCCATGCCCCAGGCAAAGCCCTGGAACTCGTCCGGGTCGATGCCGCCGGCGCGTAGCACGTTGGGGTGGACCATGCCGCAGCCAAGAATCTCCATCCAGTCACTGCCCTCGCCGAAGCGCACCTCGCCCGGCCGCGAGCGGTCACACTGGATGTCGACTTCCAGGCTCGGCTCCGTGAAGGGGAAGAAGCTCGGGCGAAACCGCATCTTGACCTGCGGCACCTCGAAGAAGGCCTTGCAGAACTCTTCCAGCACCCACTTCATGTTGGCGATGTTGGCCGTCCTGTCGACCACCAGCCCCTCGACCTGATGGAACATGGGCGAATGGGTGGCATCCGAGTCCTGGCGGTAGGTCTTGCCGGGGATGACGATGCGGATCGGCGGCTTTTGGGCCTCCATGGTGTGGATCTGCACAGGCGAGGTGTGCGTGCGCAAAAGCTTGCGGGTCCCGTCAGCGCCCGGATTGAAGAAGAACGTGTCGT
>LNFM01013369.1_pt1 | contig 10466 bp, 10 predicted proteins | sample 596031 | NCBI WGS metagenome assembly LNFM01 (sample SAMN04254537, study PRJNA301005) | activated carbon metagenome | isolation source: dual media filters at the Ann Arbor, Michigan drinking water treatment plant | place: USA: Ann Arbor | reverse complement strand
CGCGCATTGGGGTCATGCCTGGCCGGCGCATTGACGCTCCCTGAGACGGCCCCGATAGTCGCGGCCCTTTGGTCGAAACCCGATAAGCCATGCCTCGCCCAACGCCGTCCTCCGCCCTCGCGCGCCTGCGCGTCCTCGACCTGTCGCGCGTCCGGGCCGGGCCGACCTGCGCGCGGATATTCGCCGACTTCGGCGCGGATGTGATCAAGATCGAGAGCCCGCCGGGCTTCGACCCCAACGAGAACATGAGCGGACCGCGCCACGGCTACGACATGCAGAACCTGCATCGCAACAAGCGCTCGCTAACGCTCAACCTCAAGACGGCGCAGGGCAAGGTGATCCTGCGGACGCTGATCGGCACGGCCGATCTGCTGATCGAGAATTTCAGGCCCGACGTGAAGGACCGGCTCGGGCTCGACTTCGAGACGCTGCACGCGCTCAATCCGCGTCTGATTCTGGTCTCGATCTCGGGCTTCGGGCAGAGCGGCCCCTACCGGACGCGCGCCGGCTTCGACCAGATAGCCCAGGGCATGGGCGGGCTGATGTCGGTGACCGGGCTCCCAGGACAGGGCCCTGTGCGGGCCGGGATCGCGGTGGCGGATTCGGCCGCCGGGCTCTATGGCGCGGTCGGCGCGCTGGTCGCGTTGCAGGAGCGCGAGGTCTCGGGGCTCGGTCAATGGGTCCAGACCTCGCTGCTCGAGGCGCAGATCGCGATGATGGATTTCCAGGCCGCGCGCTATCTGGTCGAGGGCAAGGTTCCGCCGCAGGCCGGCAACGACCATCCCTATTCGACGCCGATGGGCGTCTATGCGGTGCGCGACGGGCACATCAATATCGGCGTCGGCGCGGAGGGCCACTGGCGCTCCTTCTGCGGCGCGATCGGCCGGCCGGAGCTTGCGGCCGACCCGCGCTACGACAACATGGAAAAGCGCCTCAAAGCGCGGCCCGAACTGCGCGAACTGATCGAGGCGATCCTGACCACGCAGGACGCGCGGCATTGGCTCGACGCCTTCGAGGCGGCCGCCGTGCCAGCCGGGCCGATCTACGATGTCGACGCGATGTTCGAGGACCCGCAGGTCCGGCATCTGGGCATCGCGCAGGCCGTTACGCATCCCATCATCGGCGATTACCGCGTCGTCGGCGAGCCCGTCGGCCTGTCCCGCACCCCGGCCGGCATAGCGACCCCGACGCCGGACGCCGGCGACCATAACGACGAAATCCTGGCCGAACTCGGCTACGACGCGCTCGCAATCGCGGCCCTGCGTACGAGCGGCGCGATCTGAAGGAGCCTGACCGAATGGACGACGAAATCCTCTACGAGGTCAAGGACGGCATCGGCACGATCACGCTGAACCGACCGCAGGCGCGCAATGCGCTGACCTTCGCGATGTATGAGCAGATCGCCGCGATCTGCGGCGACATCCCCGGCCATGGCGCGCCCAAGGTCATCGTGATGACAGGGGCCGGCGAAAAAGCCTTCGCAGCCGGCACCGACATCTCGCAGTTCCGCGCGTTCGAAAAGCCCGAGGACGCGCTCGCCTATGAGGCGAAGATCGACCGCATCCTGACCATGATCGAGAGCTGCCCGATCCCGACCATCGCGGCGATCTCGGGCGCGGTTACGGGCGGCGGGGCGAGCGTCGCCTGCGCCTGCGACATGCGGATCGCGACCGCCTCGGCCCGCTTCGGCTTTCCCGTGGCGCGCACGCTCGGCAACTGCCTCTCCGCCAAGAGCTATGCAAGGCTCGTCGCGCTGCTCGGCCCGGCCCGCGTCAAGGACGTGGTCTTTACCGCCCGCCTCGTCGAAGCGCCGGAGGGTGAGCGGGCCGGGCTCTATAACGAGGTCGTCGCCGACCACGCCGCGCTGCTGGCGCGCGCCTACGCTCTCGCCGCCACGATCGCCGGACACGCGCCGCTGACGCTGCGCGCCACCAAGGAATCGCTGCGGCGGCTGGCGCAGGACGGCGCGCACGCCGAAACCGACGACCTCGTGGTGATGTGCTATATGAGCGCCGATTTCCGGGAGGGCATAGAAGCCTTCCTCGGCAAGCGGCCGCCGAACTGGACCGGGCGCTAGGCCGACTTCACCGGCGGAGTGCCGTGGGTGTGGAAGCTCTCGATCGTCTTGAGCCCCCAGGCCTGGCCCTTCTTTCGCTCGGTCTCGGTCCAGGTTACGGTCTGCCAGTCGGGGTCGAGGATCAGGCGCGCGCCGGCATTGGCGATCTCGATGCGGTTGCCGGCCGGCTCGTAGCCATAGAGGAAGAAGGTCTGCTGGACGGCATGCTTGTGCGGGCCGGTCTCGATATGGACGCCGTTCTCTAGGAAGATGTCGGCGGCCTCCAGTACATGCTCGCGCTGGTCGGCGGCATAGGTCAAATGGTGGAAGCGCCCGGCCGTGCCGGTGTAGTCGCGCGTATAGGCGATGTCGTAGCTCTTGTTGTTGACGGTGAACCAGCAGCCGCCGACCTCGCCTGAATCGAGCACGATCTGCTCGGTGACGCGGCTGCCGAGCGCCTTCGGCAGGAAATCGCGGATCGCCGCGACGTCGCGCGCCAGCAGGTTGACATGGTCGAGCCGGCGCACGGCGCAGCCGCGGCCATGGTTGCGCTGCGGCTGGTTCTTGAGCGCCGGTTTTTCATGCGGCGGGGCGCTGTATTTATGGGTGTCGAAATAGATCTCGAAGACATGGTCGTCGGGGTCGCGGAAGCGGTAGGCGCGGCCATGGCCGAGATCGCCCTCGACCCAGCCGATGCCGGCGCCCAGCGCCTCGATCGCCGCGACGCGGCGCAGCAGCGCCTGCTCGCTCGTTGCACGATAGCCGATATGGCCGACGCCTGTGGTGTTGGACGCCGTCAGCTTCAGCGTGTGGAACTCGTAATCGTCCCAGGCGCGCAGGTAGACGCTGTCGCCCTCGCGGCCGCTTTCGGTCAGCCCGTAGATATTCACGAAGAAGTCGAGGCTCGCCTCCGGTTTGTCGGTGAAGAGCTCGATATGGGCGAGATGGGCGATGTCGTGGCAGGGTTCGGGCTTCATGGCGGCTCAGTTCTCCGGATCGTCGCGATAGACCAGACCAGCCTTCGCCAGCCCCTCGCGCATGCCATAGATGTCGAGCCCGAGTTCGCCCACCGCCAGCCTGCGGCGCTTGTCCTCTTCGTTTGCCTCGCGCTTGCGGCCGGCCTCGGCGACGCTCGCGGCCTCCAGACGCGGCACGACCACGACGCCGTCATCGTCGGCGACGATCACATCGCCGGGATGGACCAGCGCGCCGGCGCAGACGACCGGCACGTTGACGCTGCCCAATGTGGCCTTGACCGTGCCCCTGGCCGAGATCGCCCGCGACCAGACCGGAAAGCCCATCTGCGTCAGGTCGCGGATATCGCGCACGCCGGCGTCGATGACGAGGCCGATGCCGCCGCGCGCCATCACCGAGGTGGCGAGTAGATCGCCGAACATGCCGTCGGTGTTGTCGGTGGTGCAGGCGACGACGAGGATGTCGCCGGGCTTCATCTGCTCGATGCCGACATGGACCATCCAGTTGTCGCCGGGCTGGGCAAGCACCGTGACGGCGTTGCCGGCGATGCGCGCGCCGGCATAGATCGGCCGCATATAGGGCTTCATCAGGCCGGATCGACCCATCGCCTCATGGGTGGTCGAGACGCCGAAGCCGGCGAGCGCGGCGATGTCGCCAGCCGCTGCGCGCCTGTTGGTGCGAATGACGGTCGGGGTCATGCCAGCGCCTCCAGCGCTTCGGGAAAGAGCCGCTGATAGGCCTCGCCATAGGTCATGGCCTTGCCCGAATTCCGCCCGCCCTGCATGCCGCGATTAAGCGCGACGCGTTCGTAATAGGCCCAGAGATGCTTCTGGGCGGCGAGGATCTCGAAGGCCCTGCGCTTCACCTGCCAGACCTCGTCGATGTTGAGGATGACGTTGGGCTTGAAGTTGCACTGCTCGGGCTGGTGCGGCTCGAACAGGAAGAGCGGTGGGGCGGCATAGGCTCGCTCCGGATCGGGTTTGTGGCCGGCGGCCTGGGCGATGATGCGGGCTTCCTGCGCGAAGCGCGTCGCCTCCGGATGATCGACATTGTAGGGGTCTTCCAGCGCATGGGTCAGCACGAAGCTAGGGTTCAGTTCGTGGAAGATGTCGATCGCCCGGTCGAGCATCGCCTCCGTGGTGCGCAGCGGATAGTCGCCTGCGTCCATGAACTCGATCTCGGCGCCGAGCATGTCGGCAGCGGCCTGCGCTTCATCTCGGCGCTGCGCCTTGACGTCCTCCATCTTCACACCCGCCTTCTTCCAGGCGAACTGGCTCTCGCCGCGCTCGCCGTAGGAAAGGCAGAGGATTTTTACGCGAAACCCGCGTTTCGCATGCAGCGCGATCGCGCCGCCGGCGCGCCAGACGAAGTCGCCGGGATGGGCGGTGATCACCAGCCCCGTCTTCTGCAGGCTCGGCATGGGCTCGGACATCCTCTTTCAAGACACCTATTCGGCGGCGCGCAGCACGTCGGCGCGCAGAATGCGGGCCGGCACGAAGGCATTGCCGTCCATCAGGATGCGGGCGGTGCGCAGCAGCCCGGCCCGCTCGACCACGGGCTGCTCGGCCGTGCCGCCGATCGTCAGTCGCACGGTGAACTCGCCGGTCGGATGCTCGACCGATATCGAACGCTCGCGGCCCTCCGGCATCGTCACCACCGATGCCGCCGGCGAGCCGGGCAGCGCGGCAGCCGTCGCAACAGTGACGGCGGCGAAAACACCGATCGAGGCGTGGCATTCATGCGGAATGAAACTGCGCGTCGCGATCGCGCCGCCGGCGACCGGGGCTGCGACGAGCGCGATCTTGGGCACGACCTTGCCCGAGACATCGCCGAGATTCATCAGTGGACCGGCCGCGAGCCTGATCCGCTCGATGCGGGCCTTGAGCCCGACATCCTTGTCCAGTTGCTCGCGCGGTTCGTAGCCGGTGCGGCCGACATCGCTGGCGCGCAGCACGATGACGGGCATGCCGTTGTCGATCAGCGTGCAGGCCACGCCATCGACGATGTCGACCGCGTTGCCGGTCGGCAGCAGCGCGCCGCAGACCGATCCTTCGGTGCCCAGAAAGCTGATCGCGATCGGTGCGGAGGTTCCGGGCACGCCGTCGATGCGGGCCTCGCCATCGACGGCGGCCTGCCCGCCATCGGTCTCCATCACGAGATCGGCGATTGTGCCGGTGTTCAGCGTCCTGACCCTGACCGTGGTCGAGGCGCCGGTCGCAGCCACCAGCCCGCGCGCCAGCGCAAACGGGCCGATGCCGGCGAGGATATTGCCGCAATTGGGCGTCGTATCGACCTTGGCCGTCTCGACGCCGACCTGCGCGAACAGGAAATCGATGTCGCAGCCCGGCTCGCTGGAGGCCGATACGATCGCGACCTTGCTGGTCAGGGGATGGGCGCCGCCGAGGCCGTCGACCTGGCGCTTGTCGGGCGAGCCCATCAGCGCGAGCAGCAAGGCGTCGCGCGCCGCGGGCTGCGCCGGCAGATCGCTCGCCAGAAAATACGCGCCCTTGGAGGTGCCGCCGCGGATCAGCATGCAGGGTATGGCGGTTTGCATCGGGCCTCGGCCTCCCGCCGTGCTGGTGGCGCGGATCATCAGGACGGCCGCTAACGCCACGGCGATCCTGTCATGACAGGATGGCGGCGAATGATTGTGCAATCAAATGATCAGTTTGAAGCGATTGCTGAGCGCGATGCAGGATTTGGAGCTTGCAGCATGGGACAGAGCTTGACTCCCGGCGATGGAGCCGATGTCGCCGCTGCGCGCCGGCTCAATAGGATTTCGGCTGTCCCAGCACCTTCTCCGCGATGAAAGACAAGATCAGTTGCTCGCTGACCGGGGCGATGCGCGTGACCAGGACCTCGCGCAGCAGCCGCTCGACCTGATACTCCTTGGCGTAGCCCATGCCGCCATGGGTCAAAACGGCCTGCAGGCAGGCCTCGTAGCCCGCGCGCGCGCCGAGGAACTTGGCGCCGTTCGCCTCGGCGCCGCAGGGCTTGCCGGCGTCATAGAGTGCGGCGGCCTTCATCGTCATCAGCCAGGCCGCCTCGAGCGCGAGCCAGCGCTCCGCGAGGGGGTGCTGGACGCCCTGGTTCTGGCCGATTGGCCGGCCGAAGACGGTCCGCTCGCGGGCATAGCGGGCGGCGCGGCCGAGCGCGTCCTGCCCGATCGCGATCGCCTCGACGGCGACCAGAATGCGCTCCGGGTTCAGGCTGTCGAGCATGTAGGAGAAGCCCCTGCCCTCCTCGCCGATGCGGTCCTCGTCCGGGATGAAGACATCGTCGATGAACACCATGTTGGAGTCCACCGCCGCGCGGCCGTGCTTCTCGATGCTCTTGACCTCGAATGTCGTGCGGTCGAGATCGGTGTAGAACACCGTCATGCCATCGACGGGGCGCTTCACATCGGCTTTCGCGGTGGTGCGGGTCAGCAGCAGGATCTTGCTGGCGACCTGCGCGGTCGAGGTCCAGATTTTGCGGCCCGAGACGCGGTAACCGCCTTCGACCTTTCTGGCGAAGGTGGTGATGCTGGTGGTGTCCAGCCCGGCATTGGGTTCGGTAACGCCGAAGCAGACCTGATCTTCGCCCGAGACCAGCCGTGGCAGCCAGCGCTGCTTCTGCTCGGGCGTGCCGTGGACCACGATCGGATGCGGGCCGAACATGTTGATGTGGATCGAAGAGGCGGCGGCCATCGCGCCGCCGCAGCCGGCGACCGTGTGCATCACCAGGGCCGCGTCCATGACGCCGAGACCGGCCCCGCCATACGCCTCCGGCATGGTGACGCCGAGCCAGCCGTCCTTCGCCATGGCCTGATGGAATTCGCGCGGAAAGCGCGCCTCGCGCTCGCATTGCGACCAGTACTCGTCGCCGAAACGCCTGCAGACGGCGGCGACGCCTTCGCACAGCGCGCGCTGGTCGTCATTCAGTTCGATCATCTGGCGGACCCCCGGCTGGCGGCGGCGCGGCAGGTGGCGGCGATGGCCTGCGCCATCCCGGCGACCGCCGCGCGCGCCGTATCGACATGGTTGTGCAGCCGGGCGAAGCCATGGGTCAGCCCGTCGATGCGGGTCAGCGTGACGGGCACGCCGGCTGCGATAAGCGCGGCGGCATAGGCCTCGCCCTCGTCGCGCAGCACATCGTATTGCGCGGTGACGACATGGGCCGGCGGCAGGCCGGCGAGATCGGCCGCGCGCAGCGGCGAGATGTCGGGGTCGGCGTGCCGGCTCGCCGGGGCATAGTGATCGAAGAACCAGATCATGTCGGCGCGGCTGAGCGGCATGCCGTCGCTGCAATCGCGATAGCTCGACCGCTCGAAGTCGCAATCGGCGACCGGATAGATCAGGCCCTGGATACAGAGCTCGACCATGCCCCTGAGCCGCCGGGCCACGACGGTGGCGAGGTTGGCCCCGGCGCTGTCCCCCGCGATGGCGAGCGGAACCGCTCTGCCGCAAAGCACCGCGACCGCGCTCGCTGCAAACAGCGTCGCGTCCTCGCTGTCCTCCAGACCGGCCGGGAACGGATGCTCCGGGGCAAGGCGGTAGTCCGGCAGCAGCAGCGCGCAGCCGCTCTCGGCGACGACGAGCCGCGCCAGCGCCTCGAAATCCTCCGCCGAGCCGACGACCCAGCCGCCGCCATGCAGATAAACGATCAGACCGAGTGGCTCCGATTTCGGCTTCAGCAGCAGCGCCGACACCGAACCCGACCGCGTCGGCACGTCGATGCGCGCGACCGAGCCGACCTCCGGCCCTTGCCCGAGCATGGCGCGCGCGCCTGAGACCAGCGCGCGCGCCTGCTCCGGCGTGCCCGCCGATACCGGCGGACGCCCGGCGGCGGCGAGCTGGGCCAGCATGGTCTCGATGAAGGGATGCAGCGGCATGGCTTGGCTCAGTCTCAGGGCACGAGGACGACGCGCCCGACGACCTTGCCGAGCCGCAGATCGTCGAGCGCCTGGGCGGCCTGCGCAAGGGGACGCCGGTCGATCGGCGTCGTCGGCATGCCGTGCCCGCGCACCAGGGCGACCAGTTCGCGCAATTCGGCCGGGCTCCCGATATAGCTGCCCTGAATGGTCAGCGCCTTCATCGGCACCAGCGGCACGGCCAGCGTCATCGCGCCGCCGAACAGGCCGACGATGACGAGCCGCCCACCCTTGTCGAGCGTCTCGACGGCGAGCGTCGCGGTCTCGCCGCTGCCGACCAGATCGAGCACGCCGAGCACGCCGCCGCCCAACGCCCGGCGCAGTTGCGTCGCCGCGTCAGGGGCGCGGGGGTCGATCGTCGCCAGCGCGCCTGCCGCCATCGCCGCCTCGCGCTTGCGCGCATCGAGCTCGACCACGACCGCACCCTTGCCGCCGAGCATCTTCAGGATGCCGAGCGCGATCAGCCCGAGCCCGCCCGCGCCGATGATGGCGATCGGCTGGTGCGCCAGCAGGGGGCCGAATTTCCTGAGCGCGCTGTAGGTGGTCAGGCCCGAGCAGACCAGGGGAGCCGAAGCCACCGGATCGAGATCGCCGATCTCGACGAGATAGCGCGGATGCGGCACCAGCAGGTAATCGGCATAGCCGCCGTCGCGGTTCACGCCGAGAAAGCGCGGCGCGGTGCAGAGATGCTCGTCGCCCGCCTCGCAGGCCACGCATTCGCGGCAACCGATCCAGGAGCAGGCGATGCAGGATGCGCCGAGCGCGATGCCTGTGGCGTCGGGACCCAATGCCACGACCTCGCCCGCCGTCTCGTGGCCGAGGGTAAGCGGCAGCTTCAGCCGGTCGGCGAAGGAGAGCTTGCGGTCGCCACCGAGGTCGTAGCTGCCCTCCCAGAGATGCACGTCGCTATGGCAGACGCCCGCGCCGGAGACCCTGAGCAGGACCTCGGTCCCGGTCGGCTCAGGGCGAGGTTTCTCGCTGCGGCCGAGATCCTGATGGAACCCGGTGAGCTGATAGCACTGCATCATCGCCCGCATCGTGCGGTCTCCTCCGTTTGGCCTCTGCGAGGCCGCGCTTACCGAGCGCCGCCGCCGTGCCATTCCGCTCAGGCGTAAACAGCAGGAGTTCAATCGTCAAATGGTTTGACCATTTAAGACTGCATGCTACTGATGAGGCAGGACGCGATGCCAGAGGCAGGTTCCGGCCGGATCAGGCCGCCCTGCCCCGAGCAACAACAGCAGCCAGCGGGAGCGACACGTCATGACAGCGCCAAGCAACAGCCTTCGCCGCCAAGCCCTGCCGAGCCTGACCGGCGCGGCCCTCCTGAGCATCGCGGCCGCCCTGCCCGCAATCGCGCAGGAACCGTTCAGGATCGGCGCGCTCAGCGACATGTCGGGCGTCGTGGTCGATCTGTCGGGCCCGGGCACGGTCACCGCGATGAAGCTCGCGGTCGAGGATTTCGGCGGCTCCGTGCTCGGCCGTCCGATCCAGGTTCTGGAGGCCGACCATCTCAACAAGCCCGATGTCGGCATCGCGGCGGCGCGCAAATGGTATGACGAGGGCGTCAGCGCGATCTTCGATGTCGGCATCACCTCGGTGGCGCTCGGCGTGCAGCAGCTCACCCGCGACAAGAACCGGATGGCGATCTATCTGAGCTCGGCCTCCAGCGACCTGACGGGCAAGTTCTGCAGCCCAAACGGCATCCACTGGACCTACAACAACTACAGCCAGGCGCTGGGCGTCACCAAATTCTACAACGATGCCGGCGAGAAGAACTGGTACTTCATGACGGTCGACTACGCCTATGGCCACAACGTGCAGCGCGATACGACGGCGATGATAGAGGGCGCGGGCGGCAAGGTGCTCGGCGCGACGCGCCACGCCTTTGACGTCAAGGACTTCTCCTCCGACCTGCTCAAGGCTCAAGGGTCGGGCGCTGGCGTGATCGCGCTCGCGACCACGACCTCGCATGTCGCCAACATCGTCAAGCAGGCCGACGAATTCGGCGTCAGGCCGAAGCAGAAGCTCGCCGCGCTCAGCCTGACCCTGCACGACGTCAAGGGCATCGGCCTGCAATCGGCGCAGGGTCTGCTCGTCACCGCGCCGTATTACTGGGACCAGAACGACGAGATGCGCGCTTTCGCGAAGCGCTATTTCGAGCGCTTCAAAAGGATGCCCAACATGGTCCAAGCGAGCGCCTATGGCGCGGTGATGCATTACCTCAACGCGGTGAAGGCGGTCGGCGCCGACGACACGGCGAAGGTCTCGGCAAAGATGAAGGAGACGCCGGTCAACGACTTCATGACGAAGAACGGCAAGGTCCGCGAGGATGGCCGCGTCGTGCGCGACATGTATGTCTACCGGGTCAAGGCTCCAGCCGCCTCGAAGGGCGAATGGGATCTCTACGAGCTTCTCTCCACCATCCCCGGCGAGCAGGCCTTCCAGAAGCCCGATCCGGCCTGTCCGCTGGTGAAGGGCTGAGTTGACCCTTCTCCCCTCGGGGGAGAAGGTGGCAGCGCGCAG
>LNFM01013368.1_pt1 | contig 10466 bp, 7 predicted proteins | sample 596031 | NCBI WGS metagenome assembly LNFM01 (sample SAMN04254537, study PRJNA301005) | activated carbon metagenome | isolation source: dual media filters at the Ann Arbor, Michigan drinking water treatment plant | place: USA: Ann Arbor | reverse complement strand
ACAGCTCGGCCTGGGTGAAGGGAAAGCCCAGGTTGAGCATCTGCACGGTGATGATTCCCCACATGCCCCAGACCGCGAAGCCGCACAGCAGCGCGGGCACCGAGATCCAGAGATTGCGGTAGGCGATCCTCCTGCCGGTGGACTCCCAGAACGTCTCGTCCTCGGGGCGCCAGTCGGCGATGTCGGGTCCGGTGCCGGCGGGGGTCGGGACGGGCTTGGCGGTGGTCGTGGAAGTGCTCATGGGGTTCTCCTCGGGCCTTCAGCGCACGAAGCTGCGCGACAGCGGCGAGGCGGGTGCGTTGGCGCCCATCACCTCGGTCTTGCGCACCTCGGTCCAGTACATCCAGATCAACGAGACCCAGACCACGCCGTACATCAACATGAAGGCGCTGGAACGCACGCCGGTGAGGTCCATCAGCGCGCCGAACATGATGGGCAGCACGAAGCCGCCGAGGCCGCCGGCCAGGCCGACGATGCCGCTGACCGTGCCGATGTTGTCCGGGTAGTCGTCGCCGATGTACTTGAAGACGCTGGCCTTGCCGAAGGCCCAGGCGATGCCCAGGATGAACATCAGCGCAGTGAAGACGTAGACGTTCAGGCCGACGTGGAAGCTGCGCGGGCCGTCGACGGTGAGGATGGTGAAGTCGGTCTGCGGATAGCTCAGCAGGAACAGGCAGATCCAGCTCACCCACAGCACCCACCAGGTGACCTGGTGCGCGCCGTACCTGTCGGACAGGATGCCGCCGAAAGCGCGCAGCACGCCGCCAGGCAGGCTGAAGCAGGCCGCCAGCAGTGCGGCGGCCTGGATCGACAGGCCGAACTCGCCCACGTAGTACTGCACCATCCACAGCGCCAGCGCCACGTAACCGCCGAAGACGATGCTGTAGTACTGGCAGTACTTGAGCACCTTGGGGTCCCTCAGCATCTTCAGCTGATCGCTGAACTTCACGTTCGAAGACACCAGGTGCCTGGGATCGCTGCTGCTGCCCAGCCAGAACAGGATGACCGCGCCCAGCATCACGGCGGCATAGACCTGCGGCACCAGCGTCCAGCCACCGATGGCCAGCAGCACCGGCGCGGCGAACTTGTTGACGGCCGAGCCCGAATTACCCGCCCCGTAGACGCCCATCGCCATGCCTTGCCGGCTCTTCGGAAACCAGCGCGCCACGTAGGGCGTGCCGACCGAGAACGAACCGCCGGCGAGGCCCACGAACAGGCCGATGACCAGGAAGTGCCAGTAGGCCGTGGCGTAGCTCATCAGCCAGATCGCCGGCACGGTGGCGGCCATCAGCACCGTCATCACGATGCGGCCGCCGTACTTGTCGGTCCAGATGCCCAGCGGCACGCGGATGAGCGAGCCGGTGAGCACCGGCGTGGCGGTGAGCAGGCCGAACTCGGTGGCGCTGAGGCCCAGCGTCTTCTTCAGCGGAATGCCGATGACGCCGAACATCATCCACACCATGAAGCACACGGTGAAGGCGATCGTGCTGACGATGAGCACCGACCAGGCCTGGCGGGGAATGGGGGCGTTCGAAGCGGAAGGGGAGACCATGGGACGGGCTCGTCGATGCGATGACGAGACTGTCCCGCGATGCCGCCGCGGCGAACATCCGTCCGTCGGGCAGGACGGACGCGGCAATGGGACGATGGCGCCGCGGAGCGGCATCGTCCGGAAGAACTACCCGGCGCGGTTTCCCGGGAGAACTTGCCTCAGGTCAAGGCCGATCCGGCTCGCGGCCTGCAGGCATCACGCCTCAGCCTGCCAGGAACCCGGCGGGCGAACCGCTGTAGTCACGGCCCGAGCCCGCCTGGCACTTGACGACCGCAGTGGGTGTGAACGCCCCGGCACCTTGCAGGAACCGCACCAGATTGGCCAGGTGCCGTTGCGACGGCTTGTAGTGGCCGGAGTTGTTGCTGATCGCCGCGACGCTGCCCTGGTCGATCTTGATCATGCCGGCGCATCGCACACGGCGACCCGATACGAAACTGGAGTGGTGGAAGATGTGCTCGCCGTGCTGTGCGATGAACAGTTCACCTTCCTCGGTCCAGACGTACGCCGCCATGCCCTGCCCGAAGCCCTTCAGGGGATCCTTGGCGCTGGCGCACTGGTAGTTGGCCGTGGAACACAGCGTCGGCGCTATGTTCGGTTGGTCCATGTCGAAGGCCTTCAACGGGGCGGGAAAGAGCACGATGCGCTGCTGCGAGATGCTGGATCTGCGGCGCTGGTCCATGCGCTCGTAGGGCACGCTCTGCGCGTCGGCGGTGGACTTGTCATCGGCCACGCACACCATGCTGGACTCCAGCCACATGAAGAAGGGCTTGTCCTGGCGCGGGTCCTTGGCCCAGAGCTCGAAGGCGTAGCCGCAGCTGCCTTCGTCGTCTCCCTCGAAGTTGCTGCGGTGCACCGGGTCGAGCTGCTCCAGCCTCACGTGCGGGTTGAGGCCGACGAACTCGTTCGTGCGTTCCTGTGGCGCGTTGAACAAGGCCAGCAGCGACTGCGGCGAACGATAGGCGTAGCCGCCACCACCGACGGCGTAATAGGCCTTCAAGGTCTTCAGATAAGCCGCCTTGCGCAGGGACCGCCGCGCCAGGCTCAGCATGTGACGGTCGAAGGTGAACGAGGCTGGATCGGAGCTGCGATAGGAGTTGAAGAACTTGTTCTTGGTGGCCCCGCTGCGGTCGGCAGCGGCCGCTGCGTCGACCTTGAACACCCGCATGAAGTCATGGGCCAGCGCCGAGATCTCCTTCAGCGCGGCAATGCGGCTGTCGATGTTCCTGTAGACCGTCTTGTCGATCGAGTGGTAGGACTCGATCTTCATCGTGATGCGCCGCAGCGCAGCATCCTTGCTGGACAGGCTGCGCTCGAACACCGCACGGAGGTTCGCCACGGCGCCCACGGGCGAATGGCTGGCCGTCGAGCCGTCCGCCTTGGGCAGGACGACGTTGTTCCAGGCCTGACGGCTGATGATGTCTCTCCAGATCCTCATGACGGCTCCTGCGGCTGCGGCAGCGAACGATGTCGCCATGCCTGCATCCTCGATGGGACCGGGCGCGCCGGCTGTGACGCATTCACACGCCGCGTGCGAACTGGTGCCGCCTGGGCGGCCGGCGCTATGGCGCCGAGACCTTTGCCACGATGCGCCAGTTCCGCAAGCGCCCTTCGTCGAGCCGGAAGGTGTCGGCCACGCGCAGCTGCCATCGCCCGCGCACGGGCTTGCCCAGCAGTCCGCGCAGCGCGGGCTTGTTGCTCACGGTGTACGTGCGCACCAGGTTGTCGGCGCCGCCGCCGGTCTGGTTGTGCAGCGACACCGAGGTGCCGTCCGGCGCCAGCAGGTCCACGCGCAGGTCGCCGATGTAGGTGTGCGCGATGTTCACCAGCACACGCAGTTCCTGCACCTGTCCCGACTGGTCGATGTCGATGGCGCTGAACACCGGCGTGCCGAGATCGGGAATGAGCAGGTCAGGCGTGACCCTCAGGTCCACCGTCTGCTGTTGCGCGACCGAGCCCTGCGCGGCGGCCACCGCCTTGGCGGCGTTGACCTTGCCGTAGCCGAACCACAGGCTGAAACCTTCAGCGTCGAAGGCGCCGGGTCGATTGACGGGGGTGTCGGTCTCCATCGACAGGTCCTTGTCGGCGGTGCGGCGCAGGATGTCACGCACCTGCAGGGCCGTCAGGCTGGCGTCGATCGACAGCACCAGACCGCAGACACCGGCCACGGTGGGCGTCGCGCTCGAGGTGCCGCCGAACTGGTCGGTGAAGCGCGAGCCGGGCGTGAAGTCGGAGCCGGCGCCGAAACCCTCGTTGTCGGTGGTGACGATGCCGCGACCGGGCGTGCTGACCTGGCCCAGGTCGTCCCAGTTGTCCGACGGCGCGCAGACGCTGATCTGCCGCCCCCAGGATGAATAGGCCGAGCGCGTCTTGCGCGAGGTGCTGGCGCTGACGGTGATGGCGTCGGGATGCGCGGCCACCCAGCGGTCGATCGGGCCGCTGTAGCTGCGCAGGCCGAACTGTGTGCGATAGCGGTAGGTCTGGGTGTTGTCGAGGTCCTGCACGGGACAGTTGTTGTTGCCTGCCGCTATGCAGAACAGCAGGCCCTTGCCGCGCCGCCCGCCACTGCGCGCCAGCTGGGCCATGGCATCGCGCAGCGCCGTGCTCATCGGGGCATTGGCCGGACCCACGCCCCACGAACAGGAGATCACGTCGGCCAGCGGCGACACCTTCTGGAACATGCTGATGAAGTGGGCATCGCTCATGGCCTGCAGCGGAAAGCGAACCGCCACCAGCGCGCAGCCGGGCGCCACGCCCACCACGCCGCTGCCGTTGCCCTCGGCCACCGCCACCCCCAGGCAGGGCGTGCCGTGGTAGTCGCCCGCACGCGGCTGCACGTTGGCGTCCCAGTCGATGGCCGCGCTGTTGCCGGTGGCGCGCAAGGTCGCGTTCAGGCTGGCCACCACCTTGCCAGTGCCCTGGAAGTCGGGGTGGGTCATGTCGAAGCCATCGTCGGCCACGGCGATGACGATGTCGCGCCGGCCGCGCGTGACGTCCCAGGCCTCGGGCGCGAAGATCCCGGCCCCGGCCGCCAGCTGGTTGCCTGCAGCGGGCGCGTGCAGGTGCCACTGCGAGGCGAACAGCTCGTCGGGCGGGATGAAGAAGCGCTGCAGGGGACGCACCAGGTTCGGTTCGGCAAACTCGACCTCCTGCAGGTCATGGGCCGCGTTGGCAGCGCGGATGGCGTTCTTGCCGGTGGCATCGGTGACACGCACCAGAAAGGTGTTGTGACCCATGTCGCGCTCCAGCACCAGGCTTTCCCGCGCCAGATAGTCGTCGATGCTCTGCGGCGAGGCTCCCTCCTTGAACTTGACGAAGAAGCTCTCGGTGATGAGGAACTCGCTGCCGTCGGGCCGGGCCGGTTCGCGGTAGACGTGGTGCACCACGTTGTGCTGCGCCCGCAGCTTGTCGACGGACTCTTCACGGTCGTGCGCCACATCGGCTCGCACCAGCTGCGGCGACGCGGCGCGCATGCGGCGCAGCTGCACGCCGGCGCGGTCGGCGGCGGCCTGGGCCGCCCCTTCGCTGGCGGCCTGGATGGTGATCGCGCTGGGGTCCTTCTCGACAGCGATCTTGCGACCGCCTTGCCAGAAGTAGAGGGTGTCGGCCATGGTGCAGCTCCCTTCGGAGTAAAAGTGGCGAAACGTCAAGCGGCATGGTAGGCCGCCGCGCGGCTGCGGCAATCCCTAGTGAGGGCGACCACAGCGTTCGCGCGGATGACCGGATGCGCTGCCGGCGGCGCCGTCAGAACAGGCGCACGGCGCTGTCGAACTGCCAGGTGCGCCGTATCTCGACCACGTCGTACTCGCGCGCCAGCCCCGGTGCGAACGCCGGATAGGGTGCCAGGCCCTGCACCACGCGCCGGATCGCCTCGTCGATCTCGGCCACGCCGCTGGACAGCACGAAGGTCACCGACTCGACCGTACCGTCGCTGCGCAGGGCCACGGTCACCAGGGGGGCGGTGTGCGGCCGCCGCGACAGCTCCAGCACCTGTTCGGGCGGCATGTTGAGCTGGATCCTGCGGGCCCAGGCTTCGGCGTACTGGACGAGTTCCGCATTGGCGTCGCTGCGCCCGAACAGCCGGCCGCGGCGCAGACTGCTGGCCGAAGGCAGCAGCGTGTCCGGCCGGTTCGCCGCCTGGGCCACTGCGTCGCGCCGCGCGGCTTCTTCGTCGAGCTGACGCCCCATCGCGCGGCGAACGGCTTCGCGGCGCTCGGTCTCCTGGCGGGCGACATCGGCGCGCGCGGCATCTTGTCTCGCGATTTCCTGCCGCGCTGCCTCTTGCCTTGCGACCTCTTGTCGCACTGCTTCCTGCCGCGCAGCCTCCTGTCGTGCCAACTCCTGTCGCGCAGCCTCCTGACGTGCGGCCTCCTGACGTGCGGCCTCCTGACGCGCGGCCTCCTGACGTGCGGCCTCCTGACGCGCGGCCTCCTGACGCGCGGCCTCCTGACGCGCGGCCTCCTGACGGGCAGTCTCCTGACGGGCAGCCTCCTGTCGTGCCACTTCCTGCCGCACCGCCTCCTGGCGCGCCGCTTCCTGGCGCGCGGCCGCTTGCCGTGCCACCTCCAGACGGGCTGCCTCCTGCCGCACCGCTTCCTGCCGCGCTGCCTCGATGCGGGCGCTCTCCTGTGCCGCCACTTGGCGCTGGACCTGCTGCTCCAGAGCCGCCAGACGCTGCACTTCGACAGCCCTGTCCCGGGCCAGCGCTTCGCTGCGCTGCAAGGCAGCCCCATCGATCTCCTGGCGCGCCACGGCACTGGCCGCCGGTGCAGAGGCAACGGGCGCGGCAGCGACCACAGGTGTCGGCGCCGGCACCTGCGCCGGCACCGCTGGAACCGCTGCGACGGCGAAGACGGTCGGGTCGGCGCGCCGCGCCATGATCAAGTCCGGCACGGCCGGCGCCGCTCGCGCCAGGCCGCTGGCGCCCAAGGCGGGCAGGGACGGGTCGGACTCGGCGGAAACGAGGACCGGTGCGGAGACAGGCTCGGCGTCGGCGGGCGTCGCTGCAGGTGAAGGCGGCGCGGAGGGTGCTGGCAAAGGCAGTTCCTCGGCCGCTGTCGCCGGCAAGGGAGCGACGGCGAGCGCGACCACGGGCTCTGCAGCAGGGACTTCCGGCACGGTCGGGGGTGCGGGAACCGTCAGCTCAGGCGCGGACTGCGGCACCGGCACCGGCACCGGCACCAGCACCGGCACCGGCACCGGCACCGGCACCAGCTCCGGCACCGGCTCCGGCTCCGGCGTCTGCTCCGGCGCCGGCGTCGGCACCGGAAGCGCCTCCGCTTGCGGGACCGGCTCCGCAGCCAACGGCGTGCGCGCCGTGGCCGCACGGGGCGATGCGGGCAACGGCGCAGGCGCCTGCAAGTCGGCGGCTTCGCGCTCCGGCACCAGCACCAGGCGCAGATCGGGCACCTCGGCGCGTCGTTCGCGCCAGGGCAGCTCGAAACCCGGCAACCCGACGCCATCGCCACCCAGGCTCAGGCTGGCCAGCAGTGCGTGCGCCAGCAGCGACAGCAGGACGGCCATCGACAGCGGCCTGTGCTCCCGGTTCTGCCGGCCCCTCCTGTCGACACTCGCCAACCGCATCCGGTCCCAACCCCGCTACAGGCCCGTCGGACCCAGGATGGTGATTCTCCCGGATGCAGCGGGCAGCACCCGCCCGGTCGGGCTGGAGCGTGCCGCCGGGCGATGCGCGGTGGCGGGAATCGTGTCGCTCAAGCGTTGTGTACCATTCAACATAACGCCAGGAAGCTTCCGATGTCGCGCTTGTCCGTCTTGTCGCTGTCCCTGCCGCTGACCTTGTCGCTGACCTTGTCGCTGACCTTGTCGCTGACCTTGTCGCTGACGTGCCTGGCCGTGCACGCCGGCGAGGTGCGGGTGGCGGTGGCCGCCAACTTCGCCGGGGCGATGGCGCCGATCGGCGCGGCCTTCACCGCCGCCACCGGACACGTGCTCAAGACCTCGTCCGGCTCGACGGGCAAGTTCTTCTCGCAGATCGTTCACGGCGCTCCGTTCGACGTGCTGCTGGCCGCCGACGAAGCGACGCCGAAGAAGCTGCTGGCCAGCGGCCATGCCGTGGCAGGCACGGCCTTCACCTATGCCGTCGGCCGGCTGGTGCTGTGGAGCGCCACGCCCGGCTTCGTCGACGCGCAGGGCGCCGTTCTGACCTCGCCGACGCTGCGCCGCGTGGCCATCGCCAACCCCAAGGTGGCACCCTATGGCGCCGCGGCGATGGACACCCTGAAGACGCTCGGCCTGACCGCCGCCGTGACGCCCAGGCTCGTGACGGGCGAGAGCATCGCGCAGGCCTACCAGTTCGTCTTCACCGGCAACGCCGAGGCCGGCTTCGTGGCGCTGTCGCAGGTGGTCGTGCCCGGCAGGCCGGCGGCGGGTTCGTGGTGGCTGGTGCCGCAGGAACTGCACCGTCCGATCCGCCAGGACGCCGTGCTGCTGCAGGCCGGCCGCGACAACACCGCGGCGCGCGCCCTGCTCGACTTCCTGAAGACCGACGCCGCCAAGAAGACGATGCGCGACTTCGGCTACGGGCCCTGAGGTGGCGCAGGCATGCTGACCGCCGCCGACTGGAGCGCCATACGGCTGACCGCCGAACTGGCGGCCACCACCACCGTGCTGCTGCTGCTGGTCGGCACCCCGATGGCCTGGTGGCTGGCACGCACGCGCTCGCGTGCCAAGCCGGTCCTGGCCGCGCTGGTGGCCATGCCGCTGGTGCTGCCGCCCACCGTCATCGGCTTCTACCTGCTGCTGCTGATGGGACCGCAGGGGCCCGTGGGGCAGCTCACCCAGACGCTGGGCCTGGGCCGCCTGCCCTTCACCTTCGCCGGGCTGGTGGTGGCCTCGGTCATCTACTCGCTGCCCTTCGTGGTGCAGCCCCTGCAACAGGCCTTCGAGGCCATTCCCGAGCGCACGCTGGAAGCCGCCGCCACGCTGCGCGCCGGCCCGCTGGACCGCTTCTTCACCGTGGCCGTACCGCTGGCGCGGCCCGGCTTCGTCACCGCCAGCGTGCTGGGCTTCGCGCACACCGTCGGCGAGTTCGGCGTGGTGCTGATGATCGGCGGCAACATCCCCGGCGAGACGCGCGTGCTGTCGGTGGCGATCTACGACCACGTGGAAGCCACCGAGTTCGCCGATGCACACCGCCTGGCCGCCGGCATGGTGGTGTTCGCGCTGGTGGTTCTCGTCACGCTGTACATGGTGAACCGCCCGCCGCGGGACACGGGGACGCCACCTTGATCGAAGTCCGCCTGACACTGCCGCGGCGCGACTTCAAGCTCGACGTGGCGCTGTCGCTGCCCGCGCGCGGCGTGAGCGCGCTGTTCGGTGCCTCGGGCTGCGGCAAGACCACGCTGCTGCGTGCGCTGGCCGGGCTGGAACGCGCCACCGGGCGCGTGACCCTGGGCGACCAGGTCTGGCAGGACGACGACAGCGGCCGCTTCGTGCCGACGCACCAGCGCCCCATCGGCTACGTGATCCAGGAAGCCGCGCTGTTCCCGCATCTCGACGTGCAGCGCAACCTGGCCTACGGACTCCGGCGCATCGGCGCCGGCGAGCGCCGCATCGCGCTCGACCAGGTGGTGCAGCTGCTGGGCATCGGCCACCTGCTCGACCGCCGGCCCGGCACGCTCAGCGGCGGCGAGAGGCAGCGCGTGGCCATCGCCCGTGCGCTGGCCACCAGCCCGCGTCTGCTGCTGATGGACGAACCGCTCGCCGCCCTGGACGCGCATCGCAAGGCCGAGGTGCTGCCCTACCTCGACCGTCTGCACGAGGAGCTGGGCATCCCCATCGTGTACGTGAGCCACTCGATCGACGAGGTGGCGCGCCTGGCCGACCACCTGGTGCTGATGGACGCGGGCCGCGTGCTGGCGCACGGTCCGCTGGCCCACATGCTGTCGCGGCTGGACGGGCCGCTGGCCTTCGGCGACGACGCCGGCGTGGTGCTGGAAGGCGTGGTGGGCGAACGCGACAGCGCCTGGCAGCTCGCCCGGCTGGACATCGAAGCCCCGGGCTGCAGCTTCTGGGCACGCGACCAGGGTGTGGAAGTCGGGCGCCGCGTGCGCCTGCGCGTGCTGGCACGCGACGTCAGCCTGACGCACGAACGGCAGGCCGGCACCAGCATCGGCAACCAGCTGCAGGGCACCGTCGAGGCCATCGCCGACGACGAGCACCCGGCCCTGGCTCTCGTTCGCGTGCGCGTGGGTTCGGTCCCGGTGGTGGCACGTCTGACCCGGCGCTCAGCCCATGCGCTGGGCCTGACCGTCGGGCAACCGGTGTGGGCGCAGGTGAAGACCGTGGCGCTGATGGAGTGACACCTTGAGCGGCAACCTCATCAGCGCCGACCTGAAACTCGCGGGCCGCCTCGACGCACGCTTCTTCGCCCTGCTGCAGGCGCTGCAGGACACGGGCTCGATCAACAAGGCCGCGCGCACCGCGGGCCTCAGCTACAAGGGCGCCTGGCTGCTGCTGGAATCGGCCTGCAACCTGGCCAACGAGCCGCTGCTGGAGACCGCCACCGGCGGCGCCGGCGGCGGCGGCACGCGCCTGACGCCGGCAGCGCTGGGCCTGCTGGACGCCTGGCACACGCTGCAGGCCGATCAACGCGAGTTCCTTCGCCTTCAGGAAGCTCGTCTGTCAACACTGCCGGCCCTGAGCGGCCTGCTCCGGAGGATGTCGATGAAGACCACCGCACGCAACCAGTTCGCCGGCAGGATCAAGGCCATCGAGATCGGGCCCGTGTCGGCGCAAGCCACCATCGAGCTGAAGAGCGGCGACCTCATCACCGCCACCATGACCTCGGCCGCCGCCACGCGCCTGAAGCTGAAGAAGGGCAAGGAGGCCATCGCGCTGATCAAGGCCTCGGCCGTGGTGCTGGTGACCGACTTCGCCGGCTGGCAGCTGTCGGCGC
>LNFM01013367.1_pt1 | contig 10466 bp, 10 predicted proteins | sample 596031 | NCBI WGS metagenome assembly LNFM01 (sample SAMN04254537, study PRJNA301005) | activated carbon metagenome | isolation source: dual media filters at the Ann Arbor, Michigan drinking water treatment plant | place: USA: Ann Arbor | reverse complement strand
TTCGTTCGTAGGGGCCGCCAAAGTTTGAAAACATTGGCTCGGTTTTTAGAAAGTCACCGTCACCATTGCTGTGATTAGGGTGCTTGTGCTGATTGAGGCCTTTTGCCGGCTTGCTCATATCGTGCCCGGGCATTTTGCTCATATCGTGCCCAGGCATGGTGCTCATGTCATGGCTTACGGCTGGTTTGCTAGGCTCTTTGCTAGGCTCTTTGCTAGGCTCTTTGCTAGGAATAGATGTACAGCCCGACAAGGTAATTAGCAGCCCGATGCAACAGGCTGAGAATAGATTGTTCATATGATTAGCCAGCCTAGAAAGAAAAGGCCAGCTATAACGGCCAGTGGAACTACGACGTAAGCGAGCATTGTAGGCGGCTGGCGATAAGGCTGGCGATAAAGTTGACGTTTAGTCTGCTTGTTTGTTTTTGCTGTTGTTGGTGTCATGTTGAACTCTATAGTTAGCTTGGTGCCAGGCTAGGCCGAGCACCAAGACAAAGTTATGAGGCTTCAGTCAACTACGCGGTCGATTGCTCTAATGACATCGGTAGTTGTCTTAAGAACTTGATTTTCTTCTATTTCAGAAGTCGAAATCCCAGTATTGCAGGCAGTTTTGCCAGTACGGAAAGTTTTGCATTAGCCAGGCTTTGGCTAAGTTTTCGACGCGATCATGAGCTACTTGGTCGTGGTATTGATTGGGATGGCTCTCGCACAGCTCGTGTCTCAATGGTACCCAGGGAGTGAAGTGCAGAGCATCAGTGCCGTCCATGACCACAACACGCAGCTCTCTGTTGTTGTGGGCCACTTCAAAGACCGTAGTAAAACGACGACGTAACCCAACAAAGGCTCGGGTGCCGCAGTAGTCGGTGCAGATGTAGATATCGGCACGATTGCGGCCATTGCTGTCGGTCAGTTCTTGCCAGTGCGGATGACCGGTTTGTTTTACCTGCCAACCTTCAGGCAAGTTAACTTCGCAAGTGTATTTGTTAGCAGGGCCAACTCTTTCGATTCCCCAGGTAGCTAAGTCGCTCCAGGTGGCAAATCTGATTTCGTTTGGCAGTCTTGCTAAGTTAGTAAAGTTTTTCATGTTTTGTTCTCTCTTGATTGAATGAAGATTGGAATTTTCATGCCAGCAATCCCTAGCTGCCATAAAGGGACAGTTATGCCACCACATCCAGTGATTGCAGTACAGCAGTCTCTATCTAGATCGCTTGAAACTAGTTCAAATCTCCACGGCAGATGCGTGGAGATAGCAAGTGAAGATAGAGCTATTGGTTGTTTTTACGGTGTAAAAGCTTGCTCAAATAGAAGAAGATGTAAAGTGGATATATCTGAACCTAACATCCTCTCCTGTGGTACAGAAAGAGAAACTATTACTAATTTACTTACTCCCAGCATATTGGTGTGTATCCAGCTAGCGAGCAGTAGACGATCCGACCAAAGTCGGTGAGACACTTGCCGCTGCTGTTGAGTGGCTGAGTTTGTCTTCGGCAAATTTGAGATCGACAAACAGGTTATCGAGCTCAAGTGGCAGCGAATCTTTGAAGTAATGTCGATTTCTACCGGCCAGCAGCAACAGGGCTTTAACTCCGCGGTTGCGCGCTTGAGTAAGGGCTTCGTTACTCAAGAGACCATGTTTTTCGAGTGCCTCTACAGCCGACATGTAGCCAGACATAATCATTTGCCACTTTTCTCTGCGGGTCATACTAAATTTGAAAGAGCCATAGAGTGGAGCCGGTGGGCTGATGACGATGCGATCATGATTGTCGGCTAAGGTAATGCCGTCCATTCTTAGGCTTTCGCGATCGTGGCTGATGATGCCATAGACTTTGTCGATCAGCTGATGCAGGGTGCTTTTGTCTTCTCCCACATTGACTACGACTAAGTATGAGTTCTCCATGGCAAAGAGTGATTGCGGCACTGAAATGGGGCAGCGACCTTCGGGGCCGAGGCCGCCGTCAATGAGCAGGTGTTCTTCACCGCTGTCACTTTTCCAGGCCACTGGGTCAAGCAAGATTGGCACTGCACAAGTAGCTCGCACGGCCATGCCAATTGGTATAGGTTTTGCTGCCACTTTCAGCAGTGTTCCGTCTTGCTGTTCATGCCAGACACCGTCTTTTGTAAAGATCACTTTGGCCTGGTGCGAAAGTGCTACGGTGCAAAAGAGATTGGGCCAATCTTTGATGCGATCGTCGAAGTATTGGCCCATCAGTGTGGCGTCGAGTGCGCCTTCCAAAGGTGGGGGATCCACAGCCTTTGGCTCACGTAGAGCCTGGGTGAGGAATTTAACAAGAGAGACTCGCCGAGCCACTAGTTGGTTGAAGTCGGTGTCTAATACTTGTGCCAGTAGGTGGGTGACATCTGCATTAGCGCTGATCAAATCCGCTGGAATTGAGCCTCCGCTCACCCCTGTAATCGAGCGAAAACGGCGGAAATTGGCTTGGGCTAAGACCAGTAAAACTCCGGTGCCAAATAGAATGGATCTGGAGCCGCCGGTGCCGATGAGAAGATTGATGTCTTGGCTTTCAGGGCCTTTGTTTTCTTCTGAGTTCATGGAATTTCTCCTGGAGTCGCTACTACTGTGGTGTTAGTTTCAGGCTTTCCCTTTGATACCCCGGGAATTACTTTGGGTACTTTGCCAATGAAGAAGTCGGTGATTAGTGGCCGACTGGGGTCCATCGCGTAAGAGCTGAGGTCTACTTTGCCGGCTACTTGTACAGCTTTGATAGTGGCCATGTCGTTGAGTGGGTGCAGTGCATACATAGCTGGGTCGCTTATGCCAGCGGCTTGCATGGTTACGACTACCGAGTCAGTGTAGAAGTTGCCGCTGGTTGAGCGTGCTGGTTGACTGAAAATCCATTGCGCTGCTTTAGCTACAATTTCAGGTTTGCGTGAGTGAGCAACTGTGGTGGCACCACCAAGTTTGTTGCGTACAGCAGCTGTATCAACAGTGGTTTCTGGCCAGAGTGAGTTGACAGCGATGCCATCTTGGCGAAACTCATCAGCGAAGCCCATGGTCAGCATGCTCATTGCATATTTAGTCAAGGTGTAAGTAAACTGGAACCATTCTGGATCCAGGTTTAGTGGTGGTGAGATGTTTAGAATGTGCGGATTTGAGCTCTTTCTCAAATAGGGCAAGGCATATTTGATTACCATGAATGGCCCTCTGGTGTTGACCGCATGCATGAGGTCAAACAGTTTCATCTCAGTTGACTCAATGCCGGTGAGGCTAAGCACTCCAGCATTATTGATGACGATGTCTATTCCACCGAAAGTTTCGACGGTTTTGGTAATAGCAGCTTTTACTTGTGCTTCATCACGCACGTCGACTTGAAGAGCAAGAGATTCACCACCAGCTGCGATCACTTCGGCTGCTGCGGTGAAGATAGTGCCTGATACTTCAGTGCGTTCCTCTACAGTTTTGCCTGTAATTACTATTTTGCAGCCATGTTTTGCTAATTCAAGGGCAATGGCAAGACCGATGCCGCGTGAGGCACCATTGATAAATACTACTTTGCCTTTCAGGCTTGTTTCGTTAGTTTCCATTTTTTCCGTCCTAGCAGATTTTGCTGAGGTTAATGTAATGCCGTGTTGCCGGCGGTTGAGACCGGTTGAAAGTCTCGTTGATTGGTGGTTTTCTTCCTTTGCGGTGCTTTAAGAATGCCTAGTGTTTCCTGAGCTCCGTGACTGGAGAACAAGAAGTAGTTATTTAGAGCCAAGCGATTGGTTTTAATTGACGCCCCTAGGCAAATGAGAAAGAAAACACTCTTCAATATGCCTAAAGCTAAGACTGATTGACAACTAGAGATTGGCTTAAATAGAGCTGTTTAGCTAATTACTCTCACATGTTGTGTGATTACAAATGACAGTGGTATTAGTGTCTCTATTGAGCGTGGTAAAGCGTCACAACTAGAAGAAATGTGTGGACTTTTACCTTGTCGGGATGTGTTGGTAGTTACAAGAGTCTCTTAGACTTCTGTTTAAATCGGCCTGTTCGTCTCTAGAAGCCCTTGCGATTAATGTCTTGCATCAGGCCATCGAGTGAACTGTTCTCATCTGATCCGCGCAGCACGTCTTTGTCATTAGAGGCACGCATGGCTCCTGCTGGTGCCTGAAAATCACTAGGAGGTAAGTTTACTTTGGTGATCTTTGTTGTTTGCAGCATGTATTGTTTGTTCTTGCCTTTGCGCTCTATTAGCAGTGAAAGCGGTAAGTCGCCCAAGGCGGGGAAATTATACTGCTGCCGGACGAAGGCAAGCACTTGTGGTGGGCAGGGCAGGTCTTTGGTCGTCAGCAGTTTGGCGTCAAAGAGTGTGTCTATGCCTTTCTCGACCTTCTCCGCTTTGGTCAACTTCTTCATTTTAAATGAGCGACACTGGAGGCCAAGAATGTTCTCTTTAGCGCCTTCAACAAAGGGAATGCGGGGAAAGGAAAAGCCCCAAAATATGATGGAAATACGGAGCATGTGGCCCTCGTATTTGTTCAATGGCGTTTCGAAAATTCTATTGGTTTTGGCATTGTATATTTGTACTTTCCATTCTGGTGCGTGGGCCATAATGCTCACACCATTGGCCGGATTGGACCAGCGAAAGCCATCTTTTCCGAATGAAAATATGGTTCCTGTTCCGTAGATCTGGCTGTCTTGTTCCAGGCGCAGGCAATCCATCGACTGGGCTGATGGTGCTGCCACAGCCATTAAGGACGCTGCTATTGCTAAGCTCAAAGTTGCTGTTCTGCAGTAATTGTTCATCGGTTGTAAGCACTTATAAGCTATTGGTATTTGTCAGCTATGCGTTTAAGGCGGCTGTAAACAGCTCTAGCCTCTGGGCAAGATCGCTTTCTTCTATGGCGGCAAAAGCGAGAATGAATTCAAGATCCCGTGCATCTCCTGCATAATAGCTGCGGGTGCTTGTCATTGGTAATTGACTGGAAGCAATTGCTTGCTCGATTTTGGCAGCCTCATAGTGATTGTTTAAGCGCACAAGCAAACTCAAACCGGCGCTTTCTGGTGCAATGTAGGCTGTGTCTAAGGCCTTCGCTAGAAGACTCAATAAATTTTGCCGGCGCACCGCATAGCGCGAGCGTTGCTTTCTGATTAGTTTTTCCAGATGTCCTTCGTTGATAAAATCGGCAAGGGCCGCCTGCTCAACTAAAGAAACGTCTCTTTCTACAAGGCCTTTAGCTGCTGTGAGCGGTTCAACCAGGGGGTCAGGAACTACCATGAAACCTATTCTAGACACTGGTGCCATGGCATTCCACAAACAGGAAAGATAGATTGTTCGGTCGTTGGTATCCATGCCCTGTAGTGATGGAAGCGGGCGACCGTCATAGCGAAACTCGCTGTCATAGTCGTCTTCGATAATATAGGCTTGATTTTTAGCGGCATATTCTAAAAGTTGCTTGCGCCTATTCATTGACATCACTGCCCCGGTTGGAGCTTGGTGTGATGGTGTGACGTAAATCAAGCGTGGAGCTGTTTTAAGCTCATGCAACTGTTCTACAATCAGGCCTTGGTTATCTACACCAATTTGAGCTATTTGGGCACCGTTGGCTAAAAATTGTTCTCTTGCTGCAGAGAAGCCAGGCTCTTCCATGGCTACTAGATCGCCGTCATTGAGAAGCAATCGAGCGAGCAAGTCGAGGCGTAAATTGCGTGATGCAAAAGTAATCAGACGATCTTGACTGACCTTTACAGCGCGCGCCCTAGTCAGATATGAGGCGTAGGCTTCGCGCAGAGGCTGATAACCAAAGGGTTCTGGTACATATTGTGATTCTTCTTTTGAGGCCGCATGGCAGTGTCTAACTAGAAGCTCACGCCAAGTGCTCAGTGGCAATTCGCGCAAGAGGGGGCCGACATAGGCAGTCTTGGCAGTAACTAAGCCAGCGTCAAATCGTTCTTTTAGTCTATTGCCAAATTGAGATAGATGAACGGTTTTGTGCACTTTGTCGCGAGGAGGTAGCTCTTCTGACTGGCCGGGAAGGTGTGGACATACGCGTGTGCCTGAGCCCATCTCGGTGACAACATAACCTTGAGCCGAAAGTTCATCAATTGCTCTGGCGGCTGTCGAGCGTGAGATGTCTAAGGCTTTAGCAATGTCACGCACGGAGGGCAGAATTACCCCTGGGCTGACTAGTTTTTCAATGATCGCTTCTTTCAGTGCTTCGGCAACTTGTCTTGATGCCGGAACGCCTGAGGTTGGGTCTAGAGCTAAATCTAGTCTATCAATTAGCATCGTTGCTACGACCTGATTGTTTCTGGAGAGCTAAGGCAAAAGTCTTGACGACGTTGTCGATACTGTTTTGGTCGACTGAGGCGAAGGGCACTATGTACTGGCCATTCTTTGTTGCACTGGCATAGTATGGTTTGGTGCTCATTAGATTGAAGCCGCTTTGCTGGGCTGCTTGTTCGATGGCGCTGTCGAAAAAGTTTGCTTGGAAGTTCAGTATCAGATGGGTGCCACCGCCGTCTGTTAGTGGCTCAACCATATCTTTGAGATAGCGTGTAATCGCTAAGATTAGCGATTGTCTGCGGAAGGCAAGCACTCGCTGGGTTTGTTTGAGGTGCTTTTCTAAGTAGCCGTCGTTTATAAAGTCTATGAGGGCTAATTGTTCCAGCAGTGGTAGGTGTCTTTCTAAATAGCTTTTGCCCAACGCTCCTATGTTTACCAGGCAATCAGGAAATACGACAAAACTTAGACGCAGCGATTGATATAAGACTTTCCAAAAGGATGCCATATAGATGACGCAGTCGTACTGGTCTAAGGCTTTGATTGAAGGCAATATCGGTCGGCCATAACGAAATTCGTTGTCAAAGTCATCTTCGACTATGAAGGCACCAGTGGCGGCGGCATATTCTAGAAGTTCATGACGGCGAGGCATGCTCATCACATGGCCGAGTGGGTCCTGGTGTGAGGGCGAGACATAAATTAGTTTGGGAGGCTTTGGTAAGCGCCTCAAGGCCGCTACTGATAAACCTTCTGTATCGACGGCAACGGGCGTGATCTTTACGCCCATCGATTCAAGTGTATTTCTGTTTTCTGGATAGCCAGGTTCTTCGTAGGCAACTATGTCGTCTGGGTTGAGCAGCAGGCGGCCGATTAGCTCCAGGCGCAATTGTTTAGAGCCGAAGATGCAGACGTTCTGAGGGCCGCTTGAGATTGAACGGCGACGCAATACATAAGCTGCTATAGCTTCGCGGAGCTTTTCTAGGCCGAGGGGGTCAATCATTTCAGCCACTTGCTCTTCGCGGCTGACATCGCAGTGCTTTATCATCAGCGTTTTCCAGTCGCGCATGGGTGAAAGCTCAATTGGCGTGCCACCGTATTCTAGGGCAGGCACGTGCACATGTTCGGTCGCTTGTCTCTTGCCCACTGCAAAAATTGTGCGGCCCCGATCGGAGAGTGGCAGGGGTTTGAAACTTACTGGACGGTTAGCTGCTGATAAGAAAGCTGGTGCTAGCTCACCCAGGTCGCCGGGCAAGGTGCTAGCCACGAAGGTTCCTGAGCCAGAATGGGCTACTACCAAGCCCTGAGTCTTTAAATCTTCGTAGGCCTTGAGAATTGTAGAGCGCGATAGTTTCAAAGTTTCGGATAGCTCTCTAATTGAGGGCATTGGCTCTCCGAGTTTGAGGCGACCTTCCATAATTGCCTTGCGCAGGGCGTCCGAAAGGCGCCTGTAAAGGGCTACATTGGACTTATATTCTAGGTATATAGCAATTGCCACGGCAGGCCTTATGTCTGGTTTGCTAACACGATAGCAGATAGTTCTCAATCAACAAAGCGATAAAGCTGGGCGGGCTTGCGACCAGTTTTCTGCCATTCTTTGCTGGGCTCAACAATGCCCTGTTGTAAGATTTTGCGTCTGAAATTTCGCTTGTCTAGATTTGTACCAAGAATAGCTTCGTGAACTAGTTGCAGTTCTGTTAGGGTAAATTTTTCTGGCAAGAGCTCAAATCCAACATTACTGTAATCAAGTTTATTACGCAGTCTTTGTTGGGCGTATTCGATTATGCTTTGATGGTCAAAAGCTACGGGTGGCAGCTTATCTAGAGAAAACCAGGCGGCGTCGGCAGCATCGGTACCTGACCTGAGAATATGGCTATTGGCGACGAGGGCATAATAAGCCACAGTTATGACCCGACCGCGGGGATCGCGATTGGGTTCTCCAAATGTATAGAGCTGTTCAAGAAAAACTTTTTCTACGCCAGTTTCTTCTTGCAGTTCTCTGTGAGCAGCCTCATCTACAGATTCGTTTTCGAGGACAAAGCCACCAGGCAAAGCGTAGCTGCCCCTAAATGGTTCGGCCAAGCGTCGAATTAAAAGCACATGTAGTTGTCGCTCTAGTATTGTGAAAAGCACTATATCGACTGTGATTTGAAGTTTCGTCATTTCGTTTTCATGATGCTAGCTTTAGGACACCACTAAATTGGCTTTTTCACGGGCAAGGCCAATGGTAGCATCAGTGCCAGAATTGAATTCCAGGTAGTCAGATTCCATGCCGTCAGAAAAGATTACTCCGCCACAGGGCATTTGCGACTCTAGTTTTAGTGGTTCGCTTAGTTTAATTGCGCCAACTACAATGGCTGCTTGTGAATGGAGGCTGACGAATGGCTCGCGCACAACAAATAGCAATCGTTCTTCTTCCCATGACATAGGCTGGGGCCTAATTGGCTGGCCACCAAGATATGAAATGATGCCGCTTGCTTCATTGAAAACTGAAGACATCCAGCCTGTGCTGCCAGCTCCAGTTGAGACGATTATTCCGCTAGAGGATTGATTTTCTTGACGCTTACCGTGAACAATGCGATAGCGAGCCGATATGTGAGAACTTGCACCGATAAATAAATCGTTGAAGGCCAAGAGTCTCTGGCCGTCTTTCAGTTTTGCTTCGGCCATACTGACGGCGCGGACTTTCGCTTTCTCTTGCAAAGTTAGCTCTAAAGCTGTCTTTAGCTGAGCGGGTAAAAATGGAATGAGTATCCCATCAAAGTGCTCGGCATCAGGATTGACTGCAATAATTGGCTGCCCACCTACATACTTTGCAGCATTTGCTACCAGCCCATCTTGGCCGAGGGTGATAACAATGTCTGTTGCCGCAAAAACATAGGTGGGAATGAGGCTGCGGTCGAGCAATTGAATTTTTAGCCCACACTCAATAGTGCGTCTTACTGCAGACAGAGAACGTTGGTAGGCGTCATGCTCAACTACGTATGAATTGAAATCACCTCCGCTATGTTCAATATAAAACTTCGCCTGTTCTCTGGTGTTGAAGCGATCGACTAGTTCATCAAGGCGTGTTTTGCGAGTTATTAGCACGATTTTGTCGTACATTTTTTTATCCTCTCTGTGCGCCAGTGCTAATCAAGCTGCGCAAGAGGTCGGGAGAGATATTCAATTCTCCGATTTTTTCAGCATTGTTGGCTAGCTCGTGAAAGGCCATGGCGATAGTGTTTTTTGCGTCTCCGCCTTGGGGATTTAGCATCATCAATAGGCGCCAATCAAGGTCTTGCACGGGGGCGATCACTGCTTTCAGCGCATAGGCTCGGCTGTCGGCTTCTTTGCGTTCATTCTCAGTCTTTTGATCGGTTAGTCTGGAGCGTTGTTCTTCTAGTGCTATCTCGCCTTCCATCTGCCGCTCATGCAGTTCTCTTTGCTTGCTCTGCACTAAAAGGTCGGTCTGCAATTCATTTTCTTTCAGTTTGCGCTCTTGCTCTATGGCCGAATTGCGCCTGGTATAAATTGCTTCGTCAGCTTTGCGATTGAGTGCCTCTCTTGCTTCGGCCTCTAGAGCTTTGGCCATTTCTGGTGTTGGCTTGAGCGAGAGTATTGCGAGGTTGAGAATTTCTACTCCGAGCTGGAGAACCTCTGGGCTGGTTTTGAGTTTGTCGAGGACGACGCTCGTCAGCTGGTCTGAGTGCACCAAGCCCTGGCGCAGCTGTAGATGCTGAATTTCCGCACGAATTTGCGTTTGCAAATCGTAAATTAGACGTTCGGGCAACTTCTGATATTGATCACTTAGATAGCGCCCTTTGGCATCGATAGTGAAGTCGAGCATGGTCGCTGCCCTTTTGGCATCGGCAATTCGGTAGGTTAGTTGTCCTTGCACTGTAATTGTCTGAAAGTCAGCTGTGGGCTCATTGAATACAAATGGAATATTGGCACTTGCTTGCGAAACCAGGGCAATAGTGGATGCTGGTTGAAAGTAAAAGAATGATAGACCAGCGCCCTCTCGTGCAAGATGCCCCTGGGAGAAGTGCAGAACATAGTCGGTTGGTTTTGATTTGCGATAGCTGATGCCTAACATGGTGCAGCCCTCTTTTGGTTTTGGTGGTTTGTTTCTTTTTTTTATTGGTGTCTTGATGAGACTAATATAGTGTTAATTTGACACTTTGTCAAGGCGTGAGGTGGTCGGGGGTTTCGCTGGTTTTCTGACTTGGTCGTAGTGAGTAGAATGATGGTTTTTCCCGATACCGC
>LNFM01013366.1_pt1 | contig 10467 bp, 9 predicted proteins | sample 596031 | NCBI WGS metagenome assembly LNFM01 (sample SAMN04254537, study PRJNA301005) | activated carbon metagenome | isolation source: dual media filters at the Ann Arbor, Michigan drinking water treatment plant | place: USA: Ann Arbor | reverse complement strand
AGCGAAGTTTGTCTAATGGCACTCACCGAAGAAGAGCTGGAACAGGTGAACTCAGGAATCAATCTGTTTCTTCGTCAGCCCGTAAAAGCCGCGTCACTGATGCGGAAGTTCCTGAAAGAAACGAACGAGATGCTGATTGACTATCAGCGAAACAAACAGCAGAAGCACAGAGAAGGTCAGGAAGGTAAGTAACCAATGCTCCTCACGTATCGCGACATCATTGATCACATGATTGACGTTTTTAACCTTGACGGTAAAGACGTGAACGATGTGTCGCGCAAAGTGAGAAGGGCTGTGAAGGAAGCTGTCAACACTCTTCACGCTTCACACAACTGGGAATACTTCCTGCGAACCGGGATGATCACTTCAACTGTTCCGTACCAAACAGGGACAGTTGCATACAATTCAACCACACGTCAGTTCACGCTGACCGGTGGTGTCTGGCCGGCAGATGCTGAGTTCGGTTCCGTCCTGATTAACAAGTCTCGATTCGAAGTACAGCGACGAGTCAGTGATACTGTGATTGAGATGGATCCGCAGCAGGCTCCAGCAGCAAACATCGCCTCAGGATCATCATACCAATGGATTCGACAGAGATACCTTTTGCCGTTTGATGTCAGCGACATTAAGGAAATCACTGACTCAAGACTGTTGTCAACAATGGCTCGGACTTCACCTGAAGACAACTTCTGGAGATCGGAAGCCTGGTACACAAATGGCTCACCCTCAACATGGTGCATGGTCCAGAGTCGCCGGCGTCCGGGAAGATGGGAAGTCTGGCTCGGTGCCGCACCGGTTGACGTTCGTCAGTACCGTTACCTTTACCAATTGCGGTGGGGTGCCAATGAGGTTGAAGAGATTTCCTCGGGAACAGTTTCAGTTTCCGGAGACGTCGCCACGTTCTCTTCGGGAGTGCTGACTGAATCCTGTGTCGGATCTGTGCTTCGAATTTCATCGGGAGCAGACAAGCCGACAAACACAATCGGCCGATACGACAGAACAAATCTCGACACAATCGTGAACATCCTGAATCCCGCGCAGTACGAGCGGATCATTCAGGAAGTAACCAACTCAACAACAGCTGTGCTCAGTGAATCCATTCCTGCCGGCGTCACGTCAAAAGCATACACGGTCAGTACGTTCATTGATGTCAACCGGGAGGGCATGGAGGACTATCTGTTCCGTCTTGCTGAGTTCAAGTTTCTTCAGATTTCCAGAGCGGATGGAGATGCGATCGGTCTGGCAGACAGGAACCGGCACAACGCGATGATTATCGCAATGAACGCCGATGCAAGGAACATGCAGTCGAACCTGATGCGTCCATACTACCCACGTCCGATCATTCAGGAGAATGGGTGAGATGGCAAGCAGCATTGAACATGCGGCGTACAAGCAGACAATCAACGCACTGAAGTCCATGGCTTCCCGTGGTGTGTTCCGTGCAATTGGACAAGACACAATTCGCGGAATCTCTCAGGAAGCTGTTGTCGGAAGATGGCGTCCGAAGATAAGCCAGGAGAAAGGATCTGGATCAACCGGAGAAAGCCAGATTCCACTTCCGGGGATTGTCGTGGTTTACATCGGACACAATCGTCCACCGAGCGCTGGTGAAAATGACTACGATGATGGAGTCATTACGATCCTCACTCAAGTCGTTGACAGGCTGGATTACTCGAACGATAACAACATCGAATCTTACTTGCGCTGGCAGGCTGACGTACGCGAGTACATTCAGGCGAACCCATACAGAGATCTTGATTCTTACAATGGTGACATCTACCTGACTCATGTGTCAGATCAGGTGTCGGCAGAGAATCAGGTGTATGTGTACAACGAGGCTCGCCTCGCTTCTCAGGTTTCACTGTTCACCCGCGTCCGTCGAGATATTGGAGTAAGAAGCTATGGCCGTTAATACAATCACAGTCGGGCGTCAGGCGAGACTGAAGATCGGATCTGACACGTACTGCTTTGGTCGATTCAACAACAAGACAACCAGAGAGGTTGTTACCAATCGGGACGGAACAATCTGTGGAGACACTGCACCACCAATCAATCGCGCACGTAAAGGCCGGAAGCTGGTGTTCTTCGACATCACGATCGACTTCACGTATGCGGGTCTGGTCAAGCTGGTTCCGTGGCTCGGGCTTACTGACCTGACTGGCGGAATCTATGAACAGGGCGCCGCAGACGAACTGGTTGAGAAAGCTGTGTCCGTTGACTTTGGAGCCACGGGTCACGACTTCACGAACGTGATTGTTATGGCGTGGTCAATCCGCGCGTCCAAGGGTGGGCGTCCACCGCAACTCACAATCAATTGCTGCGGTGAAGATGAGACGGAATGGGTCTCTTCGTTCGCCAATGCTCCAATCACAGTCAACGATGTCTTCTCGTTCACCGATCTTTCAATCTTCCAGATTGACAATGCAGCTGGAACCCTGACAACCAGAACAGCTGACCGCATGCTGATTCAGGTTGATAACAGTGTGGTGGTTGAGCACAACAACTCAATTACCCGCACGGGCGCAAAGATCGGAGACTGGAAGGGTGTGTTCGCAACATCTGTTCCGTACATCGTTGGCCACAAAGATCTCTATTGGAACCTGAGAGATTCTGAGGGTCCGGTTGAGGCTGTTGTCAAGATGACTAACGGAGACGGAAGCATTCGGTTCGACATGCTTCAGGCATTCCCGATCACGCAGGGACCATCAGTTTTGTCGAAGGTTGATCAGATCCGAACGCCAGTTACCCTGGACCTGCATCGTGGCGACAACGCCGGTTCACGAGTTTCACCAATCAAGATCACACTCACAATTCCATGATCATTGACGACGGATATACAGAGCGACATGGACGATTCCTGATTCGACGAATGATTCGATCGGAGAGGGCTTTGTTCATGTCACTTCTGAAGGGTGATAGCTCCGAGCGTGCCCGAAGGATGCTCTGCACACATGTGACAGAACTCGATGGGACACACACAAGCACATCCATGTTCTCTGAAGAGATTGCCAACATCGTTGTCTCAAATCCATCTGAGCAGGAAGACGTCAGGAATCTCAGGACTGGAATGGCTCTCATGTTTTCAGATCCGCTTCTGGCAATCAGGCCTTGCAGTCTGTGTCAGAAGTGGTGGTTCGACGAAGACACTGGAAAGGTGGTGAACATTGGAGGTCAAAATCTCCTTCGACCAAAGCACGCGCCAACCGCATGCCGGACAGACGCAGGGTGCAAACGAGGAACGCCAGAGAATCTTCTGGCGTTCAATGAGAAGAATCAGAAAGCTTTTGAGCATTGGCAGGAGTGGCGTCACGTTGGATGTCCAGCTCCGCATGACGCGATCGTCAGACGAAACTGGATGATCTTAGGAACACTGGCAGAGAAACATGGACTTCGCACAGTTCGCAAAACAGTATCTGGATCGTAAGACAGGAGACGATCCAGCTTCAATGCTGAGTGAGGAATCACTCACATTTGTAGACATGCTGCGCAACGAAGATGTGACTCAGAGAGCTACTCAAACACAGGAGTACAAAGCTGAGGGTGATCCTGAGGACGAATCGAATTCGGCTATTGACCTGTTCTCTGAAGATGGTGAACCAGCGTCTGAGGTGTCAGCAACATCAGCTGAGTCAGCATCAATTGAACCAGTCTCGCCATCTCGAGAAGAAGGCCTTGAAGCCGAAGCGAACACGCAGGATCCGCAGCAATCTCAAGAGGCTCATATACTCGAGAGTGTGTCTGATCGAAGTGATCCGGAGTTCCCGAGAATCTTTGTTGAGCCAGAGGAAATCAGTACATCAGCTCTAACGGCCTCATCAGAGTCCGGAAACACAGCTGAAGCCAATGAACTTGTGTCGCATGAAGGGGACGTCGCGCAGCCTGCAACGAGCGAGGAATCACTTGTCGCTCAGGATTACGAGCCGTTGCAGGCTGTTTTTCAGGAGTCTATTGATGTCACGCCGGTCACCGCGGAATCGTCAGCAGGAACCACAGCCGAGGCAAACGAGGAAACCTCCGAAGAAACCGAAGCGGAGATCCCGGAACCGTTCGTCGATTCCGGCGAACCGCAAGACGCAGAACCATCTCAGACAGTCAGCGAGACGACGGACGAGGATTTGGCTGAAGAGGGCGTTCGAGTTCATGATTCAGGAAATGGGGTCACCATCCTTGAACCACCGGGAATGCCGGACCTTGGCGAAATGTTACATCGGGTTGACCGCGACTTTGGGACGCCAACAGTATCTGCGGACGGTCAGGAAATACCAGCAGGGACGGAAGAAGCGGAACGAGACGAGCTCGTAAGTTCAACCGATCATGTTCAGGGTATGCTTGGAAACATGTCTGATGAAATCATGAAGTGGGATAGACGGACATGATTCTAAAATGGGGATCTTACGCACACGCAAATAATGAGGTCGGAATTCGAATTGCGAACCGATCAATCTTCGACACGTTCAATCGTCGCATGGGCGAGATTCAGACGTGGACAATCATTGGTGCGATTCACGCGAACAGCAAGTCAGCGCTCACGACAGCACTGAACACACTCGAGACAGAGTATGCCAGTGACTACAGGGATTTGTGTCTCTACCTTGACGATGGGATAACCAAGTCAAAGCATGAACTCACGAACGCTTCCACGTTCGGCGGCACGAAAGTGACAGGGTTCGGATACATCTCCGGACCATGGAAGATGAACACTGAGTACGCGAATCGTCGCTCGTTCTATGTGACTGTCCAGGGTGAGCGACGAGTCGGAACGGGACAGTGGGCATGGAGGGAGCGGGTTCGGATTCGCGGGACAGGTGGAGCTAAATTCATCTACATGCCGCGTCTTTCCGGGAGCCCGGTGTCTCAAACAATCCAGACAGGATCAACGTTCTTTTATGTTCAGGAGGGATCAGCAATCGGCCGAACAGCCTACATTGCTCCTCCGGGCCCACTGTACGCGGGAATCGAACATGTTGAACTGAGAGAGATCACTTACCACACTCCGTCAGATATGCGAGTCGGAGCAAATCAAATGTATCGCACTGATTGGCGATACGTGATGGAAGCAACAACAGACGCAGGGTTCTCCGCATTCACAATTCCAACGATCACATAAATGCCACAGGGAACAATCTCATACACCAGCATCGTTGACCCTAAAGGCGGGACGTACACGCAAACTCTTGGCGTGTACCCTGACGCGGTTTCACTTCGCGCCGTACCGCAGGCGGGTACAATCGCCAAATCCGGGACTGTCACATTCTCCTATAACGGCTCTTCAATTGATCTGCCGAACTGCGTGACGGATGCTGTTCGTGTTGTCTACAGCGCTGTTCACGGATTCATTCTTTCCGTGGTGATCCTCGACCGTCGTGAACGGTGGAAGTACGCCGCGCCAGTGTCTGGCGAGTACAACATCACACGCGCAGGAACACAGGTTGTTGCCAAGAAATTAAGTCTTCGGGCGATCATTCAGCTGCTGCTTCAGGCTCTCGGAGAGGCATCTCCTGTTGTCTCTGCTGTCGATAACACAATCTATCCTGAGGTCCGATGGAGTGCAGTTTCTCCAAGAGACACACTGGATCAGTTGCTCAGGGAGTGGGGTTACGGTCTGAGTCTCGGATTTGGTTCCGAGCCAGTGACTATTGTTCTTCTTGGTTCCGGGGCAACACTGTCATCAACCGACGCAATGATGATCACCAGCACGGTCGATCCAAAGTATCGTCCGCGGTATGTCAGGGTTGCGTTCGGCGATTCGATTGCACAGGCACGGTTTAAGCTGGAAGCGGTTGGCATTGAAACCAACAACACCTGGGAGCCACTCTCAACACTGTCATACAAGCCGGCTGCCGGATGGGAGAAGGAGTCTCCTGATTCTCTTCCAACAGTCAAGGTGACAGGCCCAGAGTCAACTTACAACCTTGCCATCAAGAGCGTCTACCGAGCGTACAGGATCACAAAGTTCGCGAACAACACCCTCAATATCCCGGACGGTTCAGGAACACTTTCGAACATCAATCAGGTTCTTCCGCTCTTCAATCGGTTGCTGGATGCTGAGTCGATTCGAGACGACGGTTCGGCAATACCGTTCCGGATCTACGGTAAAAGAAGAATCCCTCCGAACAGCTCAGGTCAGCCAGTCGTCAATCAGACATCCACCGTTGATGACGAGATTGTTGGCGAGAAAGTTCACTTCGACGGAGAGAACGGGCTACTGATCTTCGAGCGTCCTCAATACTGGGTGGATGGTGCGGACTACAAGCCAGCAGATCTATACCTCGAGTGTTCCTTCAACATCACCAATGCGACAACGTTTGCACCGAACCACTACGAACGTGATACAGAGATTGATGCCACAAGCTCAGGGTATCACACAGTCAAGTACCCGGAAGCCGCCGCAAGAACAGTTGTCACTTACAGCGCTGGTCAGGCTGTGGCAGGATCAACAAACAATCAAACCGCATTGAACTCAATCGCCTCACTGATCACAGCCAGTGTCGGAGCACAATTCTCAACACTCGCAACACAGATGGTCGTTTACTGTCAGCCGATTCTCTCATTGCGATGTGACGGAGCGATTCATCAGATCCAGCATGTGATCGACGATGGAACAACAAAGCCGGGATCATTCACTGTTGCCAGCAGGAATCAGGAGTTTGACCTGTTCATCATGAACCGGATGGAGCGAGCTCACAGGATTCAGACTGAGGTCGGGATACTCACGGCAAGGTCAACAGAAGCACTGGCGAGACGCAAGGAGCGAACTGATGACTGATCGTTTCACTGCCGGGCAAAGGAGTCCAGTCGACAGAAGCACAAGGATCATATTCCGAAATCTGTCCGGAGAAACTATGCCGGCGTATGCCGTGTTTCGTGTCGACAACCTGACATCCGGATACTACGAAGCAAAGAAGCCGAACGGTGTGATGCTCTACCCACATTTCGTGAATGGTCCGGTTGATGTTGCTTCGAACGCTTACGGAGAATCTGAGATTGGATTCACTGGTCTGGTTCTGACGAATGGTGTCTTCGGAGATCAGATCGGACCTGTCTACGCTTCATGGGAAATGATGACGTACGGTTCCGGGTTCACAGTTATTAACGATCCGGCAAGTAGCATCGGAGCGTTCATGAGATCGTTCAACACGGTGTCGAACTACTGCAAGATAGATTCTGATCTTGCTGCCGCGACGAGTGGAAATTACGACGGCGCTGCACCAACTGTCACCACCTCAATCTGGGCAAGAAACAGTAGCGGGGCTCTTGTTGACACGGGCGAAAACAGGACAGCAAGGAACCGTATGGGGATCAGTTACCTTGCCGGAACACTCGGGCTCATCACGCCTGTTTCCGGAGATCTGATGTTTACCGGCGACTGTTCGCCACTGTGAGGTTGATGTGCTGATCACTGGACGATGTTGCCATTGCGGTGAGTCGAAGCCGCCATCCATAAATCTGAAGTGCTTCAATAAGTCTGACGGGACAATTGTCTGGGAGTTCGGACCATGCTTTGCGGCAGTCCAGCAATATGGCGCAGATTACATTCACGCATTCACATCAGATAATGTTGTCACATTCAACACATTCATCCACACTGTTGCGACCGATGGTCAGACATTAACCCTGCCAAACAGATCGGTCGTCTCCCTCTCACCAAACGTTGCGTCTGGCATCTTTGACGTTGTTCGGCTGAACTCAATCACGGGGGCAGAAGTAAACCGAAGTGCTGTAAGCTGGCTGTTTAGCGCATACGAGAGAACTGCTCCAACTGAAGGTGGCGTTGATGTATCAGGAGCATTGATCGGGCACGCTGATGGGTTGAGCGGAGGTGAGATGATCATCAGTGGTCACATCCCCATTCAGATTGAACTCACTGACTACGCCTCAAACAACGTAACGAAAACCTACATCTTTCACCCGCACACATCAACAGCGGGCACGTTGACTTTGAAGACAAGGGTATCAGATCAGACAATCACCTGTGCATTCAACGTCTCTGCGGCGACTCTCAAGACTGCGATCGAGTCTGTTGGTGACGTCGCTTCGGCAACTGTGACTGGTGGTCCATGGCCTCTTGCTGCGCTGAACGTGTCTGTCACATGGACATCTTCCGCAGGTGATTTCAAATCCACTCAGTTCACAGCAACAACACTTGCTGGGTTCAGTGACCGTCCAACACCAGCATCACTGTTTCTTGTTAATCCAACAACAGGCAATATCACAAAGACCTTTGGTTACATTTTCGGGAACTATTCATCGGCAGTAAAACTTCATCCGTCTGTGAGCGGATTGATCCCAACAGTTCCGGATGCTGTTGAGCCGGGTGCAAAACCAATCGCGGGTGCATCCAATTCGTTTTGTGTTTCACAGACAGCCGCCCTGATTTCAAACAGCAACTGGTTTGAAGGATGGAGCGCAACGTCATCAACTGAACTGTGGTGTGTCTTCAACAATCATTCGGTGACTCACAATTCCGGAAGGTGTATTGTCTGGACAAACAGAAGCCAGAATGGCAATGTGTTTATGACTGGTCAGCGAAGAACTTACGCTGGCTCAAACTGGGTTGGGGCTCGCGTAAGTATTTCAGGTGGAACAAGAACAGAAATCGACAACTCGCTAGCGTCTTTAGACAACGACTCAAATGTAACAATCGAGCAGGATGGTGCTGCCGGAACCTACGCTCACAGTCTTTTCAGCGCAAGATTTCAGCAGACTGAGGACACAAATTATTTGGTGGTTGATGAAGCTGGCGAGCTCAATGTCAATGGAAGCTTGTTCCGTGTCGGAAGTATCAGTCTGTTCGGTCTAGACTCTTCAGACTTCTTTTGTTGGCATGGCGGGTATCGTGGTGAGTTTGTCTTCAAGTTTCCTCAAGCCACTCCAAGCATGATTGCTGCTACGAACGCACGAGGATACTTGTGGAGATTCTACGCCAATCCGAGAGTCCACTACGGGACAGGAACCGAATTCAGGTTTCGGTTTGCTGGCAACTCCAATGACCCAATCATGTATAGCAGCTGGATTGATTGGAATGCGTCAGCGGCAACAATCAGCACAGCACTGAACAGTGTCTTTCCGGCGAACACTGCGGGTGTCGTCAGCAACGCTCAAGTGTTTCCGTTTGGAACTCCATCCGCTCTTGTGAACACAACAGGGTATCTCGAACGGTACGTTGAAGTCATGTTTGCCGGAGCAGCAAACGCGACAGGAGTGTCTGAGCTATACATCCCGGCAGCGTATGTCCGAAGGGCCAGGATCACAATTGAGATGAGATCAATAGCGGAAGAGTTCGTCCCTCCCGGTATTGCATCGTTTGACCGAACCACGGGTGCATTGAATTGGTCTCGTCCATTTGGAACAAAAGGCGCAGTGGCTGTGCCGCACCCGCGAGACGCATGGATTCGAGGGAGCTACGTCTACGCCTACGGACAGGTTGTTGACGACGAGATCCCGTAATCAATAGTGACACGTAACGCCGAACCCGGTAACACACACACAAAGGAGAATCATCATGAAAGCGAATCGAACACCAGTTGCGGGCCCGATGGGGAATGCTCAGGCTCGCCGATCAGCACTTCCGGTTGCTGCCGGAAATTACACATCGAATCCAACTGGAGCCCAAACAGCAGGGACGCCGCGGCTAAACAATGCGGTTGCCAGCATTATGCCGTACGGAATGACCAGCGTTTCTCCGATGATGGGAAACCAAGGCCTCTTTGCGGAGCAGGCCAGAATGAATGCCGTCGACATTAACGCCGGCAATCGCATGCAGCAGATTGATAATCGCCAGCAGTTTATGGACGCGCGGTATCAGGCGGCAGGCCAAAATCAGTACGCTCGCATGGGATCAGTCGGTGATATTGCGGCACCGTCTCCTCAGGACATGGCGGCAATGTACCGGCAGTCTGCGCTGGACTCTTACAGAAGCGGGGCAGGCGGGGCAATCGGGGCTGGTATGGAGCGACGATTCGCCCCTGCGGCTTCGCTCGGAACTCCGGCTGGAATGCGTCCGGTTCAGGTTGGTGGATATGGATCTCCAGTCAGCTACATGCCGGTCGGCAACGGACAGCAGACCATGGATGACTTCCGGGCAAGTGCTCTGGCGAATCTCGGGAACAAAGAGTTCAAAGGTCCGTACGTCTCGCAGTCTGGTGGTCTCACAAGTCGTCAGCAGTTCCTCCGAGAGAATGGGCGAGAAGCTGAAGCGAATCAGATTGCCAGCGATAATGAGGCAAGGTGGGATCGTCAGGAGGAACGAAAGCGAATCCTCAGGGAGTCTCGCGGTGGGTATTCCGATTACCAAATGCGGCAGATGAATCGGAACAACCGGACATTTGCGGCGCCGAAGAACGAGATTGATTCTGCTCTTCAGTTGGACAGGAACCCCGTACGTCAGCGCCAGAACCGATCGGCACTGGATGTTCGCGACAACTCCTTCACAATGCCGGGCGGGATGGCAGACCCTCAGACTCAGCG
>LNFM01013365.1_pt1 | contig 10467 bp, 3 predicted proteins | sample 596031 | NCBI WGS metagenome assembly LNFM01 (sample SAMN04254537, study PRJNA301005) | activated carbon metagenome | isolation source: dual media filters at the Ann Arbor, Michigan drinking water treatment plant | place: USA: Ann Arbor | reverse complement strand
TCAGCAACCGCTGGAATCTCGCCATGCAGCTTCTGCTTGGGCAGCGAGGCGCCGATGTCCGAAGGGCCGCTTGAGCAGGATGGGAATCACACCCCCTGGCTCTGCACGGCGCGGCGGTGCTCTGCGTTGCCAACTCCCGCGCCACGAGCCCTGTTCGCTGCGGATCACTGTCCGTGCACGTGCTCGCCGATGCGGCGCGCGCGCGCCATCTCTTCTTCGCTGAGCGGACCGTCTTCGAGCGCTGCGAGCGCCTCGCGCATCTGCGCGGCGTCCGCGGGGCCCGTCATGCACACGTTGAAGTCTCGGTTGCTCAGCACGAAGCGGTAGCAATCTCGCGCGCGAAGCGGCGCCTCGCCGGAGGGCATCTTCTTCGGATCGAGCAGATGGCCCCAGCTCGTCGCGGTGTACGCGACGGTCCCGGGGCGCGGGCCCGCGCCCATCGACGGAAACACGTCGTTCTCGGCCCCGCGGTGCGCAGCGTTGTAGCGGATGTGAAGAATGTCGAAGCGCGGGTCCGCGGCGAGCTTGGGAAACAGCGTTCGCTCGTGGGACGAGATGGCCACGTAGCGAAAGAGACCGCGCGCGCGGAGGCGCTCGACGCGCTCCATCAGCCGCTCGGACGGCGCGCTGTTGAACCAGCCGAGCAAGAGCACGTCCGCGCGATCGGCGCCGAGCTTGCGGAGCCCTCGCTCGAGCGACTTCTCGAGAAACCAGCTCCACCGCGTGTAGCTCTGCAGCACGAGCACCAGCTCGTCGCGCTTTCGCTCGGCGATGAGCTCGCGGATCGCCTGGGTCATCGCAGGCCTGCGAAACGAGCCGTGATACCAATAGTTGACCCCTCGATCGAACGCCTCGCGCAGCGACCGCGCGTCGACGCTGTATCCGCCCGAGACCGCGAGCGGACAGACGGACAGGCCGGTTCTTCCCAGAGCGACTCTCGATTCGAATGCCATGGCTGGTGCTCCCTTCGACGCCAAGCGTACGCTCGAGCCATGGCTGTGCCGAGCGATGAGTGACCTTGGGGCCCAAGACTTCGACTACTGCATCATCGGCGCTGGGGTCTCGGGCCTCTCGCTCGCGATGCAAATGATGGACAGCGCGCTCTCGGATCGCGCGATCGTGCTCATCGACGGTGCGGACGACGACGACGCGCTGAGAACGCTCTCGTTCTGGAGCGCCAAACCCACAGCCCTCGACGCGCTGGTGCGACACCGGTGGCGGACGCTCGAGCTTCACGGAAGCGACGGGCCGAAGACCATCGAGCTTCGATCCGAGCAGTATCAGACGCTCTTTTTCGCGGACCTTCAGCGCGAGTGCAAGCGCCGGCTCCTCGAAAGTCGCAGGCACCTCGTCATCGAGGGCCGCGCGCGGTCCGTCGAAGAGCGCGACGATCACGTGCTCGTCACCGTCGGTGATCGAACGCTTCGCGCGAAGTGGGCGTTCGACAGTCGCTTCAAGCGCGGCGAGCTCGGCGTGGACACCGCGCGTTGGCACGCACTCGAGCAGCGATTTCGAGGGTGGGTTTTGCGTACACCGCACGATCACTTCGATCCAGACCGCGCGACGCTCATGGACTTTCGCGCTGAACTCCCCGCGGGAACGGCGTTCTTCTACGTGCTCCCGTTCTCCAAGCGCGAGGCGCTGGTCGAGCTCGTCACGCTCATCCCGGCAGAACCCGAGCCGCTCTTCGAGAAGTACCTCGCGTCGGTGCTCGGCCTTCGAGAGTACGAGATCGTCGCGCAAGAAGCGGGCGTGAGCCCGATGACCGAGCAGCCGTTCGAGCCGAGATCGTCGGCGCGCGTGCGAGCGATCGGGATCCCCGCAGGGAGACTCAAGGCGTCGACGGGCTACGCCCTGACGCGCATCCTCGACGACAACGCTGCGATCGTGCGCTCGCTGTCAGTCCTCGGTCACCCCTTCGAGCGCAGCGCAGACTCGTCGTTCTACCGAGCGCTCGACGCGGTGATGCTCGAGCTGTGGGAGCGCGAGCCCGAGCGCGTTCCGGGGATCTTCGCGGCGATGTTCGGGCGATCGCCCGATCGTGTGCTGCGGTTTCTCGACGAGCGAACAACACTGCTCGAGGTGTTGCAGCTCATCGCGCCCTTGCCGCCGACGCCGTTCATCCGCGCGATCGGTCGATGGATCGCGCGGAGGCTCGACGGTGTGTCGCCGTCATCCCCCGGGTGACGAAGCGCGATGATTCGCGGGACAATTCCGGCCCTGTCAGTACATGGCGCCGTCCGGCGCGAGCACCTCGCCCGTCGGTAGCGCGGTCGCGTCGTCGACGAGCTGGCCTCCGCGCACGATGAGCGGAATCAGCCTGTGCGCTGCGTCGAGCGTGAGCGTCCGCTCCACGAGCGTCGGTCGACCGTCGCCCGGTCGAACCAGCGTCACGCGCACGCTGACCGACCGGCGCCCTGCGACGCCGCGCGGGGCGCGCACGATGAGCCGAGAGCCTTCGAGCGCGGTTCCCGGGCGAAACACTCGCACTTTCAGCGCAGAGCTCGAGCCCACCTCTTCGAACACCGCGTCGCCAGCGGGCATCGCGCGAAGCTCGACCGCCGCGTCGGGGTGCGTCCAGCGAACCACCACGCCGCCGTCGCGAGACAGCTCGAAGAGCTGCGCCACACGCAGCCACGACTGAACCGCCGCGTCCGAGGGCCGCGCGTTTGCGAGCCGCGTGACCTCGAGCACGATCAGCGCCTCGATGCTCTGCGCGGACTCGTCGCCGCGCGCGTCCTCGCTGGCCGAGCGAAACACGCGGAGCGCCTCGTCTTCGCGACCCGCGACGAGCGCGGCGAGACCCATGCGAACCCGCGGGAGGGCGTCGCCTGGGCGCAGCGCAACCAGCGTTCGAAACTGTCGATACGCCTCTTCGGCGTACTCGGCGCCGCCGTAGGTGAGCAGCAGGTCGCCGAGCCTGCCACGCGCGTTGGTGTCGTACGGCGCGTGCTCGGCGATCTCCGAGAATACGCGCAGCCCCTCGCTGCGATCACCCATGCGAATGAGCGCCTCGCCGACGACCGCGCGCACGCGCGAGTCCGCCCACGGGTCCTTGCGGAGCTGCTCGCCGAGGTGGCGCGCCTCGTCGCGACGCCCCGCCTGCTCGTAGAGCGAGAGCAGCTTGAGCCGCGCGTCGATGTCGTGCGGCGCGATGCGCACGAAGGCCTGCGTCACCTCGATCTTTCGCTCGATCGGCTCGTTGGGACGCGCGAGAAAGCGGACGAGCGAAGCCCAGTTCACGTGGCCACGACCTGCCATGTACGCGCGCCACACGCTCGATGGGCCGAAGCGTCGCGCGACCGCGCGATCGAGATACGCCGCGGCGTCCGACGGGAGCTGCGAGCGAAGCGTCCCGAGGTTGGCCGCGTCCGAGGTGTGACGGACGAGCAGATCGATCATCGCGGCGCGGTCCTCCCAGAGGCGGACCTCGCAGCGGCTGTACGCAGTGGACCACTGGAGGTTGGGATCGCCGCCGTTGTTGCCCATGCGCTCGCGCCAGAGCACGAGCTTCGCCGCGCGATCGAGCCTCGATGTGGCGGGGCACGCGCCGCGCGGGCGCTCCCAGGCCGGAGCAAACTGATACGTGTACGTCACGACGCCCGCGCCCGCGTCGAACAACGCCGGCCGCGGGACGCGAAGCGACGCGACCGCGCGACGAATGCACGACTCGGCGCTGATGTCCGTCAGGGTCGAGTACGGGACGGTGACCTCGGTGATAGAGCCGTCGAGCTGGATCTTGGCTTGGATCTGCACCGTTCCGTAGAGCTGCGGCTTGGCCGAGCGCGAGCGCTCGACGCACGCGCGCGCCTCGGGCTCGGCCAGCGCGAGCAGCTCCGAGAGCATCTCGCGCCCGTCGACCTCTTCGTCTTCGGTGTGCGGGCTCCAGCCAGACTCGTCGTCGGTGAAGAGCGGATAGTCGTCGGGCTCGAAGAGCGTTTGGATTCCACGCGGCTCGAGGACGTCGCCGACCCCGAGCGACGGCAGGCGGCTGCGCAGCCGCGGGTCGGGCCACGGGCTCGCCGCCACGCGCACGCCAGCGCCGTACTCGCTCGCACCGTTGGCCACGAGCGCGCTCGTCTGCGTGATGAGCCCGTAGCGAACGCCGAGGTCTGCGAGGGCCGCGAGCGACGCTCCCTGCGACTCGAGCGCGTCGAGCCTCGCGCGCGCCCAACGCCTGCGAAGATCACCGTGATCCGAGATGGACTGCACCGTCGGCGTGATCGTCCACTGACGCGCGGTGCGCCCGTCCCTCGCCCGCACGCGCAGCACCTTCGGAACGTCCTGCGCGATCGGCCCCGACACCCGCAACGGATCGCCGACGACCCATTGCTCGACGCGCGCAGGCAACGCGCTCGTGAGAGCGCCGCCCACGTCCACAACGACGTCGCGCAGCACAGGGCGGGTCGCGTGTGAAACCACGCGATGCGCGGCCATCACGGCCTCGGATTGATCCGAGGCGCGCGTAGAGATCCCCCCCCGCGCGCTCAACGGCGCGAGCACCTCGGGGTGCGCGTCGGCGCCGAGGGCGATCACGTACAAGCGCAGGTCCGGCGCGACCCGAAGCGTCTCGTCGACGAGGCGCGCCGGGTCGAGCGTGCCCATCGTCGGAAGCGCATCGCCCAGGTACACCACCGCGCTGTTTCGCTGCGGATCGAGCTTCTCGTACGCATCGGACAGAATACGTCCAAGGTCCGTCGCGCCCGCGGGGCGCACCCTCGAGATCGACTCGAGGATCGCGCGCCTTCGAGCGTCGTCGACAGCGCCGAGCTGCCCAGCGACGCCCTCGGCGACACGTCCGCGAAGATCCCCGAACATGAGCTGCACGCGGTCGTCGGGCCCGAGCGACTGAAGGATCGCGTTGACCGCCGCGCTCGCCGTCGTGAGCGAGCCCGGATCGGTCGCCGCAGAGTCGTCGACGACGAGCACGAGGTCCGTCCCTCGCGGCTCGGTCGTCGGGAGCGACAGGTCGACCATCGCGAACTGCTGTCCGTCGATCACCTGGCGCGAGCGCCACACGCGCGCCTGCGCTTCGTCCGCGCGCTGCGGGCGCGCGTCGAAGAGCTCGACGACGATGTCTCCGCGCGGTCGATAGTCGCTCTTGGTGATCCGAAGCCGCTCTGCGCCTTGGATCATCGAGCCCGAAGGGCCGCGAAGCGCCGCGACGCCGCCGCGGTCGATGTGCAGCTCGAACAAGAACTCCCCGACGAACGGCGGCCGCTGCGCGTCGCCCAGCGGATACGTGTACGTCCTTCGAGCGCTGTCGCGCTGCAGCCACTCGCTGTACTCGAGCTTGACCCTCAACGATTGACCGGGAGCGATCGACGGAAGCCTCGCGAACAGCGACCCGTCTGGCGCGCGCAACAAGGCCTGACGAGACGAGTCGTACTCGCCCGTGCCCGACACGGTCGCAGGGCCGAAGTTCACCGTGTACACCACGGAGCCGCGGTTCATCTGCGCGTACGAGAAGCCCGAGACCATCGCGCCGTCGGGGACCCGAATCCGGTACTCGACAGGAGACGTGCGATCCGAGCCGTTGAAGAACGTCTGCGAGACCTCGGTCGTCGCCGAGTCCCCATCGACCCTCACCGTCACCTTGTGCTCGTTCGTCGCGAGCGCTTGCGGCGCCTCTCCGCTGCCGCTGTGGCTCACCGCCACGCCAGCCCCGATCGCGCCCCGCGTCGCGACGCCTTGCGGACTCGCCGCGCCTCCCGTCCAGTCCTCCCACACCGCGGCGGGCTGCAGCTCGAGCTCGCCTCGTCCCGCGAGCATCTGCCCCTGCGCGAGCCGCCCGTTGGCGCGGGCGGTGCGATAGCCGACCTCGCCGCGAACGCCGATCGCGCGGATCGTTCCGTTTGCGTCGCGCTCGAGCTCGAGGGCGGCGTCGCCGATCGCGATCGTCAGGTCGTCGCCGATCTTGATCGTGCGCTCGTCCGCTCCCCAAGAGCTCACGAACACGCGCCCCTTCACGAGCGAGAGCACCGCGTCGCGCGAGACGAGCTCGGTGTCTCCCGCGACGCGCAGCTCGAGCCCGTCATCTGTGCGAATCACCGCGCGCCCCGCGGCGACGGTGCGCATCGATCCGTCGCGCTCGATCCGCGCGACCGTGCGCGGACTCTGCTCGGCGCCGGACTTGTCCTTCACCGTCACGCCAGCGTGCAGGACCTCGACGGACGCCGTGGTCTCTTGCAGCCGGGCCGCGAGCCGATCTCCTGTGGACGCTTGCGCGCCGCAGGCCGAGATCGCGCCGCCGAGCGCACACAAAATCGAGAGCGACAGCGCGCCCGAGAGTCGCGCGCTTCGAACGTCGAGCGCGCTGGTCATCGCGCACCTCCCGCCGGTCCGCGCTGCGCCGCGACGCCCGCGGCCACCGATGGATCAGCAACGAGCGAAGCGCCCTGCGGCCTCGCCGTCAGCGTCGCACCCGCGAGGTCGAAGACCTGCTTGGACACGGCGCCGTCGAAATCGATCGTCCGGCGTTCGATGCGCTCGCTCGCCTGCCCTTCGTTGAACAAGAGCACGAGCTCGACCTTTCCGCGCCGCCGCGCGCCTTCGCTGCGACGAACCTCGAGCGCGAGCGCCTGCGGTGCGTCCATGAACAACGTGCTCTCGAAGAAGACCTGGCCCGCGACCCAGTCGCTTCGACGCGGGCTCTCGCCGGGCATTTGCAGATAGAGCTCTGCCGAGTCGTCCGGGTGCGCCCAGCGCACGACCACGCGAAGCGCACCCGCTCCGCGCGCGGCGCTCGAGAGGCGCCAACGCGAACGAAGCGCGTCGATCACGTTGCGCGCGACGCCCCGCTCGCTCGCGGCGATCCCGAGCTCGAGCCCGATCCACGCGCTGCCGACGTCGCCGAGCGTTCCGTTGCCGGACGAGCTCTCTTGCGCGACGCGCTCTGCGAGGCGCACGGCCTCGTCGAGCCGACCCGCCATGCGCGCGGCCATCGCTTGACGCAAGAGCACCTCGGGCGCCTCGTTCTCGGCCACCGCGAGCATCTGAAACTGTCGGTAGGCCTCGTCGGCCCAGCCGTGCGAGAGCGCGATGTCGCCGAGCCGCCGTCGCGCCGCAGGATCATCGGGCGCGAACTCGACGATTTCGCTGAAGCATCGGCGCGCTTCGGACTCGTCGCCGATCGCGAAGAGCGCCTCGCCCACCGCGGTGCGCACGCGGCCATCGGCTTGCGCGCTCGCTCGCATGCGAGCGCCCTGCAGCCGCACGATGTCACGCGCGTTTTGCCCAAGGGCCTCGTCGAGATAGCGCGTCGCGAGGTCCATGTCGTCTGGGTAGCGGCGCGCGAGCTCACCCAGCACGCTCAAGCGCTGCGCGGGCGACGCCGCGGCGCCGAGCGCCTGCGCCATCGTGTTGGCGTCGAGCCTTCCGAGCCCGAGCTCTTGCGCGCGCGCGAGCTGCCCCGAGCGCGCGAGGGCACGCAGGATCATCGAGCGCATCCAACCCTGCGCCGCGCGGTCCGACGCGAATGCCTGATAGAGCGCGATGCGCCCTTCGAGCGTCCCGGCGCGGTCGTGAAGCAATCGCAAGAGCGCCACGCGCTCGGCCCACGACGAGGCCTCGCACGCGCCGCGAGCACGACGGTACTGCGCGACGAGCGACGTCGCGTCGGTGGCGTCGATCCGCTCGCGCCACAGGCCCATGCGCTCGGAGAGCGGCACCGTCGCCGCGTCCGAGCAGCGCGAGACTGCTTCGACTGTGATTCCAGCGTTCGCCCCCGGGATTCTTCGCGCTGCGCGCGAGGGTGCCGACGCAGATTCGCGCGGCGCCGCAGGGAACTCGCCTTCGGGCTGGCGCAGCACGAACGGATAGTTGACCGTCACGACGCCGCCGCCTTCGGGCGACGGAAACTGCCAGCGACGCACGGCGTTCGCGATGCAGGTCCCTGTCGACGGAACGGAGAGATTGCTCTCGTTGACCTGCGAGCCCATCACCGTCCCGGTGCTGCCGATGAGGAATCGCACCACCACCCGCCCTTCGAGCGTCGGGTTTTGCGCCAGTCCCTGCTCGTGGCAGTGGGAGACCTGACCGAGGTTGCGAAGCACCACGCGACGGATCGCTTCGGGACTGAGAAGACCCGTCACCTGCGGAGGAGCCGCGCGGACGGTCGAGCCGCGATTGCCGCGACCGCGGAGACCCGAGCCCGCGCCGGAGCCATAGCCCTGGCCGGTGCCCGTTCCCGAGCCGTGACCCATGGTGCCGAAGTTACCGAGACCGATCGTGCCTTCGCCCGTTCCACCACCGCCCCAGGCGGTGCCGTTCGCGCCGAGACCGCCGAAACCAAACGCGTCGCCCACCGCGTTGCCGTCGAGGTTGCCTGTACGATCGGATTCTCCGCGAGCGGACGGGCGCCTCGACGGAGCAGCGGTCGCGGTCGTCGCTGGGGCCTCGGCCGGAGCGGCCTGGGCGACCGGAGCGACCGGAGCAGACGGAGCGTTTTCCGCTGCGTTCGCCTCACCAAACGGGCTCACGACACCCGATGGCATATCCGGGCTGCCTCCGCCGGGAGCGCCGAGCGCCGCGAAGACCCCTCGTTGCGCCAGCTGTTCACGCGCAGCCTGCCGAGACAGGTGCGGGGGCTCGCTGTTGTTGCGAATCGCGTAGCGCGCCGAGCGCGCAGGCGCGTCGCGTTGGCCCATCCGTCCTTCGGGGCCCGCGTGACGGGTTCCGCCGCCGCCTTCTTCGTCGGATCCGCCGAGGCCGCTCACCTCTTGTTCGGACGATGCTCTGGACGCCGCGCCGCGGACCTTCGAGCAGCCCACGAGCGGAAGAAAATCCGAGACGCCGAGGTCCGCGAACCGCGTGGGAATTCTCGGCCCCGCGCGACGCCGCTCTTCGAGCGCGCTCACCTCGTCCTCGCTCGCGACGTACAGCGACGTGAACGGCGTGATGAGACCGAAGCGCGTCCCGAGCTCGACGATCACCGCGCGTTGCTCGCCGCGCGCCAACAGGTTCTCCAGGCGCATCGCCGCCCAGCGATAGCGAAGATCCTGACCGTCATCGATCTGGCCCGCAGAGATCGGGAGCGTCTCTGTGAACTCGCGCCCGTTCCACAGACCGCGGATGGTCACCGTGCGCGGCGCATCGCCGGGATAGCGGCCGACGACTTCGAGCGGCTGCCCGACGGGCAGATCGACCGGCTCCGAGGGATAGACAGCGCTGACGCCCGCGCCGAGGTCCACCCGCACGTTGCGGACGAGCGGCCGCGAGACGTGCTCGAGCAGCTCGAGCGAGGTGCGCGCGACATCTCCGCGTCGCGTGATTCGCCGCGACAAACCCGCGGGGGATGCGATTCCGTCGAGCAGCTCGAGCCGAGGCTCTTCGCCGACGGCGACCGCGTAGAAGCGCGGCCTCGGGCTCAACCGACTCATCATCGCGCGCAGCGAAGGGAGCGCGTTTTCGCCCACCGTCGCGTGCCCGTCGCCCACGTACACGATCGCGCCGTTGCGCCCGGGGCGCAGCGCCCGATGCGCCGCCGCGATCATCGCTCCGAGGTCCGTCGCGCCGCCCAAACGATCTCGGGCCAGCGCCTCGGTGATCGCTCGACGACGCTCTGCGGTCACGGGAGCGAGCTCTGCGCGCTCTGCGCCCACCGCGCGCGTGGTCACGTCGCCGGCGAGGACGAGCACAGAATCGCGCTGATCGAGGGTCCCGAGCAGGCTCTCGACGAAGGCTTGCTCGAGTCGCAGCGCGAGGTCATCGGTCGCCGCCGAGTGATCGACGACAATGACGAGATCCACGCCCTCGTCCCGCGCTTCGCGGCTGGTCTCGACGGGGGGCCGCACCGCGACGCGAAGGTAGCCACCGCGCGGATCGCCGGACTGAGGAACGCGCTGCGCGGTCGCCGCCATCGAGGGCAGCCCCTGCATCTCGACGACCAGGTCCGATCGCGGAAGCACGTCGCTCTCGGTGACCACGAGGTGGTTGTCGTCGTTGACGCGCGCGGTGTGCCCCGCGCGAACGCTGCTCACGTTGGCGTCGCCGAGGTCGAAGTCCGCTTTGAACTCGCCGATGCGCGTGTCGAGCGCCGCGAGCGGCAAGCGATACACGCGACGGCCCGAGGCGTCGCCGTTGAGCCACTGGGCGTAGCGCACGCGGACGCGACGGGTCGCGCCGCCCGCGATGGGATAGAGCTTCGCGTGATAGCGACCGGGCGCGTCCCACTCGAGCAGCGCGGGGTCGTGCGTCGAGCCCCGGTACACTTGCGCTTGATACTGCGCGGCGGCTTGCTGCTTCTCTTTGACGGTTCCTTCAACGATCTGCCCGCGGCGATCGACGCCGAACATCTGCAGCACCGCGCCGGGCGGGGTGTTGAACGTGTAGAGCCCCTCGACCGTCTCGCTCGACGGGTTGAAGAACCACTGGTCGATCGTCGTGATGGCGAGGTCGCCGCGCACGGTCACGAAGGTCTCGAGCCGCTGCATGACCATCGGCCATCGGGGTTGACCGGTCTCACCG
>LNFM01013364.1_pt1 | contig 10469 bp, 9 predicted proteins | sample 596031 | NCBI WGS metagenome assembly LNFM01 (sample SAMN04254537, study PRJNA301005) | activated carbon metagenome | isolation source: dual media filters at the Ann Arbor, Michigan drinking water treatment plant | place: USA: Ann Arbor | reverse complement strand
CCACCATCCACACGATGGCCTGCACCACCGCGGCGGTGGTGGCGTCGCCCACGGCCTGCGCGCTGCGCCCGGCCGACATGCCTTGCAGGCAACCCGCCAGCGCCACCAGCACCGCGTACACCGTGCCCTTGAGCAGGCCCACCAGCACATGCGGCAGGGTGAGCGCCTGCGCACTCGCGTACACGTATTCAAGCGGCGTCACACCGTAAATGCCCACGGCCACCAGCCAGCCCACGCCCATGCCCACCACCGCGGCGAACGCCGTGAGCATGGGCCCCACGATCAGCAGCGCCAGCACGCGCGGCAGCACCAGAAAGTCGACCGGGTTCACGCCCAGCGTGGTGAGCGCGTCCACCTCTTCGTTGGCCCGCATGCTGCCAATCTGGGCCGCGAACGCCGCGCCCACGCGGCCCGCGAGCACGATGCCCACCAGCAACGCGGCCACCTCGCGCACCACGCCCACCGTCACCAGGTCGGCGATGAAGTTTTGTGCACCGAAGCGCTGCAGTTGCGCCGCGCCCATGTAGGCCACGATCAGGCCCACCAGAAAACTCACCAGCGACACGATGGGCAGGCTGCGCGGCCCGGTCTGTTCGATCTGCCAGGCCAGGTCGCTCCAGCGCATGCCGCTTTTGCCCCGCAGCAGGCGGCCCACCGACAGCAGCACCTCACCCACGAAAGTGAGCGAACGGCGCCCGTCGTCCCACCAGGCCTGGGTGCTCGCGCCCACCCGGGCGATTCGGCCTGGCTCGCGCCGGGGCGCGGTGGCTGCGGGCGTCTCGGTCAGCGCCATCGACAAAATCTCGCGCAGGCCGTCGGGCAGACCTTGCAGGTCGATCGTCACCGGCGGCCGGGTGAGCGCGCTCAGGCGCTGCCACAAGCTGGACGCGAGCGCCACGTCCCACGAGGCCAGCGCCGACGTGTCGAAACGCACCTCGCCTTGCACCAGGGCGCCCGGTGCCGCAGGCAGGGCCGCGCCGTGGCCGCGCCACTCGCCGCCGATGCCGAGCACCCAGGCGTTGTCCTGCCCGCTCCACTGCGCAACCGCCTCGGGCCGGGCGCCGTTGGGCGCCCCGGTGTGCGGGGTGGTTGCAGGCAGCGGTTCGGTCATCGCCACAGACTAGGCGGGCAAAGTGCCCGGGTCGGTTCGCTGCCACACATACGCCCCGCGGCCAGCCCTCCACAATGGGCCGATTGACCCTTTTGAGCAACATCCCGTGCCGATCAACCACAGCGCCGACGCCCATCCCATGCCCGCCCTCACACCGCGCTGGCGCCGCCCTGCCTGGGTGGCGGGTGGCCTGGTGGGCCTGCTGGTGCTCGGTGTGGTGGTGGGCGAGGTGAGCGGTTGGCCCGTGTTGCGCCAACCCATGGAGCGCGCCATGAGCAAGGCGGCCGGTGTGCCGGTCGTGCTGGAAGGCGATGTGAAGCTGCACCTGATCTGGCGTCCGCGTCTTGAAGTGGGCCGGCTGCAGATCGCCTCCGACGAACGCTTCAAGGTGCCGCACCTGCTCGATGCGCAGGGCGTCGCGCTGGCCTGGACCTGGGGCGATGTGTGGCGCTGGCGCCAGGGCCAGGGCTTGCGCGTGCACAGCCTGCAGGCCGACGAGCTCGACGCACAACTGGTGCGCCTGAAAGACGGCAGCGCCAACTGGCAGCTCGGTGCGCCCAAGCCCGAAGACGAACCCGACGCGTTGGCCAGCCTGCCGCGCTTTGGCACCCTGCTCATGAAAAAGGGCCGCATCGACTGGAACGACGCGGTGCAGGACGTGGACATCAAAGTGGCCGTGCAGGGCAGCGAGGGCGACGCCGTGCAAGGCGCCGACGCGGGTTATGTGGCCACCTTCAGCGGCCGCTACCAGGCCTTGCCGCTCAAGCTGAACGTGCGCGCCGGCAGCACCCTGCCGCTGCTGCAGGACGCCGAGGGCGCTGCCGCTGCGCCCTGGGTGCCGCTGCGCGTGGAGGGCAGCGTGGGCAGCTCGCGCCTGCTGTTCGACGGCCAGGCCGCCGCGCTGCTGGGCACGCCGCGCCTGCAGGGAAAGGTTCAGTTCAAGGGCCGCTCGCTGGCGGCCGTGGGTGAGCCTCTGGGCATCACCCTGCCCCAGACGCCACCGTTTGATCTGCGCGGCACGCTGGAGCACGAAGCCGGCGCCTGGCGCTTGAAGGCCCAGCGCGCCGTCATCGGCAGCAGCCAGCTGGCGGGTGACCTGCTGTTCGACCAGCGCGAGAAGCCGTCCAAGCTCTCCGGCCAGCTCACCGGCAGCCGGCTCGCCCTGGCCGACCTGGGCCCCGCCATTGGCGGCAAGGGCGGCGACACCACCCAAGACGACGCCACCGCGCCGGGCCGTGTGCTGCCGCAGCGCCGCTTCGACCTGCCGTCGCTCAAGGCCATGAACGCCGATGTGCAGGTGGACATCGACCAACTCGACTTCGGCACCACCGCCATGGCGCCGCTGCAGAGCCTGAAGACGCGCGTGCGCCTGGTCGGCGGCGTGCTGAAGCTGGAGGACTTGAAGGCCACGGTTTCGGGGGGATCGATTGCCGGCTCGACCCAGCTCGATGCCAACGCCAGCCCGGCCGCCTGGGCGGCCAAGCTCGACTTCAAGGCCATCGACATGGCCGGCTGGTTGCGCGGCCTGAGCACGGCGGATGCGACCGCCAGCGCACCGCCTGCCAAGGGCACCGCGACCTTGAAAAAGGAGCGCAACCAGGCCCGCCAGGGCGGCGACCAGGCGGTGCAGAGTTACCTCACAGGGCTGCTGTTCGGCAGCGTGCACGTGCGCGGTGCGGGCCGCTCCACCGGCGAGATCCTGGGCAGCCTGGACGGCCCGGTGCAGCTCACCCTGCGCGACGGCACGCTGTCCCACCTGGCCACCGAAGCCATGGGCCTGGACGTGGCCGAATCGCTGGGCGTGCTCATCCGTGGCGACCAGCCCTTGCCGCTTCGGTGTGCGCGTTTCGACATGGTGGCGCGCAACGGGGTGGTGGCGCCCACGCTGGCGGTGATCGACAGCGCCGACAGCACCATCCGCATCAGCGGCCAGGTGAGTTTGCGCGACGAGTCGCTGGCGCTGCGCGTCGTGACCCGCTCGCACGACTGGTCGCCGCTGTCGCTGCGCACGCCCGTCACCGTGACCGGCACGCTGGGTGATCCACAAGTCGGCATCGAAGCGCAGGGCCTCATCGGTCGTGTGCTCGGTGCGGTGGCGTTGGGGGCGGTCGTGGGTCCGGCGGCGGCGATTCTCCCGCTGATCGAACAGGGCTCCACCAGCAAGGTCGACCCCTGCACCGTGGCGGCGGCGCCCGAGCAGTCGGGCGCCAAACCGGCCGCGCCGCGCAAGCCCTGAGCACGGCCATCTCGTCGGCGTTTTCCTACAAGCGCTCAGGGCGCCGGCTTGCAGAAAACGGGGGGTGGGCTTCCTACATTGGAGCCATCGCAACGGCCGTCGTTGCGCCCCACCAGGAGCCTCACATGTTGCACTACGCCGTCGTCTTTTTCATCATCGCCTTGATCGCGGCCGTGCTCGGCTTCGGTGGTCTGGCCGCGGGTGCCGCGAGCATCGGCAAGGTGCTCTTCGTCATCTTCATCGTGATGGCCCTGGTGACCATCGTGGCCGACCTGGTGCGCAAGCGCTGAGCGCCCCACCCCATCGCTGACAGGCGCTTTCAGCGCGGGCGGCGCGACGCCACCTTGTGCAGCAACTCCAGCAGCAGCGCGCGCTCCGCCGGGCTGAGGTGATCGAAGGTGGCGCGTTCGCCTTCGATCACGCTCTCGGCTGCGGTGCGAGCGATCCTGGCGCCCTTGGGCGTCGTGCTCACATGCTGGGTGCGGCGGTCGGCTTCACTGCGCTCGCGTGAGATCAGACCGCGCCGTTCAAGCCGCTCCAGCCAGTTGGTGAGGTTGGGCGGTGTGACCGCCAGCGCCCGTGCGAGCTGGCGCGCGCTCACCCCGGGGTTGTGGTGCACCAGCGCCAGGATGGTGAATTCCACCGGACGCAAGTCGTGCGGTTTGCCAATGCGCTGCTGGAAAACATCGAGTGTGCTGAGCTGGGCCTGGGCGATCTGGTAGCCCAGGATGCCTTGCAGGCCGGCTTCGGACAGGTGTCCGGCCGGCGTCTCGTCGGGTGCGGTTCGTTGAGGCATGCGCCGATTGTCCCGCAACGGTCTCCTCGGGTATGTACGGATGCCGGTCAATAGATAGTTCAGTAACTTAACTATCGGCATTCACCACAACAAGGAGACATTTCCCATGCACGCTCTCATCTCGCGCCTGCCGTTGCTCGCGCTGACCGGTCTGGTCGCCTGCGGCGGCGGATCGGACAGCAATCCCCCCGCCACGCCGCCCGCCGCCCCCCCGGCGATTCCCCAGCTCGGTCAGGCAGCGCCGGCCAACCTGGTCGGCAACTGCGCCGACCTCTCGGTGCGGCTCGCGGGCCTGGCCAACACCAGCCTCACCGCCAGCACCGACGTGGCCGCCGGCACGCTCACCGTGGGCGGTCAGGCGGTACCCGCGCATTGCCGCGTCACGGGCAAGATGTTCGAGCGCACCAGCACGGTGGACGGCAACGCGTACGCCATCGCCTTCGAGATCCGCTTGCCGCTGGCCTGGAATGGCCGCTTCTTCCACCAGGGCAACGGCGGCATCGACGGCAGCGTGGTCACGGCCACCGGTGCCGAGGGCGGTGGATCATTGACCCACGCACTGCACAAGGGATTTGCCGTGCTCAGCTCGGACGCCGGCCACCTGGGATCACAAGGCCCGTTCTTCGGCATCGATCCGCAAGCCCGGCTGGACTATGGCTACCAGGCCGCGGCCAAACTCACGCCCATGGCCAAAAACCTGATCGCCGGCGCTTACGGCAAAGCGCCCGACCGCTCCTACTTTGGCGGCTGCAGCAACGGCGGGCGCCAGGTGTTCAACGCCTTCGCCCGCATGCCCGAGCAGTACGACGGGTACCTGGCCGGCGCGCCGGGCTACAACCTGCCCAAGGCCGCGGTCGCCAGCATCTTCGGCGGCCAGCGCTATCTCAGCGTGGCCACCGACCCGGCCAACATCTCCACCGGTTTCACCAACGCCGAACGCGCCACCGTGGCCGCCGCCGTGCTCGGCAAATGCGATGCGCTCGATGGCGCCACCGACGGCCTGATCCAGGACGTCGAGGCCTGCCGCAGCAATTTCTCGCTCGCCGCCGACGTGCCGACCTGCGTTGGCGCACGCGACGGCAGCTGCCTGAGCGCCGCGCAAAAAACCGCCATCGCACCGATCTTCAGCGGCGCCACCACCAGCACCGGCACCCCGATTTACGCGAGCTTTCCGTACGACGCCGGTCTGGGCGCCAACGGCATTCCCTTCTGGGAGTTCACCGCGCCGGTGGCCCTGGATTCGGGCGCGGTGGGCGTGATCTTCGGCGTGCCGCCCATTCCGCAGGCCTCGTTCAACGGGCCGGTGTTTGCGCTCACGGGCAGCATCGACGACATGTACACCTCGATCAGCGCCACCAACGCGACCTACACCGAGTCGGCCATGGGCTTCATGACGCCGCCCAACCCGACGCAGCTCTCGGCGGTGCGCAACCGCGGCGCCAAGATCATGGTCTACCACGGTGTGAGCGACCCGATCTTCTCGGCCGATGACAGCGCCAACTGGGCCCGTGGTGTGGCCGCGAACCATGCCGACGCCGCGGCCTTTGCGCGTCTGTACCTGGTGCCGGGCATGGGCCACTGCTCGGGCGGTCCTGCCACCGACCAGTTCGACATGTTGGCTTCGCTGGTGGACTGGGTGGAGCGGGGCACGGCGCCCGACCGTGTGACCGCCTCGGCGCGTGGCGCCGGCAACCTCGGTGGCGTGAACGCCGAGGTGCCCGGCGGCTGGGCCGCCAACCGCACACGCCCGCTGTGCCCGTGGCCGAAGGTCGCGCGCTACAGCGGCAGCGGCAGCGTGGAGAGCGCCGCCAGCTTCAGCTGCCAGCTCTGATCAGGCCTTGGGGTAGAGCACCATCTGCGTGCAGCGGAACAGCGCGATCGTCTTGCCCGTCTCGCGGTGCGTGACGGTCGCGTCCCACACCTGCGTGGTGCGCCCGAGGTGCACGGGCGTGGCCAAGCAGTCGATGGTGCCTTCGCGCGCCGTGCCCAGGTGGTTGCTCTTGAGCTCGATGGTGGTGAAGCCCGTGGCTTCTTTCGGCAGATTGGCCACGCAGCCATAGCCGCAACTGGTGTCGGCCAGCGTGACCACGCTGCCGGCGTGCAGAAAGCCGTTGGGTGCCATGGTGGTCGGCCTCACCGCGAGTTCGGACCGCACTTCCGTGGGACTCACGTGGGTGATGACCAGACCCAGGTGGCCGGGCAGTGCGCCCGCGCCGCGCGCGTTGAATTGGTCGGCGAGTGTGTTCATGGGGTCTCCATTGGTGGGGGTGTTCATCGGTTCCAGCTGCCCAGCCGGATCGCGATCGCGATGGTGGAACCATAAAGCACCAGGCTGAAGGCGATCACGGCAAAGAGGCCCGTGGCCGAGGTCTGGAACACGTGCACACAGAGCCAGCCGCCCACCACCAGCACCACCAGCCGCGCCATGCTGCCGGCCAGCGGCCAGAACATGCGGCCCGCGCCCTGTGAGGCAAAAAACAGCGCCAGACCCAGGCCGAAAAACGCGTAGCAGCCACCCACGATGTTGAGATAGCGGGCACCGAACCCGAGCACCTCGGCATCGGTGGTGAACAGGGTCATCCACAGCGCCGGCGCGAGTGCCGTGACCACACCGATGCCGCCGGTGATGGCCGCCACCACCGCGCCACCCACCCAGGCCACGCGCACCGCGCGCGCCGATTGCCCGGCGCCCATGTTGGTCGCCACCATGGCGGTCAGCGCGGTGCCGAAGCCGAACGCAATCGGCACCAGGATGTATTCGAGCCGCGCCGCCACGCCGTAGCCGGCGAGCGCGGCCGTGCCGTAGCTGCCCACAAAAGCGGTGGCCACGGCGATGGACGCGTTGCTGATCACCGGGCTCAGGGAGGCCGGCAGGCCCACCCGCAAGATGTCGCGCAGCAGCGGCAAATGCAGCCGCCAGGGCGCGCGCTGCAGTTGCACGGCGCCATCGCGCCGCAGCAGGTGGACCACCATCACCAGGGCCGAAGCGCCGTTGACCACCAGCGTGCTCACCGCCGCGCCGGCCACGCCCAGCCCGGGCACCGGCCCCCAGCCAAACACCAGCAGCGGGCACAACACCAGGTGCAGCAAGGCCGTGCCCAGCAGCAGCACCGAGGGCAGCACCATGTTGCCGGCGCCGCGCACCACGGCGGCCAGCACGTTGGTGAACCAGATGACCACCGCACCGCTGAACAGCACATTCGAGTACGCGAGCGCGGCATCGAGCGCCGTACCGCGCCCGCCCATGCCGCCGAAGATGCCGCGCCCGAAACCGAGCAATGCGACCATGAACAGCGCCGCCAGCACGGCCGCGATGAACAGCGCCTGCTGCGCCAGGCGGCTCGCGTCCTCGCTGCGGCCCGCGCCCAGCGCGCGCGCCACCGCGGCGGTGGTGGCGCCACCGATGCCACCGGCCGACATCTGCATCATCAGCATGGACAGTGGAAACACGAGCGCGATGCCGGCGAGTGCGTCTGCGCCCAGGCGCCCGAGGATGTAGCCGTCGTAGCCGATCACGATGGTCATGGCGAACAGGCCCATGACGTTGGGCGTGGCCAGCCGCATGAGGGTGGGCAGCAGCGGGGCGTGCAGCATCTGCTGCACGCGGGACTGGGCGAGGGACGCGGTCATGAGGAATGCCCGGTGGTGTTCAAGCCCGCGCGTCGCGCAGGTAGATGCCGGGTTCGGCCGAGAGGCCGCGCTTGACCTGCTGCGTGAGCTCGTCGCCCAGCACCTCTTCGGCGCCGGCTTCCAGCGCGTCGAAGGCGCGGCGCACGATGGCCTCGGGCGACGACTTCGGCATGTCCAGGCCACTCGTGAGGTCGGTGTCGACAAAACCCATGTGCAGGCCCAGCACCTGCGTGCCCTGCGCGCGCAGGTCGTTGCGCAGGCCGTTGGTGAGCGCCCAGGCGGCGGACTTGCTCGCGCCGTACACCGCGAGCAGGGGCGAATTGATCCAGCTCGCCACCGACAACACGTTGAGCAGTGCGCCGCCGCCGTGGGCCGCGAGCACCGGCGCAAAGGCCTGGCTCACACGCAACACGCCGAAGAAATTGGTGTCCATGTGCCGGCGGGCCGAAGCCATGCTGTCTTCGCCCAGGAAGCTGCCCAGGTCCGCGATGCCGGCGTTGTTGATCACCAGCGTCACGTCGCTCGCGTGGCGGGCGGCCGCGGCCACCTGCTCGGGGTTGTTCACGTCCAGCGCAATCGCTTCGACGCCGGGCAGCGTCACGCTCGCGGGGTTGCGCGCGCCGGCGTACACCTTGCGCGCGCCACGGGCCAGGGCCTCGTGAGCAAAGGCCAGGCCGATGCCGCGGTTGGCGCCGGTGATGAGAACGGTGGCGTTGTGGAGTTTCATGGTGTGGACTTTCCTGGTGGTTGGGGTTGTTTATATGACGATCGTCATATCTGAGGCCGAAAAAACGGGGCGGTGGGGAACGCGGTCAACATGACCGCCTCAGTCTTGAACGGGGGTGTCGTGCTGCGCCAGCAAGGCGCTGCGGTTGGCGGCGAGCAGGGCCCGGCCTTCGGTGGTGCTGCCCAATGCGCGCGCAAGCTGCAGCGCGCCCACCATCTGGCTGGCCACCGCCGTCGCCACGTGCGGCGCGGCGCCGGCGGGCAGGGTGTTGCCCACCCGCTCCACCAGGCCGCGCACGCGCTGGGCGGCGGCGGCGCGCACCTCGGGCGCCTGCCGCGGCATCTCGGAGGCCAGTGCGGCCACCGCGCAACCGTCCTCGGTGCTGGTGAGGTGGCGATCGGACAAATAGCCTTCGACGAGTGCGCGAAACGGGCTGGCGCCCTTGGCTTCGCGCACCGCGTTGCCGCGTGCGATGCGCTCGGCGCTCTGACGCCCGGCGTGCTCCAGGGCTTCCACCAGCAAGGCGTCGCGCGAGGCGAAGTGGGCGTAAAAACCGCCGTGGGTGAGCCCCGCTTCTTTCATGATGTCGGCCACACCGACGCCCTGAAAACCCGCCCGGCGAATGGCCCGCGCGGCGGTGTCGAGGATGCGTTCGTGGGTCAGGGCCTTGCGGCTGGGGGCGATTTCCATGCCGCGATTGTAGCGACAAATATGATGACCGTCATACAAACAGGCCAACCCTTCGTCGGCTGATTGAACTCACAGAAAGCGTTCGAGGAAACGGCGCGACGCGCGGTCGAGCGCGTTGCGGTCGGGGATGTCGAACACCACGCCGTGCGCGCTGGTGATCAGCAGGCGGCGCTGGCCTGGCAGGCGGCGGATGTCTTCCTCCACCTTGAGCACGAGTTCGGTCGCTCCCCGGTCGGTGTCCACCTGCCAGGTGCTGGGCGTGCCGAAGGTGCTGACCTCGCGGATGCGCTGGATCACCGGCGAGAACTCACGTTCTGCCAGCGCCAGCGCCACCGCCGTGCGACGCGTCTCGTCCAGCGCACCGAGCTGCGCCACGAACACGACCTCGTGCCCGTCGGGGCCGACGATGGAAATGGCCTCGTCGGGCGCACTCAGTGGAAACGATCGCACGACCTGCACGCCCACCTGCGGCTCGCTGTCGGCCACGCGGCACACCCAGCGGCCCTGAGCGTCGGAGAAGAGTTCGAAGTCGGCCATGGCGCCTGTTGAAGTGTTCATGGCGCGAGGTTGCCGGTGTGCGCCGAGGGTTGTGGCAGGTGGTGGGCCAGGGCGTTGTCGATGTGGTCGGGGTCTTCGGCCGCGGCCTGGCGGGCCTGGGCTTCGTGCAGGCGCCAGTAGTGCCCCTGGCGCGCCATCAGCTCGTCGTGCGGCCCCACCTCCACCACCTCGCCACGGTCCATCACCACCAGCCGGTCGGCCTTGCGCAGGGTGGACAGGCGGTGCGCAATGGCAATGGTGGTGCGGCCTTGCACCAAGTTGTCCAGCGCCTTCTGGATCTCTTTTTCGGTCTCGGTGTCCACCGCCGAGGTGGCCTCGTCGAGGATCAGGATGCGCGGGTCGATCAGCAGTGCGCGCGCGATGCTGATGCGCTGGCGCTCACCGCCCGAAAGACCCTGGCCGCGTTCACCCACCAGCGAGTCGTAGCCGTGCGCCAGGCGCAAGATGAACTCGTGCGCGTTCGCTGCGCGCGCGGCGGCCACGATCTCTTCGCGCGTGGCGCCGGGTTTGCCGTAGGCGATGTTGTCCGCCACGGTGCCGAAAAACAGAAACGGCTCCTGCAGCACCAGGCCGATGTGGCGGCGGTAGTCGGCCACCTTGAAGCGGCGGATGTCGTGGCCGTCGAGCTCGATGCGGCCTTCGCTCACGTCGTGGAAGCGGCAGATCAGGTTGACCAGCGTGCTCTTGCCCGAGCCGCTGTGGCCCACCAGGCCGATCATTT
>LNFM01003696.1_pt1 | contig 10469 bp, 9 predicted proteins | sample 596031 | NCBI WGS metagenome assembly LNFM01 (sample SAMN04254537, study PRJNA301005) | activated carbon metagenome | isolation source: dual media filters at the Ann Arbor, Michigan drinking water treatment plant | place: USA: Ann Arbor | reverse complement strand
CGTTCCGCAGACTCAGCGGGAAGCGGACGTACATCATCACGACAAGGCGGATGATCTCTGGCGACGAGTTGAAGTAGCGGAATGGGCTGGCAGGGTGCTGTCAGTCTAATCGCAACTCGTCTCCGATTGACGCAGCGATCCCTTACCCGCTGACAGCTCAGGCCATGAGGTTCCGCCACTCAGCCAGTGCGGCTGAGCGGGCGGTCTTGTAGGTCTGGCGGTCGGTGAGATGACGATCGAGGTTGAAGTGGTTGTGGACGTTGGCATGGACCGAGGCGAACTTCTGTAGCGACTTCATCTGTCGGAACCGCAGCATTGCCCGCTCTCGTCGCCGGAATGGCAGGTGGCTGTTCTCCACCCGATTGTTGGCCCAGCGTCCGACCTCCTGCTTGTCGGTGTTGCCGAGGGTGGTCATTGCCGCTTTGTAGGAACGCAGCCCGTCGGTGGTGATCGTCTCAGGCGAGCCGTGCCGCTTCAGAGCCTTCTTCATGAAGGCGAGCGCTGCCTGCTTGTCCCTGGTCTTGGTGACATAGCTTTCCAGCACCTCGCCCTCCTGGTCGACCGCGCGCCAGAGGTAATGCATCTCGCCGTTGATCTTCACATACACCTCATCAAGGTGCCACTTCCATTGCCGGAACCCATTCATCCGGCTGACACGCTGCGTCCTGACATCAGCGGCGAACAGGGGACCGAAGCGGTTCCACCAGTGCCGGACCGTCTCGTGGCAGATGTCGATCCCACGCTCCGCCAGCAGGTCTTCCACATTCCGCAGGCTCAGCGGGAAGCGGACGTACATCATCACGACAAGTCGGATGATCTCGGGCGACGAGTTGAAATAGCGAAACGGGCTGGCTGGCTTCCTGGGTCTGGGCATTGCATGCCCTAGCCTATCGCGCCCATTTCACCAGTCGGTGCATTTGCTCTGACAGTGCCGCTCCTCGGCCTCGGGCGAACAGGCGGCGAAAAGAGCAAATGGGATCGAGAGCAGATAATGTTTCATGTAACCCTAGCGCTTCGTTGTTGATCCGGTTCCCTCAGCCGCCTTGCCCTCCCTCTATGGCCGCTTCCGGGAGATGCCAGCGACTGGCCCCTAATGACCGGGATGAGGGTGCCTTCCTGCCTCGCCACTTTGAAGTTCCTGCCGGTAACTCTTGTCTGGACCGGACATTTATCGCGACGAATGGGAACGACTGACTTGGGGTCGTTTGCTGAAAGGCAGCTTTTGGCAAAAAACCCTCTAAAGCTGCCCGTCCGGTTTCAGGTGCGCGCAGCGCCGCCGGGAATGGCTGGAATTGGGTGGAGAGCGGTCGTTCCCCAATTTCGTCTGTTCGGCCTTTCAAAAACGTGAGATTGAACGAGGCGAGTAGCTCGCGCTCGATCGTCATCAATACACGCATGTGCCCGCACGCGCGAAATACTTCGGTTCCGCACTGTGGTCAGCTATCAGGGCAAGCGCGAGGACGAAGGGGCTATGACAGACTTGTATTTGCTATGGAGCGGTTTCGGACCTGAGACCAAAGCCGCGCTGATTGGGGCAATCGCTACCATCGGCGTGGGCATTGTCGGTTTCGGCGGGCTCATTCTTCAAATGCGGTCGCAGGGCAGGCAATCACGCGATTCTATTGCCGAGAACGAGCGGCGTCGGTTGAAGGCCGCCATGTATGAGGATGCGGTGACGGTCTGCCGCGATGTGGCGGACACGTCAATCGAGCTAGCAAGTGCGATTCGAATCATGATGCTACAGGTGCAATACGCTGCTCAAGCTCATCAGAACGGTCAGCCGTATGATTTGCCAGCCGCTCGCTACCCGACGCTACTCGAAAAGTATGGGCAAGTTTCGGACGCGATATTGAAGTTCATTTTTTTGGTGGAAAACAGGCGCGTAGTTGACCCGCAAATTTTGATATTTCGCACTGCTATGAGCGTCGTGCTGCACGACACTAGAAAGCTGATGCATTCGGAGTTTGTGGTCAACATAGTGGCCTCGGTTCCCGCGCAGCTTCCAGACGGGAGCATATTCCCATACATTCCACCTTCAGTGCAGCATGCCGCCGTCATCAGGCAGCTTTGCGAGCGCTTTATCGCATCACTCGATGATGCCGTGATGTATACTGAAGACTTTCTTGTCGAGCTTCAGAATGTGTTGCTGGGCGACTTGTTCGGCAAGGCGGTCACTCATCGCAAGCCACTCGATCCGACCAAAAAGGTAATCACGTTTCAGCAAGCGGACGAGTTGGAGCGATGGTTTGCAACATCTACTGAATGGGGACGAGAAATAGCGCGCGTTGAGGCGGAGACCGCCGCTCGGTTTCTTCCCGGCCAGCCTTGACGAAGTGAGCAGCGCCGGGGCTAGGCTCACACACGATTATAGGTCCCTCTGCGAAGGGGTCAGCCCGCCGACACATCAAGATGTGCAACGCCCGCTATTGGGCGGAAGCCGCCCTGGCATTGAATGTCGGCTATGGGTCGCTTCCTGAATGTCGGGTTATGGGAAACGAACCTCGCAAAGCCGCCATTCGCGACCTGAATAGAGAAAGGTCAGCTGCCGATCCAGAGCCAGACATTCACGGCCGCCAAATTGAACGTCTGCCTCCGCCCAAAGCAGCCAACCCGCTTTCGGGGTCGCCAATCAGCCATGCTGATGACCGATGATGGGTGGGGAGCTGCCTGACCGCCTTCGGGTGATAGAACGCAATAGCTGCCGTTGATCGCAGCTGAGTAATGCGTCGCCTATCGACCCAGACCCGGTCGTTAATGATCGCCCGATTGAACGTCTGTTCCCGCCCGAAGCTGACGTTCAGTCAGCCCTAGCCTATCGCGCCAAATTCGCCAGCGCGGTGCATTTGCTCTGACAGAGCCCAGCGCGCACATGCACCCATATTCATAATTTTTCCAGTACGTTAAATGAACGAGCAAGCGCGACTACAACGCCAGAAGCTGTCCCGGCGTTGGCTAGATCGAGGAGACCACAGCAAGCTAGCGGCATGTGGCCCCAGATCGGGCATATTGGGCGCTTTCAACGCGCCGGTCAGCTCCCTTGTAAGCAGTCCTCGCTGAGATGACATCTTATCCGCTTGATCGTAAGTTCATCAGACGGGAGGAACGAGTGGCCCACTTTCTCGACCTCGTAAATATTCCCGGCTTCGAGTATGTTAGGCGGGGCTGAGCTCTTTGGTGTCTTGCGGTCCGCACTTCCAAAAACAAAGAGGTCACGATCGTCAGGTCGGTAGGCTGAGCTGGTTTGTTCGATGAACGCAGCGTATCTCTTTCGCCCGTTAATGCCGCCGAATAAACCCTTTTCGAAATCTTCCTGCCCTCCGACAACTGTCTGGTCGAGCAAGTCTTCTGAACCTCCCAATAATGACGCTCCCGGGTAACTCAATAAAGGTCCAACAAAGATCTTCTTGTCGAAATGCTCCGGAAAATCTGTAGCTAAAATAAGAGCAGGGAGGGTGCCAAAGCTAACGGCATACAAATGTACGCTTTCATAACCCCGGGCTGCGAGCCACGTGCTAATGGCTTTGGCATCGCGCCTGAAGCCCGAAGCAATGCCGTCTTGAAGTCCTCGCGAGAGGGCTAGGCCGCCTCCCACACTTCCTGAATAGTCTACCATCAAAAGATCGTATCCGTCGTCAAGAAGTGCCCTCTTTTCGGGGCCAAGATGATATGGATTGGCCGTCTGAGCCGGCCCACCATGAAAGTACACGACCAAGCGATCGGAGGGCGAGGCCTTGTTTTTGACGAGGACACCCGTCGCCTCTGATTGAGGGTCAAGCTGAACACCAATCTCGAGGAAGTGACGACGCGGACCACTCTCGATCTGGTCGCGTAGGTCGGGGAAGAGCCCCGCGAGGGCCGCATCGATCTCACAAACCTGAACCTCCGAGACTATGTCGCCGTTGGTCGGATCAACGATCAACACCGAAATCTCAGCTTGATTGTCCAGAAGCAGGAACAAATTTTCACCCGAAAGCGCTGCATCCCTAATGAGAAAATTGTTTTGTTTGATGACGCTATTTATGTGCTCCTCAGCAGGAACACCGATAACCGAATCTGGCCTGAAATAGCCACCGGATTTTCCATCTACATAATTAAAGAAGGCACGACTGTAATCGGACAATTGGTTTCTCAGATCGGCTCTTTGTTGACCGAGAAAATACACCTCATCAGTTCCTCCAATGTCGATAGAACGAAAATGATTGTAAAATGATGCGGATCCGAATTCTTGCAGGTGCTCTTCGCTTCTTCCGACTTTCAAAATCTGGCCCGATCCCTGCTCGACGACGGAAAAAATTGGAGACTCCGAAACGTAGACCGTCTTTCGCAGATACCTATCATCTTCCGAGAGCAATCGAGCCTGCTCGATGATAATCGGATCGAATAGAGCGGATATTTCGTCAGCCTTAAGAATATGTATTTCGAAGTCAGTCCAGACGGCTGGAAGCGACTGGATCTCGAGAGCAGACCCCGATGCGGGGACATATGAACCTAGCCGATCCGTCCCGATTCGAAATGTTAAAGTCCCTGCCTGCCATGCCAGTGGCCGAAGGCGCATGGGTACCCCGCCGACTATGGCCGGCTCTAATTCTGCAGGCTTCGAAATCGGTAGGTCAGTGCGCATAGTTGAATAGACGACAAACCAGTCCGGTTGAGTCAAAGCCGGAGCTTCCTGAAATCGTGCATTTGATCGATAGAGTGAAAAGTCGACCCCGTTTCCGGATGGAAGAACCGTATCGAAATCGCATTGAACCTTCGGTGAGGATCTTAACACCCGAATGGCCTGGTCATTGGCCATGCAGCCCGTGTTCGTACAAAGAAGGATCAGCCAAAGGATCACCTTGATTTTCTGTTCAGCCATAAAAATCGTCCAAGTCACCAAACAAGGTGATGCGGAGAGGAAGCCCCCTCCGCATCTTCATTCAAAACATCCGCCACCCGGTCCCGTCACCAGTGTCATACTCGGCATTGCCGAAAGGCGGTCCCGTCACGGGTAAAGGTCACGCGCGGGCTATCTCCGTCCGCTGGGATCGTAAACGCCTGGTCTTTGCCATTGAGTTCCTGATTCAAGGTGGCTTGATCCTCTAGATCAATCACGTCGTATCCGAGGGCATTGAGAATTGCCTCTGCGATCACACGAAGGGCCTCCTGCAACTGCTCATAAGTCGGAAGTATCGGGAGTAGTCCGCTCCCACCCCCACCGCCGCCATCAGGCGCAAGCGACTCATGCGTATCGATCCCACCCGTTTCCGCTGGCCCACCGCCACCAAAGAAGAACCCAGGCAAGTTTCCGACCACGGTTATTGTAATGCCGTATGTCTCAATAACGCCGCCTGCCACAGCCTCAATCTCCCTCGGGTCCAAACGCCTGAAGGAATTCGGCCTTGTGCCATGTAGTTGAATCATTTCGCGTTCCCTTCTAACTCCAATTCAGGTGACCCCGCCACTGCCCGGTGGAGCATCCGGGCTAGCGCAGAACCGTGCTTCTATGGCTCCAATCTATGAGCCATCTCGACCTTCTGATTTGACAAGCCCTGACATGCCAAAACTTCTACTGGATGTGAGAAAATGGCGTTGCCCAATGTTTTGGATGTCAAGTATCCTTTGCCCACCTCGGCAACCCTATCTGCTGCCTCGAGTGTCGTAGGCCGGTGCGCGACAGCAATAGGGCTCGAGATTTGCGCGGCATCAGCGCTGGCTAGCAGGGCTCTGCGCGAGGTGATGCGGAGGGGAAGCCCCCTCCGCATCTTCATTCAAAACATCCGCCACCCGGTCCCGTCACCAGTGTCATACTCGGCATTGCCGAAGGGAAGGCGGTCCCGTCACGGGTAAAGGTCACGCGCGGGCTATCTCCGTCCGCTGGGATCGTAAACGCCTGGTCTTTGCCATTGAGTTCCTGATTCAAAGTGGCTTGATCCTCTAGATCAATCACGTCGTATCCGAGGGCATTGAGAATTGCCTCTGCGATCACACGAAGGGCTTCTTGCAATTGCTCAAATGTCGGAAGTATCGGAATCAGACTTACATTCTGAAATCCGTCATCGACCGGCGCTTGCTCGAATGTATCGCCTAGGTTGCCTGTGACAATGATTTGGTGAGAGCCAAGCGTTTCACCCACCAAGGCCAGATCTTCTGGTGTGATGGAATTGATATTAGAAGCCGTAACGACGATATTGCCACCGCTGACAGATACGATCTCGCACAGACTCAGCTCTCTGAAGCCAGTCTTCATCTCAATCACATTCTTTCGATACATATTCTTCTCCACTTTGAAGCGCCCATTAGAACCCAACCGAGGCGGCGCGTGATAGTCCTCGACTAGCTTCTGGTGTCGGAGATATGATCTCCAACTGCGTTTGTGGTTTGTTCGGGTTGAGTGGGGGCGAGCGCGTTTTTACCCTGGATTTGCGCGATCATGGCATCGCGCTGGGCTTGCGCCATCGCGAAGGCTGCCCGGTCGACGGCCTGGCCGTGTTCGAGCTCGTAAACCCTCTCCGCCGCCTTAAGGGTCGCCGGCCTGTGCGCCACGGCGATCCGCGTGATCTTCAGCGACTTGAGCGTCTCCAGAATCCTGTTTTCATTTTCTGCGTCGAGATTTGCGGTTCCCTCATCAAGGATCAGTACCTTGGGATCGGGATACAGCGCTCGCGCAAACAGAACACGCTGCAACTGCCCACCCGAAAGCACCGACCCCATGTCGCCGACCAGCGTTTCATAGCCCATCGGCATAGTCGCGATCTCGCCATCGATTTGTGCCATACGGGCGACCTCTTGGACCCGCGCCATATCTATCTCGGGGTCGAAGAACGCGATGTTCTCAGCGAGCGAGCCCGCATAGAGCATGTCGCCTTGCGCCACCGAGCCGATGCATCGGCGATATTTGCCCTTGCGGTAGGATGAGGTGGGCCGATCGCCGAGCCTGGTCGCCCCGCTGCTCGGTTCAAACAGACCCATCAGGATCTTCATCAGCGTAGTCTTACCGCCGCCAGAGGGTCCGGTGATGGCAATGAACTCGCCGGGCTGGATTGTGAGGCTCACGCCGTTGAGCACCATTGGTTCATTGGTGCCGTAACGATAGAACACTCGGTCGAGCACGAGCGGCTTAGTAAAGTCCGGCTCGTCGTTGCTCTTCTCGGCCTCGCCTTCCTCAAGCGGCGAGAGCGCGATGTCGGCGATGCGGGTGAGATGGACCTTTACGATCTGGTAGTTGATCGCCTGCTCGGTCAACCGCATCCCGGCATCAAGGAACTGCTGTTTGTATGCCTGGAACGCGAAGATCATGCCGACCGTCAGCACGCTGTCGAACGCAAGGCTGATCGCAATGTAAACGAACACCACCCGTTCGGCCCCGATCACGAACTGCCCCAGCGCATCGAACGCGGCGGTGAGCCGCCCGAGCTTGACCTGCGCATTGACCGCATCGGCCTTGCTCTTCTGCCACAGGCGCTGGCGATTGCCCTCCTGTCCGAACGCCTTGATCGCCGCGATGCCGCGCACGCTCTCGATGAAGTTGGAGTTCTCCTTGGCCATCGTGGTGATAACGTCGAGATTGCGAAGCTTGATCGCCTGCAGGAATGCGAGGCGCAGGGCGACATAAAACCCAAGCGCGACGCAGGCGACCCCGCCCAGCACTGGCGAGTAGACGAACATCAGCGCCAGCGTCAGGATCGCCATCAACCCATCGATGAACGCGGCGATCATGCCTTGGCTGATCAGCTGGCTGATGGGTTGGGTCGAGCCGAACCGCGAGATAATGTCGCCGACGTGACGCTTCTCAAAATAGTCGAGCGGTAAGCGCATCAGGTGGCGGAACAGGTTGACGATCACCTGATAGGCAAGCGAGTTCGACAAGGTGACCAGGATCAGCGAGCGTAGCCAGCTCGCTAAGAGGTTAATCACCGTCAGCCCACCGAACCCGAGCGCCAACATCAGCAGAAGATCGCTGTCGAATGCTGGGAATACCGTATCGATCGAGATCTGCAGGAAGAATGGCGTTGCCAGAACCACCAGCTGCATCACCAGCGAGAGCAGCACGACTTGCCGGATCGTGCCCCAGAACCCGGTCATCTTCGACCAGAGATGTGTGATGTTGAGCTGGCGTTGCTCAATCTTCGGCTTGAAGCTTTCCGAGCGCAGCAGGTCGAGGGCCACCCCCGTCCATGAGCGCGATACGTCAGCTTCGCTCAGTACGAGGGCCCCGCGCGCCGGATCGTGGATGTGGTAGCGTCGCCCGCGGATGCCGCCCGTGATCGCAGTCAGCACCACGAAGTGGTTAAGGTTCCAGTGCAGGATCGCTGGCATGCCAAGGTGGGGCAGATCCTCGATTTCGCCCCTCAGCGGACGGGCGCTAAACCCGACATCCTCAGCGACTTGCATCACCTGCTTGAGGGTCGCGCCCTTGAGGCTCATCCCGTAACGCTGGCGCAGGGTTATTAGGTCGGTCTTGTAGCCGTGGAACCCGGCCACCATCGCCAGGCAGGCAAGCGCGCATTCACTTGCTTCGCCTTGCGGGATGAAAGGGGTTCGCTGACGCCCCGAGAACTCCACAAGGTCGAGCGGGCTGTTCATGATGTGCGGTTCAGCACGGCATTGAGCGGCTGCAACAGCCAGGCAAGGAAGGTCTGGCGCTCGAGAACGATATTGGCCTGAAGAGTCATGCCAGCTTGAAGCGGACTCGCCCCCCCAAACGCATTGATCGTCTGCGTGTCGAGCTTCACCTTGATCCGATAAACTGGCTCCTCGAACGGAAAGGGGATATCGGTTTCGCGCGGATCCACGGCGATGCGTGAGATGTTGTCGACCTTGCCGCCGAAGCTTCCAAAGCGATGATAGGGAAAGGCGTCGTAGAGCAGGCGGGTCTCCTTACCGGGCTCGACGAACCCAACGGCGCGGGTCGGTGCGTACAGCTCAGCCATCAACTCCGCGTCATCCGGCACGATTACCATGACAGGCCGCGCAGCATTCACCGAACGCCCCAAGCCTGCAGCCAGCGCGGTAACCCTGCCGTCGATCGGTGCGGTGATGACGTAGCTCTGTTCACCCTCGAGCCGTGCCTGTTCGGCACTGAGCGCCTGAAGGCTTTCGCGGATCTGCGAGATGCCCTGCTCAGCATTGATCGAGACTGACGCAAGTTGGTCACGCGCCTGCTGCGCCTCCCCTCGCGAAGCGGTCAGTCGTTGTCTCAAGCTCGACAAAGCCTGCTGCGATGACAGTAGCGCCTGGTGGCGACGCTCGAGCTCAACCTTGCTGACGAACCCACGCTCCACCACAGCGGTGACCTGTTCGAACATCTTCGTGTTCGAAGCTACCAGCTGCTCTTGAAGCGCAATCTGATCCTTGAGATCGAGCGCCTGTTGCTCTGCCGAAGAAATCAGGGTCGCAAGGCGAGAGCGCTCTGCACCTGCCATCCCGCTGGCCATTCCAACCTGAGTTTCGGCAAGTTGCTGCCGCGAGGCCAGGGCATCTAACCCTCGGCCAGCAACATCTCCGCCGCCCGCTGCTTCCCGATCAGAATTGATAACCAGCAACCGGTCGCCCTTTTTGACCAATTGCCCTTCCTGCACTGGGAGTTCGCTCACCACTCCCGGCTGCAACGCGACCACCTTGGCGCTTGCTACATTGGTCACAAGCATGCCCGGCACTGTCTCGATCCGTGCATAGGTGCCGACGCTCACCCAAACTGCGGTAATCGCGACGATGCCGAAAAGCGCCCCTGCAAAGAGCTTCGTGGAAAGCGGCTGCGTGAAAACCACCTCGCCATCAAGGCGATCGCTCCGCTGCTCCAGCACTTCTGATCGGAATAACGACAAGTGCGACCCCGCGTTTCGAATCTGTGATCGAAACGCTAGGCCTGATAGGTGTTTAGAACACTTCAGAATTTCTATAGGTTGGTGATTTCAGGCTCAAATCCATCGAATTTGCTCCGAATCAAGCAGTATTGTGGAAGAGGCTTTCCTCGTGGTACCGAGTCGGAGCCAACCCGACCTTGCATCCTTTTTTCCATCCCCACGCAATTAAGGACACCCCTTCGGCCGAACGAGCGTGTCCGCTTTCCGCAGGTCGCAAAGAATAAGCGATCTTTCAGCAACTGACCCGCTTCCTGTTGCGTTAGAATGCCGTTCGAGCAAACTCTGTATGTCGGCTTCTGATAAGACCTGTCGTTCTACATATCGATTGGGAACGGCTGGAATGTCCCAATTCTAGCTGCTCCGAGCCCCATCTACACTTGGCCGCTTTTAGGACGTCGGAGGTCGCAACCGAACGTCTGACATGGGGTCGATTGCTGAATTTACGCTTTCGGCAAAAATCCCGGTCAAGCTGCGCTTCCGGTTCTGGGAGTGTGCCGCATCGTTGGGGATGACGAGAATTGGGTGGGAAGCGGAACGGCTGCTTTCCGATGGCCACGACTTCCAGCGGCTTGGCCCACCTCAGTCCTTGCTGAGAAATTTCTGCACCAATCGTGTAAACTCAGT
>LNFM01015279.1_pt1 | contig 10470 bp, 10 predicted proteins | sample 596031 | NCBI WGS metagenome assembly LNFM01 (sample SAMN04254537, study PRJNA301005) | activated carbon metagenome | isolation source: dual media filters at the Ann Arbor, Michigan drinking water treatment plant | place: USA: Ann Arbor | reverse complement strand
CTCAACGCCAGCGCCTACCGCAGCATGGCCAAGATGAAGAAGATCAACCCCCGCATCATGGAAATGCGCGAGCGCCTCAAGGGCAATCCGCAGGGCATGCAGCAGGAAATGATGAAGATGTACCGGGAAGAAAAGGTCAATCCGCTGGGCGGCTGCTTCCCCATCCTGATCCAGATACCGGTGTTCATCGCGCTGTACTGGGTGCTGCTGTCCAGTGTGGAAATGCGCAACGCACCCTGGATGGCCTGGATCACCGATCTGTCTTCGCCGGATCCGTTCTACATCCTCCCGCTGGTGATGGCCGTGACGACCATGATCCAGACAGCGCTCAATCCGCTGCCGCCGGACCCCCTGCAGGCCAAGCTGATGTGGCTGATGCCGCTGATGTTCTCGGTCATGTTCTTCTTCTTCCCGTCTGGCCTGGTGCTGTACTGACAACGTGCTGACCATCGCGCAGCAATCCATCATCAACAAAAGCATGGGCGTTCCGTTGAAGTTCAGCATGCCGAACTTCAAGAGTTGACCCCCAAGGCGCAGGCAACCCCCCTGCGCCGCTGACGCGGCTTCCCCCCTGAAGGGGGGACGGCGTCTCGGGCCGGCGGAGCCGGACCCTTGACGCCTCTGGATTGGGGCACTTCGTTCCTCGCCGGGCCTGCTTTGCAGGCCCTCTCTCTTTATGCTCCTACCCCATGCTTGCTGCCTCGCGTGATCCCATCGTTGCCATTGCCACTGCGCCGGGTCGGGGTGGAGTGGGGATTGTCCGGGTGTCGGGGCGGGGCTTGGGGCCGTTCGTGCAGTCGCTGCTGGGGCGGACGTTGAAGCCGCGCGAGGCGACCTACCTGGCGTTTGACGATGCGGCCGGGCAGCCCATCGACCACGGCTTGGCGCTCTGGTTTCCAGGTCCGCATTCGTACACCGGCGAAGACGTGCTGGAGCTGCAGGGCCATGGCGGGCCGGTGGTGTTGCAGCTGTTGGTGGCGCGCTGCCTCGAAGTGGCTCGTGATGTGTTGCCAGCCCTGCGCGTGGCCCGCGCTGGCGAATTCACCGAGCGCGCTTTCCTCAACGACAAGCTCGACCTCGCACAAGCCGAGGCGGTGGCCGATTTGATCGACGCGAGCACCGAGGCGGCCGCCCGCAGTGCGTCGCGATCGCTCGCCGGTGTGTTTTCCAGTCGCATCCACGGCCTGCGCGACGCCTTGGTCAACCTGCGCATGCTGGGAAGAGGACATCGACTTTCTGCAAAAGGCCGACGCCACCGGGCAACTCTGGCGCTTGCGCGAGGCGCTGGCGGCGGTGTTGGCGCAAGCGCGGCAGGGTGCGCTGTTGCGCGACGGTTTGCAGGTGGTGATTGCCGGCCAACCCAACGCGGGCAAGAGCTCGTTGCTCAACGCGCTGGCCGGTGCCGAACTCGCCATCGTCACGCCGGTGGCGGGCACAACGCGCGATGTGGTGCAGCAGACCGTCCAGATCGAAGGCGTGCCGCTGCACGTGATCGACACCGCCGGCTTGCGCGACAGCCCCGATGTGGACGAGGTGGAAAAGATCGGCATCGAGCGTGCCTGGGGGAAGATCCGGCAGGCCGATGTGGTGCTGTTCCTGCACGACCTGACCCGCACCGGCACACCCACCTACCAGAGCGCCGACGCCGCTATATCGGCCAGCCTCGCGCATGCGATCCCCGCTGGTGTGCCGGTACTGCATGTGTGGAACAAGCTCGACCAGAGCCCTGCGGCGCACACCGACCTGCAAGACGGTTTGGCGATCTCGGCCAAGCTGGGCGAGGGCCTCGAGGCGCTGCGCCGGCGCCTGCTGGCCTTGGCGGGCTGGCAGCAGCCAGGCGATGGCCTTTTCATGGCGCGCGCGCGCCACCTGCAGGCGTTGGCGCTGGTGGACGGCCATCTGGCGCAGGCCGATGCTTTGCTCGCTGCTCGCGCCGAGCACCTCGACCTGCTGGCCGAAGAGCTGCGCCTGGCGCAGCGGGCCCTGGGCGAGATCACCGGCGAGTTCACCGCCGACGATTTGTTGGGCGAGATCTTTTCGCGTTTCTGCATCGGAAAGTAGACCGGCCGCGCCGCCCGGAACGCTGCGAACGCCGCTCGGCGGTGCAGTTGTAAACACTGGTAATTACAGCTTGCGCGGGGGTGTGGGGCGCGGGTATCTTGACGTGATGCATGTCACACCACCGACATCTTTGCGCTTCGACATCAAGGGCCTGGCCGAGTCCATGCGGCACAGCAGTGCCCTGGACGCGGTGCCCCTGAACCTCGCCGACACCCAATGGCCGATGTTGGCCAACTACCTGCAGCCTGTGGTCTTGCAGCAGGGTCAGGTGCTGATCGAACAAGGGGTGAAGGACCGCACGGTTTACTTTGTGGAAAGCGGCACGCTCACCGTGCACTACGAAGACGACAAGGAGCGTGTGCGTATCGCCGTGGTGGGCTCTGGTTCGCTGCTGGGCGAAGGCGCCTTTTTCAGCCACCTGCCGCGCAGCGCCACGGTGCACGCCGGCAGCGATTGCCGCTTGTGGTGCATGACTCCGCTGCGTTTTCGCGAACTCTCCACACGCCATCCCGAGATCGCCCTGGAGGTCACTGTCGCCATGTCGGCGGTTCTGGCGCGCCGGATGTACAACAAGCCCAAGCGGGTGGCGGTCACCTGATGCCCACGGCTTGCGCCGAGAACGGTCATTTGCCCGAGCAGCACCGGATTCACGCCTCACTTCAGACTTCTTCAGCCACCGGCTTTCTGCATACTTTGACCATGTCCTTCATGAGCTGGCTTCAGGCCAAAAAAAGCAACGTATCCGGCAAGGGCCGCCTGGCGCGTGCGCGCAAGTCGTTCGGCCAGACCACGTTGCCCTTGATCTCGCCCCGCAAGGGTCGGCGCATCCTGCGGCGCGAGCAATTGTTCAGCGTGGTGCGCGAGTCGCTCATCCGCGCTGGTGTGCTGTCCACCAGCTACGAATTCAAGGTGCTCACGCTGGATTCCAACGGCGACTGCTTTCTGGTGCTGGTCGATCTGGCCCTGCCCGCCGAAGGCATGCCCGACGAGTACCTGCTCGAAGTCGAGCGCTGGATCCAGCAAAGCGCCAAGGCCCGCCACGGCATGCTGGTGCGCTCTGTCTATTGGCGCCGCCGCGCCACCCAGGATCAGGTGGGCGTGGCCTTGCGCGCCGCGGTTTCCGCGCAGACCCGGCGCGATGCCGAGGTGTTCAGCCCCACAGCCATTCCCAAGCCCAACATCAACTCGTCACACGCACCCATGCAGGCGCTGGGAGACGATGAACTGGCCGCTTTCCGTGATGTGTTGCAGTCGGCTACCAAGCCGCCATATCGCTCGCCCGACGAAGCCAGACTCCCGGTGCCGGAATCGCACAGCGACTTTGCCGCCTTGAGCGAAACACAGCACGGCAAACTCTGATCTTTCGCCGCCGATCCGCGGTCCTCAGTGGCCCGCGAAGTCGACCAGGGTGAACAGCTTCAGGCCGGAGTCCTTGAGCTTTTGCGAGCCGCCCAGTTCGGGCAAATCAACGATGGCAGCACCCTCCATCACCTCGGCTCCGAGCTTTTCCAGCAAACGCCGCCCGGCCATCATGGTGCCGCCGGTGGCGATCAGGTCGTCGATGAGCACCACCTTGTCACCCGCCTTGACCGCGTCGGTGTGCAGCTCCACCGTGGCACTGCCGTACTCCAGTTCGTAGGTTTCTTCCACGGTGGTGAAGGGCAGCTTGCCCTTCTTGCGGATCGGCACGAAGCCCACCCCCAGTTCGTAGGCCAGCACCGAGCCGATGATGAAACCACGGGCATCAAGCCCGGCCACCACGGTGGGCTTGAGGGCGGGGTCCATGTAGCGGTGCACAAAGGCGTCGATCAACACGCGGAACACCTTCGGGTCCTGCAGCAGCGGCGTGATGTCGCGGAACTGCACGCCGGGCGCTGGCCAGTCGGGCACGGTGCGGATGTGGGCTTTGAGGAAGGCAGAGGTGTCCATGGATTTCGGGTCTTGGGGGAGTGGCCCATTATCGATGGGGCAAAAAAAAGCCCCGGCGCAAAGGCCGGGGCAGGAGACCATGGCGACCCTGTCAGGCCATGGGTTTGAACTGATAACCGCTGCCCGCTGCTTCCAGCGTGCCGAGCGCGGGGAACGGGAAGTGGAAACCGCCCATGGCCATCTTGTCCTTGACCAGCGAGTCGAAGATGCGGCGACGCGTCTGGCGAGCCATCTCGGCGTCCATGTCGAAAGACACGGCCCAGTCGGGGCTGCGTGCGAACAAGGAAGGCACGTTGGTCACGTCGGCGGTGTACATGAACGACTGTCCTTCAGAACGGACGGTGAACACGGCCATGCCCGGCGTGTGGCCGAATGCGGCCGACGACTGGATGCCCGGCGCGAGTTCGGCGCCGGGTTCAAAACGCACCAGGCGATCGGCCGGGATCTTGCCCAGCACCTTGCGCGCGTTCTGGAAGCCGCCCTGGGCAGCGGGTGGTGCAGCCGCCATCTTGGCGTCGTCCATCCAGTACGCCATTTCCGGGTTGGGCACGTGCACCTTGGCCTTGGGGAACACCAGCGAGCCGTCTTTCTTGAGCAGGCCGTTGATGTGGTCACCGTGGAAGTGGCTCAGGATGACGTGGTCGATGTCTTCCGGCTTGTAACCCGCTGCTGCCATGTTGGCTGCCAGACGGCCGGTGGTGGGTGGGCCGTTGTCGGCAAAGCCGGTGTCGATCAGGAACTTGGTGTTGCCGCTGACGATGAGGTAGGGCGTGAAAGGGATGTCCACGTAGTCGGTCGACAGGTTCTGCGAGGCGAGCATGGCCTTGACCTGCTCCAGCGGCGCGTTGCGCACGAACTCTTCACCCAGCGGGCGGCGCAGCGCGCCGTCGTTGATGGCGATGATCTCCATCGCTCCCAGCTTCATCTTGCGAAAGCCCGGCTCCGGCAGGACCGGTGCGCCAAAACTGGGGGTGTTCTGCGAGAACACGGACGAGAAGGTCAGCGCTGACGCGCCTGCCACGCCTGCGCCCAGGAACAAACGGCGATCCATCATGGAAAGTCTCCGGGTGGGGTTGAAAAACCGTGAGCATACATACCGTCCGGTCACAACTCATACCCAAGACTCTGAATAGCCACTCGCTATTCGGGGATTTAGCCCCGGCCGTGTTGGCCGGAATCAGCCCGACAAAAGCTTGTCTTCGGCCAGCGCCAGCGCCGGGGCTTTGCCGCTGATCACCAGTGTGTCACCCCCCTGCAGCACGGTGTTTTCGTTCAGCTTCGCAGGCATGCCGCTGGCGTGGCGCAAGCTGACCACCCGCACGCCCACCGCGTGCAGCGCCAGGCTTTCCAGCGTCTTTCCCACGTTGCGCCCAGCCGCCGGCAGGGTCACCGTGTTCAGGCGTTCGTGGTCGATTTCGTCGGCGCCGCTGTCGTCGGCGCCGTGGAAGTAACCGCGCAGCAGGTTGTAGCGCGCATCGCGCTGGTCTTGCACCACGCGTATCACGCGTCGCATGGGCACGCCCACCAGAGCAAGCGCATGGCTGGCCAGCATGAGACTGGCCTCGATGGCCTCAGGCACGACCTCGGTGGCGCCGGCCGTGCGCAGTTTTTCCAGATCGGTGTCGTCCACCGTGCGCACCACCACCGGTACGTTGACCGCCTGTTCGTGCGTGTGGCGCAAGACCTTGAGCGCGCTGGCCGTGTCGAGGTAAGTGACCACCACGGCGCTGGCGCGGTGCAGACCGGCGGCCATGAGCGCCTGCAGCCGAGCGGCGTCGCCAAAAACCACCGAGTGCCCGGCGGCGGCGGCCTGGCGCACGCGGTCGGGGTCGAGGTCGAGCGCCATGTAGGGAATGCTTTCTGCTTCGAGCAGCCGCGCCAGGTTTTGCCCGCAGCGGCCGTAGCCGCAAATGATCACGTGTTTGTCGGCGTTGATGGCCTTGCGCGCGATGCTCGTCATCTGCACCGACTGCATCAGCCAGTCGCTGCCGACCAGGCGCGTGACGATGGTGTTGGCGTACATGATCACGAAAGGCGTGGCCAGCATGGACAACACCATCGACGCCAGGATGGGGTTGAACAGCGCGGGCGGAATGAGGTTGTTGTTGCCGGCCAGCGTGAGCAGCACCAGTCCGAATTCACCCGCTTGCGCAAGGTACAGCCCGGTGCGCAGCGCCACCCCCATGGGCGCACCGAGCATGCGCGTGAGCCCGGTGATGAGCGCGAGCTTGAAGCCCACCGACAGCGACAGCAGCAAAAGCACCAGAGGCCAGCGATCCAACACAAGGCGCCAGTCCAGCATCATGCCGATGGTGATGAAGAACAGACCGAGCAGCACGTCGTGGAACGGGCGGATGTCGGTCTCCACCTGGTGCTTGAACTCGGTTTCCGAAATCAGCATGCCGGCCACGAAGGCGCCCAGCGCCAGCGAGAGACCGGCGTGTTCGGTCAGCCAGGCCAGGCCCAGCGTGATCAGCAGCAGGTTGAGCATGAAGAGTTCGTCGCTCTTGCGCCGCGCCACCAGCGTGAGCCACCACCGCATGACTTTCTGGCCGCCGGTGAGCAGCAAGCCCAGCAGCACGATGGCCTTGAACGTGGCCCAGCCCAGCGCGGGCAGCAGGTCTTCGGGCGCGGCGGCCAGCGCCGGTATGAGCACCAGCAAAGGCACCACGGCCAGATCCTGGAACAGCAGGATACCCAGCACGCGCTTGCCGTGCTCCGACTCCAGTTCCAGCCGCTCGGCCACCAGCTTGATCACAATGGCCGTGCTGCTCATGGCCATCACGCCGCCCAGTGCCAGCGCGGTCTGCCAGCTGATGTTCCACCAGGTCGGCAGCAGCACGGTGAGCGCGAGCGACGCCAGGGTCGTGATCAGCACGGTGAGCACCACCTGCGAGAGACCCAGACCGAACACCAGCCGCTTCATTGCGCGCAGCTTCGGCAGGCTGAACTCGAGTCCGATCACGAACATGAGAAACACCACACCGAACTCGGCCAGATAACGGATGCCGCTGGAATCCTGCGCCAGCGCCAGCGCGTTGGGCCCGATGACCACGCCCACCACGAGGTAACCCAGCATCGGTGGCAATCGCAGGAAGCGGCAAGCCACCACGCCCAGCACCGAGGCCAGCAGGTACAGGAGCGCGATGTCGAGCGAGGTCATGCGAGGATGTTAACGGCCGGTGGTCTTGCAGCGAGCGTGCCACTGCCAACACACCCACGGCGATAATCCCGCCATGACCCTGCATCCCACCTTTGATGCCGCCCGCGCCCTGGCGATGGCCCAAGAGACGCTCAGCATCGAAGCGCAGGCCGTGACTGCCATGGCCCTGCGTGTGAACGAAACCTTTGCCGCCGCGGTGGAGACCATGCTCGCCTGCCGCGGCCGGGTGGTCGTCATGGGCATGGGCAAGAGCGGCCACATCGGTCGCAAGATTGCCGCCACATTGGCCTCCACCGGCACGCCTGCGATGTTCGTGCACCCGGCCGAAGCCAGCCATGGGGATCTGGGCATGATCACCGCCACCGATGTGGTGCTCGGTATCAGCAACAGCGGCGAGAGCGAAGAACTCAACGCCATCCTCCCGCTCATCAAGCGCATGGGCGTGCCCCTGATCGCGCTCACCGGACGACCCGACTCCACGCTGGGCCGCCACGCGCTTGCGGTGCTCGACAGTTCGGTCGGCAAGGAGGCCTGCCCTCACAACCTGGCTCCCACCGCCAGCACCACCGCGCAGCTGGCCATGGGCGACGCGCTTGCCGTGGCGCTGCTCGATGCGCGGGGCTTCAAAGCCGACGACTTTGCCCGCTCGCACCCCGGAGGCGCGCTCGGGCGCAAGCTGCTCACCCACGTGGGCGACGTGATGCGCAGCGGCGCCGACATTCCGCGTGTGGGACCCCAGGTCGGCCTCATGGAGCTGATGGCCGTGATCAGCGCCAAGGGCTTGGGCATGAGTGCGGTGGTCGACGCCGACGACCGCGTGCTCGGTGTGTTCACCGATGGTGACCTGCGCCGACTGATCGAAAAGACCGGCAGCAGCGCCGATCTGCGCACCCTGCGCGCGGCCGACGTGATGCACCCGCAGCCGCGCACCGTGCGGGCCGACGCGCTGGCGGTCGAGGCCGCTGGCCTGATGGAGGCCAACCGCATCAACAGCGTGCTCGTCGTTGACAGTGAAGGTCGCCTCACCGGCGCTCTCAACACCAACGACCTGATGCGTTCGAAAGTGATCTGAATGAACGCCTTGCCCGCTCTGCGCCCGGCGCTCCATTTCGCACCCGAGTTGCTGCTGAAGGCACAGGGCATTCGTGTGGTGTTTTTCGACGTGGACGGTGTGCTCACCGACGGTGGCCTGTATTTCAGTGAATCGGGCGAAACGCTCAAGCGCTTTCACACCCTGGACGGCCACGGCATCAAGCTGCTGCAACGCGCCGGCATCACGCCTGCCGTGGTGACAGGTCGAGACTCGGCGGCCCTGCGCGCGCGCTTGAAGGCGCTGGGCGTGGTGCAAGCCCGCTTCGGCACCGAAGACAAACGCCCGGCAGCCGACGAGATTCTGGAAGAGCTCGGCCTGGACTGGTCGGCCGCAGCCGCCATGGGCGACGACTGGCCCGATCTCCCCATGCTGCGCCGCGCGGCGCTGGCCTGCGCGCCCTCCACCGCCCACGCCGAGGTGCTGGCCGTGGCCCACCACGTCACCACCCGCCTGCCCGGCGCCGGCGCCGTGCGCGACCTGTGCGACCTGTTGCTCGTTGCCAGCGGTGTGTATGCCCGTGAACTCGAAGCGGCCGCCCGATGAGCACGTCCGATCCGCTGGATTTTCTGGATACGCTTGACCTGAACGAGCCAGCCGCCCGGCCGCCCCGGCGCAAGCCCAAACTGCTGGACCGCATCTCCATCTACCTGCCCGTGCTGCTCATGGGGGTGCTGGCGCTGGCTTCTTATTGGCTGTTGCGCGCCACCCCCACGCCTGAGGCTCCCCAGGAAGCACGGCCCGTCAGCAGTGAACCCGACTATTTCATGCGCGATTTTTCAGTCAAGGCCTTCAACGCCGACGGCTCGCTCAAGTCCGAGGTGCTGGGCGACGAGGCGCGTCACCATCCCGACGACGATCGCATCGAAATCGACAACGCGCGCATCCGCAACATCGGCCCCGAAGGCCGTCCCACCATGGCCACAGCGAAGCTGGTCACGACCAACGCCGACAACAGCCAGTTCATCCTTCAGGGCGACGCCGTGGTGGTGCGTGAGGCCGCTGTCGGGCCCGGCGGCCAGGCGTTGCCACGCCTGGAGTTCCGGGGCGAGTACCTCAAGGTGTTTGTCGACCCTGAGCGCGTCATTTCCGACCAACCCGTCACCCTGCTGCGCGGCACCGACCGCCTGGTCGCCGACTCGCTCGACTACCGGGGCGACACCGGTATGGCCGATTTCAAGGGCCGGGTGAAAGTCCAACTGATCCCCCGCTGATCACCATGCCGAATCCCAAAACCGCTGCACCCCTGGCCTTCATCACAGGCGCCTCAAGCGGCATCGGTCAGGCTCTGGCGGTCCGTTTCGCGCGCAGCGGCTACAGGCTTGCCCTGGTGGCTCGGCGCACCACCGAGATGCAGGCATTTGCCGACGCCAATGGTTGGGGCGCCGAGAGCTGCCGCGTCTACGGCGCCGACGTGTCCGACATCAACAGCATCGTGGCCGCCGGGCAGGCGTGCCTGGCAGCGCAGGGCGTGCCCGATGTGGTCGTGGCCAACGCGGGCGTGAGCATCGGTATGGACACCACCGAGCGTGAAGACCTGGACGTGATGGCGCGCACCTTCGCCCTCAACAACACCGGCGTGGCTGCTACCTTCCATCCCTTCGTGGCCGCCATGGCAGCGCGTGGCACCGGCGCGCTGGTGGGGATTGCGAGCGTGGCGGCCATCCGGGGCCTGCCCGGCCACGGTGCCTATTGCGCCAGCAAGGCCGCCGTGGTGGCCTACTGCGAGAGTCTGCGCGGCGAACTGCGTGGCAGCGGCGTATCGGTCGTGACTCTGCTGCCCGGTTATGTGGATACCCCGTTGACACGCGAGAACCGCTACGCGATGCCGTTCCTGCTCAGCCCCGAGACTTTTGCCGACCGAGCGTTTGATGCGATTGTGGGTGGCGTGAGCTACCGCGTGATTCCCTGGCAGATGGGTGTGGTGGCCAAACTGTTGCGCCTGCTGCCCAATGCCTTGTTTGACCGGGCTTTGTCTGGCCGCGCTCGCAAGCACCGGCAAGGTGGTGCCAAGAGCGGCGTTTGACCACACCGCATCTGTAGCGCCCATGAAAAAAGCCCTGGGGCCATGCCGCAGGGCTTTTTTCCCGGCTGATCAGAGAATCTTGAGATTGTCTGAATCAAGCTGATCGTGGGAGTCGATCAGTAGCCGCCACGGCCACCGCCGCCGCCACCACCTTCGCGACGGCCACCGCCACCGCCGCCACCACCGTAGGGGCTGCGGAAA
>LNFM01013362.1_pt1 | contig 10471 bp, 10 predicted proteins | sample 596031 | NCBI WGS metagenome assembly LNFM01 (sample SAMN04254537, study PRJNA301005) | activated carbon metagenome | isolation source: dual media filters at the Ann Arbor, Michigan drinking water treatment plant | place: USA: Ann Arbor | reverse complement strand
CGAGCCATCTCGGCAGGTTCTTCAGCATGCCCTTGTGGGCGAGCGGCAGCACGTCCGAGAAGGCAAAGGCTGCCGCGTTGCCCGAACTCGTCTCCTCGCAGATGCCGGTCCGGTCGAGGACGGTGACGCTGAGCCCTTGCTCGGCCAGCCGCGCGGCAATGCAGATGCCGATGATGCCCGCACCGACGACGGCGATCTCTGTTTCACTGGTCACGCGTCCGCCCTGCCGTTCCCGTCTTCTATCGTCTTCGCCGATCTACAGGAAGAAGGACCGGATCGTCACGCCGCCTTGGCGAGGGAAAGTGCGGGAAGAACGGGGCGGCTGGCAAGGGCATCGCGCACGATCTTCTCGACCGCCGCCCGACGATCGCCCGCCAGCGGCCGGCGCGGCATGCGCACCCGGTCGTTCGTCCCGATGGCCAGCACTTCGGCGAGCTTGATGTTCTGGACGAGATAGGTCGAGACATCGAGGTCGAGGAGCGGACGGAACCAGCGGTAGATGGCGAGCGCCTCGTCGCGCCGGCCCTGGCGCAGCAGCTGGTAGATCGCGACAGTCTCGCGCGGGAAGGCGGTGACGAGGCCGGCGACCCAGCCGATGGCGCCGACCGAAAGCGCCTCGAAGGCAAGATTGTCGACGCCGGTGAACAGGTCGAAGCGGTCGCCGAAGGCGTTGATGATGTCGGTGGTGCGGCGGATGTCGTCGGACGACTCCTTGACGGCGACGAACCGCGCGTCGTCGGCCAGTTCCTGCATGATCGGGATCGTCACGTCGACGCGGTAGGCAAGCCGGTTCGAGTAGATCATCACCGGAAGGTCGCCGGCGGCGGCGACGGCGCGAAGGGCCGCGACCGTCTCCTCGGGACTGGTGTGGTAGATCGGGCTCGGCACGACCATCATCCCGTCGGCGCCAGCCTTCGCGGCGCGCCTCGCAAGGGCCGCCGCCTCGCGTGTTCCCGCCTCGTTGATGGTCAGCAGGACCGGCTTGCCGCCGGCAACCTTGCGGGCGGTCGCGAAGACGTCGAGCTTTTCGTCCTGCGACAGCATCGGCCCCTCGCCGAGCGAGCCACACACGATGATCCCGTCGCAACCGGCTTCGATCTGAAGCGCGTAGCAGCGCTCCATCTCGGCATGATCAAGCGCGTCGGATTCAGTGAACTTCGTCGTGACTGCAGGAAAAACGCCGGCCCACATGATCTCTCTCCATCTGATATATGAGTGATATATCTATTCGAAGCGAGGCTGTCAACACGTCTGAAGGTGTGATATATCGAGAATATATCAGGAGCGTCCGATGCCATCCGAACCGACCGAGGCGGCTGCCACCCGCGCCTACAGGGCACTGGAGCATCTGATCGTCACGCTGCAGCTCGCGCCGGATTCGACCGCCACGGAAGGCGCGCTGATCGAGCGCGTCGGGCTCGGCCGCACGCCAGTGCGCGAGGCGATACAGCGCCTTGCCTGGGAAGGGCTGCTCGATGTGCGCCCGCGTTCGGGGATCGTCATTGCGCCGCTCAGGCCCGACGACTGGCTGCGCGTGATCGACGCTCGGCGCGGCGTCGAAGTCGTGCTGGCCCGCTCGGCGGCGCGTTTCGTCACGCCGGAGTCGGCGGATCTGTTCGACACCGCTGCTGCCGCCATGCAGAAAGCCGTCGTGGCCGGCAATGTCCTGGCCTTCCTGAAGGCCGACCGGGCGATGGACGAGGCGTTGGCCCAGGCTGCCGACAATCGGTTCGCCGCGAGGCTGGCGGCGCCGCTGCAGACCCACAGCCGGCGCTTCTGGTATCGCTACAAGGCCGAGACCGGCCTGTCGGAATCCGCCGAGCATCATGTTGCGCTGGTCCGCGCGATCCTCGACCGCGACGAAGATGCCGCCGCCAAGGCCGCAAAACGGCTCATGGCGTTGTTGCGCACGCATGCCGAGGTTGCCGCGCGGCGCTGAACATGGTCGCCCCACGATAAGCTGCCCTCCCGGTGTCGGGTCGGGTCACTACCGCGCGTCCTTGCTCCGACACATCACGGGAGATTGGAGCGCGTCATGGCACGAACGATTGCGATACTGATGGCGCGGCTGATCTTTGCCGGGCTGTTCGTCATGGCCTTCACGTTCAAGTTCGCCGGCATGCAGCAGACGGCAGACTATATCGCCGCGGCCGGCTTTCCGGTGCCGCTCCTGCTCGCCTGGGTTGCGGCCTTCTTCGAAGTCGCCCTCGCCGCGTGCTTCCTCAGCGGCGCCTTCTTCGCGGAAGCGTCGCTGCTCGCCGGGGTCTACGTGATCTTCCTCGCCTTCGCCTTCCACGGCCCGTCGCACTGGGAAGCCAACCAGCACGAATTCGGCTTCTTCGTCGACCATTTCACCTTCCTCGCAGGCTTGCTGTTTGCCGCCGTGCACGGACCGGGCAAGGTATTTGCGGTGCGGAGGGGCGTGATCTGGAAATAGGCCGGCACCCTGGCGCTCGGCCGTCGGTTTCCGGCACATGCCGAAATGTGTCGCACTGAGCAGCCCAAGCGTCGCACGATCCCGACCCTGTGACCTACCCGGCAAGGGCGCGCGCGAGCAGTGGGTGCGGCTGCGGGAGGAACGGGTTGATCACCGTAATCCCGCGCCATTCGAAACCGTGCTGCATGTCTTCCGAGAGGAGCATCCTGCAGCCGGCGCACTCGGAGACTGCAAGGATGATCGCGTCCCAGATGTTCAACCCGTGTCGTTCCGCCAATTCCAATGCTGCCGTCAGTTGCGCCGATGACGTGTCGGCCGTCCGAAAGGCAGTAGTCAGGCCGGTCACCGCAGCGGCGGCTCTCTGGGGTGAAAACTGTCCCTTGCGCGTCAGAACGTTGAACAATTCGCCCAAGACCTGGACTGGAACAATGGTATCGCCAACCGGCAGGTCGGCAATCAGCTTGCGAGCGGAAACAGCTTGGGTGGGTCCGTTCACGCCTTCGGCATAGACAAATATGTTGGTATCGACGGCAAGCCTCACTTGCCGCGCTCGTTCATGTCCTCGCGGGTCGCCCTTGGAAGGTTCAGGGTGGGCTGATTGCGAAGGCGCTCGAGGAGGCGCTGCTTCGCCTCCTCGCGCCTTGCCAGGTCGTCTTCAAATGGAACAAGCTTGGCAACCGGCGTCCCGTGACTGGTCACGATAAAAGACTCTCCCTCCCTCACGCTGCGGAGCAGCTTGGAGAAGTCCCGGTTTGCCTCGGCGGCTGTGACGGTCTTGTTCATGATAGCTGAAAAATAGTGATAATCACTACTTTGGTCAAGAGTGCTGCCGGAGAGACTACCTCGAAGACTCCCGAAACGAAAAGAGACGGCGCGTTGCCGCGCCGCCTTTCGGGTCGCTCTTGGGAGGTGATCAATTCATCGTCGGAATAACAAACTCCGCGCCATCCTTGATGCCCGACGGCCAGCGGGAGGTGACTGTCTTGGTCTTGGTGTAGAAGCGGAAGGCGTCGGGGCCGTGCTGGTTCAGGTCGCCGAAGGACGAGCCCTTCCAGCCGCCGAAGGTGTAGTAGGCGATCGGCACCGGGATCGGCACGTTGACGCCGACCATGCCGACCTGCACGCGCGAGGCAAAATCGCGCGCCGCGTCGCCGTCACGGGTGAAGATGGCGACGCCGTTGCCCATTTCGTGCTCGTTGGCGAACTTGATTGCGTTCTCGTAGTTGGCTGCCCGGACGACCGAGAGCACCGGCCCAAAGATCTCTTCCTTGTAGATCGTCATGTCTGACGTGACGTGGTCGAACAGGCAGCCGCCCATGTAGTAGCCGTTCTCGTAGCCCTGCATGGAAAAGCCGCGCCCGTCGACGACGAGCTTTGCGCCCTCGCGGACGCCCGTGTCGACATAGCCCTTCACGCGCTCCAGCGCCTGCTTGGTCACCAGCGGGCCGAAATCGGCCGACGAGTCGGTCGATGGGCCGACCTTGAGGCTTTCGACGCGCGGAATGAGTTTTTCGACGAGGCGCTCGGCGGTCTCGTGTCCGACCGGTACGGCGACCGAAATCGCCATGCAGCGCTCGCCGGCGGAGCCGTAGCCGGCGCCGATCAGCGCGTCGACCGTCTGGTCCATGTCGGCGTCGGGCATGATGATCATGTGGTTCTTGGCGCCGCCGAAACACTGGACGCGCTTGCCGGCCGCGCAGCCGCGCGAATAGATGTACTGCGCGATCGGCGTCGAGCCGACGAAGCCGATCGCCTTGATGTCCGGATCGTCGAGGATGGCGTCGACCACCTCCTTGTCGCCATTGACGACGTTGAGGATGCCGGCCGGAAGGCCTGCCTCGATGAAGAGTTCGGCAATGCGCATCGGCACGCCCGGGTCGCGCTCGGAGGGCTTGAGGATGAAGGCATTGCCGCAGGCGATCGCCGGCGCGATCTTCCACAGCGGGATCATGGCCGGGAAGTTGAACGGCGTGATGCCGGCAACCACGCCAAGCGCCTGGCGCATGGAATAGACGTCGATGCCGGGGCCGGCACCATCGGTGAATTCGCCCTTCATCATATGCGGCGCGCCGATGCAGACCTCCACCACTTCGAGGCCGCGCTGGATGTCGCCCTTGGCGTCAGCGATCGTCTTGCCGTGCTCGCGCGCCAAAAGCTCGGCCAGCGCGTCATATTCCCTGGCGACGAGTTCGAGGAACTTCATGAGGACGCGCACGCGCCGCTGCGGGTTGGTCGCGGCCCAGGCGGGCTGCGCGGCCTTGGCGTTCTCGACGGCGGCGCGCAATTCGCTCTTGGAGGCGAGCGCGACCTGACCGCGCACCGTGCCGTCCATCGGCTGCATCACGTCCTGGCTGCGTCCGCTCGTGCCGGCGACGCGCTTGCCGCCGATGAAATGTCCGTATTCGACCATTGTTCTCTCCCGGAATTTGATTGATCGGATTATGACCTACAAAAATCGCGTGACAACAGCAGGAAAAGCGCATCCGTTGTGCAGAAATGGAGATATCGCGGAGTACGGTTTCGATGGATGCACTGGACGGATTTTCCTGGCTCAACCCTCCGCCCTTCAGCGAGCGGCGGGAGGACGGCCTGTTGGTGCGGACGGGCGAGAAGACGGACTTCTGGCGCGGCACGTTCTACGGGTTCCATCCCGACAGCGGTCATGTCCTCGGCCGCTCGGTCGAAGGCGACTTCACCGCGACAGCGACCTTTGCCGGCGACTACCGCCACCTCTACGACCAGGCCGGTATCATGGTACGCGCTGATGCCGACCATTGGGTCAAGGCCGGCATCGAGTTTTCAGACGGCGTCCAAAACCTCAGCGCCGTGGTGACCAATGGAAACTCGGACTGGTCCGTCATTCCGCTGCCGGGCCACGAGGGCGATGTCACCATTCGCGTCACCCGTCACGACGAAGCGATCCGGGTGCAGTATCTCGATGGAAGCGCGTGGCGGATGGCGCGGCTTGCCTGGCTGAAGCCACAGGCATCGCTGTTCGTCGGGATGATGTGCTGTTCGCCGCTGCGGGCCGGTTTCGAAGTGCTGTTCAAGCACTTCACAATCGGCCCTCCGATCCCGCGCGACCTGCATGAGTGAGCCATGAACTGGGACGACGTGCGCATCTTCCTGGCCGTGGCCCGCGCCGGACAGATTCTCGGCGCGGCGCGACGGCTCGGCCTCAACCATTCGACGGTGGCGCGGCGGCTGACGGCGCTGGAGGCAAGCCTGCGCGCCCAGCTGGTGCAGCGGCGCACCACCGGAACGGAGCTGACGCGCGCCGGCGAGGATTTTTTGCTGGCGGCCGAGCGCATGGAGGCGGAGATGCTCGCCGCCCGCGCAACGGTGGGCGACGCGTCGGTGTCGGTGTCGGGCACTGTCCGCATCGGCGCGCCTGACGGTTTCGGTGTCGCCTTCCTGGCGCCCCGGCTGGGCGGACTCGTCGCGGCGCATCCCGACCTCAAGATCCAGCTCGTGCCGGTGCCGCGCTCGTTTTCACTGTCGCGCCGCGAGGCCGACATCGCCATCACCACCGAGCGGCCGACCGAAGGCCGCCTCGTCGCCGGCAAGCTGGTTGACTACTCCCTCGGCCTGTTTGCGGCGCGCGCCTATGTCGAGCGGCACGGCATGCCGAAAAGCCGCGAAGAACTCTCGGCGCACCGGCTGGTCGGCTACGTGCCGGATCTCGTGGTGAGCCCATCGCTCGATTATGCGGCAGAGTTCAGCCCCGACTGGGATCCGCGCTTCACCATCTCGTCGGCCCTCGGCCAGGCCGAGGCGATCAGGGCGGGTGCCGGCATCGGCATCGTCCACACCTTCATTGCCCGCGCCATGCCGGAGCTTGTCGCGGTGCCCGCAGCACCGCCGATCCGGCGCGGCTACTGGCTCGTCTACCATGAATCGATCCGCTCGCTGAGCCGTATCCAGGCCGTGACCAGCTACATCAGCGCCGAGGTGGACCAGAAGCGGGCGCTGTTTCTCTAGTTTCGTCCATGCATGGCCCGTCATCTGCCCGCCCGGCAACGACTGTCACTCTGCCCGTTGCCAAGACCCCTCCCCTCGCAAAGACTGGTCTGCGTCCTATCTCATCGCGGATGCAGGCGCCGCCCACCCCATGACCGCAACTCTTCGCTTTATCCTCGGCGACCAGCTGTCGCCGGCAATCTCCAGCCTTTCCGATCTGGACCGGAGCCGCGATGTCGTCGTGTTCGCGGAACTGTGGGACGAGGCAACCTATGTGAAACATCACAAGAAGAAGATCGCCTTCCTGTTTTCGGCAATGCGCCACTTTGCCGACGAATTGCGTGCCGATGGGGTAGCGGTCGATTATCAGACACTCGGCGGAAAGGAAGGGCCGGCATCCTTCAACGCAGCGGTCGCAGCCGCCGTGGAGCGGCACAGGCCAGCCCGACTCGTGGTGACCGAGCCCGGCGAATGGCGGGTGCGCGAGATGATGCGCGACTGGCCGGAACTTCTCGGCTGCGCCGTCGAAATCCGCGACGATGACCGTTTCCTGTGTGGCCATGAGGAATTCGCCGACTGGGCCGGGCAATACAAGAGCGGGCTGCGCATGGAGTATTTCTACCGCACCATGCGCCGCAAAACCGGCTACCTCATGCGCGACGACGGACCGGAGGGTGGCCAGTGGAATTTCGACCACGAGAACCGCGAGCCCTTGCCGAAGGAGATTGTCGCTCCCGCCAGGCCGCCATTCCCGCCGGACACGAAAACCCGGGACGTCCTGGATCTGGTTGCCCGTCGCTTCGGGGATCATTTCGGCGACCTCGAGCCATTTGACTATCCGGTCACGCGTGGTGACGCAGAGGCCTATCGCGACTGGTTCATCGAACACGCGCTGCCCCAGTTCGGCCAGTACCAGGATGCGATGCGCCAGGGCGAGCCGCTGCTCTTTCACGCCCATCTTTCGGCGCTGATCAACTGCGGCCTGCTTGATCCGCGTGATTGCTGCCGGAGAGCGGAAGACGCCTACCATGCCGGCGAGGCGCCACTGAACGCCGTGGAGGGCTTCATCCGCCAGATCGTCGGATGGCGCGAATATGTCCGTGGCATCTATTGGCTGAAGATGCCCGCCTATGGCGACCTGAATCACCTCGGCGCAACTCGGCCGCTTCCCGAATTCTTCTGGACCGGCCAGACGCGGATGAACTGCATGGCCCAGGCGATCGGCGAAACACGGCAGAACGCCTACGCACACCATATCCAGCGGCTGATGGTGATCGGCAACTTTTGCCTGCTGGCGGGTCTTGATCCGAGACAGGTCCAGGAATGGTATCTGCTCGTGTATCATGACGCCTATGAATGGGTCGAAATGCCCAATGTCGTCGGCATGATCCTGCACGCCGACGGAGGGCTGATGGCTTCGAAGCCCTATGCGGCCTCTGGCGCATACATCGACAGGATGTCGGACTATTGCAGTCGCTGCAGCTACGCCGTGAAGCAGAAGGCCGGACCCGACGCCTGCCCGTTCAACGTGCTCTATTGGGATTTCGTCGCCCGCAACAAGGGCAAGCTGTCGTCAAACCAGCGCATGAAGATGCCCTATGCGACGCTCGCCCGCATGGATCCGGACCGCCTGGCGGACATCCGCGCCGACGCCGCCAGGTTTCTTGGCCAACTCTCGGGGTGATTGGGCTGTGCGTGCGGCACGTCAAGCGTAGCGGCTCAACCCCAGCGCACTCGTATCGATGCCGTGCGTTCTGCCCGAGATGAGGTCGGCGAGCACGCGTGCCGAGCCGCAGGCCATGGTCCAGCCGAGCGTGCCGTGGCCGGTGTTCAGGAACAATTTGCCGACAGGCGCCTTGCCGATGATCGGCGGGCCGTCCGGCGTCATCGGCCGCAGCCCGCACCAGAACGTGGCGTCTTGGAGCGCGCCTCCCTTGGGAAAAAGGTCGCCGACCGAATGCTCGAGCGTCGCCCTCCGGGCCGGCTGCAGGGACATGTCGTAGCCAGAAATCTCGGCCGTTCCGCCGGCACGGATGCGGTTGCCCAGGCGCGTGATGGCAACCTTGTAGGTCTCGTCCATCACCGTCGAGACCGGCGCGGCTGTCGCGTCGGTGATCGGCACGGTGATCGAATAGCCCTTCACCGGATAGACGGGGACCGACAGGCCGAGCGGACGCAACAGGATCGGCGAATAGCTTCCGAGCGCCACGACATAGGCGTCGGCGCTGAGCATGCCCGCGCTGGTGGCCACGCCGGCGACCGCGCCGCCCGACACGCTGATGCGCTCGATCGTCGTGTCGAACCGGAAAGTCACCCCCCGCCCGGCGCACAGCGCCGCGAGCCGCTCCGTGAACATCTGGCAGTCGCCGGTCTCGTCGCCAGGCAGGCGCAGGCCGCCGACGAACTTCTCCCGCACGCGGGCGAGCGCCGGCTCGGCGGCGATGCAGCCGGCCGGGTCGAGCAGTTCGTACGGCACGCCGAACTGCTTGAGCACCTCGATGTCCCCGCCGGTGCCGTCGAGTTGCGCCTGCTTGCGAAAAAGCTGCAGCGTGCCCTGCGTCCGCTCGTCATAGGTGATGCCGGTCTCCTGGCGCAGTTCGCGCAGGCAGTCGCGGCTGTACTCCGCGATCGGGACCATGCGCGCCTTGTTGACCGCGTAGCGCGCAGAGGTGCAGTTGCGCAGCATCTTGGTGAGCCACACCCACATTGCGGGGTCGATCTTCGGCCGCACAACAAGGGGACCATGGCGCATAAGCAGCCATTTGATCGCCTTGACCGGTATGCCGGGACCAGCCCAGGGCGATGAATAGCCGGGCGACACCTCGCCGGCATTGGCGAAGCTGGTTTCCAAGGCCGGGCCGCTCTGGCGTTCGACCACTTCGACCTCGTGGCCGGCAGCGGCAAGGTAGTAGGCGGTGGTGACGCCGATGACGCCGCTGCCCAGCACCAGTATCTTCATGCGTCGCATTCCTTGGCCCGGGGCGTCCGTTCAGTCATCTGCATAGATCCGGTGGAAGCGGTTGCCGAGCCCGGTCAGCACCTCGTAGCCGATCGTGCCGGCATGGCCGGCGACGTCATCGACGGTCTGGTGCGCTCCGATCAGTTCGACGAGTTCGCCCGGCAAGGGGGCGCCCTCCGGCAGGCCGGACACGTCGAGGATGATGCTGTCCATCGAAACCCTTCCGACGAAGGGCAGCGGCGTACTGCCGAGGAAGCCGGACGAGGCCGCGCGGCGATGCCAGCCATCGCCATAGCCGATCGCGATCGTCGCCGCCCGCATCGGCGAGGGCGCGACGAAGCTGTGGCCATAGCCGACCCCCTCGCCCGCCGGAACGGCGCGTACCTGCACCACCTTGGCAGACAGCCCCACCACCGGGCGCATCGGATTTGGCCTGTGCGGGGTCGGATTGATGCCGTAGAGCGCGGCCCCCGGGCGCACGAGGTCGTAAAGGAAGCCAGCGCCGAGAAAGATGCCGGACGAATTGGCAAGCGAGGCCGGGGCGGTCGGCAGCTTGCGGCGGATCTCTTCGAACCGGGCGCGCTGCATGGCGTTTGCCGAGTGTCCGGGCTCGTCGGCACAGGCGAGATGGCTCATGACGAGGCGAAGGTCGATTCCACCCAGCAGATCAGGCGAGGCAGCCAGCGCATCGACCTCGTCGGGTGGCATGCCGAGCCGGTGCATGCCGCTGTCGACCTGTATTGCGGCCGGAAGTCTCCGCTTCAGCGCCCCGGCAAGGTCATTCCACGCGGTAAGTTGCGGCAGGCTGTTCAGGACAGGAATCAGGTTGGCTTGCGCGCAGGCACTCTCGGCGCTAGGCGGCAAGCCGTTCAGAACGAGGATGTCGGGGCCGGCGCCCAGAGCAGCCCGCAGCGCAATCCCCTCGCCGAGATGGGCAACGAAGAATGTTGCGCAGCCTTCGCGAACAAGCGCCGGCGCCACCATCGCTGCGCCGAGGCCGTAGGCGTCCGCCTTGACCACGGCGGCGACGCGAGCGGGCGCGGCCCTGTCGCGCAGGGTGCGATAGTTGGCGCGAATGGCGGCAAGGTCGACCGTGAGGACCGCACCGGCTTCCG
>LNFM01013361.1_pt1 | contig 10472 bp, 9 predicted proteins | sample 596031 | NCBI WGS metagenome assembly LNFM01 (sample SAMN04254537, study PRJNA301005) | activated carbon metagenome | isolation source: dual media filters at the Ann Arbor, Michigan drinking water treatment plant | place: USA: Ann Arbor | reverse complement strand
TCAGGCATGCGACTTCCTCTTCGCTCTTGACGTCACGCACCGTCATCAGGATATCGGTGGCATCGATCAGCTCGCTGTCCGGAAAGGCGTCGCGAATCCGTTGCCAAGTGCCATGGATGATCAAGCCCTCGGGCGAGCGCGTGCCGCCGATCTCGCCAAGGCCCGTGATGCCGATACGCGGCTTCTTCAAACCGAGTTCTCGGATTCGCTCGACGATCTGCTTACCGTAGTCGCGCCGCGCCTCACGGACATCGCTCGTCCAGTTCTGCACACGCGGCGTCCAGCGCGGCACTGCGGATGTGGCAATGGCCGTGACGTCTCCGTCCAATGGGAAGACTGCGGCGATATCGGCATCGCCGCCGCCGCCGCAGTGCGTGAGGTAGCGCGCATCCGCCTGGAAATCCATCGAATGGCCGGTATTCTGCGGCGCCACTATGACGTCGATGCCTCGCCCAGCCATCAACTTGCGCACCGCCGCCCAGCGACGGTCGCGCTCAGCCAGTGAAAAGCGCGGATAGGGATAAGGCTCTTGGCCGATGGGCGCGTCGTTCATGCCGGCTCTTTCACGCAAAGCTCGATGAAATTTCCACAAGGGTCGCGGAAGTGGAGAGAGAGGCCAATCGGCGAGCCCGAGACGTGACGCACCGGGCCCGTGACGGTCGCTCGCGTGCCGCCAAGCACCGTCACCGCGCGCTCCAGCGTCGCCCGGTCTGTCCAAAAGCCGATGCGCGGCGTGCCCGAGGCAAGACGCGGCGGAGATTCCTGGACATGAACCGGCGACAGGTAAATGCCGAGGATTGATTCGCCCATCTGCAGGAATATCTGCATGTTCGGACGGGCAAGCCGGCGTCCCTGCCCCGGCTTGGCACCTGGAATGTCGCGATACCGCTCGTCCCAACGCCGAGTGCCGGGAGCCATATCCTCGTTGCCCTCGCCCCAGGCACGCGCCCGTATATAGTCGCTGGTATTCCAGCCGACGCGGTGCTCAACCGCCAACCCCAACTGATCGCCGTAGAACTCCTCGATCCATTCCATATCCGAGGCAAGGACAATGGCGTGATCGATCGCCGCAATGCCCGGCGCCGAACATGCCGTATCGGCGATCAATTGAATGCGGTTGCCATCGGGATCGGCGAAATAGCAATCGTCCGCCCGCTCTGCCGGCCGATCCTCGTGATAGCGATGTACTGGGCTCGCGCCCGCAGAGAGCGACTGCACGATGCGGGCGATCGCCGCCGGCGAGGCGCGATAGGCTTGATGCACCGCCGATTCCGGCAGCGTCCTTGGAGCGGCAGCAGGCTTGAGAACAAGGAACTGGCCCGATGCCAATTGCAGGGCCGTCTCATCCTTGCCCGGCCATGCCGCAACCCTCGAGGGCTGGCCACCGATCAGACCGGCGTAAAAGGCGAGCGCGCGCTGCAGGTCGCTGACCTCAATCGTGACATGCGCGATCGAATGAACCGTCAGCGTCATCGATTCCATTCTGCGGACGTCCATCAGCCCACTCCCCCATGGCCGAGCGGCAGCACTTCGTTGTAGGACGCCGTTTCGTCGCGGCGCCAGACGACTTCGAGGAAATTGCCGGTGGGGTCGCGAAAATAAATCGACTCACCGAATGGTCCGGTTTCCGGATGCGTCACCGGCCCTTCCAAGGTGACCTTGTGATTGCGCAGTGATTGGAGAATTTGCGTAAACTTCTCCTTGGGAACGCAGAAGGCATGCCGGACACGATTCTCGCCGCGCAATTGGTCGAGCGGTGGGATGTTCATCCAATCTTCGCTCAGCATGATGGCGAAGAGATAATCGCTGAGCATGAGAGAGGTGTGGACGGAACGACCACGCAGCGCATCCTGCGTCTTGAAATTCACCCGGCTATGGACAGCCGCGCCGAGAACGCCGCAATAGAAGTTTTCCGCTTCCTTGAGATCGTGAACGCAGATACCACTGTGGGAAAGGCTTTCGACATAGGCCATGGTCAGCCCTCGCTGCTAGTTGTTGCCGGAACGGCCGCCTTCACGAGCTCGAGGCCGCCTGTTCGGAATTTTGCGCCTGGTTTCGCCGGCACCACATGGGCTGGATCATGTTTAGAGCGCGCGAAGAAACGGTTCGTGTCGACGCTGATGTTTCCGGCCTCGTCGATGTCGACCGGATGCAGCCGCATGGGAGCGCAGCCCATTCTGCCGAAATAAGTGCCAGTGCAGTCGTACTTGGCGCCATGGAACGGGCAATAGAAATGCCAACTTTCCTTCTGCCATACCGTGACGCCGTTCTTATGCGTGCACCAAGCCGAGATGGCGAGATAGCCATCCTCGTTGCGTGACAGGAAGAAGCGGCCCTTGCCATTGCGCACAACGTCGCCCACCGCGTGATCCGCGATATTGCCGCAGCTGACGACTCCCGCGCCCGATGGCAAGATGTCCGTCGCCTCCTCGCCGAAGGCCTGAATCTGGAAACGGTTACCATCCGGGTCGATGATATCCATGTTGTATTCGCCAACGGCGCGGAATGTCTGGCGCGGGTCGATCCCCGTGGCGTATCCCGCAGCTTCCAAGCGATCGCGCGCCTGAGCGAATTGATCGATCGTCAGAAGCCATCCGTGATGAATCGAACCGCCTGACGCGGGATAGGGCGGCACTTTCGGAACTTCGACAAGCAGCAATCGCTGCCGCGTATTCATCGCCAGCAGAGCATTCGGCCGATTGTCAGCCACCATGTTGTGCCCGAGAAGATCCAAGCCGATGACGTCGCGATAGAATTTTTCCGACTTATCGAGATCGGAGACCTCGACCACCATATGGCTGAATGCGATATCGTTGGACATTCCCTTACCCCATCTCACCAGTTAATGCGCCGAAACCGCCAACTCGTGCGGCCGCCGACCGAGGCGCCGCCCGCCGGATGGCGTCACCACGACGGTATCGCCCCATGTGCAAATATGTGTTTTGTTCGCCGTCTGCGCGGACGGTTTCATGATGAAGGCCATGTTCTCGGTCAAACGGGCGGCGAGTTGCTCGGGATCCCGCGCCTGGCTCGTCACAATCGGGCCGTCGTCTCCGGCGCCGCGACCGTGCATCGTCATGCTGACAATTGCTCCGGCTGCTGGGCCGCTGGTCGGGGCGACGCGCCGCCCCGCCGCTGCCGTGGTTTCGGCCAATTCGCGAACCGTGATCCCTGGCCTGAGGCTCTCCAGCACGCGCTCGAAGACCTCTCTCTGCACCTTGAACAATTCTTGATGCACCGGATCTACAACTCCGACGAAGACAGGCTGCACCGCTTGCGACCGATAGCCTATCCAGGAGGCTTCCAACTCGTTGATGATCAGATCGCCGCGCTCCAGCACGCGCCAAGACGGACGTGTCAGGGTTCGCACCGGGTTCTTGCCCGAAATCCAATTGCAATGCACCGGCATCTCCGAACCGCCGTGCATCAAGGCGGACTGGGCAGCCGCCCACACATGCCAATCTATCGCGCCTGGGCGCGCCGCCGCGATCTCGGCAGCAATCCCCTGCTCGATGATCTCCATGGATTTTTGCAGAGCCGCCAGTTCCTCATCGCTTTTCTGAAAGCGTATTTCCGTGAGGAGCTTGGTCGCATCGACGAGGTCCGCATCGGGAAAGGCTGCGCGAATTTGACGCCAAACTCCGTAATTCACCGTGCCTTCCGGCGTTCGGGTCCCGGCATCCACGCCGAGCCCGACGATGCCGATGCGCCCTCGCTCGACCCCCAGCTCCTTCAAGCGCTCGACGATCACCTTGCCGTACCGCCGTCGCGCTTCGCGCACGTCCGTCGTCCATTCCTGAACTGTCGGCCATCGCGGCGCGGCCGAGGTGGCAATTGCCGTCACCTCACCCGAGAGAGGAAAGACCACGGCGATGTCGGCGTCGCCGCCGCCGCCGACATGACTCAGGTAGCGCGAATTGGCCTGAAAATCCGTCGAGTTCCCTGTGTTGTTCGGGCACACGATCACATCGATGCACGTCTCGTTCATCTTTTCGCGCACCGCGCTCCAGCGGCGATCGCGCTCCTGCAACGAGAAACGTGGGTAGATGTGAAGACCGCCAGGGCCGCAAGGCTGCAACACCGAACTGCTCATGCGCGCTGATCCATTTCAGTCATCTCAGACATGTCCGTCTCCCCAGATTCAGCCGGCCAGCGCGATTTCATGGGGACGCTTGCCGAGGCGGCGCGCGCCATTCGGACCGATCAAGATCGTGTCGCCCCAAGTCACAATGCGCTTCTCGACGCCGTTGGGGGTTTCGGCCGACGGCTTGAAGATGAAAACCATATTTTCTTGCAACTCGACGGACAGCTGCTCCGGATCGCGGGCTGTTCCGGTGATGATCGGCCCGTCGTCTCCGGCGCCGCGGCCATGCATGGTGAGCTTGCCGGTGGCGTTCGCCGCCAGCCCGCTGGCCGGGGCCGCCTTCCGCGCGATCTCCTCCGTCCACTCGCCGATTTGCCGCACCGTGACGCCGGGCTTTAGGCGCGAGAGCATCTCGTCGAAGATTTCCTTTTGAACCTTGAATAGTTCCTTATGTACCGGATGAATTTCGCCAACGAACACCGGCTGGACGGCCTGCGCGCGATAGCCGATCCATGAGGCCTCCAACTCGTTGATGATCAAATCGCCGTGTTGGAGGAGACGCATGGTCGGACGCGTGAGCGTGCGAATCGGGTTCTTGCCAGAGAGCCAATTGCAATGCAGCGGCGCTTCGGATCCGTTGCGCAGCATCGCGTATTGCGCCGCAGCCCAGACTTCCCAATCCTTGACGCCAGGCCGAGCCGTCGCGATTTCAGCCGCGACACCCATTTCGACGATCTCCATGGATTTGGTGAGGACCTGGATTTCCTCCGCACTCTTGAGGTAGCGCACCTGCGTGAGGATCGGCGTGGCGTCGACAAGCTCGGCTTGGGGAAAAGCCTCTCGAATCTGCGTCCAGAAAGCGTGCGAAATGGTGCCTTCGGGCGTGCGCGTACCGCCCCCAAGACCGGTTAAACCGATTCGGCTGTTTTCGACGCCCAGCTCCTTCAGGCGCTCGACCACGGCCTTGCCGTAGCGTCGGCGCGCCTCGCGCACGTCCTTGGTCCATTCCTGGACCAGCGGCCAACGCGGCGCAGCCGATGTCGCAAATGCAGTGACATCGCCTTCGAGCGGAAAGACCACAGCGATATCCGCATCGCCACCGCCGCCGACATGGCTGAGATAACGCGAGTTCGACTGAAAGTCCGTCGAATGGCCCGTATTGTTGGGCGTGACGATCACATCGAGATTGTCTTGCCGCATCCGCGCGCGGACCGCTCGCCAGCGACGGTCACGTTCAGCTAGGCTGAAGCGAGGATATTCATAAAGCTCGGACATATACGCATTCCTATACAAACGCCATCTAGTCCATCGGAGGGCCGGCTTTAGAGTACTTCCTCGTCGCTCAGCGCACAGACATAGGCTGCACCTGCGCAGATGCGCGAAGCACGTTGGTCTTGCTATAAATCAGGTTGATTTCATCGCATCTGGCGACGGCCGATGAGATAGCCGAAGCCATGGCCGATTGTCATATGGCCGCCTCCCCCTGCACTGCGCAGTTCAACTGCGTCTCTGGCAAAAAGCCTACAGCAGGGCCCCTCTCAACATAATCCACGCATTCGACAAAATACTATTGCGCAAACTGATGGAATGACGGCCTAGGCGGTGGGCGTGTCTACCAACTGGTTGATCGCCGATAATTTTTTGCCGATATGGTCTTCTATAAAATCCAAAAATACGGCCACTTTCATCGGCACATGCGGACTCCTCGGATATAAGGCCTTGATGCTGCGTCCCCATCCGGCCGCGTCGGCAAAAAGCGGCACAAGTTTCCCGTCGCGAATCGCATCACAAGCCACATAGTCGGGCAAGCGGGCAATGCCGAGCCCGTCTATGACCGCGTCGTAAAGCGCGACTCCATTGTTGGTCTGCAAGTTGCCATCGACGAGGACGGCTCCCGTCTCCAGAGCGTTGAAATGCCATTCCTGCGGCGACGGTTGCCCCGTATGGATGAGGCAATTGAATTTTGACAGGTCCTGAGGGCTTTTCGGAATGCCCTTCGCCAGGAAAGCGGGCGAGGCGCATATCCGATAGCGGACGAGACCGAGCTCCCGGCATTCAAACTTATTGTCCATCACCCTCGCGCTCTGAATCACGACATCGAGTTCTTTCTCGATGAGGTTGACGGGTGACGTTCCGATACTCAGATCAACTTTGACGTCCGTATATTTGCGGAGAAAATCTCTCACGGCCGGCGCCACCAGGCGCTGGCCGAGGCCGAGTGTGGCATGAATCCGCAGACCGCCCTTCAGCTCGCTATTGTAGCGGGTAACGCTGGCGCGGGCTCGTTCAAGGTCGAGTATGATGCGCGTGCATTGGCTATAGAAACTTTTGCCGATCTCCGTCACCGCCATACGGCGCGTCGAGCGGATGATCAGTTGTACGCCGAGACTTTCTTCAAGCTGCGAAATGTGGCGGCTGACGAGAGAGGGCGATAGTTTGAGGTCACGGGCCGCAGCCGTGAAGCTCTGGCGATCGACCACCCGCACAAAGACGATGATATCATTGATATTGTCCATGCTGCGCCCATGCTCGGGCGAACTGCGGCGTCAGGACCCCCGCAGTTCGCCTTTCTCCCTCTAAGCTGGCTCAGCCAATATGCTTGCCCAGAAAATCGAGCGTACGCTGACGTGCCAGCTTGGCCGACGACTCGTGCCAGCTGCCCCGCTCATCGCAGTTAAAGCCATGCCCAGCGCCTTCATAGGTATAGACCGTGACCTCGGGACGCGCGGCCTTCACCTTCTCGACCTTCTCCATCGGAATTCCCTTATCCTCTGTCCCGTTGTGACAGATCGTCGGGCACTTCGGCTTCTCCTCGGCGAAATCAGCGATGTTGCCGCCGTAATAGGCCACCGAAGCGTCAAAACTCTGTCGCGTCGCGCCCAACCAGGCCACCGTGCCGCCGAAGCAATATCCGACGATTGCAATTTTCCCCGCGTCCTTCACGGCGCCATGCGCTGCCGCCACGTCGGCGAGGACCGCATCCCACTTCAGTTGTCCCCGCGTGGCCTTGCCCTTCTCCTGGTCCTCCGGACCATAGCCAAGCTGGATGTCCTTCCCCACGCGATCGAACAGCGCCGGCGCAATCACCTTGTAGCCATCCGCCGCATAGCCGTCCGCGACCTTGCGAATATGCTGATTCACACCGAAAATTTCCTGGATCAGCACGATCGCTCCCTTCGCCTTTCCTGAAGGCTCCGCCAGATATGCTCCCAACTTGTGTCCATCCGCAGCCGTCAATTCCATCATCTTGCCCATCGTTTCGATCCTTTCATTATGTGAACTTAATTGAGTGATATCAGCTTGCCAGTGCCCGACAGCTCTGCGCCGGTAGGCTGAAGCGAATGGAGTCGCCTTGACGCACCGGCGTCGAAGCATGCAATTTTATTCGTATGGAGCTGTCACCGACCCTGACCTGAAACTCCATGGCATCGCCTAGAAAGAGCGACGAGGTGATGCGGCCTTCCAACTCGTTGACGGCACCGCCTCCGGCGAGCTTTCCGAAGCTGATATCCTCAGGACGAATAGCGACGATGACCTTTTCACCCACGCGGACACCACTGGGCAAAACGCAATTCAGGCGCCCGTTCGCCGTTTCAACCGCCCCCAAATCCGCGGAACCCGACGGCAAAGTAGCGACATTGGCATCCATAAAGTTCGATAAGCCGATGAAGTTCGCCACAAAACGGCTTTGTGGCTTCTGATAGATATCGACCGGAGAACCTTCCTGGACGATCTTCCCCTGATCCATCACGGCCACCACGTCGGACATGGTCAATGCTTCAAGCTGGTCGTGCGTGACGAAAACCGTAGTGATACCCAGCCGCTTGATCAGTTCACGTAGTTCAAGACGGGTGTCTTCGCGCAACTTCGCGTCCAGATTGCTGAGCGGCTCGTCGAGCAAAAGAACCTTTGGCTCGCGCACGAGTGCCCGCGCCAGAGCCAGGCGCTGTTGTTGCCCGCCCGAGAGAAAAGGTGCCGGCCGATCCTGCAAACCTGACAGCTGAACGAGTTCAAGGGCCTTATCAACCTTTTCCCGAATCTGCGCTTTGTTGAAGCGCCCGCGCATCTCGCGCAGAGGAAAGGCGACATTCTCAAAGACGTTCATATGCGGCCAAATGGCGTAAGACTGAAAAACCATACCGATATCCCGCTTATGGACGGGCACGGAGATATGATCAGCGGAGGAATAGACCACCTCGCCATCGATCGTGATTTTTCCTTCGCTTGCCGCCTCAAGCCCCGCAAGGCAGCGGAGCGTTGTGGTCTTGCCGCAACCGGACGGACCTAGCAGCGTATAGAATTGTCCCCGCTCTACCCTGATATTCACACCGCGCACAGCATGAACGACGCCACGGTCACTGGCGTAGCGAACATGCAGATCCTGGATATCGATCACGAACTCGCCTCCTTATGATGATTGCGGTCTCCGTTCGGAGATCCCTTGTTAGGCTTGAATAAGTTTTCCATCCCGGACTTGTTTGGCATCAAATCCGATAAAGCCATCCTGGGTCTGCCGAATGACGCCTGGAGGATCCTCGTTCGCCTCCACGCTCCGGATCGCATCCGTCAGCATGCGGCGAAACATGACGACACCGCGGTCCGAGGCGCCCAGAATCTCTCGTGTGCGATCGGCAATCAGTCCCTGACTTTCCTGGGCGGCACGATCTTGTTCGTTCGAAGCCAGATTCCACCAGCCATCTTCGATTCGTTCGTAGACACCACGCTCGCGAATCCGCAAACCGCGCGTGGCGAGGCTCCCCTTGCCTTCCGGATCTTCGTGCGTTCGCACGGCATAAGTGATGGTGCTTACGTCGTCACGCGGTACGCGGAAATGCATATTCTGGCTCGGCCGCTCGCCCTTGCGCGCGCCGAAATAACGGTTAGCTGACGGGAAAATGAAGTGAGAGACCTTGGCCTGCCCGCCGGCAACGGAATATTCCGCGCGGATACCATAGGCAGTTCTGGTCCAGTCGATATCGGCGCGCTGCAGCGCCAATTCGGGATAGCCTGCGGCATGCAAGACCGTGGCATGAAGTTGATCTACCGTATTCTCCGCCCGTTGCAGCCAATTGCAGTGGTCTAGACTGGCGCTGACGATCCGGTGCAGCCCAGGCTGAAAGAGCAAGTCATACCGTGGAAACTCAGGCGCCGGGTCCGGCCCCATATAGGCGAAAATAACGCCACCGGCTTCCTCGGTCCTATAGGCCGGCTGCCGCACCTCATTAAGCAGCGGCGTATTCGCCGGCTCGGTCGGCATGTCGAGGCATTTGCCGGCGGCATCAAACTTCCAGCCATGATAGCAGCAGCGAATGCCGTCCTGCTCCACCCTACCCAGTTGCAATGAAGCACCGCGATGCGGACAACGCTCGTCGAGCAAACCAACGCGACCGGAGCCATCGCGGTAAAGGATCAAGTCCTCGCCGAGGATGCGGGTGGGCATCGATTTGCCGGCCTCCAGCTCGCTCGAGAAGCCCACGGGCCACCAATAGCGCCGCAGCATGTTGCCGCATGGGGTTCCAGGTCCCACCCGGGTCATCCGCATATTCTCTTCCGGCGTCATCATCGCTGTCTCCGTCGTGTGATGGTCCCGCTCGGGGACTGCTCAATGATTAGCTTGTTGAACCGCGGCGCCGCGACGGAACCCGAAGACGCGCAATAGGCAGGTAATGAGCATCATAGCGACGATCAAAAGAGTGCCGATGGCTCCGACGACACCGATGTCGCCCTGATTCCAAAGCCTCCATACCAGCACAGCCAAGACCTCGTTCTCGCTGCCTTCCGTCAGCAATAGAGGCTTACCGGCCTGACGCACCGATTGCAGCATTGACCATATCCAAACACCGATGAAGGTCGGCAGCAGCAAGGGCACGAAGATGCGCCACATGGTGCGCCATTGTGGCGCCCCCGAGACATGCGCGGCTTCCTCCAGATCTTTGTGAATCTGGAGAATTGCCGCGCTCATCGCGCGCGTTCCGTAAGCGATAAAGCCAACGGTGAAGGCTATGACGAGAGACCAAATCGTCCCAAAGAGGTCGATGCCTATGCTGCGCCCCTTAAGGAACAGCCAGAGGAAGGCGATGCCCATGACGATGCCCGGTATGGCATGGGGAACGAAGGCAAGTTGATCGAGGATTCGCCGTCCCCAGAATTTCGAGCGCACAATCACCATCGAAATCATGAATGACAGGAACACCGTGACGGTCGACGTCGCGACAACCATGACCCCGGTATTCTGCAGGGTTTTACCGATACGGTCGGACTCCCAGAATGTGACGTAATTGGCAAAGGACATTACGCGCCAAGCCGCCGCCGAGGGCTGCTGCACGAACGGCAATAGCGAAATGTAGAACAGGGCCAGAAAGGGTAAAATTATGGAAAACAGCAGGAC
>LNFM01013360.1_pt1 | contig 10472 bp, 10 predicted proteins | sample 596031 | NCBI WGS metagenome assembly LNFM01 (sample SAMN04254537, study PRJNA301005) | activated carbon metagenome | isolation source: dual media filters at the Ann Arbor, Michigan drinking water treatment plant | place: USA: Ann Arbor | reverse complement strand
GATCTTCTTCTCGAGTTCGGCGAGGATCGGCAGGCGTGGGTCTGACATCGAAGCGCTCCGGCAAGAGCGGCGATCATGCACGGTTCCGGAAGCGATGGCAGCCAAACTCATGACGCGACGCTTCCCCGATTGGCGGTTTCCGCTAATCTCGCGCCGGAAAGCGAGTGAACATGCCAGACCACAAACTCGACGAGATCGACCGGCGCATCCTGCAGGCGCTCCAGCTCGACGGGCGTATCAGCAATCAGGACCTCGCCGACAGGGTGGGCTTGTCGCCCAGCCCCTGCGCGCGCCGGGTCCGCCTGCTGGAGGAGGCCGGCGTGATCAAGGGCTATGTCGCGGTGATCGACCAGGACAGGATCGGCCTGCCGGTCAGCGTCTTCGCCTCGATCAAGCTGGAGCGCCAGCGCGAGGAGGAACTCGACCGTTTCGCGGCGGCGGTGATGCGCTGGCCCGAAGTCGCCGACTGCCACCTGATGACCGGCCCCCGCGACTACCTGCTGCGGATCATCGTCAGCGATCTCGCCGCCTATGAGCGCTTCCTGAAGGACAAGCTGACGCGGCTCGACAATGTCGCCTCGATCGAGTCGAGCTTTGCGCTCGGGCAGGTCAAGCGCTCGCTCTCGCTGCCCGTGGAGGGCGGACGGAAATGACGCGGCAGGCTCAACATTTCGGGACCAGGCCATTCGGCCTATGCCATAAGACGAAGTCTTCAATCCGATTGAAATCACGATCTCGGCAGAGTTAAATGCACGGAATACGGGTGTAATCCTGACGAAACTACGGTACACAACTAAAAGTAGACAAATCGATCACGTTTCGACGGCATTACGTCTCGTCGGAAACATTCCCACGCTTGTAATCTACCATCGAATATTAAGAATGGCACGCTAGTCCTCTCCCAATCGAACGGGGACTGATCATCTGAGATGCGAGGGGGCAAGGGAGATATCGGCGGGGCTTCTACCGACCCGCGCAGCGTGCCGCGCGCGGCGCTGCTGTCCGCCGGAGCAGGCCTGCTGGTCCTGATCGGCGCAGGCGCCCCCTGGATCGCCGGTCTGGTCGCCATTATCGTCGCCTTCGCCGCCATGACGCCTCTGCCGCGCGCCGGAGCCGGTGCCGACCTGCCGGCGGCGCCCGCCCGCGACAGCGAAGCGGCTGCGGCGGCCGAGCCTGCGCGTGGGACCTCCCTCATCGACCTCGCCTGCAAACTCGACGCCAGGATCGGCGAGGAGGTGGCGCAGCTCGCGCTTGCGACCCGCGAACTCGAGCTGAATTCCGCCGTCGTCACCGGGGCGGTGCTCACCGCGCGCGAGAACGCAGAGGCGCTGAAGCACGCCGCCAAGGCCGCGTCCGACGATGCGCAGAGCGTGGCGCGCGCGACCGACGGGCTGGTCAGCGCCCTGCGCACGGTCGATCGGCAGTCGAGCCAATCGGCGCAGGTCGCCGGGCAGGCGGCGGCGAACGCCATGAGCACGAACGCGACGATCGCCGATCTCGCAACGGCCTCTCAGGCGATCAGCGACATCCTCGACGCCATCGGCGAAATCGCGCGGCAGACCAACCTCCTGGCGCTGAATGCCACGATCGAGGCCGCCCGCGCCGGCGAGGCGGGGCGCGGCTTCGCCGTGGTCGCCAGCGAGGTCAAGGCGCTCGCGACCCAGACCAGCAAGGCGACCCAGGACGCCCGTATCCAGATTCTCGCGATGCAGGACGCCAGCCGCAACGCGGTCGAGGCGGTGGCGGTGATTGCCGATTCCGTCTGCGAGTTGAACGAACTCGCAACCTCCGTCGGCTCCGCCATCTCGGCCCAGAAGAGCCTGACGCTCGACATTGCAAGCCATGTCGTGCGCGCCGCCGACGGCTTCAGGCAGGTGGCCGACCGGCTCGGAACCCTCAATAAGAGCAACGAGCATGCCGCCGAAGCCGCCGAGGGCGCGCTGCATGTCGCGCGCGACGTCGCCGAGAAGGCCGTCGGGATCCAGGGTGCGATCGGGCGTTTCCTGCTCGATCCGGGCGAGCGGCATCAGGCAGGCAAGGCCGCATAGTCTGTCAGGAGGGCGCTGTCAGCCGCCGCTTCCCGGCAGGAAGGCGACCCGCCCATCGCCGTCGCGCACCACATCGACCGGGGCGCGGTACAGATCCTCCAGCCGCTCCTGCGTCAGCAAGTCCCCGCTCTCGCCCGTCGCGATCGCCTTCCCGTCGCGCAACAGCATGACCCGGTCGGCATAGGCCAGCGCCTGATTGGGGTCATGCGTGGTGAAGAGCACGCCGAGACCCTCGGCCGCGAGCCGCCTGATCTCGCCCATCACCTTGCCCTGATTGCCGAAATCGAGGCTCGCGGTCGGCTCGTCGAGGATGATGAAGGCCGGCTCCTGCGCCAGCGCCCGGGCGATCAGCGCAAGCTGGCGCTCGCCGCCCGAGATCTCGGTGTAGGGCCGCTGCGCCAGCGCGCCGATGCCAAGCCGCTCGATCATGGCGGCGGCGACCTCGTGGTCGCGCCGCGAAGGTTTGCCGAACAGCCCGCCATGGCTGGTGCGGCCCATCAGCACCACCTCCAGCACGGTGAAGGCGAAGATGCCGGCATGAGCCTGCGGCACATAGCCGAGTTTTCTGGCGCGTTCGCGCAATGAGAACGCAGCCAGCGGCCGGCCGTCCAGGACAAGCTCCCCGCCATGGGGCCGCAGCAGGCCCAGAAGCGTCTTGAGCAGCGTCGTCTTGCCATGGCCATTGGGGCCGAGCAGCGCCAGCACCTCGCCGCTTTTCAGGTCGAGCCCGATCTCGCGTCCGATCGTGCGCTGCGGGTAGCCATAGGCCAGGGCCGACGCCTGCAGGCTCACGACCAGCCCCCGCGCGCCGAGGCCAGGAGCCAGATGAAGAAGGGCGTTCCGATGACCGCGGTCAGGATGCCGAGCGGCGTTTCGACCGGCGCGGCGGTCCGCGCCAGCGTGTCGATCAGCAGCAGATAGCCACCGCCGAGGATCGCGGCGGTCGGCACGAGCTTTCCGAAATCGGGACCGACCAGAAAGCGCGCCAGATGCGGCACGACAAGCCCGACCCAGCCGATGATGCCGGCCGCAGCCACGCTCGCCGCCGTCACCAGCGTGGCGGCCGCGACGATAGCGACGCGCAGGGGCCCGGTTGCGAGGCCGAGCGCGCGCGCCTCCTCTTCGGGCAGCGACATCGCGTTCATGCGCCAGCGCAAGGCGAGCAGAACGGCGGTCCCGCCGAGGACCGGGCCGAGCAGCGGGATCAGATCGGGCTTGCCCGTGCCGGCGAGGCTGCCCAAGAGCCAGAAGGTCATGGCCGGAAGCTGGTTGTAGGGGTCGGCCCAGTACTTTACGAGGCCGATGCCGGCCCCGAGCAGCGAGCCGACGACGACGCCGGTCAGCACCAGAACCAGCACGGGGTCGCCGCGCCTGATCGTCGAGCCGATGGCGTAGACCGCTCCCACAGCGGCCAGTCCGCCGACGAACGCGGAAAACTGGATCGCGAACAGGCCGAGCGAGAAATAGATACCGACGACCGCTCCCAGCGCCGCGCCCGACGACGCACCGAGGATGTCGGGCGAGACCAGAGGGTTGCGGAACAGGCCCTGAAAGGCCGCGCCCGCGACGGCAAGCGCAGCCCCGCAGAGAAGCGCCGCGACGATGCGCGGCCCCCGGATGTTCCAGATCACCGCCTCGATCTGCGGCGACAGGCCCGAGGGCTGCAGCGTCAGCGTCGCCCAGAGCAGGCGCGCGAGATCGCCAGCGCCGACCGGGAAACGCCCGAGCCCGAAGGCGAGCAGGATCGCGGCGGCAAGCAGGGCAAAGGCAATCGTGTTGCCGCGCAAGGTGGAGGCAGGGGTCACGGCGAGGTCTGCCGGGAGAAGCCAATCCCGTCATTGCGAGCGCAGCGAAGCAATCCAGTGGTCGGCGCGAGACGCTGGATTGCTTCGCTGCGCTCGCAATGACGATGAGGGGTCGGCCGGTCCATCCCGCTCACCCTCGCCCTGACAGCACGGCGTCGAGCTGCGCCTCGCTTGGCGTGACCTGATAGAACAGCGTGTGGAACTCGCGCGCCACGCTGCGGATGTCCTCGGGAAACTGCGCCGGGTAGAGCAGTTTCGCCAGCCACCAGAGCCCGGCCATGCGGTTGACCGAAGGCGGAAAATCGACCCAGCCGAAGGGCAGTTTTGGCGAGAGATGCACCCGGCCGGCCTCCACGGCGCGGATGCCGGCCCAGGCCGGATCGCGGCGCACGCTGTCGGAAAAATTCAGGTCGATGGTGACGATCACCTCGGGGTCCCAGGCCAGAACCTGTTCCAGCGAGACCTGCGCCAGCCCGCTGCCGGGCTGCGTCGCCGCGACATTGCGCGCGCCCAGAAAGCTCAGCGTCTCGACATTGATCGAGCCGCCAAGCCCCGTCTCCAGCCCGCGCGGCCCGCGCGCGTAATAGACCGACGGCCGCTCGCTGGCGGGGATCGCCGCGATCCGCCCTCTGATGGTCGCCGTCGCGGTCTCGCACCAGCGCGCCAGCGTCTCGGCCCGCTCGATGCGCCCGGTCAGGCGGCCGAGGATGCGATAGCTCTCCGGAATCGCGTCGAAGCGGCCGTCGAGCAGGGCGTAGGGAATGCCGGTCTGGCCCTGCACGCGCTCGGCGAGTTCGACATAGGTCCGCCCCGTCGAGCCGGCGTCGACGATCAGGTCCGGCTTCAGCGTCAGCACGGCTTCGAGATTGGCGCTGTTGCCGCGCCCGGTGATGCGGCCGACCTCCGGCCGGTCGCCGACGCCCGGCAGCAGGAAGGGCAACTCCTCTGGCCTGTTGGCGCGCGGCCAGCCGAGCAGCAGGTCGGGCGCGAGCGTGTAGAGCGTGATCGCGGCCGGCGGCCCGGCGGGAAAGATGCGCTCGACTTTCGCGGGGATGGGCACGTCGCGGCCGGCGCCGTCTTTCACGGTCGCGGCGCGGGCGATGCGCGGCGCGGCGAGCGTCGCGAAGCCGGCCAGCACGAGGCGGCGGTTTGGTCTCGTCATGGCCTGCGTCCCGCTTACGGATGAAACTCTTCCCCTCCCCACGAGGGGGAGGGGAGGCGTCATGTCCGGCTGATGTAAGCGCTACCGTCTGAGCACACCGGTTCGGTTTGATGTCGATCAGCGGCGTGCCGTCGAGACAGTCGAGCCCGCGCACCAGCAGCACGCCGTCCTCGACGCCGATCAGTGCGACCCGCGACAACGCGACCGGGTTCGGCCGCACCGGCGAGCGCAGGGCGAAGGTCCCGAGCGGCTCTCCGCCGCGCGGCGTCTGGGTCAGCAGGTCGCGCCGCGCCTGATGCATCCAGTAGAGCAGGTCGAGATGGGCGAAGCTCTCGATCCCGGTCAACGCCGCGTGCCACTGCGGATCGACCTCCACCCGGCAGACCGGCCCTGCCTCGATGTCGCCCTGGCGCGGGCAGTCGTCGCGCGTCAGGAACGGCGTGCGGATACGGCCGATGAAGACGAGATGCGCATCCTGTCGCTCAGGCAGGGGCGCGGAGGTCTCGCCGGGGCGCGTCGCCTGCCAGTCCATCGTCGCGATGCCTCCATGCCTCAGGGCGCGGCAAATCCGTGCCGGCCCAGGATCGCTTGTCCTGCCGGGCTCGCGATGAACATGGCGAGGCGGCCGGCATTTGGCGAGGCCCCGTTCACCAGCGTCAGCCCGTATTCGGCCCCGACGACGAGCGCGGGCGGCAACGCGACCTGCCTGATCGCCGGTTCCTCCAGCGCGATCGGCCCGGCATTGGTGCAATAAGCGAGAAAAATGTCGGCCTGCCCGCTCGCCAGCACATGGCCGTAGAGATTGCGCCCTTCCGGCCCGCGCGGGCTGGTCGGTCCGCCGGTGAGTTGGAGCGCCTTGGCTTCGAGCGCGGCCTGCGCGCCCGGCCGCAGCGCCTCAGCCCTGGCGAAGAGTTGCCAGGCATAGTCGCCCGAGGGGTCGGCCTTCGGCGTCGAGGTGCCGAGCCTCAATGCCGGATCGAGCATTTTCGCCAGCAGCGTCTCCGTCGTCGCTACGACCTCCGGCCGGGTGAAGGCGCAGAGCGCGTTGCGCGCGAAGCTCGTCACCGGGCCGGCACGGCCGGCTTTCGCCAGCGCTTCGGGATTGCCGCGATCGGCGGAGGCGAAGACCTCGGCCGGCTCGCCCTTTTCGATCCGCTCGCGCAGCAGGCCGGACGCGCCGAAGACCGCGCGAACCTGAACGCCGGTCTCGTCGCTGAAGGCGTTGGCAACCTCCGTCATTGCCGCGCGCAGGCTGCCGGCCGCATGGAGCAGCACAGGCTGCTGCGCGGACGCTGGCGAAAGCGAGGCCATCAGCAGGATGGCCCCGGCGAAGAGGCGCTTGTGCATGCGGTCACGCGCCCGCCTGCGAGGCGTTCGGGAAGAAGAGCTGCTGGCCGTCGATCTTGTAGTCGGCGATCGCCTTCTGACCCTCGGGTCCGGTCAGCCAGGTCACGAAGGCCTGCCCGTCATCGATCTTCACATGCGGGTGCTTGGCCGGGTTGACCGCCATCACGCCGTACTGGTTGAACAGGCGGCGGTCGCCTTCCACAGCGATTCCGAGATCGCCGCGATTCTTGAACGAGATCCAGGTGCCGCGATCGGCCAGCACATAGGCGGACATCCCGCCGGCGGTGTTGAGCGCGGCGCCCATGCCCTGGCCGATCTCGCGATACCAGCTTCCCTTCTTCGCATCGAGATCGACACCCGCGACCTTCCAGAGGTTGAGTTCGGCCGCATGCGTGCCCGACTTGTCGCCGCGCGAGACGAAGGCCGCGCCCTTCTCCTGAATCTTGACCAGCGCGGCCGCGATGTCCTTCGTGCCGGCGATGCCGGCCGGATCGCTCTTGGGGCCGATCAGCACGAAGTCGTTGTACATCACGGCCTTGCGCTCGAGCCCGAACCCGTCGGCCACGAACTTCTCCTCCTGCGCCTTGGCATGGACGAAGACGACGTCGGCGTCGCCGCGCCGGCCGGTGTCGAGCGCCTGTCCCGTGCCCTGCGAGACGACGCGGACCTCGATGCCGGTCTTGGCCTTGAACAGCGGCAGGATATGGCCGAACAGGCCGGAATCCTGCGTCGATGTCGTCGAGGACACGGTGATGAAGCGCGTCCCGGCAGCGGGCGGCGTCGCCTGCGCGAATGCGGAGCCGGCGAAGACCGCGGCGAAACCGGCAGTCAGCAGAAGGCGCTTGGTCAGGGTCATGGTCGTCTCCTCGGTGGTGTTCTTGGGTTGAAGGGGCTCACCAGATCAGCTCTCCGGCGAGGAAGGCGCGGGCCTCGGCGGAGGCCGGGCCGGCGAAGAAGGTCTGGGCGTCGGCATCCTCGGCCAGCCGGCCGCGATGCAGGAACAGCACGCGGTCGGCGAGGCGCTTCGCCTGGCCGAGATCATGGGTCGACATCATCACCGTGATGCCTTCCGCGACGAGGCCCGCCAGCAGCTCCTCGATCTGGCGCGTCGCGGCGGGGTCTAGCTGCGAGGTCGGCTCGTCGAGAAACAGCAGTTCGGGTCGGAGCGACCAGGCGCGGGCAATCGCGAGCCGCTGCTGCTCGCCGCCCGAGAGCAGCCGCGCCGGCTGGTCGGCGCGCCCGCCCAGCCCGAAGCGAGCCAGCGCCTCCTGCGTGCGCCCGACGCGCTCCGCGCGCGCGATCCCGGCCGCCGCCAGCGCGTGCGCGACATTGGCGGCGACCGAGCGGCGCAGCATGATCGGCTTCTGGAAGACCATGGCGTGGCGCTTGGCGCTTCCGCTCTCGGCCGCCCAGCGGATCGCCCCGGCGCTCGGCGTCAGCAACCCGTGGCAGAGCCGCAGCGTCAGCGATTTTCCGGCGCCGTTGGGGCCGAGCAGCACCGTCAACCCGCCGGCCGGCACGGTGAAGCGCGCGCCATCGACGAGACGGCGTCCGCCGGCCTCGAAGCAGGCGTCGTCGATCGTCAGCGGCAGGATCGAGCTCACGTCACGCATGGCGCTCACAGGTTTGGCGCTCATCCGGCATAGCGCGCCCCGATGCGGCTCGCGCCGAAGGCCACCGCGTTGATCGCCAGCGTCAGCGTGATCAGGACGAGGCCCAAGCCCAACGCCAGCGGGAGATCGCCCTTGGAGGTCTCCAGCGTGATCGTCGTCGTCATGGTGCGGGTGTAGCCCGCGATGTTGCCGCCGACGATCAGCACCGCCCCCACCTCGGCGCTCGCCCGGCCGAAGCCCGCGAGCAATGCCGTCGCCAGAGCAAAACGGCCGTCGAAGAGCAGAGTCGGGATGGCGCGCATGCCCTCCAGCCCGACCGAGCGCAGATGATCGCGATACTCGGCCCAGAGATCTTCCACGGTCTGCCGCGTCAGCGCGATCACGATCGGCAGCACCAGCAGCACCTGCGCCACGATCATCGCGGTCGGCGTGAACAGGAGCCCGAGCGAACCGAGCGGGCCCGAACGCGACAGCATCAGGAAAACGATCAGCCCCGCCACCACCGGCGGCAGGCCCATCAGCGCGTTGAGGATGACAATGACGACCGAGCGCCCGCGAAACCGCGCCAGCGCCAGCGCCGCGCCGAGCGGGAGGCCGATCAGGCCGGCGATGAGCACGGCGCTCAGCGTGACCCGAAGCGACAGCGAGACGATCGCCAGGAAGGCAGGATCGAGCCCCACCACCAGCGCGAAGGCCGCCTGAAAGATCGCCGTGAGGTCCACTACGCGTCCTGTCCTTGGTCCGTAACCGTCACCTTCCGCCCTCATCCTGAGGAGCGATCGAAGATCGCGTCTCGAAGGGTGCTCCAGCAGGCGCTTCCAGAGCGAACTGGAGCACCCTTCGAGACGCCGCTTTCGCGGCTCCTCAGGATGAGGGCGGATGGCAAAGACGACATCTGCATCCTGCAAGCACTTGCGATTGCTACTATTCAATGCGACCAATTGCCAATCATGGAATAAACGCAGTCAGGCGCAGGCTGATGCAGGACCAAACCTATCTGACCACCGAGGAAGCCGCCGCCTATCTCCGGCTGAAGGAGCGCAAGCTCTACGATCTCGTGGCGCGCGAGGCCGTGCCCTGCACCAAGGTCAGCGGCAAATGGCTGTTTCCGCGGGTGGCGCTGGACCGCTGGCTGGAGGCCGGCCTCGCCTGGCCCGAGGGGCTGCGACCGGCAAGCCCGCCGCCGATCATCGGCGGCAGCCAGGACTCGCTGCTGGAGGTCGCGGTGCGTGATTCAGGTTGCGGGCTGGCACTGCTGGCCGAAGGGTCTCAGGCCGGGCTCGACCGGTTGTTGCGCGGCGAAGTGGCGATCGCGGCGATCCATCTCCATGCGACGCCCGACGACGATGCGGCCAATCTTGCCGCCATCCGCGCGCAGGCCTCGCTGCATGACGCAGTGGTGATCGGCTTTGCCCGGCGCGAACAGGGATTGCTGGTCGCACCCGGCAATCCGCTGGGGCTGGCCGGAATCGCATCCGCCGTGACCCGGAAGGCCCGCTTCGCCCGCCGGCAACACGGTGCGGGCGCGCAACTGCTGCTGCTGAGCCTGCTGGAGCGCGAGGCCGTGCCGCTCACCGACATGATCGTCGCCGAGGGCGTCTGCGCCACGGGGCAGGATCTGGCGCTGGCGGTGCGCACCGGCCGGGCCGATTGCGGCATCGCCTCGCGCGCCATCGCCACCGCCTTCGGGCTCGAGTTCCTGCCGCTGGTCTGGGAGCATGTCGATCTCGCCATGCGCCGGAGGAGTTATTTCGAACCGGCCACGCAAGCGCTGCTGGCCTGGATGCGCGGGCCGGCGATGGCGGCGCGGGCGAAGGAACTCGGCGGGTATGATCTGGCGGCGAGCGGGGCGGTCAGGCTGAATAGGTGACAGATGCGACATTCGACGGCTCGAGAGCGAACGCTTCTGTCACGTTCGCTCAGGTCAGCGCACCCCGCGCCGCGATCGGCCAGAGCGCCTCGACATGCGCGTCCGCCGTGTGCAGCCCGCGCACGCAGACATACCAGTCGTGCAGGTTCACCGTCGGGTCGCAATGGCCCGGCACCAGCAGGATGCGGTCGCCGCGATGGGGCACCGCGATCGGGTCGCCCGTCAGCACGCCATGCTCGTCGGAGGGCTTCGAATAGACCAGCCCCTCGCGCCGGAACGGCACGGGCAGGCCTGAATCGATCGCGGCCGCCTTGTGGCCGGCATCGACCACGGCGCGGTCGGGCGTAGGCTTGCTCATCACGCCCGCCAGCACGAAGAGCGCATGCTCGAAACTGCGGAACGGCTCGCCATTGGCCTGCCGGTTGCGGGCGTAGTCGGCGTCCATGAAGACGTAGGAGCCGGCCTGGATCTCGTTCCACAGCCCGGAGCCCGTCTCGATCTCGTAGGTGCCGGTGCCGGCCCCGCCGATGGTGGCGCAACTCAGCCCAGCCTGCGTCAGCCGCTCGACCGTGTTGCGCACCGACACACCCGCGCGCTCGATCGCCTCGCTGCGCTCGTCGATCGAGC
>LNFM01013356.1_pt1 | contig 10475 bp, 8 predicted proteins | sample 596031 | NCBI WGS metagenome assembly LNFM01 (sample SAMN04254537, study PRJNA301005) | activated carbon metagenome | isolation source: dual media filters at the Ann Arbor, Michigan drinking water treatment plant | place: USA: Ann Arbor | reverse complement strand
TCACCATCACGCTGCCCGGCGCCAAGTACGGCCTGATCTCGGCCACGCTGGTGGTGTTCACGATGGCGGTCAGCGAGTTCGGCGTGCCCAAGGTCATCGGCGGCAACACCAACGTGCTGGCGATCGACATCTACAAGCAGGTGGTTGGCCAGCAGAACTTCTCCATTGGCGCGGTGGTGGCGGTGCTGCTGCTGTTGCCGGCGCTCGCCGCCTTTGCGATCGATCGCGTGATCCAGGGCCGGCAGAAGGCGCTGTTGTCGGCGCGCAGCGTGCCGTACGCACCGCGGCCGTCCGGGTGGCGCGACGGCTTGCTGCTGACCTATGTCTTGCTGCTGTCGCTGGCCATGCTTGTCGTGATGGGAATGGCGGTATTCGGCTCGTTCGTGCAGTTCTGGCCGTACGACCTGTCGTTCACGCTGCGTCACTACGTCTACGGCCTGGAAGAGGCGGGCATCGACAACGCCTATGTCAACAGCCTGCAGATGGCGTTGTGGACCGCGCTGATCGGCACCACCGTCACGTTCGCCGGCGCCTACTGGATCGAGAAGACCGGTGTCGACAAGGTGCGCGGCTGGCGTCGGTTGCTGCCGTTGGTGCAGGGTCAGGCACTGTTGCCGATGGCGGTGCCGGGCATGGTGCTTGGCATCGGCTACATCCTGTTCTTCAACGCCCCCGGCAATCCTCTCGGCTTCCTATATGGCAGCCTGGCGATCCTGGTGCTGTCAACGGTCGTGCACTTCTATTCGAGCAGCCACCTAACCGCAGTGACGGCGCTCAAGAGCCTCGATGGCGAGTTCGAATCGGTATCGGCGTCGCTGAAGGTACCGTTTTACAAGACGTTCTGGCGCGTTACCGTGCCGGTGTGCCTGCCGGCGATCCTCGACATCGCCCGCTACTACTTCGTCAATGCGATGACTACCATTTCGGCGGTGGTGTTCCTGTATGGGCCGCAGACGACGCTGACCTCGGTCTCGATCCTGCAACTCGACGAAGCTGGTGCGCTTGGTTCGGCCGCAGCGATGGCGAGTCTGATCGTGTTCACCTCGGCGTTGGTCACTGGCCTGTTCTTCGGCATCGAGTGGTGGCTGATGCGGCGAACTCAACGCTGGCGCAACACCGGCCGCAGCTAGTGCAAAAAAGGGAGATTCAAAATGATTCGAGGCAACGACCCGATCCTGTTGACACCCGGTCCGCTGACCACCAGCCTCACAACCAAGCAGGCAATGCTGCGCGACTGGGGCTCGTGGGATGCGTCGTTCAATCGCATCACGCTATCCATCTGCAAAGACCTGGTCGACATCGTCGGCGGCGGCGATGACTACGCCTGCGTCCCGCTGCAGGGCAGCGGAACCTTTGCTGTGGAGGCGGCGATTGGCAATGTGGTGCCGCGCGATGGCAAGGTGCTGGTACCCAACAACGGCGCGTACTGCGCGCGCATCGTCAAGATCTGCCGCTACCTGGGGCGGGCGATCGTGGATCTGCCGGTGCCGGAGGATCAGCCAGTGACCGGCGCCGTCGTCGCGGCAGCACTGGACGCCGATCCCGGCATCACGCATGTCGCACAGGTGCACTGCGAGACCGGTGCCGGCGTACTCAACGATCTCACTGGCGTGGCGCAAGTGTGCAAGGCGCGCGGCAAGGGCTTGATCGTCGATGCGATGAGTTCGTTCGCGGCGCTGCCGATCGATGTCGCATCGATACCGTTCGATGCGCTGGTTGCCGCCAGCGGCAAGTGCCTGGAAGGCGTGCCCGGCATGGGCTTCGTCATTCTGCGCAAAACCGTGCTCGCGCGCTGCGCCGGCAATTCGCACTCGCTGGCGATGGACCTGCACGACCAGTACACGTACATGCAAAAGACCACGCAGTGGCGCTTCACGCCGCCCACGCATGTGGTGGCGGCACTGCGCGCCGCGATCGATCAGTTCCACCAGGAAGGCGGGCAGGCGGCGCGGCTGGCGCGCTACACGGAAAACTGCCGCGTCCTGATCGACGGGATGAAATGCCTCGGGTTTCGCACCTATCTGCCGGATGCCGTGCAGGCACCGATCATCGTCACCTTCCATGCGCCGGCCGATCCGGCCTATGCCTTCAAGGCGTTCTACGAGGCAACGCGCGAGCGTGGCTACATCCTGTACCCGGGCAAACTCACGCAGGTCGAGACGTTCCGCGTCGGCTGCATCGGTGCGATCGATGCGAACGAGATGCGCAATGTCGTCACGGCGGTCGCGCAGACGTTGACGGCGCTCGGTCTGCGTGCCGACTTGGCGCGCAGTCGCCTCGCCGCCTAACTGGCCGGGAAGTCTTCCCGAAGAGCAGTTTGCGTGTTGTCCTTGTCGCCTGTCGGGCCTATTTACGGCTACTGCCTCGATTGGCACTAAGTCATTGATCTAGATAGATGGAACGGTTGCTGCGTTCATTAGCTTCCAGAGACGTTTCGCGAGCAGGTCGCGGCGCGCATTGGGAACAGATGATGAAACAGGCAACCAAGTTTCTTGCAGCCGGCGCATGCGCCGGGTTGATGGCGCTGTCCGGTATGGCTTCCGCCGCTCCGATTCATGTGGGGGATCAGGTTGAGGTCAAGAACCTCGCAGGCACGGTGTTCACGCCGTCGCCCGACTCCAACGGCCTGTATTCGAATGTCACGATCGGCGTTGGGTCGACCAATACCGCCGTGTCCGCTGGCATGTTCGTGCTCGATTACCGGACGTCGGGATCGAACTGGGAGCAGTTCCTGACGTTCTGTATGAGCCCGGATGTCTGGCTCGAGCCATTTGACAATCCGTATACAGCCGTCGGTCTCTCCAACTACAGTTCATCAGCGTCGCTGATCAGCGAGTTTTGGGGCAGATACCGCAGTTCTGTCACGAACGACGTCACGGCAGCGGCGTTCCAGATCGGCCTGTGGGAACTCGCCTATGACGGGAGTGCCAATCTCTCGGCCGGCGGTTTTCGTCTGGTCAGTTCGTCTGCTGCCATTCGAAGCACCGCGCAGACATGGTTGTCTTCCCTTGATGGCACGGGCCCCCACGCGAGTGGGCTGCTGGTGCTCGTCGACAAGGCGAACGGGACGAACGTCCAGGACCTGATCGTGCAGCAGGTGCCGGAACCTGGCTCCCTCGGGCTTCTTGGTGCTGCCTTGGCCGGCCTATTTCTGGTGCGTCGGAAGAAGTCGCTCGACAGCCGCTAGTCAGTCAAGTCGACAAGAAAAGGGGCCCGCGATGCGGGCCCTTTTTAGTTGGTCGGCCGCGAGACCCAGCGCGCCGAAGGCCGAGGGGGCAAATTCCCACTTTGAAATCCAAGAAATACCAAATTCACGTCGAACTACCTTACGGTCAAGAAAGAGGGTTGCGCTAAGTGTCTGATTTACATGCATGGCATGCCTACTGCTACCAATAAGGCGGGACGGCATGTCGCCGGCGCAAGATAACCAGCAGGAGTGCAGAAGTGAACTTCCTTAACAAAACGGCGGCGGCGGTGGTACTGGCGGCGTCTGTCGGTTCTGCCAGCGCGACCTTGATTCAGAGCGGTAGTGAGCAGTCGCTGCAATCGATTCTCTGCGGCCTCTATACGAGCGCCGGTGCCCCGAACTGCAATGCCGCGCCGAACGTGAACACTGACCAGTTCGGCCATGACCAGCGCTGGGCGATCGAAGGCTCCGGAACCGCGACGGCGACATTCATTATCGAGATCGCCGGCAATGCCAACACCAACACCTTTGGCCTGTACGACGTCAACAACGGGAACATGGTCCAGCTCTTCTCCGGCGGGGCCAACGAAGCAGACCGCGCCACGGTGGATCTCTTTGCAGACGGTTCGCTCGAGGTCATCTTTCGGCAGCGCAACAGCCTCGGCAGCCAGACCGCTGCAACCTCGATCGTCAACTACGGCGCTGGCTGGTTCTCCGGCAATACCTTCGGCTTCTACCTTGGCACTGTCGGCGGCAACTTCTATTCGGAGACGTCGCGAAACGTGAACGGTGCCGACCAGATGGTCGCCTTCCGTGGCGATGGCGACCTGATCAAGCTGCCCGGCGCGATGCCTGGTGTGTGGGGCTCGTCAAGCTATGTTCTGGCCTGGGAAGACATTGCCTACGCACGGAGCGACAAAGACTTCAACGACCTGGTCGTTTACATCGAGTCCGTTACCGGCGTTCCGGAGCCCGGCACACTGACGCTGCTTGGGCTCGGTCTGGCGGGCTTGGCGTTCGCGTCACGTCGTCGTCGCAACGCGGTGTAATCGCAGCCCATCGGCTGATCTGGCTTGAGACGGGGGCGGCTTTGACCGCCCCTTTTCTTTGCGCGGCGACTGCAAGCGCGCCGTTGCCGTCAGCGCGTCGGCACCTCGGTCTGCCGCTCTCAGGGCGCCGAGGACGCTGTTTCTGCGCGCTGGCAGTGCATGGCGATGCGCTCTGCCAGCATCGGCAGCAGCGACGGCGGCAGGTCGTGCCCCATGCCGGGCACCATCAACAGGTCAGCGCCGCGGATGCGCCGCGCGGTATCGCGCCCGGCAGCCGCGGGCACGAGCGGATCGGCGGCCCCGTGGATGACCAGCGTCGGCGCCGTGATGCGCGCGAGGTCGGCGCAGCGGTCGCCCGAGGCGACGATCGCCAGCAACTGGCGCGCTGTCCCAGCTGGCCGGTACGCTCGCGACAGGCTGCGGTGCAAGCGCTCGCGTAGGTGCGGCTCAGGCGTCGGGTGATCCGGGCTGCCGATCACGCCGAACAACTTCACGTAGTGATCGACCAGCGCGTCGACCGACGCGCCCGCCGGCGGCCGTCGCATCAGCGCCAGCAGCGCGGCGGGTCGGGGCGGTGGCAGCCATCTCGCACCGGAGGTCGACATGATGGAGGTGAGCGACAGCACGCGCTGCGGATGCCGTGCCGCGACCAGCTGCGCCACCATCCCGCCCATCGATGCACCCACCACATGGACGCGCTGCAGTCCGAGCGCATCGAGCAGGCCGACCGTATCGTCGGCCAGATCGCCCAGGCGATACGGGGCGTCGATGGGCAGCCCGGCGGCAGCGCGCAGCAGTGCACCCGTGAGACCGCGCGGACGGAACGCATCGATCTGCGTTGACAGCCCGGCGTCGCGGTTGTCGAACCGCAGCACCGCGTAGCCGCGCGCGACCAGCGCATCGACCAGGTCCTCGGGCCACGCGGTCAGCTGCATGCCCAGGCCCATGATCAGGACGATCGTTGGCCGTTGCGGATCGCCGCTGCGCTCGAACTCCAGCTCGATCGTCGGGCTGACGCGGATCTTGGCCAATGCGTCAGTCGCGTGGTGCAGGAAAGATCACCGCGCGCCAGCCTTCCCGGCTGAACGGCTGCCACGCACCCTCCGGCTGCGCCAGTCTGTCGGCAATCGCGAACAGTGCCGCCGGGTTCAGACCGAGCCCGAGATGGCTCGCATACACCTCGATGTTCTCGGTGTGCGGGTGCGGCGCATTGACCGAGCACTGCCAGGCGACCACGCCATCAGTGCGGCTGTAGATCGACGTCGTGGGCCGCGGCGGCGGCTGGTGCAACTGATCGCGGCGCGGATGCGCATGCGGCTTGTGGCCGGCTGCAAGTTCGTACAGGCGCCAGGCGTTGGTGGCGCGCGGGTGGCCGGTGAACGGCGTGCCCAGCGTGATGACCGAGCGCACCGCCTCGGGCACCTCCTTGGCCACTTCACGCGCGTAGATGCCGCCGAGGCTCCATCCCAGCACACTGATCGGCCGACCGCTGCGATCGGCCAGTTCGAGCACGCGTCGCTGACAGCCTTCGACCACCCCCGGCCGCGGTCCCAGGTTCAGGCCCTGGTCCCAGCCGTGCACATCGTAGCCGCGCGAGGTCAGATAACTGCGCAGCGTTGTGGTGGTGAGGTCGCCAGCCACCAGGCCGGGGAACACCAGCACCGTGTGACCGTCGCCGCGCGGCGCGCGCGCCAGCCAGGGCAACGCTGCCAGCGTGGCACCGAGCTCGAATGAGGCACGCCACTCCAGCGCCATCAACAACCATGACGGCGCCCGCACGTCCTCCGGGTCGAACGGGTTGGGATCGACGCGCGGCTCGTGGCTCACCTCCTTGCGGATCTGCGGTAGATCCGGGGGCGCGGCGAACTGGTGGTGCGGCACCGGGCGCCGCGATCGGCGAACGGGCGACTTGCGGGCGGGGGCGGAGCGATCGTCGGGCATCAGGTGCGGGAGCGCGCGCGGCGGGACGCGGCAGCGGATGGGATGGTTGATCCAGGCAAGCGCGAAGCCTTGCGAGCCTTGGTCGGGCTGGCCGAGGCGGTAGCGGCGCGCGCCGACTGCCCGCCATCGTTCAGGTGCGCGCTGCGACGACGGCTCGGCGTCTCACCGGGTGCCGGCGTCGCCGCCTTGGTCTTGCGTCGACGCAAAGCAGGTTGGCTCGACTGGGTCTTCGTCGCGGCAGCCGCAGAGGACTTGCGTTGCGTCCGCACAGGCGGCGCGGGTGTCGAGGCGGATGCGAGCGGGACCTGCGCGGCCAGTGCCTTCAGTTCGTCGAACGCCGCCGCCAGATGCTGCCGGAAGGTCGGCAGGTCGGGCACCGCCGTACGACAGGCGGTCAGTCCGATGTCGAGCCAGTGCGCATAGCTTTGCACTGTGATGTTCAGCGCCACCCCATGCACCACGATCGACGCCGGCCAGTAGTGCACCACGCGGGCGCCGGCGACATACAGCGTCTGCGGCGGGCCGGGCACGTTGGAGATGGCCACCGGTGCCAGCGACGGCAGATGCGTGCCCGCCGGCAGGCGCTGGCCGATGGCGCCGGCGAGCCAGGCGATGCCACTGACCAGCCACGCGCTGCCCAGCGACGGATAGTCGGTCGGTACCAGCGAGCGAACGCGGCCGGTGACGGCCTTGCCGACCTGCATCGACGCATGGATCTGCATCAGCCGGGCGGCCGGATCCGCCAGGTGGGTGGCGAGGCCCGCGCGCATCATCGACACTTGGTTGCTGGCCCGCGCGTCGCCCTGGGCGCGCACCGAGAAGGGCACGCCGGCGGCCAGCGGCCGGCGGGGCACACCGCCGTGCCGCGCGAGCCAGCGGCGCAAGGCGCCGCTGCAGGTGGCGAGCACCACGTCGTTCAGGCTTACGCCCAGCGCGCGCGCCGTGTGCTTGACCTCGGCCAGCGGCAGCGACGCCGAACTGAACGCCCGCCGGCGCGAGATCGTCACGTTCAAGGCCGTGCGCGGGCCGATCAGCGGGGTGCGGTTGCGCGGGTCCGCCGACGTCCTGTTGGCAGGTACGGAAGAAGCGTCGTGTCGCGCGTCGCGCAGGCCTGCGCCGATCAGGTCGGCCGCAGCTGGCACCAACGCCGCGAGCTGCTGCAACTGCTTGGCCGTCTGCCGCGTCGCCAGTGCCAGACGCGCCAGCGTGCCGGGCTCAACGACGGCAGGCTCCTCAGGGGGGGGCGGCACCTCGCGCGGCACTGGCGTCACGTCCAGCATCGCCTGCGCCAGCGCAACGCCGGCCTGGCCATCGATCGCCGCGTGATGCACCTTGGCGTAGTAGCCCACGTGGCCGGCGAGTTCACCGCCCAGGCCGTCGACCACGACCAGCTGCCACAGCGGCCGGTCGCGATCGAGCAACTGCGCATGCAGTCGACCGACGCACGCTTCCAGCTGCGCCATCGTGCCGGGCCGCGGCAGCGTCACGCGCTTGATGTGGTGCGCCAGATCGACATCGCCGGTGCGCAGCCAGGCCGGATTGGCCAGCCCCAGCGGCATCGTCACGAGCTTGCGGCGAAAGGCGGGCGCCAGGTGCAGACGCGCGGCAATCAGATGGCGCACGTCGGCCGCAAAGTCGCCGCGATGGCCGGACGGCAGTTCGAGCAGGCTCAGGCTGCCGACATGCATCGGCATCTCGGGCGACTCGAGCTGCAGGAAGAGCGCGTCAAGCCCGCTCAACGGCTGCATCCGCTCGGGCATTGGCGAAGTTGGCGCTGCGGTCATGTCTCCCGTGCCGCGGTGTACTTGTTATGACGCGACGTTAGCACCGCGCAGCACGCGCGGGCCACCGCGGCGCCGATGCGGTCAGGTCACCTTCAGCGCGACGACGCCGACCACCACCGCTGCCACGCCGGCCCAGCGGCGCAGGTTGAGCTTCTCATTGAGCAGGCGCGCGCCGATCAGCGTGGCGAACAGCACCGAGGTCTCGCGCAAAGAAGCCACCATCGCCACCGGCGCCTGCGTCATCGCCCACACCGAGATCACATAGGCACCGGCCGAGAGCGAGCCGCCGATCATGCCGTTGCGCCGGCGTTTCCACATTGCCTGCACAAACGCACCGCGGCGGGTGATGAGCATGTACAGCGCGAACGGAATCGCATCAAGCACGAACAACCAGACGAGGTAGCTCCACACATTGCCCGAAACGCGCGCGCCGGTGCCGTCGATGATCGTGTACACGGCGATCACGGCCGCGTTGGCCAACGCGAAACCGACGGCCGCCCTGGACGGCACGTGATCCACCGTGCGCAGCGCCAGGGCGATCACGCCGAGCGAGATCAGCAGCATGCCGAGCCAGGTGAAGGTGCCTGGCATCTCGCGCAACCAGACGATGCCGAGCACGGCGGTGATCAGCGGCGCGATGCCGCGCATCAACGGGTACACCAGCGACAGATCGCCGGTGCGATAGGCGTTGATCATCAGGTAGTAGTACGCCAGATGCGTGGCGACCGAGGCGCCAATGTATGGCCAGGTCTGTGCAGTCGGCAGCGGCACCAGGAAGACGAACGGTAGGGCGACGATGGCGGCGCCGACCACGATGGCGGCGGTGTCCAGCAGCACGTCGCTGCCGCCTTTGATCATCGCGTTCCACGAGGCGTGCAGCAGCGCTGCCAGCAGAACGGCGAACGAAACGGCGAGGGTCAAGGATGAGTCGAGCAGCGGGGCAAGGGACGCGAAGCGTAGCGCGGCGGCGGACCGCAGCGGCCGCCGCCTCAGTCGAACGAGAGAAGACGGCGATGGTGAGGCTGCTTTCGCCGCGCAACGCCACGCACGACGCCGGTTTCCGTCCGCCAGAGCTCGCTACATCGGCAACACCGCGTCGGCCGGCGTGTAGTCGAGAATCAGCGCCTTCGCCACCGCCTTGTATGTCACCTTGCCGAGCGCCACGTTCAAGCCGGCCTTCAGGTGCGGGTTGTCGGCCAGCGCCTTGCGCCAGCCGCGATCGGCCAGTTGCAGCGCGAAAGGTAGCGTCGCATTGTTCAGCGCATAGGTGGAGGTGCGCGGCACCGCACCCGGCATATTGGCCACCATGTAGTGCACGACGTTGTCGACCATATAGGTCGGTTCGGCGTGGGTCGTCGGGCGCGCGGTCTCGGTGCTTCCGCCCTGGTCGATCGCCACGTCGACGATCACCGAGCCGGCCTTCATGCGGCCGATCATCGCGCGCGTCACGAGCTTGGGCGCCGCCGCACCGGGGATCAGCACGCCGGAGATCACGAGGTCTGCCGACAGCACTTCGCGCTCGACGTTGTCGGCATTGGAGAACACTGTCATCGCGCGGCCGTTGAACACCGCATCGATGCGCCGCAACGCATCGACCGAGTTGTCGATCACCACCACCTGCGCGCCGGTACCCACCGCCATCTGCGCAGCGTTGGTGCCGACCACGCCGGCGCCAAGGATGACGATCTTCGCCGGCGGCACGCCGGCCACGCCGCCGAGCAGCACACCCATGCCGCCGCGCGCACGTTCCAGGCAATGCGCGCCCGCCTGCACGCTCATGCGCCCGGCGACCTCGGACATCGGCGCCAGCAGCGGCAGGCCGCCGGTTGGCGACGTGACGGTCTCGTAGGCGACGCAGATGGCGCCGCTGGCGACGAGATCGCGCGTCTGCTCCGGGTCGGGCGCCAGATGCAGGTAGGTGAACAGCAGCTGTCCCTCGCGCAGCATCGCGCGCTCGACTGCCTGCGGCTCCTTCACCTTGACCACCATCTCGGCTCGCGCGAACACGTCGCTCGCCTGGCCGACGATCTGGGCACCGGCGCGCACGTAGTCGGCGTCGTCGGCGCCGATGCCGATGCCGGCCGCCGTCTCCACGATCACCTGATGGCCATGCGTCACCAACTCGCGCACCGACGACGGTGTCAATCCGACGCGGTACTCGTGGACCTTGATCTCCTTGGGCACGCCGATCAGCATGGTTCGATCCTCTGTGGTTCGTTCGTTGCAGCGTTCAGCTGCGTGTTCGCTCATTCTGCGGGTCGTACGGCGCGCGCAGCGACACCTGCGCCGCATGGCGCACGCCCGCCAGGTCGATCTCGTAGCGGCCGGCGGCGATCCAGTCGGCATCGGCCGCACCGTCGCTGCGCGTGACGATGCCCAAGGCCACCGGCTTGCCGAGCGTGTGCCCGAACGCCGCCGAGGTGACGAAGCCGGCGGCCGCGCCGTCGCGCAGTATCAATTCGCCGCCCCACAGGTTGGTATGCGCGGCGTCAACGATCAGCGAGACGACGCGCC
>LNFM01027579.1_pt1 | contig 10477 bp, 8 predicted proteins | sample 596031 | NCBI WGS metagenome assembly LNFM01 (sample SAMN04254537, study PRJNA301005) | activated carbon metagenome | isolation source: dual media filters at the Ann Arbor, Michigan drinking water treatment plant | place: USA: Ann Arbor | reverse complement strand
GCTTGTTGTCGATCACGATGGACTGGCCAAGCTCCGCTTCGAGGGCGCGCATGATGGGCCGCGCCAGCAGGTCGCTGGTGGCGCCGGCGGAAAACGGGATCACGAGGCGGATCCGGTCGCCCTGCGCCGCCGCCAACGGCGCCCGTGCGGCGAGGCCGCCGAACACGGCTGCCGGCGCCAGCACGCGCGGCACCAGCAGCGCGCCTAGCACGCCGAGACTGCGGCGGCGACCATGAGTCAAGACGGGTGAGATGTGTTTGGTGGTCACGCAGAACCTTTCCATGTCGAATCAAAGCGGGTGGAGGGACCGCGTGCGACGCGGGACGAACGTGGGCGGCTCAAGTCACCCGCCAGGTCAGCAGAGGCAGCCAGCCGAAGCAGGCGCACAGGGCGGCAAGCCCCAACAGGATGACCGCTGCGCACCAGCGCAACAGATCGCGCCGCTTGCGCAGCAGCCACAGCGCGGCAAGCGTGGCTGCAGGCGCAACGAGGCTTGCCGCCGCCAGGCTGAGCGAGACGACGCTCGGGCGCCCCACGGCAGCCAGACCGTCGCCGGCGCCGAACAGGCCGAACTGCGCATAGCCGATCAGCATGACCAGCCATGACAGGCCGCTCAGTGCTAGCCAACGGTCGACGCTGCGGCCACGCGCGGCGGCAGCGTCGAGCGAGGCGGCCGCCGTGACGAAGCGCAGCATCCACCGCACGATCACCAGCGCGACCATCGCTGCGCTGGTGAGCGCGCCGGCGGCGAGCAAGACGATCAAGCCGATCGCCGGCGCGGGTGCGACCTGACGGTAACTCTCGCCATCGACCCACCAGGCTCGATCGCCGCTCGCTGCGGCCGACGGCGCGAACGCCATGCTCGCCAGCGGCAAGCCCTCTTCGCGGAAACTGTGCGCGGTCACCGCCACCACGCGTCGCGTCTGCGCCCAGGGCCACACAGGACGGATCTCGATGCCGGTCGCATCGGGCGCCAGCCGGACCACGTCGAACAGGCCGACCCAGGGCGCGCGCAACGGCATGTCGTGGCTGGCATTGGCGTACCAGCCGGCGATTCCGTCGGCGGGCCGAACGGGCGGCGGCAACTGCGCGACCGGCGCATCGCGCGCCAGGTGCGCGGCAACCGCCTCGCGCAGGCGATGCATGGTGCGACGGTCGGCGGTGTTGACCATGATCACCATGCCGAGTGCCGGCTCCGTGATGAAGCCGACGGTCGTCTGGAAGCCGTCGATGCGACCCCAGTGGCCCTGCATGAGCCGACCCGCCGCCACGAAACGGAACATGCCCAGACCGTAGGCACCGGCAACCGCGCCCTGGCGTGCCGCCAGCCCCGAGGTCGCCGAGGCCATCTGCGCGGGTCGGCCCGCCTGCAGGATCGCGCCGTCGTCGCCCTGCCCATCGCGCAGGAACATCTGCACCAGCCGCGCGAGGTCGAGCGGCGTGGCGACCAGCGCGCCGGCCGCACGCATCGGCAACTGCCAGGGCTGCGCGATCTCGCTGCCGTCGGCGGCATAGCTGCGCGACAGGCAGGCGGGCCAGGGGTCGGTGGCAAAGCTGGCGCTGTCCATCCGCAGCGGCGCAAACACTTTGCGCGCAACCAGCGTGTCGAAGTCGGCGCCGCCGGCGCGCTCGAGTGCTGCCGCCGCCAGGCTGATGCCATCGTTGGCATAGCTGTAGTGCAGACCCGGACACCAGCGCAGCGGTCGGCGTGCCACTTCTGCCGCGCTGGCAGTCACCGGCATGTTGCTGACGTTGGTGGCGTAGTCGGCGTGGCTCGATCCGGCCACGCCGCCCGTGTGCTCGAGCAGTTGCGCCACCGTCACGGCGCCGCAATGCGCCTCGTCGGCAGCACCCGGTGGCAATGGCGGCTGCAGATCGGCGTGCAGTGGCGCGTCTAGCGCGAGCCTGCCCTGATCTGCCAGCCGCCGCGCGAGCACCGCAATCACGGTCTTGCTCACCGAGCCAGCACGAAAGCAGGTGCGGTCGTCGACGGCAACGCCGCGCGCGACGTCGGCCATGCCATGCCAGTGAGCAGCGATCGGCCCGGTAGGACCGACCAGCACCACAGCGGCACCGCGCACAGTCCCTTCGCGCAGGATGTCCTCCACCTGCGCGCTCAGCGGCTGCGGCAGCGGTGGCACTGCCTCACGTCCCAGCGCCGATGCGCTGCCGAGGGCTAAGAGCAGCACAGCAGCAAGGCGATGGGTGAGGTTCATCGACGTGCCCTATGCGCACCGCCCGCCGGACGCTGTCTGGCGGCATCTCCGTGCGCAAGCACTGGAGTACCTGATCGCGGCACACGTGCGGATGCGTGCCGGGGAAACTGCAGCAAGCTCACGCGATCAGTCCGTCAAGCAGCAGCGCTGCCGGGTGCCGACCATCGGCCGTGTTCGACAGATTGGCGATCGCCGCCCAGGCCGTGCCCCGCTCGCGATCCACCCAGGCGACGGCCGAGAAGCCTGGTACATCGCCCAGGTGCCCCTGCAGCCTGCCCTGCGCCATCCAATGGAAGCCGCGTCGGGTCGCGTCGGCGGCCGCACTGTCCTGGTTGACCCAGTGCGCGAGTTGACGCAGCGTGTCCCGCCCCAACGCCTCCTGCACGGCGAGCCCGCCCATCAGCCTGCACAGATCGTCGACGGTCGATGACCAGTCGCCCGCCAGGCCGGCCCAGGAGGGATCGAACTGCGTCACCTCCATGTCCGTCTGCCCATAGGACAGCGGCCGCCCCGGACGCGCGTGGCGATAACCACGCACGCCCTGGGCTCGCCATGTCGACTGCGCCGGTGTGTCGGTGTGGCGCAAATCCAGCGGCGCCAGCACCAGTTCCCGTATCGCCTGCACTGCGCTTTGGCCACGCAGGCCTGCCAGCGCTTCGCCCAGCAGCACCGAGTTGGCGTTGCTGTACACGCGTCGCTGCCCGGGCGGCGCAGCGGGCCGCTGCTCCAGCGCGAACGCGAGGATCTCGTGCGGCAGCCAGCGCCGGCCAGGCGCCTGCATGACAGCCGCCTGGAACGCCTGATTCCTGATCGGCTCTGCCAGGCCGCTCGTATGCGTGCCGAGCATGCGCCAGGTGATCGATGACGGCACACGTTCGCGCAGGGTTGGCGTGAGGAACGGCCTGACCGGTGTGTCGAGGCCGATCCTCCGGTCGCGGCAGGCCACCAGCACGGCGGCCCCCAGCACGACCTTGCCGACGCTGCCGATCGGCAGCGGTACGTCGAGCGGCAGCGGCGCACCGCCCGCACGGTCGCGACTGCCCAGCGCCAGGGTCTGCGTCGCGCCGTTGGGTGCGCGCACCGCGACCACGGCGCCCGGGATCGCGTGCTGCGCGCGTAACCTTTCGAGCGCCGCGCAGCGCTCGACGATCGGACTACCGCTGCTCACCGGCATCGCGCGCAGCAACGACGGCGGCAGTGCCGCCGTCGTTGCGCACAGGGAGAGCAACCGGCGCCGCTCAGAAGCGGGCATACAGCTCCAGGCCGACGCGCCGGCCCTTGCCCACCGTGCCGACCTGGAACGACGGATCGTCGAAGCGGTATAGGAAATACTCCTCGTCCAACGCGTTGTCGACATACAGGCTCAGGCGCGCCCGCGACCAGGCGTAGCCAGTGCGCAGGTTGGCGACCGTGTAGGCCGGCATCTGGTCGGCCGGCAAGCCTTCGAAGACCGAGCGCGACAGCGCCTTGCCGGTGTACTTGACGTCGCCGCCGACGAACCAGCCGCCGCGCTTCCACTGACCGCCGACCGCGGCGGAAAACTCCGGTGCCTGCGGGAACGACTGACCCGTGAGGTTCAGCGGCGCGCCGAACTGGACGAACTCGAACTGCAGGAACTCTGTCTGCGCCACACCCACCGAGGCGAACAGATCAAGCGCCGGCGTGGGCCGCGCCTGCAACTCGAGTTCGCCGCCGCGCACGCGCGACTCGCCCGCGTTGACGATCACGTCGCTGGTGAAGTCACCCGGAATCTGCGGCACGTTGATCTGCTGGTTCTTCCAGCGCATCTCGAACAGGTTGGCGTTCAGCCGCCAGCGCCGATCCGCACTGAACAGCCGGTACGACAACTCGATGTTGTTGGCGAACTCCGGTTCGTAGCTGTAGGTCTGCGCGGTGACGGTATTGAACGCGGCGCCGCCGGCGCGGTAGCCGCGCTGCGCCACCAGGCCGAGCGACTGCGTCTCGGCGAAGGCCCAGGTGGCGCCGACCTTGGGCAGCAGTGCGTCATAGCTGGCTGCGGTCGTGCGCAGGGTGCTGGAGGTGATGCTGCCGTTGACCGTGCTCAGGCGTTGAGCCAGCGTCGAGGCGTCCTGCTCCTCGCGGTCGTAACGCGCGCCGGCGATCCAGGTGATCTTGCCGGTGGTCAGGTTGACTTCACCAAACAGCGCGGCGTTGTCGATGTCACCGCTGCGCCGATCCCGGCGCAGCACCGTCGGCTGGAACGGCCGGACCTGATCGCGATCGTCCTGGAACGACTCGCGATTGACATAGAGCCCGACCACGCCGCGCATCGGCCCGGCGTCGTAGTTCAGTCGCAGCTCCTGCGCGACTTCGGTCTGGGTGATGAGCCCGACCGAGGCCATGTCCACCGATGAGCGGTCGGTCTTGGAGCGCACGCGCGTGGTGAGCGAAGTGAGGCGCCAGTCAGACCCGAGCTGGACACTCGCATCCAGCGCAGTCGAAGCGTTGCGGCTGCTGCGCGCCTCGACGAAGACGGGCAGGCTCTGCGCGCCCCACTTGCGATCGAACCAGTCGACCCCGGCAGACGGGCCGTCGACGTCGTCGTACGACGGCGAGTCGTAGGCGTTGGCGTGGCTGAAGTGCACCCGCGCCCCGCGCTCGCCGGCAGGCTGCCACAGCAGCTTGCCGCGGATCTGGTGGTAGTCGTCATCGCGGCGCTCGTCCAGGCGCGGCAGGCCGTCATACAGCGGGTAGTCGACGAAGCCACGCGCATGCGCGTACTCGCCGGCGAGACGGAACGCCACCGTGGGCGACAGCGGCCCCGACACCATAGCCGCCAGGCCGCGCTGCTCGTCCTTGCCGAGTCGAAGTTGCCCCGCGCTTTCCCAGTCGAAGGTCGGATCCTTGGTCTGCAGACGGATCGCGCCCGCAAGCGCATTGCGGCCGCTGACCGTCGACTGCGGCCCGCGCAGCACTTCCACCTGTTCAACGTCCCACAGGCCGGACGCACCTCGCCGCACGCCCTGATCGGCACGCCATCGACGTACACGGACGCCAGCGGCCGACCCGCCGGTCCGCCCACGCCCTCGCTGTTGATGCCGCGGATCAGGATGCCGCTGTCGACGAAGTCGGCGTCGCGTACGTTGCCGAGCAGGCGGAAGGCATCCGGCAGCGTGCGCACACCGGTGGACTCAATGCGGTCGGCATTGACCACGCCCACGCTGGTGGTGGTGTCCTTCAGGTCGCGTGCGATCTTCTCGCCACGCACCACCACGCTGGGCAGGGTGGTCGGGTCGCTGGGTGTAGGTGACGCGGTCTGTGCGCCGGCGGCGGTGACAAAGGTTGCCGCGATTGCGGCAACCAGCTGTTTGTTCCTGGTGGTTATCTTCAAGCGCTCCTCGCGAGTCATTTCGAGTTGTCGTGCGGCTGGCTCGCGCGAACGCTGGCTGGCTGGATGGCTGGCGAAACACCGTCCGCTCTTGGACGGCAAAGGGGAGTCAGGCCGTCATTCGTGCGCCTCCGGCTGGCTGACGAAGCCGACGCGCGTGAGCCCGGCCGCACTTGCGTCGGCCAGCGTCTGCGCGATCAGTCGATACGGCGCATCGCCGTCGGCACGCAGATGAACTTCCGGCTGCGGTTGCGCACGGCCGTGCTCGATGAAGCGTTGCTGCGCGATGGCACGGTCGACCGCCTCGCCGTTCCAGAAGCGCTGGCCGGTGGCGTCGATGGCGAACTCGATCTTGTGCGGCGGGTTGTTGTTGACGACGCTGCTGGCGCGCGGCAGATCGAGCTTGACGGCATGCGTGAGCAGCGGCGCGGTGACGATGAAGATCACCAGCAACACCAGCATCACGTCGATCAGCGGCACCATGTTGATCTCCGCCATCGGCGCGCCGCTGCGCCTGGCGTCGAACGATGCAAACGCCATCGCTATGCCTCCCGCGCCAGTGCCGCGCGCGGCGCTAGTGCTGTGGCGTCCTGGCGCATGGGCTTGACGTTGACCGGGGTGGTCGCTGCGCTGGACAGCGCATGTCCGGTGGACAGGAACGTCATCAGCTCGAACGCGAACGAATCAAGTTCGGCCAGCAGCACCCGGTTGGCGCGGGTCAGCGCGTTGTAGCCGATCACCGCTGGGATCGCGACCGCCAGGCCGATGCCGGTCATGATCAGTGCCTCGCCGACCGGACCGGCCACCTTGTCGAGCGTGCCGGCGCCACTCATGCCGATCGCCACCAGCGCGTGGTACACGCCCCACACCGTGCCGAACAGGCCGACGAAGGGCGCGGTGGCACCGATCGTCGCGAGCGCCGTCAACCCGCGTTCCAGTGCGGCGGTCTCCTCGTCGAGCACCTTCTTGATGGTGCGCGTGAGGAACTCCTGCTGGGTGCCCGCCTCGGCGAGCTTGGCGGCACCGTAGCGCTCATGGTGACGGCGGGCGTGCATCGCATGCGCCGCCAGGTGCGAGAACGGATCGCGCGCGCCGTGCGTGGCGATCTCGTCGCTCACCTGATCCAGCGTCGAGGCATTCCAGAAGAACGACAGGAACCGCGCACTGCGCCGCTTGCGCAACGACATCGCCACGCCGCGCACGGCAATCAGGTACCAGCTGAGCGCGGACATGACGATCAGCACCACGAGCAGGCTCTTGCCGACGGCGTCGGCCTGCGCGATGAAATGGGCGAAGCCGAGCGCATTGCCGGCGTCGATCGAAGCGGGGTTCATTCAGGTTCCTTGGTGATGCTTGGGACACGGGCTGCGCAGGCCGCGCGTGCACGCGCGACGCCGACGCCGGAAAAGGTGGATGAGCGTCATGACGACTCCAGCGCGAAGACGAACGGCACCAGCACCCACACCGTCTGGGCGACACCGTCTTCGCTGTAGGGACGAAAGCGCGTGCGGCGTATGGCATCGACCGCCGCCGTGTCGAGCCGCGTGTAACCGGAGGTGATCGCCACCAGGATCTGCGCCGGGACGCCGCCCGGATCGACCAGCACGCGCAGCGTCACGCGCCCTTCTTCGCCCAGCCGCCTCGCCAGAGACGGATAGACGATCTGCGGCGGCGTCAGGTAGCCGACGTCGGTCGCGCTGAGCGTGCGCGGTTGCTGCACCGGCGCCGATGGACCGGCCGGTGAAGGCGGCGCAGCCGGCGCTTCCGGTGCGACGATCGCCTGCGGCGGCGGGGCCTCGACCACGAACTCGGCCGGAGCCGGCTGGGGCGCCGGCGGGGCCGCCACGATCGGCGCCGGTACCGCACGTTGCACCGGCGGCGGGGTCACCGGCGGCGGCGCCGGGGCAGGCGGTTCGGGCGCGGGCGGCGCTGGCTGGATCAGTCCGGCAAAGATCGGCACCGCGTCGCGCACCGCTTCCCGCACGGCGCCGATCTGCAACAGGCCATAGATGCCGCCGACATGGGCGGCCACCACCGCCGCCACCAGCAGGCGGCGGGCGCTCGACGGCAACTCGTCACGCGCGCCCAGTCCCGAGGGACGGCGTGCGGAGCCGACATAAGTCACGGCGCTCATCGAGGCCGTGCTCCCGCCGCGCGAGCGGCGTGCGGGCTTGCGCCAACCCAGGGGAACGCAAGACAGATTGTGCAGATGAGGTGCATGGACCAGCCGGGTGGTGAACGGGCATTCCGGCTGGCGCGCCGGCCCGGGCGGGGCGCGGCTTGGCTGGCTGATGTCTCGATCGCAGTGAAGGTATTGACCGACAGCGATCGAAGAGAATGATAATCGTTCTCAAACAGACAGCGGTGACTCTTGCCGGCGTTTTTTGTTGCAGATCAAGCAACGCCGGTCATTGAATCGATCGAGCCCGTTGGGCAGTCGCGATCAGCGGCGCCGGCTTCAACGGATGCGCCATCACACAGGCCGCCACTGCGAAGCCGGCACCGATCAGGTCCGGCGTCAGCACCTCGCGTGGCGCGCCTTGCGCCAGCAGGCGACCGCCGCGCAGCACCAGCAGGCGGTCGGCGTACTGCGCGGCGAGATTGAGGTCGTGCAAGATCGCCAGCACGCCCAGACCGCGCTGGGCGGCGAACTCGCGCGCCGTGGCGAGCAAATGGTGCTGATGCGCCAGGTCGAGCGCGGCGGTCGGCTCGTCCAGCAGCAGGAAGCGCGGCAGGTCGCTCTCGGTCTCCCACAGTTGCGCGAACACCGCCGCCAGGAACACCCGCGCGCGTTCGCCGCCTGACAGCGTGGCGACCTCGCGTTGCGCCAGGTGCGCCGCATCCGCAAGCACCAGGGCGCGTTGCGCGATGGCGTGGTCGTCGGCCGTCAACCCGCTGTGCGGATAACGCCCGAGCACCGCCACCTCCTCCGCCGTGAACGCGAAGCTCACGTCGGTGTGCTGCGGCAGCACGGCGCGAAGCTGCGCGCGGCGCCGCGCGGACCACTGCGCTATCGGGCGGCCGCACAGCTCGACCCCGCCGGTCACGCGCAGCGGCACCAGCGGTTCGCCGGCCAGCGCCCGCAGCAGCGTCGTCTTGCCCGCGCCGTTCTCCCCCAGCACGGCGAGGAACTCGCCCGGTCCGACCACCAGGTCGATGTCGACCAGCAGGCGCCGCCAGCTGGCGCGCACACACAGGCTGCGACAGGCCAGCATCACAAGCTCCCGGCGGCGCGACGCCGCAACAACAACGCAAGAAAGAAAGGCGCGCCAAAGACCGCGGTCAGGATGCCGATCGGCAACTCTGCCGGGACCACCACCGTGCGCGCCACCACGTCGGCCAGCAGCACCAGTACGGCGCCGAGCAAGGCCGAGGCCGGCAGCACGATGCGGTGATCCGGCCCGCACATCAGCCGCACCACATGCGGTGCCACCAGGCCGATGAACCCGATCACACCAGTGATGGCCACCAGGCTGCCGGTGGCGAGTGCGGAAAACACGACCACGCGCCGCTTGGTGCCTGCCACATCCACTCCCAGGTGCTCGGCGCGCGCCTCGCCCATCGCCAGCACGTTCAGCGGCTGCGCCAGCCGCCAGGCGACCGCCACCGAGATCGACACCAGCGGGGCTACCACCGCCAATGCGGTCCACGAGCCGCCGGCGAGCGAGCCGAGGTTCCAGAAGGTGAGCGTGCGCAACTGCTCGTCGCTGGCGACGTAGACCAGCAGGCCGACCCCGGCCATAGCCATCGCGTTGACGGCGATGCCGGCCAGCAGCGTGATCGGCAATGACAGCACGCCCTGTGCGTGGCCGATGCGGTAGACCAGCGCCGTGACCACGAGACTGCCGCCAAAGGCGGCCAGCGGCAGAGCGAACGCGGCGGCCCAGCTGCCGGCGGCGAGCACGTCGGCGGCGAAGGTGGCACCGAGCACGATGACCGTGGCGGCCGCCAATGCGGCGCCAGCAGATACGCCGATCAACGCCGGATCGGCGAGCGGATTGCGAAATAGCCCCTGCATTAGCGCGCCGGCCACCGCCAGCCCGGCGCCGGTCAAAATGGCCAGCAGCACGCGCGGCGCGCGGATCGTGGTCAGCACCGCCGTCTGCTGCGCATCGACCGTCACCTCGACACCGGGCAATGCATCGGCCACGATGCGCAGCACGTCGGCGGGCGCGATCCGGTAGGCACCGTGACCCAGCGCCACCAGCGCCATCAACGCCAACAGCGCCGCCAGCACCGTGAGCACGCTGCGTCCGGCACGGCGTGCCCCAGGCGCCGGCCCGGGCGCCTCGCGCGCAGGCACATTCTCGGCGGCGGCGCTGGTGACGCTCACGCCAGGGTTCCGGCAAAGCGCGCCACGTCGGTCACTGCCTGCGGCAGGCGCGGCCCGCCGCCGAGCAGATAAAGCGCATCCAGCGCCAGCACGCGGCGCGCGCGGCCGGCCGGAGTCAGCGCCAGGCCCGGTTGTGCCAGCAGGCGGTCGATGCCGCCCACCGCCTCCGCGCCTTGCGCGGTGGTGAGGATGAGGTCGGGGGCGGCGGCCACCGCCGCTTCTGCCGTCAGCGGCCGGTAGCCCTTGAAGCCGCCGAGCGCGTTGGCGGCGCCGGCGAAGCCGATCACCGCCGCGGCCGCGGTACCCTCGCCGGACACCTGCACGTTGGTGGCCACATGCGACAGCACAAACAGCACACGTGGTGGCTTGGTGGCCACTCGGACGCCGGACTGCACGCGCTGCCACTGCGTCTTCAGCTCGTCACTCAGCCGTGCGGCCTCGGCCTGCCGATGCAGTGCCTCGCCCGCTTGGCGGACATTGGCGTCGAGCGCCTCGATGCCGTGTCCGCTGTGGGCGCGCACGATCCGTACGCTGGCGGTCGCCAGCTGCGCGATAACCGTGGGAGGCCCAGCCTCCGCG
>LNFM01013355.1_pt1 | contig 10479 bp, 9 predicted proteins | sample 596031 | NCBI WGS metagenome assembly LNFM01 (sample SAMN04254537, study PRJNA301005) | activated carbon metagenome | isolation source: dual media filters at the Ann Arbor, Michigan drinking water treatment plant | place: USA: Ann Arbor | reverse complement strand
CGCTCCGGAGCGGGGATCGAGTGGTTCGGCGTGGAACAGGGTGTAGTCGCCGGCGGGTGCGGCGCCCATGGCCAGCGCCATGGCGATACCTTCGCCCTTATTGTAGTGGCCGCCGCGTGCGACCGGGCGGATGTAGCGCGACTGGGGCCCAAGATAGCGGGCCTGCATCTCGGCGTTGCCCTCGAAGCCACCACTGGCAAGCACGACGGCGGGAGCAGGAAGCTGGCACCGACCTGTGTTCGCGGTCGAAACGGTAACGCCGATTACAGCGCCACTGTCGTCGGTGACGAGTGTGCGGGCGGTGGTCTCATAGCGGACATCGACGCCGTTGGCCTCGGCCCAGTTGCCGAGCGCCTCGACCAGAGCGAGGCCGCCTCCGACGGGCGCGAGCCGGGTGGTCGAGGTGGTGATGAGGTAGCTCGGCAGGAAATCGAAGCGGACACCGAACGTCTTCAACCAGGCGAGGGTCGGGCCGGCATGGTCGGCGAAAGTGGCGATCAGGTCCGGGTCGGTCATGGACAGGGTGCGCGAGAGCGACGATCGGGTGTCGAAGTCGCCAGTCGTTTCTGCAACCAGGGCGGGGTCGAGGTGGGCGCCGGAATTGGCCGCGAAGTGGGAAATGAAGTCGTGGGCGACCTCGTTTTCGCTGCGCATGCGCATGAAGGCTTCGGTCCAACGCGTGTTGCCGCCGCGATCCTCGCGCGGGGCGCGCTCGAGCAGGATGACGCGGGCGCCTCGCTGGCGTGCCGACACGGCGGCTGCGAGGCCGGCGATGCCGCTGCCGACCACGATCAGATCTGCGCTGTCGCTGTCGCCGGTCATGGTCGAGCCTCCGTTTGCTGCCGAGTACGGCATGGCGCACCGGCCGGGGGGCGTGTGTCAAGACCGGACGCACAAGCGCGCAGTGCGATGATCGGCTCTTGTGCCGGAACGCCAGTCACGCCAATTGAGGGGAGTACCCGCCAAGACCAGGATCCCCATGACTGCGCCGTTCGATGCCATCCGTGCCGATTTCGAACTCCTCGACGACTGGGAGGACCGTTATCGCTATCTGATCGAGCTGGGCCGAGCGCTAGCGCCGCTCGACGAGAGCGATCGGTCGGATGTGAACAAGGTGCGCGGCTGCGCCAGTCAGGTGTGGCTCGCGACGCGCGTCGAGACGGCAACGGACGGGCCGCATGTCGCGATCCGCGGGGATAGCGATGCGCATATCGTCAAGGGGCTCATCGCGGTTCTGTTGTCGCTCACCGATGGGCGGCGCGCCGACGAGATTCTGGCTGTCGACGCGCACAGGCGTTTTGCGGAGCTGGGTCTGGCCGAGCATCTGACGCCGCAACGCTCGAACGGGTTTGCGGCGATGGTGGCGCGGGTTCGTGCGGATGCGGAGGCGGCGCTGACTCAGTCGGCCTGAGTGCCGCCGCCGGACCAGCGTGAGAGCGACGGGCGGTAGTCGTCGGCGCCCCAGTGGCGCAAGCGCCGGGCGATGGTCTCCTCGACCTTGATCTCGGGCTCGAGGCCATAGTGGCGCGCGAGGGCCGTGAGTGCGCGTTGCAGCAGGAGCCGGGCGGCACGACGCGGCCAGCCTTCCGCGCGGGCAATCTCCTCGAGGCCTCGCAGGTGGCCGCAGACGTCGACCAGGATGTCGGCGAGCTCAGGTCCGACGGCCTTGAGGGCAGCGGTGACGCGGGCCCGGGCGGCGATGACGTTGTCGGCGAGATCGCGGCCGAAGCCGGCTGCCGAGGCGCCCCGGTCGCCGGTGATCGGAATGCCGGACCAACCCATCGTGACGCGCGGGGTAAGCTGGGCGAAGCTCAGATCGGCTCTCAGACGCTCGCCGGCCTGGGCCTGCGTGGCTGACAGCATGGGGCGGCCGGCGGCATCGCGACGACCGGCGAGCCAGGTCAGAGGACTTTCCGCGGGATTCCAGACGGGCGAGGCGGATGCCGTGCCGCTTCCGGGAGGCGTCTCGCAGCGGGGTGTCCGGGCCTTGAGCGCGGCGAGACCGGTGTGCGACCGGCGCAACGCCTCGCGGCCGGCGGGGGTGAGGCGAAATACGCCCGGCTCGTCTGCCTCGGCGATCCAGCGGCGCTCGCGAGCGCCGTCGAGTGCCGCAACGGTAGGCCGGGAGGCGGGCGCGCCGACGCCGCCGCGAATTGCGATCTCCGTGTCACCGGGCGCGGGCTCGACAGCGGCGCGTCCGCGTCCGGCCAGCGCCGAGAGAAGCGCCATGATCTCGGTCATTTCGGCTGGTCTGCGTCCATTTCGGTCCGTCGCCCGCATGGTCAAAAACCCTCATGATAGATGGACACCGTGGCAAGCCGCCGGACGATCTCCTCCAAATTGGTCAGCGTGCGATCATAGACGGGGTCGTCGCGCCGATCCTCGACCAGGGAGCAGGCATGACCGACCGTTGTGCGGTCGCGACCGAAGGCTCGTCCGATGTCGGTGTGAGACAGGCTGAAGGCGCAATGCATCAGATACATTGCGACTTGGCGGGCATGTGCAACTTGTGCCTGGCCACGCGATTCAGCGTGGAGGCGCGCCGTGTCGATGGAAAAAACCACCGAAACGGCCGCTTCGACGACCGTCCTCAACCGATCGGGCGGGGGGCTCTCCAGTCTCGGATGGGGAGGGCGGCTGTCCACTCTCGGGATCGTCTCGAAAAGGGTTCGTGGCATTCTTCAGCGAACTCCTTGATTTCGTTTCGGGACCGGTTGTCCGGTTGTGACCCCGGTCGCCGACGTCTAGGAATGAATACCTATCCGCTATCCGAATTTAATGCCGAGGCTCAGGCCGGGGATTGTTCTCCGCCGGATTTTCAGATGGCTGGTTAATCGCTGATGATCTGCGCTGGCGACGATTTGCCGTGACGCTTGCGCGTGCCGACGCGGCGAACGGGCGAACTTCGACAATGGGGCAAACGTCGAGATCAAGCGGGGCCGCGCCGTAGCGCTGAACCTCGTCACTCCAACGGCACCGGGAGCGCGCCATGCCCCGGTGCGATGTGGGTCGGCTTGTGCTGGGTGCGGTGCCTCAGCTCTCGCGGAAGGTGCGTGAGAGGACGTTGGTCAGTGGCCTCAGGAAGTAGCTCAGGATCGAGCGGGACCCGGTCTCGATGTAGACCTCGGCGGGCATCCCTGGGACCAGAGCGTGGCCGGCCGCGATCTTTTCGATCTCGCCTTCGGCAAGCGCGACCTGGGCCGTGAAATAGCTGCGGCCTTGCTGATCGGTGATCTGCGCGGGGGAAACGGACAGCACGGTTGCTGCAAGGTTCGGGGTCGACTTGGCGTTGAAGGCCGGGAAGCGGATCTGGGCCGGGCCGCCCGTGCGCACCTTGTCGATATCCTGGGGTTGCACCTGAGCGTCGACGACCAGGCGCTCGCCTTGGGGCACGACCTGCATGATGGCGCCGCCGGGGGCGACCACGCCGCCTTCGGTATGCGCGGCCAACGCGTGGACGCGGCCGCTGCGGGGGGCGCGGACCACGGCGCGACGGAGCTTGTCCTCGAGGGCGTTGCGCTGCTCCAGGACCTCGGCGAGCTGGGCTTGGACCTTGCGCAGCTCGTCGACGACACCCTGGGTGAACTCCTTCTCGCTCTGGGCGAGCTTCAGGTCGGCCTCGGCGAGGCCCGCCTTGGCCTTCGAGACTTCCGCGGTGAGGCGGCCGATCTCGCCTTCGAGGCGGGCGGCCTCGCGTTGGATCGGGAGGTAGCGCTGCTGGCTCGCATAGCCCTTCTCGTAGAGCGGGCCGACGGCGGCGAGTTCGCGGGCGTTGATCGCGACCTCCTTGCCGCGTGCGGCAAGGAGGCGCTCGGCAGCCTTGACCTCGTCGACGATCTGGGCGCGGCGCTGCGTGAGCACGGACAGTTCTCCCACGTGACTGGCGCGGCGTGCAGAAAACAGGGTGCGTTGCGTGGCGACGAGGCGCTCAAGGCCAGGATCGCCCTTGACGGAGGAGATCTCCGCGGGGACCGAGATCGCCTCCAGGCGATCGCGCTCGGCCTCCAGGCGGGCCTGCTGCACGAGCAGATCATTGGCGCGCGCGACGGCGACCTGATGGCTCGCCTTGGCGGCGGTCTCGTCGAGGCGAAGCAGAATGTCGCCCTCTTTGACGACATCGCCGTTCTTGACCAGGATCTTGGCGACGATGCCGCCATCAAGATGCTGGACGGTCTTGTAGTTGCTTTCGACGTTGACTACGCCGGTGGCGACCACGGCGCCGCTGATGGAGACGAGGCTGAAAAGCGCGAGGCCACCGACGAGCCCGATCAGGACGCGGTTGCCGGCGCGGATCCATGGGCCGGTCGCGTAGATGTCGACTGTTTTGCTGTCGGCGGTGGTCGCAGGTCGCATCGCCATCGTGGCACTCCTAACTGACGGTGTGACTCAGTGCTTACCGTTGTCGCCGGCCGATGATGGATCGCGGCCGGGCGCTCGCGTCGGCTGGGCCTGCCCCCCCTGCTGAAGGAAACGCAGGACGTCTTCGCGGGGACCGAAGGCGCGCTGCTGGCCGCGCTCCAGGTAGAGCAAGAGGTCGGCTTTGCCGATCGCCTGAACACGATGCGAGACGAGGATGACGGCGCGCCCCCTGGCGCGCATGCCGTCGATCGCGGCCGAGAGTGCCTCGTCGCCGGTGCGATCGAGGTTGGCGTTGGGCTCGTCGAGTACGACGAGGGCGGGGTCGCCGTAGAGGGCTCGTGCGAGGCCGATGCGCTGACGCTGGCCGGCAGACAGATAGGCGCCGAACGCGCCGAGTTCGGTCTCGTAGCCTTTCGGGAGTGCCATGATCATGTCGTGGGCGTGGCCGGCGCGGGCGGCCTCGACGACGGCCTGGTCGGTGGCGCTCGGCTCGAAGCGAGAGATGTTCTCGCGGACAGTGCCGGCGAACAGCTCGACGCTCTGTGGGAGGTATCCGACGTGCCGGCCGAGTTCATCGGCGTTCCACTGGTCGAGGCGGGCACCGTCGAGCAGCACCTCGCCACCCGTGGCGGGCCAAAGGCCGACAAGGGTTCTCACGAGCGTCGACTTGCCGGAGGCGCTCGGGCCGATGACGGCGACCATCTGGCCCGGCTCGACCCCGAAGGAGATGTTGGCGAGGATCACGGAACGGCCATCGGGCGCTGCAACGCGAAGACCGCGGGTCTCGAGGCGTCCCTTGGGAGGAGGGAGCGACATGCGGCGGGGCGGCTCGGGATGCGCCTTCAAGAGTTCCTCGAGCTTCTCGAACGATTCGCGTGCCTTGACGAAGCCGCGCCACTGGGAGACCACCTGCTCGACGGGGGCGAGCGCGCGGCCGAAGATGATCGTGGCAGCGATAATGGCGCCGGCCGAGATCTGGCCGTTGACGGCGAGTGCGGCGCCGATCGCCAGCATCATGGATTGAAACAGCAGGCGCAGGGCCTTCGATGTCGACGAGAGGCCGGACAGGCGGTCGGCGGCGAGCACCTGCCAGGCGAGGGCGTCGCGATTGGCCGCCTGCCAGCGGCCGCCGTAGGCACCTAGCATGCCCATGGCCGTGATCGCCTCGGCGTTGCGCTGGCCGCTTTCGGCAAGTTCGAGGCTTTTGTGGCTGGCCTTGCCCGCCTCGGTCAGCGGCTCGCGGCTGCGGACCTCGCTGGCCCAGGCGATCAGCAGGAGGATCACGGCGCCGATGGTGGCGGCGATGCCGAGGGTCCAATGGGTGAGGAAGATGACCAGCAGGTAGACCGGCGTCCACGGGGCATCGAAAAAGGTCAGGGGGCCGGGACCGGCGATGAACTGGCGAAGCTGGTCGAGCTCGCGCAGCGCATGCATCGACGAGCCAGGCTGGGCAAGGCTGCGGCGCAGTGCGGCGGCAAACACGCGCTCGCTCATGCGCTGATCGAGTTCGACACCGATGCGAACGATGACACGCGAGCGCACCATCTCGAGCAGGCCGATGACACCGTAGATCGCGGCGGTGAGAACGGAGAGCGCGACGAGGGTCGGCATCGATCCCGAGGTCATGACACGGTCGTAGACCTGCAACATGAACAAGGGGCCGGCGAGCATCAGGATGTTGCTGGCAAAGCTGAACCAGGCAACCGCCTTGAACGCCGGCATGCTCGCCATCACCGAGCGGAACAGCTCGCCCTTGGTGGCGTAGGCGGAAATGCGTGGAGCGACGGTCTCGCGCAGTGAAGCGCCAGGCGTGGGGGCCGGCTTGGGGGCCGGTGTGGGTATCGGGGCCGGGGCAGCGGTCTCGGCCACGACGCTGGCGGCTGCACGGGCAAGGCGTGCCGTGGCACGGGCCATGGCGGCAGCCGAGGTGGATGGGGCCTCGGTCGGCGGAGATGGCGGCGAGGATGCCGGCGGGGCAGCGCTTGCCAGGGGCGACGTGTCGCTGGCCATGCGCGGCGCGCGGGCGCGTGGCGACGGCCGATCGGGGATCCATTCGGGAGTGCCGGGCTGCGCGGCGCTCGGTGCAGGAGTTGCCGGTTCGAGCGGCTTCGGCGCCAACTCGGCGGCCGGGGCAGTGTCTGCGGGTGCGAGCGGGGCTCGGTCAAAAGAGAGTTTTTCCTCGACGGGCGCGGCACGGCTGACGCCGCGCTTTTCCAGGCGAGCCTTCAACGACACACGCTCGCGCGCCTCGCGCAGGTGGATGAGCACCTGGTCGAGCTGCTCTGGGCCCGAGAACTCGGGGCGCATTACTGTTTCGCGCGGGTCTTTGTCGAGGCTGCTCAAGGACGCTGGCCCGAATTGGCTGAACGATGGCTCGGCCTCCTGCTCAATTAGGCTGACAAGAGGTGCACGACAGGCATCTGACCTCAGGAGGGTGAGTTTTCGATTAAACCGCGATGCCAAATCGGCACGTCGAGGCGCAGATTGCGCAGCCATTAAGGATTGGTTAGCAAATTTGGGGCTTCCTCCAAGCATACGACTCGGGCCTTAATCAGGCACAAGGTTCGACGCGTTCTTAGGGAGCCATGCCTCATGAAGTTGAAAACCCTGCTCGCTGCGGCCTTCGCCCTTATCGGCCTTGCGATTCTCGCCCCCGAGCCCGTGGCTGCTGACGGCAGGCATAAGCCGGATGGCTGGGGTAAAACCCGGCATATCAAACATCACGTCTACTATCCTCGCTACGTCCACCACTACAAGGTGGATCCGTATGCGTGGCGGTATAGCCCTCGCGGATATTATCCGTACTATGGCTCGCAGTATTGGGCGAACGCCAAGTATGTGAAATGGCGCAATCGCGAGCATCTCAACGTGTGGAACAGGCAGCCGCCGCATTTCCGCTACTACAAGAGCTGGGGCTATCCGCAGAAGTGGCACCATCGCGAGTGGCATGCGAAGCACCATGGCTATCACCACCGCTGGCATTGGTAGTACTGGAAGCGGGCTCCGCACAACGGAGTTCGCACCGTCGTGATGCCTTGTCTTGGCCGCAATAGTGCTGTTCAGGATTGGTTCAGGCGCACAATCGTTTTGTGCGGCAATGCCGGGCGTAATCGATGTCCCGGCGGACCGGTTCGTTACAGCCGCTGATCGCGGCGAGCCAAGGGACTAGATCCATGCTCAAGACCTTCAAGCATCTGGCGCTGGCGGGTACTGTGCTCGCAGCGACCACAATCGCGACGGTTCAAGACGCGGAAGCCCGCGGGCGGCATCACGGCGGACGTGCTGCGGGCGCTGTTGCGGGCGCGATCATAGGACTGGGTGTTCTCGGCGCCTATGCGGCGAGCCGCGAGCGGGGCTATTATCGCTCGTGTTATCCGGGGCGCCGGGTGTGCGACGTGGTCGGGCAGCGCTGCTGGCACAATCGCTACGGCGAGTACGTGTGCAAGGACGACGTGCGCTGCTATCGCCGCGAAGTCTGCGACTAATCGAATTCACCTGAACTGTAATCGGAAAGGCCGGGCGCGTGATGCCCGGTCTTTTTTTGTTGTTTTTGGGTGTTCGGTCGGAAGTCTCTATTCCGGTTTGCGGCGGAGGCTCGCGGTATAAAGGGCGACGGCTGCCGCATTCGAGACATTGAGGCTTGCCAGCGCGCCGGCCGAGCCGATGCGGCAGAGGCGATCGCATAACTCGCGCGAGAGACGCCGGAGGCCTTTGCCCTCGGCTCCGAGCACGAGCGCCAAGGGGCTCGACATCGGCTCGTCGTCGATGACGTGCGTGCCGTCGCCATCGAGGCCAATCCGGGTGACGCCGGCCTCGCCGAGTTGAGCGAGCGCCTGCGCGAGATTGCCGACCAGGGCCACCGGCACGAGTTCCAAGGCACCGGAAGCAGACTTCGCCAGGACGCCGGCCATGGGCGGAGAGTGCCGGCGTGTCATGATGACGCCCGCGGTGCCGAAGACAGCGGCCGAGCGCAGGATCGCGCCAACGTTATGGGGGTCGGTGACCTGGTCGAGGACGACGATGGGGAGGCCGGTTGCCTCGGCCGTCGCGATGAGGTCGGCGAGGCCGCTCTCGGGCAGTGGTTCGACCTGGGCAACGACACCCTGGTGGACGGCCTCCGGTCCGACGAGGCGATCGAGGTCGCGGGGGCTGGTGCGCACGACTTTAGCCTTGCGGGCGGAGATGTGCGACTCGAGGCGCTGCTCGGCGTTCTCCGTCAGGTAGAGTTGGCGGACGATGCGGTGCTCGTTGGCCAGTGCGGCCTCGACGGCATGGATGCCCCAAAGGTGGATGCTGCCGTCGCTCGCCTCGCGGGACGGGCCAAGGGCGCGTCGGTCGCCGCCATCGCCGTGTCGGGTACGGGACGCGTGGCGCCCGCCGCCTTTGCTGCCGGGAGGTCTCATCGGGCCGCGTGCGGAATGACGTCGTAGACGGACGGATTGACGACATGCGCCGGGCGCTTGCCGGCCGCGACGTCGGCGATGGAGCGGAGCGCCGTCGCGGCTATGTCGTAGAAGCACTCGTCGGTCCAGCAGAGCGCGTGCGGCGTGATGATGACGTTGTCCATGGCGAGGAGGGGGCTTGCGGGCTCGATCGGCTCGCGCTCGGTGACGTCGAGGCCGGCACCCATGATGTCTCCATCGGCGAGAACGCGGGCGAGCGCTGCCTCGTCGACGATGGGACCGCGGGCCATGTTGACGAGATAGGCGGTGGGTTTCATCAGCCGCAGGCGGGGCTCATTGACGAGGTGGCGGGTCTGGTCGGTGAGCAGGCATGCGACGAGGACGAAGTCGGCCTCGCGCATCAAGGTCTCGAGGGGCACGAGCTCGGCGCCGGCCGCGGCGACCTCGGCATGGTCGGCGTAGGGATCGGCAGCAATCATGCGTTTGAAGAACGGGGCGGCGAGACGCATGATCTCCTTGCCGATGCTGCCGGCGCCGATGATGCCGAGGGTTCGCGTCGTAAGACCCTGACCCATGTAGGAGGTGCGGTCATTCCAGCGGCCGGCGCGGACGATTTCGTTCTTCTTCAGGAGACGCCCAGCGAGTGCGAAGATCATCGTCAGGGCCGCAACGGCGACGGGCCGGCGGACAGCGATCGGCGTGTTGGTGACGACGATGCCTTTTGCCGTCGTTGCGTCGAGGTCCACCGTGTCGAAGCCGACGCCGTTGCGGGCCACGATCTTGACGCGGCAATCCTGCCGGGCGACCGCGGCGGCCGTGACGCGGGGGAGGTTGACATGGAGACCGTCGTAGCGGGCCGCGATGTCGGGCGTGATCTCTGTCACGTCCTCCGGGATCCACTCCCAGCGAATATCCGTGTTGGCGGCCAGCTCGTCGAACGCGCGGGCGTCGAAGGCTGGTGTGCCGTCGGCACGAAGAAGATCGCGGGTCACACCCACCAGGAAGGTCATGCTCGTCCCCTCGCTCAGTCGGCCACCGACTGCAGAACAGTCCTCACGCCTGCCATCAGCATGGTGTGATCGGGGCCGGTCGCCAGCATATTGAAGCCGAGCTTCTTGTATTGCTTCGCCCAGGTGGCGTCGGCGGCCATGAAGCCGAGGCCCTTCTTGTGCTTGCGGCCGGCGGCGACGACGCGCTTGAGGGCATTGGTGTAGAGGGGATTGTCGAACTGGCCGGGGATGCCGAGGAAGTTGGTCAAGTCGAAATGGCCGACCCAGAGGACGTCTATGCCGTCGACGGCGGCGATCTCCTCGACCGCCTCGAGGCCGCGCTCGGTCTCGATCTGGGCGATGACGAGGTTGCGGGCGTCGGCGGCCTTCATCTTGGAGAGGGGGTCGCCCGCTGCGTAGTCGTCGTGGGCGAACGAGAAGGCGGCGCCGCGACGGCCTTTCGGGGGGTAGTGGGTCGCCTCGGCGATGGCGCGGGCCTCGTCGGCGCTGTTGACCATCGGGATCATGACGCCCTGGCAACCTATGTCGAGCGCGCGGGCGAGGAAATGGTACTCGCCACGGGGCACGCGCACCATGGGTGCGATCGGCAGGCCGCGGCAGTGGGCGACCTGGGTCTTGATCGTCTCGAGCGAGGTGCCGGTGTGCTCCATGTCGTAGATGACATACTCGGCGCCCGCGTGGACCAGCACCTGGGCGATGCCGGGCGA
>LNFM01013354.1_pt1 | contig 10480 bp, 9 predicted proteins | sample 596031 | NCBI WGS metagenome assembly LNFM01 (sample SAMN04254537, study PRJNA301005) | activated carbon metagenome | isolation source: dual media filters at the Ann Arbor, Michigan drinking water treatment plant | place: USA: Ann Arbor | reverse complement strand
GCTGGCCGCGCAGTTCGGCATCAGCCGCATGACGGTCAACCGCGCGCTGCGCGAGCTGACAGCCGAAGGTTTGGTCACGCGTATCCAGGGCTCCGGCACGCGGGTGGCCGAGTTGCACCGCATCTCCTCACGCCTGACCATCCGCGACATCCATGAAGAGGTGGCCGAACGCGGCCATCTGCACACCACACGGGTGTTGATGGTGCAAGCCGAAAAAGCCAGCGTTGACCTGGCCCGGTCGCTGGGCCTGCGCACCGGCGCGAGGATTTTCCACACCTTGCTGGTGCATCTGGAAAACGGCGTGCCCATCCAGTACGAGGACCGCTATGTCAACCCGGCCGCCGCACCGGATTTCCTGGAGACCGATTTCACCCGGACCACGCCCACCCATCATTTGCTGCAGCACGCACCGCTGACCGAGGCCAGTTATTCGATCGAGGCCTGCCTGCCGACCGCCGAGGAAGCGAAACAACTGGGCATACGCCGTACCCAGCCCTGCCTGGCCATGATGCGGCGTACCGTCAGCGGCGCCAACGTGGCCAGCGTGGCGCGGCTGGTCTACCCTGGCACGCGTTACAGCTTTGCAGGACAATTCCAGGCATGACCACAGCGCGGAGGTAAGCCCATGAGCTGGCAGATGATTCCCCTCGAAGAAGTCGCGCCGTCCCCCTGGCGCAATGGCGGTGGCGTGACGCGCGAACTGATCGCCTGGCCCACGCCGCAGGACTGGGACTGGCGCATCTCTGTGGCCGAGATCGAAAAGGACGGTCCCTTCTCGCGCTTTGAAGGCGTGGAGCGCTGGTTCGCCGTGCTGGGCGGCGCCGGTGTGCGCCTGACGGTGGACGGCCGTACCCATGAGTTGACCGCGCAGGGTGCGCCGATACGTTTCGACGGCGCCAAAGACTGCGCCTGCGAACTGATCGCCGGGCCCACCGAAGACTTCAACCTGATGCTCAAGCACGGCCACACCCGTGCGCGTCTGGTGCGCGTGCTGGGCGCGCTGGATGTCGAGGTCGAGCCCGGCACGCGTGTGGCGGTGTATGCCTGGGACGAGCCGGTGCAGGTGCAGGTGGACCGCCAGTTCGTCACCGTGCCGCCGCACACCCTGGCCTGGCGCGCGCTGGCCGACGGGGCGTCGGTGCGCATCGAGGCGCCGACGGCGCTGTGGATGGAAATGGCCCGATGACGCTGCAAGTCTGGACCCATTGCGACATCGCCACCCTGCAAGCCGGTCATGCCCAGCCTTATGGCCTGGTCAGGGATGCCGCACTGGTGGTCGACGGCGCGCAGATCGCCTGGGCCGGTCCACGCAGCGAGCTGCCGGCCGAGCTTGCCGCGCGGGCCACGCGTGAACACGACGCCGGCGGCGCCTTGATCACGCCGGGCCTGATCGACTGCCACACCCACCTGGTCTATGGCGGCGACCGCGCCCACGAGTTTGAATTGCGCCTGCAGGGCGCCAGTTACGAAGACATTGCACGCGCCGGCGGCGGTATCGCCTCGACGGTGCAAGCCACGCGTGCTGCCAGCGAGGCGGAGCTCGAAACGCAAAGCCGCAAACGCCTGCTGGCACTGCTGGCCGAAGGGGTCACCACGCTGGAGATCAAATCCGGTTACGGCCTCGCGCTCGAGCATGAGCGCAAGACCCTGCGTGTGGCGCGTGCGCTGGGTAGCAAACACCCGGTGGATGTGCGCACCACGTTTCTGGGCGCGCACGCGCTGCCGCCCGAATTCGCCGGCCGCCAGGATGCCTATGTGGACGAGGTGATACGCATGTTGCCGCTGCTGCATGAGCAGGGCCTGGTCGACGCGGTCGATGCTTTTTGCGAACGCATCGCCTTCAGCGCGGCGCAGACCGAACGTGTGTTCCAGGCGGCGCAGGCGCTGGGCCTGCCGGTCAAGCTGCATGCCGAGCAACTGAGCGACAGCGGCGGCGCCCGGCTCGCGGCGCGTTATGGCGCGCTCAGTTGCGACCATCTCGAATGGCTCAGCGCGGAAGGCGCGGCTGCCATGGCGCAGGCCGGCAGCGTCGCGGTGCTGCTGCCCGGCGCGTTCTACTTTTTGCGCGAAACCAAATTGCCGCCGGTGGAATTGCTGCGCACGCACCAGGTGCCCATGGCGATCTCGACCGACTGCAACCCGGGCAGCTCGCCCTGCAGCTCGCTGCTGCTGATGCTCAACATGGCCTGCACGCTGTTCCGCCTGACGCCCGAAGAGGCGCTGGCCGGCGTCACGCGCAACGCCGCGAAAGCTTTGGGACTGGATGAGCGCGGCGTGATTGCCGCCGGCCGGCGTGCCGACTTCGTGCTCTGGGATGTGGCGCATCCCGCGCAACTGGCTTATGCCTTCGGCGCGAATCCGCGCCTGCAGACTGTTTTCAAGGGTGAGCCTGTATGAGTTTTGAGTTACGCCCCGGCACGGTGCCTTTGCTGGTCAGCATGCCGCACACCGGCACCGAGATCCCACCGGAGTTGCAGGGCGGCTACGCGGAGCGCGCGCTGGGCCTGGAAGACACCGACTGGCATTTGCAGCGCCTCTATGACTTTCTGCCCGTGCTGGGCGCCAGCGTGATCCGGCCGCGGTATTCGCGTTATGTGATCGACCTGAACCGGCCGCCCGACGATGCGCCCATGTACCCGGGCGCGTCGAACACCGAACTCTGCCCCACGCATTTTTTCAACGGCGATGCACTCTACAAAGAGGGCAGGGCGCCGGACCTGGCCGAGCGCCTGCGCCGCCGTGCGGCTTACTGGCAGCCTTACCACTCGGCGCTGGCTGCCGAACTGGCGCGCCTCAAGTCGCAACACGGCTTTGCACTGCTGTGGGATGCACACAGCATACGCTCCGAAATCCCCTGGCTGTTCGAAGGCCGCCTGCCGGACCTCAACATCGGCACGGCCAGTGGCGCGGCGGCACACGCGTCCATCACCGACGCGGCGGCAGCCGCCTGCGCCGGCGTGCCGGGTGTCAGCAGCATCGTCAACGGCCGCTTCAAGGGCGGTTACATCACGCGCCACTACGGCCGGCCGGATCAGGACGTGCATGCGATTCAACTCGAAAAATGCCAGAGCCTGTACATGCAGGAAGTGGCGCCGTTTGCTTATGACGAGACCCTGGCAAAAAAAATCCAGCCGGTGCTGGAGAAGATGGTGAGCGCCAGCCTGGCCGCCGCCCACACGCTGTATGCGCGTTGAAGCGAAAACTTATGCCGCGCCGCAGGCCTGGGTCAACGGCGCGTGGGCGCAGGACGTGGTGCTGGGCGTGGGCGCCGATGGCCACTGGACAAACATTCAGGCGAACGCTTCGCCGGAGACACTGCGCAGCGCAGAACGGTTAAGCGGGCCGGTGCTGCCCGGCCTGGTCAATGCCCACAGCCATGCCTTCCAGCGCGCGATCGCCGGGCTGACCGAACGCGCCGGTGCGGGCCAGGACGACTTCTGGCGCTGGCGCGACCGCATGTACAGCGCCGCGCTGCGTATCACCCCGGACCAGCTCGAAGCCGTCGCGGCGCTGCTCTATGCCGAGCTGCTGCAGGCCGGCTACACCCAGGTCTGCGAATTTCATTACCTGCACAACGCCACCGATGGCCAGCCCTGTGCCGACCCGCTGGAGATGTCGCTGGCGCTGGTACGCGCAGCGCAGCGCACCGGCATGGGCCTGACCCTCTTGCCCACGCTGTACATGCGCTCGGGTTTCAGTGCGGCCGGTTTGCGCGAGGACCAGCGGCGGTTTGCGTCCACGCCCGATTCGGTGTTGCGCCTCGCCGAGGGCGCGCCCGCCCAGGGCGATGCCCGCGTCAACGCGGGGCTGGCCCTGCACTCGCTGCGCGCCGTCGATGCGGCGGCCCTGCAGGAAGTGGCAGCGGCGGCGCAGGCGCGGGGCATGGCGGTGCACATCCACATTGCCGAGCAGACGCAGGAAGTGCACGACTGTCTCGCGGCGACCGGCCAGCGTCCGGTCGACTGGCTGCTGTCGCATGCGCCCGTTGATGCACACTGGAACCTGGTACACGCGACGCAGGCCACTCCGGCCGAACTGCAGGGCATGTCGCGCAGCGGCGCGTCCATCGTGATCTGCCCGAGCACGGAGGCGAATCTGGGCGACGGCGTGTTCGACCTGCCGGCTTATGCGGCAGCGGGTGGCCGCTGGTCCATCGGGTCTGACAGCCATGTCACGCGCAGCTGGCAGGAAGAGCTGCGCCTGCTCGAATATTCACAGCGCCTCAGCCTGCGCCAGCGCAATATCGCCGCGCGTGTGCTGGGCGGGGCGTCCAGCGCGGACCGGCTTTTTTCTGCGGCGCTGGCCGGGGGTTCGGCGGCAACTTCGCTGCCGCTGGCTGGCTTGGCCGTGGGCCAGCGCGCCGACTTCGCGGTGCTGGACCCGGCTTCGGCGGCCTTGCTGGGCGTGCCAGCCGACCATGTGCTCGATGCCATGGTGTTTTCCAGCCCGGATGTGCGCTTCAGCGAGGTGTTTGCCGCCGGGCAGCGCGTGGTCAGCGGCGGGCGGGTGCCTGAATGGCCGCGGCTGGCGGCGGATTTTTCGCAGGCCATGCGAGCCTTGTGGGCTTGATGCCCTGGGTTGGGTCATCGCGGACTTGATCCGGGATCCCTGTGTGCAAGCCACTATGGCGGGTTGGCCGGCATGGATTGCGGGTCAGGCCTGCCATGACAAATTGCTTTATTGTCGGCGGCCTCGTACTATCAAATTGATAGCTGTTGGCCCATGCTGGACATGGGCTGAAGGCCGATTTGTCTCTTAACTCGCGGGCTGGTGCTGCAGCAGCGCCTGCACCGCCGCGCCCAGCGCCAGCAGTTCGCGGTCGGCGCCGCGCCGGCCGACCAGCATCAGGCCCACGGCCAGTCCGTTCTGGCGCGGCAGCGGCAGCGACAGCGCCGGCAGGTCGAAGAAATTGAACACCGAGGGGTTGCGCAGCAGCAGGGCGTTGGTGCGCAAAAACACGTCTTCTTCCTGCACGTCGGCGATGTGTGGCGCCAGCAGCGGCACCGTCGGCAGCACCAGCGCGTCGAGATTCGCCATGCGCGCGTCGAGCGTCGGCAGCAGCGCGGCGCGCGCCTGCTGGATGCCGACATAAGCGGCAGCGTCCAGCGTCTGCCCGCGGCGTATGCGTCCCAGCACGATGGGGTCATAGGCTTCAGGGGTGGCGGCCACCCCGTCCCGGTGAATCCAGGCGGCTTCGGCGGCCACCAGCGTGCCGCGCTCCTGCAGTCGAAAGGGTTCGCCCAGCAGGTCATCGAGGGCTTCATTGCTGACGCGGGCGCCGGCGTGCAGCAGGGTGCCGAGCGCGCGCTCCACCGCGGCCAGCACCGCCTCATCGGCCTGGCTGAACAGCAGGCCGCGCGGCACGCCCAGCTTCAGGCCGCGCACATCGCGCGGCGGCAAGGCCTGGTGGGCGATGCCGGCCAGCACAGAATCGGCCGCGGCGGCATCTGGCACGCTGCGGCACAGCGGCCCGACCGTGTCCAGCGTGTAAGACAGCGGATAGGCACCGTCGCGCGGCACCCGCGCCTGCGTCGGCTTGAAGCCGACCAGGCCGTTGAGCGCCGAGGGGATGCGTACCGAGCCGCCGGTGTCGGAACCGATGGCGATCTCGGCCATGCCCAGCGCGACCGAGACCCCGGCGCCCGAGGAGGAGCCGCCCGGGATGCGGCTGGGGTCCAGCGCGTTGCCGGGTGTGCCGTAATGCGGGTTGATGCCGACGCCGGAAAACGCGAACTCGGTCATGTTGGTCTTGCCGATGATCACCGCGCCGGCCGCGCGCAGCCGGCTGACCACCAGCGCATCGCTTGCCGCCGGTTCGGCGTCACGCCGCAGTGTCGATCCGGCGGTGGTGACGTCGCCAGCCACGTCGAACAAATCCTTGATGCAGACGATGCGTCCGTCCAGCGGCCCGACCGCCTTGCCCATGCCGGCGCGCCGGTCGGCGGCGTGCGCGGCCGTGCGGGCGCTGTCGGGATACAGGCGCGTGAAGATGCGCCGGCCTTCGTCGCCGGCGGCGGTGATGGCCGCCAGTGCGGCTTCCAGCCGCTCCATCGCGGTAAGGGGGGTGGGTGGCAAGGTCATGCCGCGATTATGGGCATATTCACCACCACCGCCCCGGCCGCAACGGCTGGCTTTCAGTGGCCGCTGCCTTCCAGCAGTTGCAGGCGCGCGCGCAGGCTGTCAAGTTCTTCCAGCAACTGCAGCGCCAGCGCGGCACCGGCGAGGTTCACGCCCAGGTCCTTCTGCAGCCGCACCGCCACACGCGCGCGCTGCATGTGAGCGCCGGTGAAGCGCCATTCACCGGGCGCCGCGCCGCTGGGCGCCACCAGGCCTTCCTCGACCAGGGCCATCACCATCTCGGGCTCGGCCGCGCAGGCGCGGCAGACCTCGACCAGGGTCAGGCCTTCCTGGTCTTCCAGCACGAAGCCGGTCAGTTGCAGACGTGTGGTCTCGGGTGTCATGCTGGTGCTCCCAGGTGGGCGCGCGGCTTGAAGCTGCTGAAAGCCTGGGCCATGGCGCCATAAGCGGCTTTGGCGGCGGGTGAATCGGCGGGCGGCTGTGTGAGTTGCAGCACAAAGTAGAAGTCGCCCGGCGTTTTGCCCGGCAGGCCGCGGCCCTTGAGCCGCAGCTTGCGCCCGGCCGCCGATCCCGCGGGAATGGTTAGCTCGACCGCGCCGGTCGGTGTGGGCACTTCGACTTCGGCACCCAGCGCCACTTCCCACGGTGCCACCGGCAGGTCCATGTAGACATCGTGGCCCTGCACGCGGTACAGCCGGTGCGGCAAAAACTCGACGTCGAGGTAGAGGTCGCCCGGGCTGCCCTGACCGATGCCCGGTGAGCCCTGGCCCGCCAGCCGGATGTGCTGGCCCGCGCGTATGCCTTTGGGAATCACAAATTCGATGGTCTTGTCCTGCGTGCGCATGCCGCCCGCCGCGTCGGCCGCCGGCATGCGCAGTTGCAGCGCGCGTCTGGCGCCCTGGTAGGAGTCCTCGATGCTGATCTGGATGCGCGCATGCTGGTCCTGGCCGTGCATGTCGAAGGAGCCGCCGCGCCCACCCGCGCGGGCGCCGCCGCCCATGCCGCGGAACAGCGACTCGAAGAAATCACTGTGGTCGCCGCCGCCTTCGTCGAAGCCGTCGAAGCCGCCACCCGGCTGCGCGCCCTGCCAGTCCGGCGGCGGCCGGAACTCCTGGCCGGCCCGGTAGTTGGCGCCTAGCCGGTCGTAGGCCGCGCGTTTTTCGGGGTCGTTGAGCGCTTCATAGGCCTCGGACACCTGCTTGAACTGCGCCTCGGCATTTTTTTCCTTGCTGACGTCCGGGTGGAACTTGCGCGCCAGCTTGCGGTAGGCGCGCTTGATCTCTTCCGGCGTCGCGTCACGCGCCACGCCCAGGGTTTCGTAATAGTCCTTGAATTCCATGAACACCTTCCACAGGGAATTGAAGCCCGCGCACCACTCTAGCGGGCCGCGCGCTTCACGTGTGTAAGAAATGGGAGCCATATGCGCTGGATCAAGGCAGCGGGGGTGGTGCGGGGCATCGTGGAGCCGCCCCCCTACCATGCTGGCAGTCTGCGGCCTATCATGGCCGCATGACCGCCACCCGCCATACCCTGCGCCCCCTGTTTGATGCCCAGCACCGCGCCAGCCGCGCCCAGATCGACGTGCCGCTGTCCTTGCGGCGCGACCGGCTGCAGCGCATGAAGCGCCTGCTCGACGAGCACGGCGGCGCGCTGGCGCAGGCGGTGCAGCAGGACTTCGGCGTGCGTTCGCCGCAGCTCACCGAGATCGCCGACATGTTTGTGCTGCGTTCGCTGCTGTCGACCACGCTGAAAAAACTTGCGAAATGGATGAAGCCGGTCCGGGTCGGCACGCCGCTTTACCTGCTGCCGGCGCGCGCGTTTTTGCAACGCCAGCCGCTGGGGGTGGTCGGTGTGGTTTCGCCCTGGAACTACCCGGTGCAACTCGCGCTGGGCCCGGTCATCACCGCGCTGGCCGCCGGCAACCGGGTGATGCTCAAGCCCAGCGAACTGACACCGGCCACCTCGGCCCTGCTGGAAAAGCTGCTGGGCGAGGCCTTTGCGCCCGACGAGGTCTGTGTGGTGCAGGGCGACGGCGAAGTCGCCGCGGCCTTTGCCGCGCTGCCCTTCGACCACCTGTTTTTCACGGGCTCCACCGCCGTGGGCCGCAAGGTCGCGGAGGCGGCGGCGGCCAACCTCACGCCGACCACGCTGGAACTCGGCGGCAAGTCGCCCTGCATCGTCGATGCGTCCTGCGACCTCGACAGCGCCGCCATCAAGATTGCCCACGGCAAGCTGCTCAACGCCGGCCAGACCTGCATCGCGCCCGATTACGTCCTGCTGCCGCGGGGCCAGGAAGCCGCGTTCGGCGAGGCCTTTGCACGCGCGGTGGCGCAACTGTTCCCGACCATCGTCGGCAACCCCGATTACGCCGCCATCATCAGCCCGCGCCACCTCGAGCGCCTGCAGGCGCTGCTGGCCCAGGCCGAAGCCGGTGGCGCGCGCCTGCAGGTGGTCAACCCCGGTGACGTGGCTGGCGCGGGCACGCGCCAGATGGCGCCGGTGCTGGTGTTCGACACCGCCGCGGATTCGAAGCTGCTCAGCGAGGAAATTTTCGGCCCCATCCTGCCGGTGCTGGCCTACGCGACGATGGACGAAGCCATCCGCTACATCAACGACAGGCCGCGCCCGCTGGCGCTGTACTGGTTCGGCACCGACGCGGAATCACGCGACGACGTGCTGGCCCGTACCGTCAGCGGCGGCGTGACCGTCAACGACACGCTGATGCACATCGCGCACGAAAACCTGCCCTTCGGCGGCGTCGGCGACAGCGGCTGGGGCAGCTACCACGGCGAGGCCGGCTTTCTGCGCCTGACCCAGCAGAAACCGGTGCTGGTGCAGTCGAAGTGGGCGAGGGGGGATTTGTTCTATCCGCCCTATGGCAGGCGCTTTGACCAGGTGATGGGTTTGTTGAAACGGCTGATCTGAACAGCAGCAAGGCCTTGTCGGACACCGCATCAAACCTGTGCCTGCTGTTCGTTTATCCCCAATGCACGGGCTTCGGCGAAGACCGCAGCTGCGTCCATAGAGCCCGCTTCTGGGTCATGTGTCGAACTGCTATATCTTTGATAGCTGCCTGTGCTTGTCAGTCAAGGGCTGGCGCCCAATTTTCGATGATTGCGGGATAGTGGTTCTAACGCCCCGCCCCAAACACCTGCACCCAGTACACCCCGGACTTGCTCTGCGGGTTCACCACAAACGCCGCCCCCATTTCCTCGAAATGCCGCGCCATGATGCTGGCGCAGTGGCCCGGGCTGTTGAGCCAGCCCTGCACCGCGAGCTCGGGTGTCATCTGGCCGGCGGCAATGTTTTCGCCGATGCTGCGCCAGCGGTAGCCGGCGCGGTTGGCGCGCACGTCCACCGTGCTGCCGTCGCGCGCGGTGTGGCTGAAGTAGTTGTGGCGCGCCATGTCGGCGGCGTGGCCGGCGGCGAGTTCGGTCAGCAGCGACTGTGGCGTCAAGGGCGGCACCGCCGGGAAGGCCTGGTCGCCGCAGCGCCGGGGCTGGGCCCGTGCGGTGTTGACCAGTGCCAGGATGCGCGCCTCGATCTGTTTGCCCTGATGGGCCTGCGGTGGCTCAAAGGGTTCTGCCAGCACCACCCAGGTCTGGGTGCCGCGCTGATGGAAGCCGGCCTCCCGCAGGTGAGGCGCCATCACCGTGACGCAGGACTTCGCCAGGATTTTCGGTGTCAGTGCCGCCGGGCCGGTGATGCCGCGCACCGTGATCTGCGCGGCGCGCAGCGACCGGTAGCCCGCGGCCTGGATGGCGTCCTGGAGTTGGGCGCCGCCGGAGATCATCACAGCCGCGCGCGACAGGGCCGGGTCTTCACGCAGTGCCGCTGCGCGCGCAGGCCCGGGGCCGCAACCCTGTTGCCGGATGGCGTTGAGGGCGCGCAGCAGCGTCGGGTTGCCCGGCGTGGGCGTTTGTGCAGGCGCCTGCGCGCTGAATGCCAGCAGGCCCGCCGTGACAGCCGCCGCCGCCAGTCTGTGGGCCCTGCCGCCGGCGCTGAGGTGGACTGAAAATTTCATCAGGCCCATGATAGCCACGCCCTGCGCTGCCCCGCCCGGGGCCTGGCCGGTTACCCAGGGTTGCTCTATTTTTGATAGCATCTCACGCAGTCCGGACATGGGCCGGAACTGTTTTTTACTTTGAAAGACAGTGGAGTTTCACGAGGGACTGACGGCGCCGCGCAGGCAGCCGATCAGCGTTTTCGGGTCCGGGGACTTGGCCAGGAAGGCGTCGGCCCCCTCGGCCAGCACCCTGGCCCTGACAGTGTCGTTGACATAGTTGGACATGACGATCACGCGTTGCTGCGGCTGGCGTGCGGCGCAGTCCTTGAGGATGCGAAAGCCGTTGCCCTCGGTCAGGAACAGGTCGACCAGCGCGAGGTACAAGCCCTCGGGGTG
>LNFM01013353.1_pt1 | contig 10481 bp, 6 predicted proteins | sample 596031 | NCBI WGS metagenome assembly LNFM01 (sample SAMN04254537, study PRJNA301005) | activated carbon metagenome | isolation source: dual media filters at the Ann Arbor, Michigan drinking water treatment plant | place: USA: Ann Arbor | reverse complement strand
TTCGAGCGATGCGTATCAGCTTTCGAGCCGGTATGAAGGCCAATGGCAGCCTGCGTTCGTCAAGTACTTCGCCAAGCATGAGCCGCGGCGCCTTTCCGCCGAAGAGATGTACGATTCGTTGATTACCGCGACCCGCACCGAGCAGCCGATGCTCGCTTCCGGCATCAGCCGTCCGCTGCTCTACGCCAATCAGCTTCCGGACCCCACCGAGCCGGCCACGGATTTCCGCGTGACGGATTTTCTGAACCAAGCGGGCCGCGGCAACTGGCTGACCATCGATCGCGCCGGGGAACCGTCGATACTCGGCTTGCTCTACTCGATGAACGATACGCAAAACGTGAATCGCTCGCTCGGCAACGCCACTTTGGCGGTTAGTTCCCGGAACCGAGTTCTGCAAATTGATAGCTCTCCTATTGCGGACGAAGAGGCGATTCGCCGCATGTTCCTGGCGACGCTCTCCCGGCCGCCTTCCGAGTCGGAAACGGCGAAAGTGCTGACTTATCGCAGCGGCTTACGCGCCCAATGGCTGAGCGACTTGCAATGGGCTCTGCTCAACAAGTTGGACTTTATCTTTAACTACTAACGGAGGCTGGCCCATGAAAATCTCTCGTCCCCTATGCGCCGGTCACACCCGCCGCCATTTTCTGTTCGGCGCGGCCTCAGCGTCGTTGCTCGGCGCTCATGCCGATGCGGAGGTCACCTCGCTGCGCGGCGTCACGCCCCGGGGCTCAGCCCGGGCGTGCGTGTTCGTTAACCTGAACGGCGCAGCCAGCCATCTCGATACGTTCGACCCCAAGGACGGCGCGTGGAATCCGCGCGACGCGGACATTCGCGATTACTCCGGCGGACTCCGCCTATCGCGCCGTTTCTTCCCCAAGCTCTCAAATCTGACGAACGATCTGTTGGTTCTTCGCTCCTGCGCGAGTTGGGAGGCGGCCCACGAACGGGGCCAGTTTTATATGCAGACGGCGCACTCGCAGAACCCGGCGCTGGCCGCGGAGATGCCGCACATTGGCGCCGTGATCGCCCGGGAGAAAGGCGCCAACGGGTTGATCCCCCCGTTCCTCTCGTTCAATCAAACGAATTTGCAGGGCGCGACTTTTCTCGGCGGCCTCTTCCAGCCGATGATGCCGCCCGCCGCGCGCACCGGCATCGGCACCCTGACCCACAACTTTTTCGGCAACGCCACGCAGAGCCAGGAGCGGTTTGAACGCCGCTTCCAATTGCTGAAGGATCTGGACGAACCCCTTCGCCAGGCACCCTACAACGACGCGATGGCCGCCTACGGCAGCTATTACGAACGAGCCAAGGCGATGATGTACAACCAGGCTGTCGATGCCGTCTTTAAGTTCGACGCCACCGACGAGGGCCGATACGGCAACACGGCCGTGGGCCGCTCACTTCTGGTCGCCCGTAACGCGGTCCGCGCCCGGAACGGAGCTACCTTTATCAATGTCACCCAGGGAGGCTGGGATACCCACGTTGGCCAATTCGATACGGCGCAGGGCACTACGATCTACACGCTCACCAACGACCTCGACCGCGCCGTTGGTTCGCTCGTCGAGGACTTAAAGGCAAGCGGCGACTTCGACTCGACGCTGATTGTTCTGATGGGCGAGTTCGGGCGCACCCCCGGTGTGCTCAACAGCCGCGGCGGGCGGGACCACTACCGGCCCGTTATGTCCGTCGCCCTGCTCGGCGGCGGCGTCCGCGGTGGCCGCGCGATTGGGGCCAGCGATGCGACCGCCGCCAATATCACCGACTATGGCTGGTCCGGCAACCGGGCCATCTACGTCGAAGATATTACGGCTACCATCTACTCTGCTCTGGGTGTGGATTGGACCAAGTCCATTGTCGATACGCCGTCCGGCCGCCGGTACGATTACATCGTGCAGTCGCCGGAGTACGATTTCCGGCCGGTAAACGAGGTTTTCGGCTGATGCGTTTGTTGTCGTTCCTGGTTGCGCTCACGGCCGCCGCGCAGACGCCGGCGACGTTGCAGATCCTGAGCGACTCCTCGCAGGTGCTGGTGGGCCGCACCCTCACCCTCCGCGCGGTGGCCCGGGACGCTTCCGGCAACCATCTGCCGAACGCACCGATCGCTTGGTCGGTCAACAACACGCTCTTCGCCGCTATCGATAGCGCCGGGGTGCTTTCGGCGCGTGCGTTGGGCACCGTGCGCGTCACGGCGCGGTCGGGCTCGATCGCGGCGGAAACCGCCATTCAGACAATACCGGGCGAGGTGCGAATCGAACCGTCCGAAGCAGATGTGGACGTCGGCTCCACGCGCCAGTTTTCGGCGACGGCTTTCGACGCTGACGGCAACCCGATCAGCGGGGTCGGCTGGACTTGGACCGTCACCAATCTCCGCAACGGGACCACGCAGACTGCGCGGATCAATAACCAAGGCGTGATGTCGGCGATCGCTGAGGGCGCCAACATGGTGCTCGCTACCTATTCTTATAACGATCTGCAGACGGGGCTACAGCGGCAGTGGCAGGTGGCGGCCCGCGTGAATACCAATGTTCCGCGCACGTATCAACTCCGGCGTTTGTTCCACAACATGAACCAGCAGCGGAAGGAATTTGAACTTCGCTCCCGCCCATCGATGCTGTGGGCGACGGACGACGGCGACGTGTTCTTTAACGGCTCCCTGGGCGGTGTGGCCAGCGGGCTCCTGAACTGGCGCAATGGCCAGTGGAGCCTGGTGACGGCGACGGGCAGTCCGCGTTTTGCCTCCGGCAGTTTCGCCAACGAACTGTTTACCCACTCCATCACGCGGCAGGGCCAAGTTCTAACCTACGAAGATACGAACAATAATGGCCGCCAACTTTCGATCGGCGACCGAACCGGCGTCTTCCCGGTGTTTACCAACAATACGCCCCTCGGCGCCACGGAGGCGACCGGCAACATTTTCATCACCCGCAATTCGCTCTCCTCGACCGGAGCAATTCTGGCTCGGGCCACTTTTCGGTTTGAGAACAATCCCACTACCTACACCGGCCTCTTTCGCTCTTACGACCAGCGCGACTACGAACTCCTGATCTCCACTGCGGACCGGCTTCCTGATTTCGGCGCGAATGCCTTTACCGTCGATACCGACTTCGGCATCGCCGCCGACGGTACAGCCTACTACGCTCTTTTTGTGGGTACGAATCGCATCTTTTTCCGCCATCTGCCCACCGGGGAACGCGAACGGGTATTCGGCGTGGGCGACGCACTGGGCGGGTCCACTGTCCGGGGGTTCTCCGGGGGACGGGCGAATCAACCTGCCTTTTGGATCGACGAGAATGGCGATCTGCTTTGCTCCGTCATCCTGAACAACAATACAGTCCACTACGTTCATATCGACCGCCAGAATCAGTTGCAGTCCATGCAGTTGAGTGATCACGCAGGCATTCTGTCGTATCATCCCAACCACGGCGCCCTTTTGCAGGTGAACCCATTCAGCAACCGGGGTAACGGCGTCTATCTCTGGAAGCCGGGCAGCGATCCGCAGCCGCAGTTTCTGTTCTCGAAACCGGCGCTTGGGGATGTGTCGGTGCAGTCGATCGAAAGCGGCGCCATCAACTCGCGTGGCGAGATCTTTCTACTGGTGCAGACGAGCACTATCAACATGGCGTTGGTGCGGCTCGGCCCGGAACCCGATTTTCTGGCTTGGTCGGGAATGACGATGCCGGTTACCGCGCCATTGAATTTGATTACCTTCATCGGCGGCGCTCGCGAAGGCGCTCCGCAAGTGTTGGCGGGGGGCACCACCGGTTCGGTGGCCGAATGGAACGGCGCGGATTTCGATGCGCCGCTCGCGATTGGCGAGCGCCTCTTCGGTTCGACAATGTGGTTCGGTGGTTCGCATGGCGCTACCTACAATGTGCGGCGCGCTGCCAATGGCGACCTTTACTTCATCTCGGGGCAGGGAATTGCCCGTCTTGTCCGTGGTGGTTCTCCGGAACTGGTTCTCCGGTTCCCGCTTCGCATCGGCACGCTGACGGTGAACAATCCCGGTCAGTTTGACGTCAACGCCAACGGCGAACTGCTGTTCCACTCTTCCACCAACGCCGGCGACAATCGGCTCTTTCTCTGGTCCAACGGGGAAGCCCGACAGCTTCTGGTCTTGAGCGCTTCAGCCGCCACGGCAACGAATCTCGACGGTCGGACTGTCTCCAGTTTTGATTCGTTCGCGCTCGCCGATACCGGCCAGGTGCTGTTGTCGCTCCGGTTCCGCAATCTCAACGTGCCGGTGCTTCACCTGTGGAATGGCCAGGCTTGGCGCCGCTTGGCGGAGCCGAACGTCACTCGCGTCGGCGCCCATCTCATCACCGGGATCGCAAATCTTCACCGCGTCGGAGGCAGCCGCCTCTTTGCCGGGCTCACCATCGCCGCGGGCGGCAACATTCTGGCTGAATGGACCGGCGCTGACTGGCAGATTATCGTCAACAACTCCTCCATCATGCCGAATGGCCAAGTGGCTAACAGCATTGTGGCCAGCGATGCGAATCGGAATGGCGACCTGCTGTTTCAACAATCAAACAACAATAATTTCCTGCACGTTCGCCGGGGCGATCAGATCCGCCAGGTCATCAACCTCTTCCGGCCTACCCAGGAAGGCGACTACCTTGTCCGGCTGAACGCGATCGACTTCCGCGACGACGGCACCGTCTATTTCCTCGCGATGACCTATGACGATGAGACGGTCCTCTACGAAGCGAAGCCGATTCTATGAGCAACCCCTACGCGAAGTACCTTGGCGATCTTGATCCTTTGGCTGTCCTTTCGGAAACGGCGTCCCGCCTCGCCGCCATTGATCCGGCGAGCTATGCCACCCCCTGGGCTCCGGGCAAATGGACCTACGGCCAGATCATCGCCCACATGGCTGACTGCGAAGTCGCCTTCGCCTTCCGCCTCCGCCAGGCGGCCGCTGAAGATCACTATGTCGTGCAGCCCTTCGACCAGGACCGTTGGGCCGACAGCTATTCCACGGCCGACCCCGCGGCCGCGCTGGCCGTCTTTACCAGCGTTCGCGCTTGGATGCTCGCTTTCCTGCGCGCCCTGCCTCCGGAAACGTTCGACAAGCCGGTGACCCATCCCGAGCGCGGCGAGATCACCTTCCGCACGATCGTTGAAATCATCGCCGGGCACGACGGCAATCATCTCGCGCAACTATAATCACGGGATGCTCCGCATCGCCCTGTTTCTGTCCGCCTGCGCGTTGGCTCTGCCCGCCGCCGTGAAGAAAGAACCCTTTGGCCGTACCCCCGATGGGCAAGCCGTCGAGATCTATACCCTCTCGAACCCTGCCGGGCTCACGGCCCGCATCATGACGTATGGCGCGACGGTCGTCTCCCTCAAGACGCTGGACCAGTTCGACGTCGTGCTGGGGTTCGATTCCCTGCAGGGCTATCTGCAGGAGCAGCCCTACATGGGCGCGATCGTCGGCCGGTACGGCAACCGCATCGCTAAGGGCCAGTTCCAACTCAACGGCAAGCCCTATCGGCTCGCGGTAAACAACGGACCTAATGCGCTTCACGGCGGGCTGCGCGGCTTCGACAAACGCGTTTGGAAGGCGGAGGCGAAGGCCGACGCGGTGGCGTTCACCTACAGCAGCGCCGCCGGCGAAGAGGGATACCCCGGCAAGCTCGATGTCACCGTCACGTACACCCTCACGCCGGCTAACGAACTCCGGATTGAATATCAAGCCGTCGCCAGCGAGGACACGGTCGCCAACCTCACCAACCACGCTTACTTCAACCTCTCCGGCGAGCCAACCATTCTCGATCACGTGCTTCGTATCGATGCCGACCGCTTCACGCCGGTAGACGCCGGCCTGATCCCCACGGGCGAACTCCGCGATGTTACCGGCACTCCGTTTGACTTCCGCAAGCCCACTGCCGTTGGCGCCCGCATCGACGCCCAGGACCAGCAGATTCAGTTCGGCGGGGGCTACGATCATAATTGGGTGCTCAACGGCGCTGCCGGAACCCTGCGGAAAGTAATCGAAGCCTATAGCCCCCGTTCCGGCCGGGTGTTGACCATCTCCACCACCGAGCCGGGCGTGCAGTTCTACACCGGCAATTTCCTCGACGGGAAACTGACAGGCAAAGGCAATCGGAAGTACGTCCGCCGCGCCGCTTTCTGCTTCGAGACGCAGCACTTCCCCGACTCCCCGAACAAGCCAAACTTTCCTTCGACGGTCGTGAAAAAAGGCGTGCCGCTGCGGTCCACCACGGTCTGGCAGGTGACCAAGCGCTAAAGGTGCGATTGTACAATCTGGTCGAAGGTTGACCGCGGCACTAGTTCGAACTTTACCCGCAGCTTTGTGTATGGCTGCAGCATCGCCGGTAGCGTCTCGGGCGGCGCTTCCGGCCCGGCGACCACCAGGTGGCCCTGCTCCACCCGCACGGGCACCACACGATGCTCGCGCACCACGTGCGCCGGCAGGGAGCGGGCAATGTCCCGCGAAACCGTCTCCGGGCTCGCCAGGCTGATCGGCATACAGAGCTGCAGGCTCAGCGCCTCGTACAGGTCGCTCTCGCTCAGGCGGCCGCTTTCGACGAGCCAGTCCTGCAGCCGCCGGCCCTCCGGTTTGCCCGTTAGCGCCTCTTCGGTCAGGTAGCCGGACTTCACGAGGATCTCGGGCAGCGTGGGCCGGTGCGCTTCGAGCGCGAACCGGTTCGGATACTGGTGCTGCGTCTTCAGCCACACCAGAGGTTCCTTCTTCCAACAGGCCTTGGCGTATCGCATTGTGGCTCGCACCCCGGCCGATGCATTGATCCAGTTCGCCACCGGAATGCGCAGCGGAGCCGCGAGCGCCATGCGCCAGCCGTAGAACCGCTGGACGATGCCCACTCGCACCGTTGCCTGAAACACCGCCATGAAGATGGTGAAGGGAAGCCACTCCGCGCCCGGAAGGACGAGCGTCCGGTCCGGCCAGACCAAGCCGTAGGCAAAGAGGAAGTTGCAAATCACCCCGATCGGGTTCCCCACCAGCCCCTTCCGGTCCCGCCAGTGCCACCACCACTGCTTCCATCCGCCCTGCCACCCGTGGCGCTCCCAACCCTGCCAGGCGATCCCGGTCACCCATCGTGTCCGCTGCTTCACGGCGGCTTTCCAGGTCCGGGGAAAGTACTCGCGGGTCGCCATCGGGATGCCGTTTGCCATCCGCACCGGCAGAAACGTAGACCGGCAGCCCAGCGCCCGCAGACGGAAGCCGTTCTCGTAGTCTTCGGTCAAGCAAGACGGTTCAAAGATGCGGTTCTCGGCCGTGACGGCCAGCGCCTCCAGCGCCCGGCGGGAGAAGCCGGTTCCGACGCCGCTGCCGGGCAGGAATCCGCCCAACGCCTCGCGCACTTGCAGGTCTCGCGTTTGAAACTCGCTGAACTCGTCGATATAGACGCCGTGCACGAACTCTCGCAGCGGCGTGGGCAGCGCCAGCACCGGCACCTGCACCATATCGTAGTCGGTCAAATAATGGCTAATCCATTGCAGCGAATCGGGATGGACCATGTCCTCGGCGTCGTGCGTTACGATCCCATCGAAGCGCGTACCGTGCTGCTCTTCATGGAGCATCATGGTTTGGAAGGCCCAATTGAGACAGTCGGCTTTCGAGGTCGGTCCGTCGTGCGGCACCAGCGACAGATGCACGTGCTGGAACTGATCCTCCATGGCGCGGATCTCGTCGAGGGTTTCGGTGTCGTTCGGATACCCGCCGATAAACAGGTGGTAGTTCGAATACCGGATCGCCGTGACGTTGTGCGTCACCATCTGCCGCACCACTTCGTGTTCCTGCCAGAGCGGCACAAAGATGGCCAGCGTCTTCTCCGGTTTGCCGCCAATCTCCGGGGTCGCTTCCTTGGGGCGGAACCGGAGCCGCAGCCAGAATAGGTTCAAAAGCAGGTCATCGACGCCATTCAAGACCAACCATCCCATGACAGCGGGAAACAGAATGGCCACGATGGCGTCGAGCGCCGCTGAGAACCCGGAATACACTCGTTAAACTAGTGTTCGCCCGGTCGTGAAATCTCACTTATGTTTACTCTCTCCCGCCGCCACCTTTTCCCCGTTCTCGCCGCCGCTGCCGTGCCGGCAGCCGCCGCCGGAACAAACGACTACAGCTTTGCCCTGATCGGCGACCGCACCGGCTCCGCCCGCCCGCAGATTTATTCGCGCGTCTTCCGCGAGGTCCTGCTGGCTGACCCCGCCTTCGCCGTCACCATCGGCGATGCGATTGAAGGGGTGAACGATGCGCAGGCGCCCGCGCAGTGGGCGCAGATGCAGGCGCTGTGGAAGACCGCCCCGTTTCCCATCCGCCATACCCCCGGCAACCACGACATTTGGAACGACGCTTCGGCCGCGGCCTTCCCGCAGCACACCGGCCATCCTCCGCAGCACTCCTGGGTGCATCAGAACACTCTCTTCGTCATTCTCGATAACAGCCGTACGGAAGGTCTCGCCGCATCCCAACTCGCGTTTCTTGAGAAGGCTCTGCAGGCAAACGCGGGCTGCAGCCCGAAGATGGTCTTCCTGCACAAGCCCTTCTGGATTCCCCAGGTCGCCGTCGGCAGTGGCGATTTCGCCCTCCATCAGATCGCGAAGAAGCATGGCGTCACGCATATCTTCTCCGGCCACGGCCACCAGTTTGTGCATCTCGAAACGGGCGGCATTCACTACACCGAAATCGGATCGAGCGGCGGCAACATCGATCGCGGCCTGCTCCGGGGGGAGGGTTTCCGCCACGGCTGGTTCTATCATTATTTTTTGATCCGCGTGGAAGGTGAACAGGTCCGAGTTACGGTGCGGGAGTTGCCCCCTCCGTTCGGCCTCGGCCGCACGTTCCGCCTGGAACAGTGGAACGCTTCCGGTCCGCAGTTTGATACGGGCGATCCGGCATTGACCGCCAAGCCGCGCCTATAATTTCACTATGCGGCTTGGAATCCTGATCCTGTTGTCCCTCAGCGCGGCCTTCGCGCAGACCCCCAAGCGGTTGGCTGTTTCTTCCACGCCGGCGACCCTTCAGATCCGCCCCCACAGCGAGGCCATTCTGCAGGTCAAGGTCTACGGCGACGTGCCGGACGGTGAAGCCACCAAGGAAGCCCGGCTGCGCCAGGCGGGTTGGTCGGTCAACATCGTCACCCCCAACGGTGGCTGGGTCTCGAAGCCGTTCCGGTTTCAAGGCGCCGACTCCGAGCCGTTTTACGAACCCTCCACCGGCCTCGCCGGTTCTCTCTTCCGCCAGCTTTCCGGCCAGTTCACTATTAAAGACGCCATTGTTTATCACGCCCCCGAAGCGCCCGGCAAGTATACGGTAGAGTTCCGCCTCGGTGAAGTTCGCACGGAAATTGAGATCACCGTAGACCCTGCCGCCGCGCCACTCGTCGAGCCGGCCGAGAAGTGGACCTTTGGCCCAGAGACCCCCATCGCCGATCCTTACCGCAAACTCGCCGAACACTATTCCCCGTTCATCGCCCAGGAGACCTGGTTCGACTGGCGCGCCGACGCCATCTGCCGCGTCGACTACGATAACGATTGGGACGGCGGGAATAACTGGGATAACTTAGGCGCCGGCTCGACGCAAGCCTATGTCTACTACGCCGCGATTGAATCGCGCTCGCACTGGTTTCTGATCTATAACTTCTTCCACGCCCGCGACTACTCGGACAATTGCGTCGTGGGCACCTGCCACGAAAATGATAACGAAGGGGTGATCGTCGCCGTCCGCAAGGACGGATCCGAGTTCGGCAAGATTGAGGCGATGGAAACGCTCGCGCACAACAACATTTACTCCTACACGACGGGCGACTCCGGCATCCGCAATGGCGCCCACAACGTGGACGGCTCCCTCTTTCTGCGGAATGGCTCCCACCCGGTAGTTTTCCTCGAAGCGGGCGGCCATGGCGCCCTGGGCGGCGGCGACAAGAAGTCGTTCTTCGACGGGAATAACCTCGATTGGAAACAGAACACCGGCATCACGTACACCTACAAAGGTGTGGCCGAGCGCCCCCGCCATGGCGTCGACCAGAATGTTGGTTACGAGTTACTGCCGATATACCACCACTGGTGGGCGCGCGCTACGCAGGAATCGAACACCGAAGAGCGGATGATGAGCGCCTTCTACCGCTATACTCCTTTCGGCAACCGCCCCCGCATGCGTGCCGCCAGCATCGCCGGATCGTTCTATGGCGTCAAGCACGGCCGCGACAAAGCCAAGCCCTTCTGGGGCTGGCATGACGTCGCCACGCAGCGGAAAAAGGTCCTTGCTACCGGCCAGTGGGGCGCCGACCCCGCCTATGGCTTTTCGCAGAACCTGCGCTTTCCGGCAGACCGACCGATGTCGTTGGACTACGTCTTCAACCCCTACCTCGACGTCGCCGGCCCGGAGCCCGAGTTTTTCGCTATTGTCCGCAATTTGACGGATAATCCGGTGGTGGTCGCCGCTACCCCGGTGACCCCGGCGGGCGAGCCAAATGCCCTTACCCCGGGCGAGC
>LNFM01015385.1_pt1 | contig 10482 bp, 7 predicted proteins | sample 596031 | NCBI WGS metagenome assembly LNFM01 (sample SAMN04254537, study PRJNA301005) | activated carbon metagenome | isolation source: dual media filters at the Ann Arbor, Michigan drinking water treatment plant | place: USA: Ann Arbor | reverse complement strand
GACGCACGAGATCGCCGACGCCATCGCCGAGGCCCGCATCAACGCCGCTCGCGACCTGAAGGCCGAGCAGCGCAAGGCCGCCTGACGGGCGGATTCGCGCACCAGGCGCATACGGAACACTATGGCGCATGCTTCCCGTGCTGATTCGGGCTGAGGCGCCATGACCGCAACCGCTGTGACCTCCTCCAGGGGCCGTCCCTTCGACCCGCTGCTGATCGTGATGGCGGTCGGCTTCGTGGTCGCGGTCGGGGCCCTGGCCTATCCGGCGTTCCGCGCCGATCCGACCAGCGCGCCCGGCCTGGTGCTGATATTCACGGTCGGAGCCGTGGCCCTGATCGGCCTGTTCGCCTTTGCCCGCGGCGAGTCCCGCAAACCCCTCGGCGATGCGACGGTCGAGCTTCTCGACGCCATGGCCGAGCCGGCGGCGCTGGTCTGGTCGACCGGACAGGTACTGGCCTTCAACGGGGCCTGGGCCGAGGCCAACGGCGCGACGGTCGCCCTGCCGAAGGGCAAGTCCGCCTCGGCGCTGTACATGGCCTTCGCCCAGGCGCGGGCCGGCGAACAGGGCCGCGCCATCGTCGTGATCGGCGACCGCGAGCAGGAAGTGCTGATCGGCCAGGCGGGGGAGGGGCGTTTCCTCGTCCGCGCGGCCCCCGAGGCCGTGCTGCCGGTCGGGACCGCTGTCTCGCCGCGCCACGCCGCGACCTCCAACGCCGCCGAGAGCCGGGCCATGGCCGCGGGGGCCCCCTTCGGTTCGGCGGTGATCGCCGCCGAGGACCTCTTCTCCGGCAAGGTGGACGAGCCCAACGCCGCCCTGTCCGTGCTGACCGGCCCCGCCGCGGCCCGTGACGCCGCCTTCGGTCATCTGTTCGATCCGGCGGGGGTCGCCGAGGCGCGGTTGAAGCTGGACGGCGGCTCGTCCGGCCCGATCGAGCTGGTCGCCCGCGCCTTCCCCGACCGGATGTTGCACCTTTACGTCGCCCCGGAAGGGGATCGCCGCCGCATCTGGCTGTTCGACGTCTCGGCCCAGAAGTCGATGGAGCTGCAGCTGTCGCAGGCCCAGAAGATGCAGGCGGTGGGCCAGCTGGCCGGTGGCGTGGCGCACGATTTCAACAATCTGCTGACCGCCATCCAGCTGCAGCTCTCGGGCCTGCTGGAACGCCATCCGGTGGGCGATCCCTCGTATGAGGGGCTCAACGAGATCCGCCAGACCGCCATCCGCGCCGCCGATCTGGTGCGCAAGCTGCTGGCCTTCTCGCGCAAGTCGACGGTGCGACGCGAGCGGCTGGACCTGGCTGCTGCGCGAGGATGTGCGGCTCGAGACCGACTACGGCCGCGATCTGCCGGTGGTCCTGGCCGACAAGAGCCAGCTGGAGACGGCGGTGATGAACCTCGCCGTCAATGCCCGCGACGCCATGCGCGGCGTGGTCGAACCCGGGGCCGGCGTGGTCACCATCCGCACCGCCCGTCTGACGGCCGACGAGGCGCGCCTGCTGGGCTGGAGCGCCGCTCCGACTTCCGCCGTCGCGCTGATCGAAGTGTGCGATTCCGGCCCCGGTGTGCCGCCGGAACTGCTCGACAAGATCTTCGAGCCCTTCTTCACCACCAAGGCGGTGAACGAGGGCACCGGCATGGGGCTGGCCACGGTCTATGGCATCGTCGAACAGGCTGGCGGCCATATCAATGTCTCGAACGCGGCTGCGGGCGGGGCCGTCTTCCGCATCTTCCTGCCCGAGGCGGCCGAGGCCGAACTGGCGGCGGTCCCGGTGGTCGAAAAGGTCGCCAAGGCCCCGCGCGACCTGTCCGGCGCGGGCCGTATCCTGTTCGTGGAGGATGAGGCTGCCGTACGCGGCATCGCCGCCCGCCTGCTGCGCCAGCGCGGCTATGAAGTCATCGAGGCCGAGGACGGCGAGCAGGCCCTGGAACTGGCGGAGCAACACGCCGGGACCATCGACATGATGATCTCGGACGTCATCATGCCCGGCCTCGACGGCCCGGCCCTGCTCAAGAAGGCTCGCCAGTATCTCGGCGACGCCCCGGTCCTGTTCATCTCCGGCTATGCCGAGAGCGACTTCTCCGACCTGCTGCAGGACGAGGTCGGCGTGTCCTTCCTGCCCAAGCCGCTGGACATCAAGACCCTGGCCGAACGCGTGAAGCAGGAACTCCACGCAGGCTGAAGCATCCGTAACTTGCCATTCATTGCCGCGCGGCGTCCTCTGCTGCGTCGTGCCAAGGGAGCCTGCCGCCATGATGATCGATCGTCGCCGCCTGATGTTCACTGCCGCCGCCGGAGCGGGCCTCGCGGCCTGCGGCCAGGCGTTGGCGCAGACGCCTGCTGCGGCCGCCTCGGCCTCCGCCGCCCTGACCGCCCTGATGGGCGCGATCGTCCAGAGCTTCCTGCTGGAATCGCCCGAGACCCTGACCTCCCTGGGCATGGACAAGGGGCCGATGGCGGCCATGAAGTCCCGCCTCGATGACCGGTCCCAGGCCAAGATTGACGCCGACCGGGCGGTGTTCCGGGCGCAGATGGATCAGCTCAAGGCCATCGACCGCAGCGCCCTGCCCGAGACCGAGGGCGTCTATCACGACACCCTGACCTTCTTCGGCGACACCCAGATCATGGGGGAACGCTTCCCGTATGGCGGCGGTGGCTTCGGCCCCGCGCCCTATACGATCTCGCAGCTGACCGGCTCTTACCAGAGCCTGCCCGACTTCCTCGACACCCAGCATTCGATCGAGACCGCCGAGGACGCCGAGGCCTATCTCGCGCGTGTCGCCGCCTTCCCGACGGCCCTCGATCAGGAAACCGCCCGGATGCAGGCCGATTTCGCGGCCGGGGCCGTGCCGCCGGACTTCGTCATCGACAAGACCCTGCTGCAGCTGGCCAACCTCTATGAGACCCCCGCCGACCGGATGGTCCTGACCACCTCGATCGTCCGCCGCGCCGGTGAGAAGAACCTGGCCGGCGACTGGGGCGCGCGCGCGCAGCGGATCGTCGAGGGCGAGGTCTATCCGGCCCTGCGCCGTCAGGCCGAGGCCATGCGCGCCCGTCGCGCCGACGCCACCCATGACGCCGGCGTCTGGCGTCTGCCGGATGGCGAGGCCTATTACGACTGGGGCATCCGCAGCTACACCACCTCGACCCTGTCGGGGGCCGAGATCCACGCCCTCGGGCTGCAGCAGGTGGCTGAACTTTCGGCCCGCGCCGATGTCCTGCTGAAGGCCCAGGGGCTGAGCCAGGGTACGGTCGGCGAACGTATCGCCGCGCTCGGCAGGGACCCCAGCCAGCTCTATCCGAACACCGATGCGGGCAAGGAACAGCTGCTGGCCGACCTCAATGCCCAGATGGCCGAGATGGCGACCCGCCTGCCGCAGTATTTCGGCCGCATCCCTGCCGCCCCGGTCGAGATCCGCCGCGTCCCGACCTTCATCGAGGCCGGCGCGCCCGGCGGCTATTACAACTCGCCGGCGCTGGATGGCTCGCGGCCCGGCGCCTATTACATCAACCTGCGCGACACGGCGGAATGGCCGCGCATGCAGCTGCCGACCCTGACCTATCACGAGGCCTCGCCGGGCCATCATCACCAGATTGCCCTGCAGCAGGAACAGGCCGACCGGCCGCTGCTGATGAAGGTGCTGGGCTTCTCGGCCTATTCCGAAGGCTGGGCCCTGTATTCGGAACAGCTGGCCGACGAGATGGGCGTCTATGAGAACAATCCGATCGGCCAGATCGGCTATCTGCAATCCCTGCTGTTCCGCGCCACCCGTCTGGTCGCCGACTCGGGCCTGCATCACAAGCGCTGGAGCCGCGAGCAGACCATCCGCTACATGGTCGAGACCCTCGGCGACTCCGAAACCGCGGTCACCACCGAGGTCGAGCGCTACTGCGTCTGGCCCGGCCAGGCCTCCAGCTACAAGGTCGGTCACAACAAATGGGTCGAGCTGCGCGCCCGGGCCCAGGCGGCGCTCGGCAGCCGTTTCGACATCAAGGCCTTCCACGATGCGGGCATGAATGCCGGCGGCGTGCCGCTGACGGTTCTCGACAAGATCATGACCGACTGGATCGCGGCCCAGCGGGCCTGATCAGGACACGATGCTCCCGGCCCCGCCTGCGTGGGGCCGGGAGGCGAACCTTGCAGCCAGAGGATATTCGATGATCGACCGCCGCCGCCTGATGCTGTCTTCCGCCGGCCTCGGCCTGATGGCGGCCCTTCCTGCCATGGCCCAGACGCCGGCCATGTCGCCCGCCGACGCGCGACTCGACGCCATGCTGACGCGCTGGTTCGAGGAAAATGTCGACCTGTCGCCGGAGTATGCGACCAACCTCGGCCTCGACCGGGGTGCCCGCGCGGCGCTTTCGGGTCAGCTGCGTCAGGCCGGGATTGCGGACGCCGAGGCCGATCGCGTTCGTGCCCGCACCCGCTGGGCCGAGATCCGGACCGTGTCGGAGGAGGGCCTGTCGGATCAGGCGAAGGTCTCGCTGGCGGTCTATCGCTTCACCGCGGAAGGCGCAGCCCTGGCGGCGGACATCCCCTACGGAGGCGGCATCGGCCCCTATGTCGTGACCCAGCGGTCGGGGGCCTATTTCTCCGTGCCGGATTTCATGGCCAACCAGCACCGGCTCGAGACCGGGGCCGACGCGGAAGCCTTCATCTCGCGACTGTCGGCCTTCGCCCGGCTGCTGGATCAGGAGAGCGAGCGGATCGTCGCCGACGCCGCGCTCGGCGTCATGCTGCCCAGCTTCCTGATGGACAAGACCCTGACCCAGCTGCGGACGCTGCGGGACACGCCGGCCTATGACATGGCCATGCTCCAGGCGCTGATCCGCAAGACTGACGAGCGCAACATGGGCGGCGACTGGGGTGCCCAGGCCGCTGGCGTGATCGACACCGAGATCAAGCCGGCCCTGTCCCGCCAGATCGCCGTCTTCGAGGCCCAGCGCCCGAGTGCGACCGAAGACGCAGGGGCCTGGAAGCTGCCGCAGGGCGACCGGGTCTACGCACTCGCCCTCCGCGCCTTCACCACCACCGACTACAGCGCCCAGGACATCCACGACATCGGCCTGCAACAGGTCGCTGAAATCCAGGCCGAGATCGATACGATCCTGAAGGGGATGGGCATGACCGACGGATCGGTCGGCGCGCGCATCAAGACGCTCAGCGAGGACCCGCAGCACCTGTGGCCCAACACCGACGAGGCCAAGGTCGAGCTGATTGAATCCCTGAACCGGCAGATGGCCGCGCTGGAGCCCATGCTGCCGCGGGTGTTCAACACCCTGCCGGGCGCGAAGGTCGAGATCCGCCGCGTGCCGCCTTCGATCGAGCTGGGTGCCCCGGGCGGCTATTATCAGGCCGCCTCGCTGGATGGGACGCGGCCGGGCGCCTATTACATCAACCTGTCGAACACGGCGAACTGGCCCAAATGGGGTCTGCCGACCCTGACCTATCACGAGGCCTCGCCGGGCCACCATTTCCAGATCACCGTGGCGCGCGAGGCCGGCAGCCTGCCGCTGTACCGCCGCGTCGCCGGCAACTCCGCCTTCAACGAGGGCTGGGCCCTGTACGCCGAGCGCGTCGCCGCGGACGATCTGGATGTCTATGCCGGCAATCCGCTGGGCCGGATCGGATACCTGCAGTCCTATCTGTTCCGGGCGGTCCGGCTGGTGGTCGACACCGGCCTGCACCACAAGCGCTGGAGCCGCGATCAGGCCATCCGCTACATGATCGGGGAATGCGGCGAGCCGCCGGAATCGGCCGAGAAGGAGATCGACCGCTACTGCGTCTCGATCGGCCAGGCCTGTTCCTACAAGCTGGGCCAGACGGTCATCGCCCGCCTGCGGGCCGAGGCCGAGGCCCGTCCGGGCTTCGACCTGAAGGTCTTCCACGACCGGGTGCTGCTGAACGGCTCCGTGCCGCTGGCGGTGCTGGAAGGCCTCATGCGGGCCTGATCGCCCGCGCCTCCACGATCGTCGGATCGGCGTCGGCCTGGGCGGCCAGCCAGTCGCGGAAGCGGGCGATCTTGGGCGACCGCCGCCGGCCCTCGGGCCAGACCAGATAATAGCCGGTGTGGAACGACACCGTCTGGGCGAACGGCCGCACCAGCAGGCCGTTGCGCAGCTCGCGCGCGAACAGGATGGGCGAGGCGAGGGCCACGCCCTGGTCGCCGAGGGCGGCGGCGACCTCCAGCACCTGATAGTCGGCGGTCAGGCGGCTCATGGGCTGCGTCCCGCCGCTGACGCCCGCGGCCGCGAACCATGCGGCCCACTCCTTCTCCATGCCGATGCGCGGCGCATCCAGCAGGTCGGCGGGCTCGGTCAGGTTCAGCCGTTCGGCCATCGCCGGGCTGCACACCGGGGTGAAGACGCTGGGCATCAGCAGCTGGCTTTCCATGCCCGGCCAGTCGCCGGAGCCGGAGCGGATGCCGATGTCGAACCCCTCGCGCGAGATATCGAGCAGGGTGGGGTTGGTGTCCAGCCGCACCGCCAGACCCGGATTGGCGACCTGGAATCCACCCAGGCGGGGGGCCAGCCACTGGGCCGCGAGGGAGGCCAGGGTGGTGATGGACAGGATGTGCTCATCCGCCTCGGTCAGATCGCTGACGGCCCGGCGCAGCAGGGTCATGGCCTCGGTCGCGGCACGCGACAGCCGCTCTCCGCCCTCGGTCGGCTGAACCTCGCGCGGCAGTCGCCGGAACAGGCTCTGGCCCAGCCGGCCCTCCAGCGCCTTGATCTGCCAGCTGACCGCGGCCTGGGTCATGCCCAGCTCTTCCGCCGCGCGGGTGAAGCTCTTCAGACGGGCGGCGGCCTCGAACACCCGGATGGAGGCGAGGGGGATGCCGGCGAGGGGATCAGCCATAAGGTGTCCTTGTGGTTTGCGCCGATCATCTGGTTTGTGGGGCCGTCCCGTCAAGCCTAGATATGCGTCATCGCAACAACAACAGAGGAGGCCGTGATGGAAAACGCCCACGCCGCCCACAAGGAAGATTACTCAGGTCTGCTGAGCGCCATCGCCGGCGCAGTGGCGCGCATCAAGCGTCCGTCCGAAGCGCGTTCGCGCGGACTGGTCGTGACGCCGTGGAGCGGACGGTCGCCTGCCGGCTGGTCCGCCTGACAAATCAACGAAGTCGAGCCCAGGGAGGTCCGGTTGGAAGAAGCCCGTAAAATCCATAAGGAAACCCCATGGCTTTGGGCTGAGGTCCTGAAAGACTGGCGGCGCAGCCGGACCCGTCGACGCCTGCGCACCTCGGCGTGGACGGCGACGCCCCAAAGCCGCTGAGACCATCCTGAATCCGGTCCGTCGCGGGAGACCACCCTTCCCCCGCCCGTGACCGTCGGCCCCTCCCCGGGTCGTGGCCCGAACGCCGGAGTTTCCTGCTCCCGGGGTTCGGGTCGAGCCATATCTGGCCCTCCAAGACGGCTTGTCAGGTCGAGGTCTCCGCGCGAGGGTGCGGGCCTCTTCCCGGGGGATAATCATGCTCAGCCGCCGCCGCCTCTTGACCTCCGCCGCCGGCGGACTGGGCCTGCTCGCGCTTCCCGCCCTTGCCCGCGCCGGTAGCCTTCCGGGGCGGGCTGACGTCCGGACCGAGGCGCGCGCCCGGTATGACGCCATCTTCGAGGGCGTCCTGGAAGCCTCCCCCATGGGCGCCACAAGCCTCGGGCTGGATACCGGCGCGCATGCGGGGCTCAAGGCCCGGCTCGACAGCCGGAGCTACGCCGACCGTCTGAACATCTTCAAACCGATGGTCGAGGCACGACCGGCGCTGGCGGCCATCGAGGCCTCCGGCCTGACCGGCCGCGACCGGTCCGACTACGACAGCGTTGTCTGGATGGCCGACCGATCGGCTGAGATCGCCGCCTTCCCGTTCGGGGGCGTGGACAGCTACGGCTACCCCTGTCCCTATGTGATCAGCCAGTTGACCGGCCTGTACCAGGCGGTTCCCGACTTCCTCGACAGTCAGCACTCCGTGGCCACGGCGGCCGATGCCGAGGCCTATCTCTCACGGCTTGAAAGCTTCGCTGAAGGGATGAACCACGAGACCGACCGCGCGGCGGCGGACGCCGCGGACCACGGCGTGATCCCCCCCGACTTCGTGCTCAACAAGGCCCTGACCCAGCTTCGCGCCCTGCGCCGCGAGACCGGCGAGAGCGCCGGCCTCGTAAGGTCCCTGGTCCGCAAGACGACCGAGGCCGGGATCGCCGGAGACTGGGCGCGCCGCGCGACGGCGCTCGTCGACGGCCCGGTCGCCGCCGCCCTCGACCGTCAGATCGCGCAGCTCGAGCGCCAGCTCCCGAACGCGGCGCATGACGCCGGCATCGGTGCCCGTCCGCGCGGCGAGGCCTATTACAACCTCTGTCTCAGGTTCCAGACCTCGACCGGCCTGACCCCGGCGGAGGCGCATCAGGTGGGGCTGGAGCAGGTGGCGCAGATCGAGGCGCTGGCCGATCCGCTGCTGCGCCAGCGTGGCTATACCGAGGGTTCGGTCGGAGCGCGGCTGACCGCCTTCGGCCGGCAGCCGGAGTATCTCTATGCGAACACCGATGACGGCCGGGCGGCGCTGCTGGCCGACCTCAATCGCCAGGTTGCGGCGATCGAGGCGCGTATGCCCGACATATTCGAGCGCCTGCCGCGGGCGCGGGTCGAGGTGCGCCGGGTGCCGCCGTCGATCGAGCTGGGCGCGCCGCGCGGCTACGCCCAGAGCCCGTCGCTGGATGGCTCGCGGCCGGGGGCCTACTACATCAATCTGGTCGATACGCAGATCTGGCCGCGCTGGGCCCAGCCGACGCTGACCTATCACGAGAGCCTGCCGGGCCATCACCTTCAGGGCGCGCTGGCGCTGGAGGCGACGGATACGCCGCTGCTGCTCAAATCCATGGGCTTCAACGCCTATGGCGAGGGCTGGGGCCTCTATGCCGAGCAGCTGGCGGACGAACTGGGCATGTATGACGACTTCCCGGAAGGGCGGCTGGGCTACCACCAGTCGTTCCTGTACCGGGCCGCGCGTATCGTCATCGATACGGGCATCCACGCCATGGGCTGGAGCCGTGAACAGGCCATCCGCTACATGATCGAGACCGTCGGCCTCGCACCCACAGCCGCCGAGAGCGAGATCGAACGCTATTGCGTCTGGCCGGGCCAGGCCTGCGGCTACAAGATCGGCCACACCGAGATCGACCGGCTCCGCACGGTCGCCCGCGAGCGCACCGGCGACCGGTTCGACATCAAGAGCTTCCACGCTGCGGTGCTCGACGGCGGGGCGATGCCGCTGGAGGTTTTGGGCCGGGTCGTCGATCAGTGGGCGGCGGGCCGGCTGGCCTGATCCCGGCGGGTCTGGCGACGGATGCGCCGGACTCCGATCGTTTGATCCCAGAACCGGTGATGGAGCGGGCCATGCAGATCGACAGGCGCAGCGTTCTGGCGGGAGCGGCGGCGCTGGTCGCCGCGCCGGCAAGCGGCCGGGCCCAGTCCCGCGACTATGGCGCGGCCGCAGCTTATTCCGCCGGGCGCCGCGGGGTCTCCCTCCTGGTGATGCAGGGCGGCCGGGTCCTGTTCGAGGACTATCCGCGGTCCACCGCCGACGCGACCCATGAACTGGCCAGCGGGACCAAGAGCTTCTGCGGCGTACTGGCCGCCGCCATGGTGCAGGACCGCCTGCTGACACTGGACGAGGTCTGCGCCGACACCCTGACCGAATGGCGCGACGACCCGGTCAAGCGGGCGGCCAAGATCCGCAGCCTGTTGAGCCTGTCCTCAGGCGTCGGCGGGGGTTCGATCGGACGGCCCGGGACCTATGCCGCCTCGGTCGCCCAGCCCTTCGCCGGGGCGCCCGGCGTGTTCAGGTACGGGCCCACGCCCTTTCAGGTGTTCGGCGAGATCGTGCGCCGGAAGCTCTCGGCGGCGGGGCGGCCCGACGACGTTCTGACCTTCATGGACGAGCGACTGCTGGGTCCCGCCGGCGTGTCCCACGGGCCCTGGCGGCGACAGGCCGGACAGCCCAACATGCCGTCGGGCGCGCAGTTCGACGCGCGCAACTGGGCCCGCTTCGGGGCCTTTGTGCAAGGGGGTTGCCGGGTCGACGGTCAGGCGATCGTGGACCCGGCGGCGCTGGCCGACTGCTTCCGGCCGACCCCCGCCAATCCCGGCTACGGCCTGACCTGGTGGTTGCTGCGTCCGGGTCTGGTGCCGCCGAGTCCCCGGTCGCCGATCGATTCCTCAGCCGCGGCCCTCGCGGGCCTGCCGACGGTGAACATGGCGGCCGGCGCCGGCGATCAGCGGCTGTACCTGATCCCGGACCGTGATCTGGTCATCGTGCGTCAGGCCGACGGAATTCTCGCGAGGCTGGCCGGCGGCGGCACGGACTGGTCGGATGCGGCCTTCCTGCGGCTGATCCTCAACTGATTGTCCAGCCATCCGCCTCGCGCAGGGCGTTGTGGATGGCGGTGGCCGCCACCGCCGCCTCGGCCGAGGCCACGGCGATCTGGTTCAG
>LNFM01013352.1_pt1 | contig 10482 bp, 6 predicted proteins | sample 596031 | NCBI WGS metagenome assembly LNFM01 (sample SAMN04254537, study PRJNA301005) | activated carbon metagenome | isolation source: dual media filters at the Ann Arbor, Michigan drinking water treatment plant | place: USA: Ann Arbor | reverse complement strand
CGACAGACACCGCTCGGGGCGAAAAACGCTTGCCCAGCGAGCAAAATCAGGCGATCTTGAAGTCAAGCGGCAGGCCACTTGGGGAATGTCGGATGTAGGTGTCTGCCATTCTTCGGGGTCGCGAGGCTTCGGCTTCGGCCTGCGCCCCGCAACCAGTCAAGTGGGGCAGTCTGCGAAGCAGATTTCTAGGGCTTACCTATTTGGAACCGATGCGGGTTCTTGTGTCTGATAGACGGAGGGTTAAGGCGTCCAGGACTACCCGGCTTAGCTGTGCCAAGTAGCGACCGGTAGCCGAACAAGAGACGCTCGTCGTCCTTTCCTAAGCGCGCAATGCAGCAACGCAAATCAGGAACCGGTATCGAAGCAAAGCGAATAGATACCCTCTCGGGAGTGCTCCATCGGCAGCACGTGAGATAAGCGCTTACAGCGGCCATTAAGTTCTGGCTACCTCGGCTACCCGGGGACTGCGAAAGGCCATCTGGCGGGCCTCCTGCAGCCTCTTAGGGCATTGCCTGACCGTTTACCGGCATGACCAGCGATCGGATCAGGAGATCGAGGATATTCCGCCTCAGTCTGCACAGCGGCCGGTGCTGACCTTCGTGTAGGCAGCGCTGCAGGTGGATGCTGGTGGTCCGTACTTCAAGGCAATATCGGGCTGCTATGTATCAGTGAGGGCGTGTGCTGACCTAGGCGCTCTAGTATGCGCATCACCTGTGAAGCTTGCCATTGGCCGCCCCTTGCAGTTGGAACGCCAGCCCTGTTCAGATGGCCCGCAATCTCTCTGAGTGGTGTCCCGACTTTCCGCATCGGCACGACAATACCCGCCACCCGCCCAGCTCGTGCTTCGGCGTCTAACTGCACGACAGCGTTGCGCTTCATAGTCTTGTCCCGTAGTCCGCCTAGCTTTGTGCCTCGGGCTTTTGCCTCTGCCAATGCTGCCTTGGTGCGCGCCGATATGAACTCACGCTCTTGCTCAGCAAGGGCAGCGTAGATGTGCAGTTGGAACTTGTCTGCATATGGCATCGCTGCCACCCTAAGCCTGACCTTGGGATCGTCCATGAGATTGGAAATGAACGAGACCTTACGGCTCAGGCGGTCTAGCTTTGCCACCAGTAGGTCCGCTCCTGTCTTGCGCACCAGCGCGAGGGCATCCCCTAGTATCGGCCTATCATTGGCCTTCCCTGTCTCGACCTCAGTGTAATCAGCCAGCACTTCATAGGGGACGTCCGTAAAGCCTGTCAGGAAAAGCTGGAAATCCCGCTCTTGTGCAGCCAGCCCTAAGCCAGACTTGCCCTGATCTTCCGTGCTTACTCGCTTGTAGATGACGTACTGCTTCACGACCTGGACCCTCAAACACTCGCCTCCAGCGGCACATGACACGCCATGTTGCTAACGTCAACGATCGTTGTGAGTGTTACATACGTCCAGCGTGGAGCAACTCAGGGCAGATCACTTGACACTGGACACAAGCCCAGGGTGCTGACAGGTTCGGCATATCAGAACCGGATTAGGAGCATCGGATGCGGCGTCTTGTTGTTTGCCTTAGCGTACTTACTGTTTCGGGCTGTGTGACAGAGATGACACCAGAGGCTAATAAAGTGCGCCAAGTTACTGCCGATGGTGCAGCGGTCTGCCGTTTTCTTGGGCCGGTCAGCGGCTCTGAGGCGTGGGGATTTGACACCTCACAGGATGCCCAGAGCGCTCTTAACAAGATGCGCAATGAAGTGGCCGCGAAAGGCGGCAATGCCTATGTTTTAGGGCATAGCTCCACCCAGTACGACAGCACAATTGTGCAGGCTGACGCATATCGTTGTCCGTAGGGGCAAGTACCCTATGGGGGAACTTTGCGCATGCCAGGGAGTAGATACCCCCTCAAAGAAATGTGCCAGTTTTTCTTGGCGGGTGATCACACCTTCTGTCTACGACAAAGGAAGACGTAACGGCCTTGCGCATTCAAGCGATTACATGACAGCATAAAACCGTTAGCTGTAGTGCACAGCAAGTTCTTGCGCTGAAAGTCTGCCATTGACATCCCAAATTTTTTTGCAAGGGAAACAACAATGAATGAAAACCATATCCGACAGTGGGCAGACAGCCATGAGTGCCGTCGAAAGCTTCCGATCTTGGTGCGTAGGCTCATTCGCGAGACCGCCGGACGTCATCTTACATCATTCCGTTTCCCCGGAAATGAAGCAACAGATTTGCACGGCCTAGACGGCGAAGTTGATATGGGTACAGCCACCTTGTGGATACCGGAGGGATACAGTGTTTGGGAGATGGGGTGCAATCAAGACCCTCGCGCAAAGGCCGAGGGAGACTACAAGAAGCGTGTTGGTGAGATCGAGGAAGAAGTACGGGAGGCAGGTAGCTTCGTCTTTGTAACGCCCCGAAGGTGGCCTGGAAAGCAGGTCTGGCTTGCCGAGAAAAGAGCACTCAACCAGTGGGCAAACGTTCTTGCCTACGACGCCATTGACCTTGAGGCTTGGCTTGAGGAAGCGCCTGTCACTACGAGGTGGCTGGGCCAGTTACTTGGAACCGCCCAACCCGGTCTATTGACACCTGAGGAGTGGTGGACGGCATGGTCGAGTGCTGCCAATCCGCACATCACAATGAAGTTGGTAGGAACTCGCCGACAGGATGAGGCAGCGACACTTCTGAGGCAGCTCCGCGCAGGAGATGACGTTGTACCTGTCATGGGTGACGACAGTAGTGAGGCGGCCGCATTTGTAGTCGCCGCACTGAACGAGGCGAAGGCCGACGACCTACTCGACCGCATGTTGGTGATTACCGGAGAAAGCACCGCAATCCCTGATCCGGGCGGCACTCATCCAATCTTTCTAACGGTCTTACCAGATGGTAGCGAAATCAACTTCGGCGACAGGCGACGGATTACAATTATTCGAACTTATCCAAAGGGCCGCTTCGACGTCTCAGAACCTCTGCAACTTTCTCATGTTCCTGCTGAAGTATTTCGTAGCGAACTTGAGCAAATGGGGCTCACACGTGACGAAGCCATTTCCTTGGCGGCGGAGACGGGGCATTCAGTTACGGTACTCCGCAGGCGGCTGAGCCCCGACCCGGAAATCCGACGCCCCGTCTGGGCTAGAGATCGTGCAGTTGCACGGGCCCTCCTGCCATTCGCGCTCGCCGGATCGTGGTTAGATGGCGAGAACTACGATGATGCGGCGGTACTCGGTCTCCTAGGAGAAATGCCGGACAATGAGGTAAGACAAACTCGTGACATGCTTCTTCGGCAAGACGAAGCGCCAGTTGCGTGCTACGGATCAGTCAATGTCGTTGTCTCACAACTAGACGCCCTGTTTGCTATCGGAGCCGATATAGACGCGCCCACAATTGGGCGCTTCTTCGATTTGGTAACGCAGTTGTTCGGTGATCGCGATCCGGCTCTGGACCTTCCGCCCGAGCAGAGATGGATGGCAAGCATCTTCGGAAAATCGCGCTCATGGTCGGACGCATTGCTGTCGGGCCTAGGGGACGCGCTTTGCATCCTGTCATGCCAAGGTGCTGAAATCTGCGGCCGAAGGCTGCCCATTGATTTCGACCGCCGAGCGGAAAGCATTGTTCGAAGTCTAATGGGAGCGCCAGACGGAGATCGTTGGCTGACAATTCGAAGGCAACTTCAGTCGCTCGCAGAGGCAGCACCGTCAGCGTTTCTTGACTGCATTGAGGCTGACCTGCGACGATCGGAACCGACGATCACGTCGATTATGGGAGCAGTGGAAAATGGCCTCACCGGAGAATGCCTTCGCACAGAGCTCTTGTGGAGCCTTGAGATGCTTGCATGGCACCCCCTGTACTTCCGTCGCGTGGCAGCGATTGTATTTGACCTACGTAGGTTTGATGCAAAGGACAATTGGACGAACTCGGCCGCGAACACCGCCGCAACTCTCTTTCGGGCCTGGCTTCCATCGACCGCCGTCGAAGTTGATGCCCGCCTTAGTTTGCTCCGGGACTTGGCTAATACCTATCGCAAAGCAACGATCGACGTCTGTATATCGCTCTTGCCGCGCGGCGGACCTAGTTTCGCAACACGCGCTGCACGCCCCAAATGGCGTGCACTAGAGCACGAGGTGCCAGATGCGACCGATCAAGATGTGCGTCGAGCAGCAATTGAAGCTAGCCGATTGATATTGGACATAGTCCCCTTTGACGTCCAAGAGATGGAGACCGTTCTTGATGCAGCGGTGCGTCTACATCCCGACGACCTTGAACGCCTTGCATTGGAAGCAGAGCGCTGGTCCCTCGCAGGCCAAGACACTCAGAAGGCGCGTCTTCAGGACGTACTTCGCCACGAAGCAGCTTCATATGCCTTCAGGGAAGCGGCTGAAAGTGATGAGGCAGTACGGGCTGCGTTTACACGAATGGAGCAAGCCCTTGAGCCGTCAAATGCAGTGGGCCGCCACAGATGGCTATTTGAGCAACAACATGTCGAATGGCGCGCCATAAACGAAGAGGAGCGCGACGGTAGGCTCACATGGCAGGAGCGGCATGAGCGTGTACAGAAGCAGCGGGAACAGGCTCTCGCGGAGATCGAGAAAGAGAATGGCCGCGAAGCAATCTTCCCTTTTGCAATCAGCGTGAAGCATCCAGAAATCGTCTCAATGACGCTTGTTTCTCCCGACACGCCATCTGGTATCGCGGCAGACTGGATAGCAGTGGCACTAGCGGCGGACAACTCAGATCAGGCCAACGCGTTCTTGGCTCAAACACTGTTGACCATGGGCAGGGGCGATCTGGAGGGGACGGTACGCGACTTATTGGACCGTGGTGCACTTGACGAGCTAGCGCCACGCCTGCGTGTCGCAAGAAACCTGCCCGGCATCGAAACCGGTTGGCTTGTGGCTGCCACTTTGGGGAAAGAAGCAGAAGACGCGTACTGGCAGAACGTTCACGTCCGGCTGTGGGACGACACTTCAAACGCAACCGCACAAACCACTATCACTCGACTACTAGAGGCTGACCGCCCTGTCTCAGCTTTTGCAGCAGCGCAATTTTGGCCGAAGAAGATTTCCGCCGACGTTTGGGAGCAAGTGCTAGAGGGCGTTGCGCGAGGTGCGGAACCTGACGGGCCAAGGCTTGACGCTTACTCCCTTGACCAAGTGTTTGCTCGGCTCGACGTCGACCCTGACTTCCCATTGGAACGATTAGTAAGGCTCGAACTTCCCTTCACTCCCGCCCTTAGCAACCATGGACATCGATCCGGAGAGAGGACATTGGCGGTTCATCGAGCTTTAGCCGACGATCCGGCGCTTTTCGTTGAACTGCTCAGTTGGGTATATCGACGCACTGACGAACCTGCGGACCAAGATCGCGCAGAAGAGCCTGATACGCGAAAGAAAGCTCTGTGGCAGATTGCCTATCATTCTTTGGAAGGCTGGGACCTAGTGCCCGGCACCGTAGCGGATGGGTCCATCGACCATGCCTCCTTCACTAGGTGGAACGAGGAAGCCAGAAGGCTTGCCACCGAGGCCGATAGACTAGAAGTCTCAGAGGTTCACTTGGCTGGCCTCTACGCAAGAGTGGCCAGGCGAAGGCACTGGGACGATTGGATGCCAGCACCAATTCTCGATTGGTTAGAACGAGCCGAACTAGGAAGTCTTCGGGACCGCTTTGAGATGGGTGTCCAGAATGCCAGAGGTGTGACCACACGAGGCCCATATGATGGAGGAGCTCAGGAAAGGCACCTCGCGGACCGCTATAGAGCGTTGTCTAAGCGGTTCGAAAACTCCCATCCACGGGTCGCAGAAATGGTGTCAAGAATTGCTGCCAGATACGATCAAGAGGCGACAAGGGCGGATGAGCGTGCGGCTGTCGGCGAGCGGTGGAGCCCGTAGAAAAGACCCACTGCCAGCGGCTACCCATCAGGTCTATTCGTCCCGACGTTGCGTGAAATTGCTTGATGGTTATGCTGGTGTGACACACGGAGTGCCACGCTGAGCAATCTAGCGCTCGACAGCTAGAGCCCGATCAATGGCTTAGAAAAATGGTAGCGGGTCCGGTAGCCGCCCCGTTGCGCGAGGATGTGTGGGGCTGTTCCGCCGCAGCGCTGAGGTTAGTAGGGGGCTATGGCTATCCCCAGGAATTGAAGCAGAGCGTCGAGGTTCGCGCGCTCATTCTCTCTTTGACATCCAGCGCCATATGCCTGTTCGCCCCGCTTGCATGATCTTAGGCTAAGTGCGACACAGAGGTGCGACACGACACGTAACAAGCTCTCAGTGGATCGTGCGTTCTCAAGCACTTAAGGCAATGGTGGGAGCTCCTCTCGCTCCGACCAAAAGAATCCCGATAAATCAAGTACTCAGGATGTTCTTTTTGCCAGTGCGCCACATTGGTGAGACACAAGCATGCGGCTTACGGCCTACCTAAGCACCTTGAGACACGGAGTTTTCTGCTTCCGCTGGCCAATCTACGATGGCGCAGTCGGCTCCGCTGCCTTCATCGCGTTCCGCTCCTCTCCCAGGTAGAAAAACGTAGCGGGAAACTCCAGTCTCAAACGATTCAGTTTGTGGCGAGCATGTCGGTCCGCTTGAACCATTAGCGCCACGCAGCAGAAACTGAACCAAATGAGCTCGCGCCTCCTGCTCTAAATAAAGGCTACTTTTCTCAAATCATTCCACGACAGACAGCCGACCCCAAGGGTAAGGCCCGCGAATAACTTCTTTGGCAATGCTGCGCGCCGCTGTCATGCTAAGATGGCTCTGGTCAAAAAGGATAGGCTTTCCACTCACGATCAAAGAACAGATGCCATCAGGACAGAGCATGTCCCGGACAGATATGATTGTGACATTGTTGAGATACTGTTGAAATTCGGGCGGAATGGGGGTCATGGCCAACGGGCCACGACGACCTGATGCCAGATAAGATGGGATGTTCTTTCCAAAATGGGGCAATGGACCAAGTACAACTACTCTTTTTCCTGCAAGCTTTAACCGCATAACAGTATCTCTTAAGCTCGCATAGAATTCCGGGCTGGAATTGGCAATGTAGTAAGCAGCAAGGACCACGGTATTGATCTGGTCGGACGCCTCAACTGCCTTCATTATCCGCTCATTATGTCTTTGGCAGTAAGGTCGCTTCTTGATGATCAGGCCCATTGCGGGAGGGCAGGCCGAGGCGGTCGCCTGAATGATCGGCAGCCCCGCTTCCGCCAACGCCGCAGCGATTTCTACGCCATGACTATCCGCCCAAATCAATGTATTCGGCTCAATACCTTCTTTGACTCCCAATCGGCATAGCTCACTAAAAAGCCGTACTTCCGAGCGTATATGGCAGCGATTGCGTTCCGGGCTGATATCGTCGCGCGAAGTATCGAAGGCAGCGTTCTCCGCGCTGAAACGATTGGTCCAACCATCGGTAAAATAGATCAAGATCGCAAGTGTGGTTAAAGCACCGAATGCGATTCCGGTAGCTTTGAACAGACGATGTCGTGGCCAGTTGCTTGAATTGCGGAAGGGCGTCTCCACATATTTCCAGCTGAACCATCCCACCAGCAGCGACAAAGACACGACCACAACCCGACCGGGAACAACTTCAAGCAACCCCCAGTCACGAAAGAACACGATCAACGGCCAATGCCACAAATAAACGGAATAAGATATCAGCCCAATGAACACCAAGGGCCGGACAGCCAGCAGACGGCCAACAAGGCTGCCATCGCCAAATTGAATGATCAGGGCGGTCCCCATGACGGGAAGGATGGCGGCATAACCTGGAAATGACATCTCCGCATCATAGAAAACTATCGCTAACAGTATAGCGAAGAGGCCAATTCCGGGAAGAATCTCAGTCAAAAGCGCACTGCGCACCTTAGGCAATCCATACGCCAGAACCGAACCAACCAGCAATTCCCAGGTGCGAAATCGCAACGAATAGAAGGTCGTGTCAGCACTCAAGGGCGTAAAATAGACGCACGCTGCAAGTGACAGAGCGAGCGTCGCAAGCAACACTGGAAGTAAACTCCTGCGCGCATAACGCACGATCAGTAAGAAAATTAATGGGGCAAAGATGTAGAACTGTTCTTCCACCCCCAGTGACCAGGTGTGCAGCAGCGGTTTTTCCTTTGCCGAAGTTGCAAAGTAATCTGGCTGAGCCATGTTCGCCACGAAGGCCAGCGTAGCAAGGACCTCTTCAGGAAGTGTCCGCAACTCGCTGGGAAGAAGCGCGGTTGGTGCGACGATGCAGACGAAGGCTATCATTGCGAAAAGGGCGGGAAAGATACGGCGGATACGGCGTTCGTAGAATCGAATGATACCAAAAGTACCTTCATCCAGTTCTTGAAGTATGATGCGCGTGATCAGATACCCGCTGATCACGAAAAATACATCGACACCGACAAAGCCACCACTGAACCCTGAAATGCCCGCGTGAAAAAGCACGACCGGAACGACAGCAATAGCTCGAAGCCCGTCGATGTCGGCGCGGTACTGAATGGTTCCCATAAAACTTGGCCTTTTGTAGGTTCCAAGCGCAGGACGGACGCCGGGTCTGCAGAACGGCTGTTTGCCCTCAGTTACGCGGCCATGGCTTCAGATTTCAGAGCGGCAGACAAGTTGGTATCTGCTTCGGTCGGCGGGAACTCTCCTACTGACTCGAAACGTGCCGTTTGCCGGACCACACCGCTTACTCAAAGATCGCGAAATTCCGCAGCTCGCAGCCAAGCCCTGGGCTGCGACGAACCAAGACTTTGCACTTTGCAAGTCCTTGATTGTCTTGGCCAATCCATTTCCGAAATGCCGTTATCACTGGACCAGACAACGCACCCACAGACGATCAGCGTCGTTCGTATGCGCCGCGGAAGAAAATTATGCGCACCTGTTCGACGAAGAACGCAATACGGATGACGTAGAGGACACACCAGACGCGCAGAGCTTCCCAAAAGGTCAGTTCGGTGGATCGATAAAGCAGATACCCCCGGCGGATGGGAGGAAGCAGACTGTCAAAATGTGGTACAATGATCCGATCGCCGCGCTGACGCTTCCGCAAGATGGTGCCACCTGCAAAACGGCGCGTTTTGCGAAGGACTTGCGCAAGACTGCTTCGGGCCGGATGCGCGACTACGGACTGGGAACAAAAAGCAAGCTTGTAACCCGCGTTCTGCGCACGTTGTGACCACTCATGATCTCCGCCCGTCAATAACTCCGGGTCGAATGGACCCAGTGCGTCAAATACCGCGCGATACGCAAATGCGTTTGCTGTGGCCGCTTTGCCTTCTAGTGCGAAGCGCTTCTGTTGCAAAGTAAACGTACGGTCATAAAGAGCCGCAGCAGTCCAGCGCCCATCCTCGACGAAAAAGCGTACATGTCCTGCGATACGTGAAATGTTCGGCTGAGCTTCGAAGAGTTCGAGCGCCTTTGAAAGCCAATTCGGATCGGGAACACAGTCAGAGTCCGTAAATGCTAGCGTATCACCTTTGGCAACTCTAAGTGCGGCGTTCCGGGCTGCGTAAGACCCTGGTTGATCTACACGGATCAGCCGCGCGTTTCCTGGTAGCCTAAAATCGCTGGGAACCGGGCTGTCAGGATCGTTGTCAGCGATGATCACCTCAAAATCATCCTGTGGCAAAGTTTGCAGACCAAGGGCGGCAAGACAAATGGCCAGCCTCTCCCAATCCTTGTAGGTTGGGATGATTACAGAAACTCGAGGTTGCTGCATCTGATTTGGCTCCTTGCACAAGATATACCGCGCTGATCCATTGCAACTCGTAAATCCACAAGACTGCTTACACAACGGGTAATCTATCAAGAAGGCAGACAGTGTCACCGCCCAAGATAACGAGGCGCGCCGAGCCCACATTGGTGTTGATAAGAGGCATGAATCCTGCTAGCGAGCAGGACTGAGACGGCGATTGACCCACGGGCTTCGCCCGTTCAACTCTGGGTGTTATCTTGAGGCCAAACCTTGCCTTACATATCGGCATGCCAAAGACTGGCACGACTGCTCTTCAGACGAGGCTATCTAACTCGCGCAAACTGCTCGCCCAAGATGGGATACTATACCCAGAGACAGATATCGCGAAGGCTCACCATTTTCTAGCATTACCCCTTGATTTTGCAAATTACGGCCCTCGACTGATGCGGAGCCGCTACGGTCGAGACGATGTACAAGCGAACATCCTATTCGACAAATTTTGGGATAAAATGGTCGCGAATGTAGAGGCCAACAAACCCAAGAGCGTAATTCTTTCAACGGAGTATTTATTTAGTCGTGTTGGCGTGCGGGGTAGTGCAAGACTATTTAGTCAAATTAAAGATCTATTCGCAGATGTCACAGTGGTCGCCTACCTGCGGCAACCTTCGAAGCACTTTACTTCTGCGCTGCAACAACAAGTCAAGTATTCAAGCCGGTTGCCAAAGCCGAAGCCGATATCTTCAGGAAATCGTCGGGCATACGGGTTTGGGTCAGCCCAACGTCTCGAACCATCTGCGCTGTCTGCTGGAATGCGGGCTGGTCAGTCGCCGCAGC
>LNFM01014916.1_pt1 | contig 10483 bp, 8 predicted proteins | sample 596031 | NCBI WGS metagenome assembly LNFM01 (sample SAMN04254537, study PRJNA301005) | activated carbon metagenome | isolation source: dual media filters at the Ann Arbor, Michigan drinking water treatment plant | place: USA: Ann Arbor | reverse complement strand
TCCTGGTAGTTGGCGAAGGACATGCCGCATTCCTGGCCCATCGGGACTTCCTTGACGTCGTCCTTGAAGCGCTTGAGGACCGAGAGCGAGCCTTCGTGGATGACAACGCTGTCGCGGATGAGGCGCACCTTGCCGCCGCGCATGACCTTGCCTTCGGTAACCTTGCAGCCGGCGACTTTGCCCACCTTGGTGATGTTGAACACCTGCAGCACTTCCGCGTTGCCGAGGAAGACTTCGCGGATCGTCGGCGCCAGGAGGCCGGACATGGCCGCTTTCACGTCGTCAAGCAGATCGTAGATGATGTTGTAGTAACGGATCTCGATGCCGGCCGTATCGGCGGCCTGCTTGGCCTGGCCGTTGGCGCGCACGTTGAAGCCAATGACGACAGCCTTCGAGGCGCTGGCGAGAGCGATATCCGATTCGGTGATACCGCCGACGCCGGAGTGAACGATGCGGGCTTCAACTTCATCTGTGCCGAGCTTCTTGAGCGCGCCCATGATGGCTTCGACAGAGCCCTGCACGTCGCCCTTGATGAGCAGGTTGAAGTCTTTTTTACCGGCTTCCTTCAACTGCTGCATCATCTGCTCGAGCGTGCTCTTGGAGCCGGCGGCTCCCAGCGTTTCGCGGCGCTTGCGGATGCGGTAGTCGGTGATTTCGCGGGCGCGGGCTTCGTTCTCGACGACGGCAATCTGATCGCCGGCTTCGGGAGCGGCATCAAACCCTAAGACTTCGACGGGAACCGAGGGACCGGCTTCGTCGATGTTTTGGCCCTTGTCGTTGATGAGGGCGCGGACGCGGCCCCATGCAGAACCGGCCACGACGATGTCGCCGACATGGAGCGAGCCACGCTGGACGAGTACCGTGCCGACGGGACCGCGGCCCCGTTCGAGCTTGGCTTCGATGACGATGCCTTCGGCGGTGCGATCCGGGTTGGCCTTGAGGTCGAGGATTTCGGCCTGTAGGTGGATCGCTTCCAGAAGCTTGTCGAGGTTGGTGCGCTTCAGGGCCGAGACCGGCACTTCCTGCGTGTCGCCGCCCATGCTTTCCACCACGACATCGTGGCTCAACAGGTCGGTCTTGACGCGGGTGGGATCGGACTGCGGTTTATCGATCTTGTTGATCGCGACGATCATGGGAACGCCGGCGGCCTTGGCGTGATTGATGGCTTCCACCGTCTGGGGCATGACGCCATCGTCGGCAGCGACCACAAGCACGACGATGTCGGTCACCTTGGCGCCGCGGGCGCGCATGGCGGTGAACGCAGCATGGCCGGGCGTGTCGATGAATGTGATCTTGTCGCCGGACGGCAGCGTGACCTGATAGGCGCCGATGTGCTGCGTGATGCCGCCGGCTTCACCGGAGACCACGTTGGCCTGACGGATTGCGTCGAGCAGCGAGGTTTTGCCGTGGTCGACGTGACCCATGATCGTAACGACGGGCGCGCGCGGGCGCACGTTCTCGTCTACTTCGGCGGCTCGGAAGAAGCCGGTTTCCACGTCCGACTCGGACACGCGCTTCACGGTGTGGCCGAATTCCTGAACGATCAGTTCGGCGGTATCGGCATCGATCACGTCGGTGATCTTGCGCATGTCGCCTTGCTTCATCAGGAGCTTGATCACGTCGACGCCGCGCTCAGCCATGCGGTTCGACAGCTCTTGAATGGTGATCGCTTCGGGAATGATGACTTCGCGCACGATTTTGTCGCGCGGCTGCTGCACGCCCATGGCCTTGAGGCGTTCGCGTTCGCGTTTGCGCTTCAGAGAGGCGAGCGAGCGTTCGCGCTGATCCTGATCGAAGGCGTTGTTGATGGTGAGCTTGACGCGCTCTTTCACCGGTTCCGGTGTTGTCTTGACCGGGGTGCGAACGATCTTGCCGCCGCGCTTGATGACGCGGGTTTCCTCGTCCTCCACCATTTCGGGGCGGGCACGGGGTTCGCCGCGGACTTCCTTGGCCTTCGGTGGCTCGACGGACGGGCGCTCAGGGGCCGGGGCCGGACGCGCGGAAGGAAAATTGATCTCCTTCGGACGGCCGCCTTCGCGGGTCATGTTGGCGGTGTTGTAGCCTGGGCCAGCAGGCCGGGGGCCGCCACGGCCTTCGAAGCGACCGGCCGGACGGGCGCCACCTTCGGTCGAGCGCGGGGCCGGTCCGTCACGGCCTTCGAAGCGGCCAGCCGGACGGGCGCCACCTTCGGCCGAGCGCGGGGGCGGTCCGTCACGGCGCGGAGCCGAGGACGGAGTTGATGCGCGGGCGTGTGTGGGGGCCACGGCGGGCGTTTCAGCGCGTGGCGTAGCGGGAGTGGGCACAGATGGAGCAGCGGGGGCGGCCGCCGCAGGTGATGCGGGGGCGGGAGCCTCGGCGGAAGCTTCTTCGGTCAGCCGAGAGGCCGCTTCGATGCCTTCGCGTTCGGCGCGTTCGGTGTCTTCGATTCCGGTCCGGCGACGGGCTTCGGCCAGCGCGCGAGCGCGATTGTCACGCTCTTCCGGACGCAGGGTCCGGCCAGCTTCGGCGCGCTCGGGGGCGCGGGGCTGTTCTGCGGACTTGGGCGCCGAGGGTGGCTTGACCGAGATAGGCGCAGGGGCGGCTGGTGCCGGCGCGTCAGACGCGCCCAATTTGCGTGACTTGCGCTTTTCGACGATCACCGGCTTCGACCGGCCGTGGCTGAAGTTCTGCCGTACGTGTCCAGACTCGACCGTCCGCTGCAGAGACAGCGGTTTGCGTGTCCCTGCTCCGGCTGTTCCCGACCCTGATGCGCCGGCGGCGCCTGGGCGGTCTGTCTTGTCGGTCGTGTCCTTCGTATCCATTCGGTCTTTCCGCAGATATCCTTAGGCGCCTTAGGCGTCCGGAATGCCAATTTCTTGAACCAAAGCAGGCCGGTAACGCTCCACGCGCCCGGCCTCGCTCAAGAAGTTCTCGGTCGCTCCGCCCTTTGTGAGCGCAGCATGTACCACATTTGACCGGCCTATGGCCAAGCTCATTTGTTCGACCGTAAAAAGTGTCACGATGCGGTGTTCCCGGTGGTTTGCCCGCGACACCGCGATGTATTTACGATCCAATTTCCCGGCCCCATCTGCCGAGGCCTCGCGGGCGTGGAGGAGGACTGAGACCGGCCCCTTTGCCACCAGAGCGTCGAGTTTATCGAAGCCAGTGGTGACGAGGCCGGCTTTGTTGGCGATGGAAAGTGCATCCAAAGCGCGGCGTTCCAAGAGGTCGCCAACCCGGTCTGCCAGGTCGGCTGGGACCTTGACCTCGGTCTTCAGTGAACGTGTGAAGACCTTGGCTTTGACGGCTTCGGCGATTTTGGCGGACGTGGCGGTGACCCACACACCACGGCCGGGGAGTTTCGCCGCCGGGTCGGCGTAGAGGGTGCCGTCAGGGCCGCGGACAAAGCGGATCAGATCGCCTTTGGGCAGGGCAACGCGCGTCAGCGCGCACAGGCGCTGCGTGGCATCACCCGTCTCGTCTTCGTCAGCATCGCGTGCTCGATGGCTGCGCGCCAATCCGTTGGGCCTCCCGCCTCATCTTTCGGCTCAGGCTTCGGTCGAGGCGTCGTCAGCCTCGGCCTCGGCCCCAGCTTCTTCGGTGTCTTCGGCTTCTTCCGGTGCGGCTTCTTCAACCGTGATCCAGCCCGCCAAAACGCGGGCGGAGAGGATCATCTCCTCGGCTCCCGCCCGATCGATCTCGTACCCATCAAGGATGCCCTTGTGGCGGGTGGGCTCGCCATCCTTGTCCTTCTTGCGCTCGGTCCAACCGATCAGATCATCGGTGGCGCAATCGGCGAGGTCTTCGAGTGTCTTGATGCCGTTTTCACCGAACGTGACCAGCATAGCGGACGTGACGCCTTGGACTTCGGCCACTTCGTCGGCCACGCCCAATTCGCGGCGCTTGGCGTCCCGCTCGGCTTCCTGTTGTTCAAGATTTTCGCGGGCGCGGGTCTGGATCTGCTCGGCGGTCCCTTCATCGAAGCCTTCGATGTTGGCGATTTCAGCGAGATCAACGAACGCCACTTCCTCAACGGTAGCGAAGCCTTCGGTGACCAGCAGCTGGGCGATGACTTCATCGACGTCAAGAGCGTCCATGAGCATCTGTGTCCGCTCAGCGAATTCCTTCTGGCGGCGTTCGCTTTCTTCCTGTTCGGTGACAATGTCGATATCCCAACCGGTCAGCTGCGAGGCGAGGCGCACGTTCTGGCCGCGGCGGCCGATGGCAAGCGAGAGCTGCGATTCGGGCACCACAACTTCGATGCGGTTGGTGTCTTCATCGAGAACGACCTTCGAGACTTCGGCAGGGGCCAGCGCGTTGACGATGAAGCTCGCGGCATCCGGGTTCCACTGGATGATGTCGACCTTTTCGCCCTGGAGTTCATTGACGACGGCCTGGACGCGAGCGCCGCGCATGCCGACGCAGGCGCCGACTGGGTCGATCGAGTTGTCTTTGGAAACGACGGCGATCTTGGCTCGCGACCCGGGATCACGTGCCACCGATTTGATCTCGACAACGCCGTCATAGATTTCCGGCACTTCCTGGGCAAACAGGCGCGCCATGAACTCGGGGCGGGCGCGGGAGAGGAAGATTTGCGGCCCGCGTTGTTCGCGGCGGACATCGTAGATGTAGGCGCGGATGCGGTCACCGTACTTGGGGGTCTCGCGCGGGATCATTTCATCGCGGCGGATGATGCCTTCGGCGCGGCCGAGATCGACAATGACGTTGCCGTATTCTGCGCGTTTTACGGTGCCGTTGATGATTTCTCCGAGACGGTCCTTGTATTCGTCAAACTGGCGATCGCGTTCGGCTTCGCGGACCTGCTGCACGATGACCTGCTTGGCGTTCTGGGCGGCGACGCGGCCGAACTCCAGCGGCGGCAGGCTTTCGGCAATGAGATCGCCGATGTTGACTTCCGGGTTGCGGCGCTGCGCATCGGCGAGTTGAATTTCGGTGGCTTCGTTCTCGACACTCTCCACAACGGCGAGCACACGGGTGAGGCGTGTTTCGCCGGTTTTGGGATCGATTTCGCAGCGGATGTCGTTTTCGGCGCCGTAGCGCGATTTTGCCGCTTTCTGGATCGCGTTTTCCATCGCCTGGATGACGATCTTGCGGTCGATCGACTTCTCGCGCGCAACCGAGTCTGCGATTTGCAACAGCTCGAGCCTGTTGGCGCTGATACCTGCAATGCCGGCCATGCTCAGTTCTCCACCTCAAATTCGTCCGGTTCCGCGCCATCGGCGAACCCGGATCGTCCTTGTTTCTTTGCGCGCGTCAGCGCTTCGCGGATCAGTTCATCGGTCATGATCAGCCGCGCCTCGGAAACGAGGCTCAGCGGAAATCCTATGGTCGTTGCACCGATGTTAGGCAAATCGAGTTCGACGCGGACTTCACCCTCCTCGAAGCCTTCGAGCTTGCCTTGAAAGCGGCGGCGGCCGTCGACGGGTTCGCGCAGTTCGATTTTGGCCTGATGTCCCGCCCAGTTCTCGAAATCAGAGGCACGGACCAGCGGGCGGTCGATGCCGGGCGAGGAGACCTCCAGACGGTAGGCTTCAGAGACAGGATCATGGGCATCAAGCAAGGGAGAGAGTTCGCGCGAGACGGTCTCACAGTCTTCGATGGTCATGGAGCCATCGGGGCGTTCGGCCATGATCTGCAAGGTTTGTCCGTCACGGCCGGAAATCTTCACACGCACCAACCGATAGCCGAGGTTCTCCAGCACGGGTTCCACGAGCCCTGCGAGCGTCGCGGCTAAGCCGGTTTCGCTGTAAAATCTCGCGTCGCTCGCGTGCGTTTCGGCCTGCATTCCGCCACTGGCCCGGGGTTGATCCGATCGGTATGGCCCATGATCGACGACACCTAAAACAAAAAGAGCGGACCCTTGCGGGCCCACTCTCAAGAGTTGAGATGATCATGAGCAACGACAAGCTACGCAATGGCGCTGGTCCTGGCAAGGCCGATGTGGAGGGATTTTGCGCGTTTACCGAACTTTTTTCGACCCGCTGATCAGACCCGAAGAAACGTGAGGAACATTGGCCGGCGGCCTTCGCGGAGTGCCTTAGCCTCATAGCGCGTGCCGGGCCAGTCGGGCCATGGCGTCCGCCAGCTGGACGGTCCGGTGGCGGTCCAGGAGAAGGCGGAATGGGGAATGGCTGCTTCGAGGACGGTTCGGGCGTAGGCAGGAATATCGGTGGCGATGCGAAGTTCGGCGCCGAGGAGCATGACGCGGGCGAGCGCATCGAGGAAGGGTTTGGAGACGAGGCGGCGTTTGGCGTGGCGGGCCTTCGGCCAAGGGTCGGGAAAGAGGACGAAGACCTTTGTAAGGGAGGCTGCAGGCAGGCCGCGAAGTATTGGACGGACGTCGTCGGGGTGGAGACGGACGTTGCGTAGGCCCCGTTCCTCGATCGCGGTCAACGCTTTGATGACTCCGTCTTCGAACGGTTCGCAGCCGATGAGGCCGACGCCCGGATTGAGCGTGGCTTGATGGATCAAATGCTCGGCGCCGCCGAAGCCGATTTCGAGCCAGACTTCAGTCACGGGGGCCGAAAAGAGGGCCGTGAGCGGTGTTGCGTCGAGGATCGCGGGATCGATGCGCAGGCGCGGCAGGGCGCCGTCCCACAACGACTGCTGGCGCGGGCTCGGTTTACGGGCGCGTTTGCGGCCGAAGGAGCGAAGCTCGTCGTGCAGGGGGGGGGCGGGCTCGGCGGTCATTTCACCGTATTACCAAAGAAAACGGCCGCGGACTGTGGGTTCCGCGGCCGTTTAGCCGCTGCAACTGTCGCTTAGACTGCGGCCTTGATCTTGTCGGCGAGGTCGGTCCGCTCCCAAGAGAAGCCGCCTTCAGCGTCCGGGGTGCGGCCAAAATGGCCGTAGGCGGAGGTGCGGGCGTAAACCGGCCTGTTGAGATCGAGTTGGGTGCGGATGCCGCGGGGCGAGAGGTCCATGACCTTGCCGAGTGCCACTTCAAGGGCGGCTTCGTCGACCTTACCCGTGCCGTGCGTGTCGACGTAAATCGACAGGGGCTTGGCGACGCCAATGGCGTAGGACAACTGTATCGTGCAGCGCTCGGCAAGGCCGGCGGCGACGACGTTTTTGGCCAGATAACGGGAGGCGTAGGCGGCCGAGCGGTCGACCTTGGTCGGGTCCTTGCCGGAGAAGGCGCCGCCGCCGTGGGGGGCCATGCCACCGTAGGTGTCGACGATGATCTTCCGGCCGGTGAGACCGCAATCGCCATCGGGGCCGCCGATGAAGAATTTGCCGGTCGGGTTGATGTGCCAGACGGTGTCTTTGGTGACCCACCCGGATGGGAGCGCCTTCAAGACGTAGGGCTCGATGATGTCGCGGACCTGCTTCGATGTGAGATCTTCAACGATGTGCTGGTGAGATACGACAATTTGCGTCACGCCGACGGGCTTGCCGTCTTCGTAGCGGACGGTGACCTGGCTCTTGGAGTCGGGGCCGAGCATGGCGGCGTCGCCGACCTTGCCTTTGCGGGCCTTGGCGAGGTCGTGCAGGATCTTATGGCTGTAATAGATCGGGGCCGGCATGAGTTCAGGTGTGTCGGTGCAGGCATAGCCAAACATGATGCCCTGGTCGCCCGCGCCTTCTTCCTTGTTTGTGGGCTGCTTGGCGTCGACGCCCGCAGCAATATCGGCGGACTGACCGTGCAGCAGAACTTCAATATTGCAGTTGGCCCAGTGGAATCCATCCTGCTCGTAGCCGATGTCCTTGATCGCCTTGCGGGCGACCTCCTGAATCATTTGGACCGTCACACTCTTGGGTGTGTTGGAATACTCACCTGCGATGATGACGCGCTGCGTTGTCACCAGCGTTTCGCATGCGGCGCGAATGGCCCACGGGTCGAGACCGGCTGCAAGGCTTTCGCGATAGAACGCGTCGACAACTTCGTCGGAGATACGATCGCTGACTTTGTCGGGATGCCCTTCGGATACCGATTCGCTCGTGAATAGGAACGATTTGCGTGCCACTTTGGCCCCCGTGATTGTCCAATCTGGACGTGGTTTACGACCCGTTTGGCGGGTGTGTTGCAGCCTTTGCACACCGGGTCAAGCGCGGACAAGAGCGCACCTCAATGTGGTGTCCTCTCGCGTTTTGAGCTTTGCTTGATCGTTTTACGGGGGCGTTACGTCTTCGCCAGCGACTGACTTGACCATGTCGACGATTGAGCGCCGAACACGCGGATCGGTGATGCGGGCGAACGCCTTATTCAATTCAATGCTGTCGCGGCTCGATAGAAAATCGGCGACGTAGGTGTCGCCGCCCTGCTCCGCCATGCCGGGCGCCGCCACAAGGCCGGACACCGAGGCTGGCATGTTCTCGTAGAAAAACTGGATCGGAACGCCCAAAACGTGGGCAAGATCAAACAGGCGGCTGGCGCCAATGCGATTGACGCCCTTTTCGTACTTCTGAACCTGCTGAAATGTCAGGCCGAGGTTTTCACCTAGCCGTTCCTGGCTCATGCCCAGAAGCATGCGCCGCATCCGGACTCGCTCGCCCACGTGCTTGTCCACGGGATTGGCGCGGCGGGAGTTATTGCGGTCGTCGCCCTCATCTATTGGCGCTTTGTCGGTCACTTGTTTCGGCCCCGGAATGGTAATTTCCCGTCGGTGAAGTAGCGAGTGCTACGAGCATTCACGCAGCGCGTCAACCTACGGCTGAATGAGGGTTTTCTGGAGGGCCGTCAATGAGATTGATTGACCCGCAACCCCACGATTGATAGCGCAAAAAAAACAACGTTTATCAAGAGGAGTACGTCGCCCCATCTGGCATAGAGAGGCGCTGAGATGGGGGCCGGGATGGATTGGTCTATCACGCCGCGAATATTAAGGTCGAGCGAAGCTGCGATGCGGCCATTGGCGTCGATCATGGCGGAGATCCCGTTGTTGGCGGCGCGGATCAGCGGCAGCCCCTCCTCCACGGCGCGGACGCGGGACTGATGCAGGTGCTGGCGGGGTCCTGTGGTGTTGCCGAACCAGCCGTCGTTGGTAACGTTGACGATCAGGCCGGGACGTTCGGCGCCTTGGACAACCGCCGCGGGAAAGATCGCCTCGTAGCAGATCAGTGCCACGACCGGCGGCAGACCGGGCAGGCGAAGCAGGGGACGGGGGGTGGGGCCCGAGGCGAAGCCACCGCGCATTTTGGTGAGTTGTTGCAGGCCGATGGCTTCCAGAACGGATTGGAATGGGAGGTATTCGCCGAACGGAACGAGGTGGATCTTGTCATAGATCGCGATGGGTTTGCCGGTGTCGCCGATCGCGAGGAGACTGTTGAAGGCTTTCAGTGCCGGGGCGGCTTCAGTGCCACCGGGTTCGACGCGCAGACCACCGGATAACAGCCGATGGCGGTCAACGCTTCGGGGTGTTCAAGTGGGCGAAAGGGCATGGCGGCTTCCGGCCAGACGACGAGAGCGATGCCCTCCATGCCGTCTTCTTCTCCCGCGGCGTTGCGGCCGGTGAGATCGAGGTGAAGGCGAAAGATTTCGCCCTGCTTTTCCGGCAACCATTTTTCACGCTGCGGTACACTTGGCTGGACAATGCGCACGCGCGGTGCATTCGCGTCATGGTCTGGGGCGGCGGACAAGATCCATGTACCGTATAGCGCGGACAGCGCGAGCGGGAACACGGCGATCGCAAGGCCGGGGCCGAAGGCAGTGGATGCTGACGCGGTGTCTTCGGCTTCGGCGGCGATGACCAACGGGCTTGAGAAAATCACCATGGCCCACAGCGTCAGGCCGTAGATTCCGATGAGCCCTGCGGTTTGCATTTGAACATCGGTCGCGGTCAGCGCGTAGCCGAGGATGTTCCAGGGAAAGCCAGTGAGGATGTGGCCGCGCAGCCATTCGGCGGCGGTAAAGACGATCGCCATCGTGAGTAGACCGGCGAGCCCGGGCCGCCAGAGTGCGCGCGTGATCGCCGACGCCGCCCCGAAGAACAGCGCGAGGCCCGCGGGCAATAATGTGACGGCGAACGGCAGCAGCCAACCGAAGACGTCGGCTTCGACGAGGAACGCTTCGCCGATCCAAAAGAGGCCGGCAAAGAAGTAGCCAAAACCGAACCACCAGCCGTCCTTGAAGGCACGTACGAGGCTGTCGCGTGTTGCGGTTTCTAGATGTTTCGGCGTGATGGCCCACACGAGAACGGGCAACGTGAAAAACAGGATGGGCCAGAGAAAGACGGGTGCGAACGCGAGGACGCTCATCATGCCGGCGATGGTGAGCAGCGTGGCACGTTTCCAACCGGTCGCCGTGCGCAGCCGATCGCGCCAGTCTTTGACGCGCGCCAGAGCCGTCACGTTGCGCCTGTTGGGCCGGTCGAGGATGATGCCGGGGTGGCTGCTTTCGGCCTGAGTATTTTAAGGCGCTTCACGCGGCGCGGGTCGGCTTCGAGAATCTCGAATTCGAGACCAGATGCATGGCGAATGATCTCGCCGCGCGTCGGCACGCGGCCGACGATCTGGAAGACAAGGCCGCCAAGGGTGTCGATAT
>LNFM01013351.1_pt1 | contig 10483 bp, 12 predicted proteins | sample 596031 | NCBI WGS metagenome assembly LNFM01 (sample SAMN04254537, study PRJNA301005) | activated carbon metagenome | isolation source: dual media filters at the Ann Arbor, Michigan drinking water treatment plant | place: USA: Ann Arbor | reverse complement strand
ACGTCGAGCTGCGATGCGCTGGTATAGGGAATCCGGGTGTGGCCTCGGATGAGCTGATGGAGCGTGGAGCGAGCTGATGCACCTGACGCAGCGTCTATGGAGTCGTAGTAGGTCTCGGGGTTGGCGCAGGCGGTCGTTGCTGCCAGGAGAAGGATAGAGAGCATGACCATGGCTGGGCTGCTGGGCTGCCGAAGACTATCCGCAAACGCGCTCCTTCTGGGCGCACACGCACCATGAGCGAGGAAGGCCGATTCGTTGGCATGCCGATGCATGCTGGACTTTCCGAAGTCGAGCAGGCTCTGCCGCCAGCACTCCTGGACCGTTGTGTCGTCGTGGGACCGGCAGCAACTCGGATAGCCCTTCGCCCGACCATGCCGGTCGAAAGGTCCGGACGTCCACGCATTTCCCTAGCGCTCACGCACGTTGCGTGGGCAGACACTGCTGTGTCGATCGCCGAGTGCCTACAGGCGGATGGTTGGCGCATGGAGCGTGCGACTCTGCCTTCGGGGCTGCCGTCGTGCCCCATCGGCGAGGCGTGGCCGGTGGAGTTCATTGCGCCGTCAGGCTGGCGAGCAGATCTCGTGTTGGCGGATGGCTTCTCCAGCGCAGATCGGCTTGGGCAACGCATCGCTGTCCGGCGAGAGGATGTGTTGCTCGTGGCCTACCCCAGTGGAGACATCTGCACGTTTGCGCCGCGGCCTGTTCCGCTGCTCTCGTTGCGCGTCGCTGCGCCGGCATGCCAAGTCCTTGCTGATCTTCTGGCGTGCGACAGTCCACTCGCTAGACGCAACGTCGAACTCCGACAAGCGAGAGCGGCTCATGGGCTCGCTTGCGCCGCCCTCATGTCCAATCGCGACATCGGCGCGGCACGAGAGGAGTGGCCCGCGGCGTTGACTGCTGCTGGCTACCGAGTAGATCAAGGCTTGCAACGAGCCTGCAGTAGCTTGGCTGACACGACGTTGGAGGACATCGAGGCGCTGCAGCGTGTCGCCGCTTCCATGCTGGGGGAGAGTGCGCCTTCTGTGAGCGAGCTTGAGCGCGGCCAGGTGGTACTGCTCAAACTCTTGGCAGGCTGAACCCTCGGGACTTCGTCAGCAGATCCGTTCAACGACGCAACTGGTGGAAATGGAGCCGCGCTTCAGGATTGGAGACGTTGGCCAAGAATGGAGGCTCCATGATCGAGTTTAGGGTTACGCAGGGTCGGCTGTTGTTCCGTAATCTTGCCCAGCGCCAGACAGCGATGGTGGGCGTGTTGCATCTCCCCGAGCAGCTTGAAGTGATTGAGGGAGCCGCATACCTCCTGTTCGTGCGTGCCGGCCAAGTGTCGATCCTCGCCCAGAAGCTAGACGACGGCGTGCCGCCAGAGGTCGTTGGACAAGGGATCGGCGTGGCTCTGCAGTCGACTGGATGGAGGGCTACGCTCGATTCCGCAGCGGTGTGTGTCAGGTTCTGTGCGGCGTGGCCGGACGCCAACATTTGGACTGTATACGGCGCATCCAACCATCCTACGGAGCTGATCGTTGGCAACCGTTCCGACCATGTCTGGCTAGATCTCGATGCTGAGGGGTCCACCTCGCCAGCTCCGCCCTGTGACCCGCGCGGTGAAACGTTGGCGCAGATGCTGACCAGCCACCCTGTCTGGCCTGGGCCGCATGGTGGTCTTTACACGCTGCCTCAGCACGATGTCGCATGGCGCTCCTGCTACCTGCAAATGTCCAAGCTGCACGCAAGGTGTGGGGCCGGGGAGTTCGACATCACCGAGCTCCAGCGTTTGCTGAGGCAAGACCCACGCCTGAATCGAATACGCTCCTGGGGAGCACCCGATCCGGCCTATCTGAGCTACCTCGCTGCACTGGATCGAGCCAACGGCATCGAAGTTGAACGGCCTAGGACGGTCGAAGAGCACCGCAGTCGCGCGGCACTCGCGGCTCGATGCATCCGGGAAGCCGGTCGGATGCGGAACTGAGCAAGTACCTGTCAGAACATCGCGGGCTGAGCCGACGAAAGAGAGTCGTCGCGATGCGACAGCCGGAACAGGGCATGGATTCACCGCGCGCTCCGCGCGTTGCCACTGTCGTCCGTCAGGCCCGACTCTGCGCAACTTGAGAGTGCGCCGCGACGTGGCGCAATGGTGTCACCCGACACCACTGGATGCCTGTCATGCTCAAAGCCAATGACGCTCCCCTGGCCCCCCTGCCGACGCAGGGGCGCGCTGCCGACAGCCGCGACGCGGCCTGCACGATTCCTCTGTCTGCTATCGAGGTCGAGGCCGGGCACAACCCGCGCAAGCACTTCGCGGATGCGGAGTTCACACGGCTCGTCGAATCCATCGCCGCCAACGGGCTGCTGATGCCGCTTCTTGTCCGCCCGGCGGGCGACGGGCGCTACCTGTTGGTGGCGGGTGAGCGGCGCCTGCGGGCGCTGCGCACGCTCGGCATCAAGGAGGCGCCGGTGCTGGTGCGTCACCTGAGCGATCAGGAAGCACGGCGTGCGGCCCTGTTGGAGAATACCGACCGTGCCGACCTCACCGTGCCCGAGGAAGCCATCGCAGCCGCTGAGCACATCGCCGCATTCGAGGGCGACTACGAGGCGGCGGCGCGGGCGCTGGGCTGGGGCGTGCAGAAGCTGCGGCACCGCGTGCGCCTGAACTGCGCGATCCCGGCGGTGATGGATGCGGTCATGCAGGGCACCATCCTGCTGGGGCATGCCGAACTGCTCGCGACGCTGCCCGAGGCCGACCAGGCAAAGGTGCTGGCAAACGTGGTTGCGAAGAACGCCTCGGTGGCGGCACTGCGCAGCGAATTGAACAGCTATGCCACGCCGCTCTCCACCGCCTGCTTCGACCACACGGCAGCGGGCTGCACCGGCTGCCCGTACAACAGCGAAGTGCAGCGCTCGCTGTTCGACCAGCACATTGACGATGCCAAATGCACCAACCGTGCGTGCTTCGCCGAGAACACCGCGAAGGCGATCGAGGCACGGAAGGCGGCACTGGCCGAGGACTTCCCCGTCGTCGCGCTGGTCAGCGAGACGCCTGCACACGCCACCGTCGCGCTCGTGGAGACGGGCGAGCAGGGCGTGGGCAGCGTCCAGTACGCCGCCTGCCGTGGCTGTGCCTTCCGTGGGGCCCTGATCGATGATCGCCCGGGTGCCACAACGGGCCGCGTCGAGCAGCCGCGCTGCTTCAACACGGGCTGCAACAGCGAGAAGCGTGCGGCCTACGCGGCCCTCCGCAGCGTGCCAATGGTGCCCACGACTGAGGCCGCCCCCGAGGCGCCCGAGGTACCAGGGAAGCCCCCTGCGCCCGCAGCGCAGCCAAAGTCGAAGCGGGCGACCGAGGGGGCAGGGGCGGTGCGTGCGGCACCCTCGGCGGTCATCGAGCAGCACGCCGCCGTGGTGCGCCGTGCTGCGGTAAGCCGTATCAAGCAGGACGGTCAGGCGGTGCTGGGACTCGCGCTCTACGGGCTCATGCGGCTGATCGCCGCCGAGAGCGGCGGCTCCATCGCTGATCTCAGCAAGACGCTGGGACTGAAGGGCGCGAAGCGCGGGTATGGCAAGGACACCGCCCTGCTGCCGGCGCTGGTCGGTCTCGATGCGACGGAGCAAAAGCGCGCCATCGTCGATGCCGCGGCCCTGCTGTTTGACCACGAGCCGGGGCGCAACGCGCCGGGCGGCCACCTCGACCGCCGCGCCTTGGCCGCGCTCCTGGTCGAACAGGGACAGGTGGATCTGGTGCCGCATGTCCGCATCGACGCCGAGTACCTCAAGACCTACACCCGTGCGGGCCTCGAAGCCCTGCTGGACGAGTCCGGCTTCAGCGACTGGATGAAGGGACAGGAGGACGGCGAGAAGCGCCTGCGCAATTTGCTCGCGCAGAAGAAGGAGCCTCTCATTGAGCAGGTGCTGGCCGCCGGCTTCGACTTCACCGGCTTCCTTCCCTCGACCCTGCCCGCGCAGGCCAAAGAGTGGCGCAAGAGCGCCTGAGCCCACCAAGGAGCGACTTCATGAACTTCCTCGCCGCCCTGTCGCCGCTGCTGACCGGCAGCAAGAGCGTCACCATCACCTTGACTCGCGAGCAGACGGGGGCTCTCGCCGCGCTGATCGTGAGCACGCTTGGCACCTTCGACCCCGACACGACCGACCCGGCGGTGTCCACGCTGCAGGCCGCGCTCGCCAAGCCCCTGCGCATCGTCCTCCCGGCGCAAGACCCGGACGCGGCCTTCGCTGCCGCGCTGACGGAGTATGCCGGGGCACGCACGGGCGTGCTGAGCGACCTGCAGGCCCATCTGGATGCGCTCGCCCAGGCCCAGCAGGCAGCGAAGGACGCCGCGGCCAAGGCTCAGGCGAATGCCCGCGCCAAGGCCAAAAAGCCAAAGGCCGAGACGGCCGCCGCTGCGGCAAGCCTGCCCCTTGACGAGGATGACGCGGAAGCCGAGGAGGAGGGCGCCAGTACAGCCGAGCTGCCGCCTGCCGCCACCGCTACGCCGCCATCGGCCGCCGGCGTGCCGGCCGCTGCCTCCACCCTCAACCTGTTTGGATGACCGCCATGACCCAGCACTCTGTGACGCCCCTGACCCGCAAGTTCAAGTTCGGCGCGACGGTGCTCGACGACCCGGCGCCGCATCTGCCGCCGCTGCAGGCGTTGCAGATGTACCAGCCCAACTATCCCTTCCTCGCGAGCGCGACCTTGGGTGAGCCCGAGGTCGATGGCGATTGCCTCGTCTACACCGCCCGCAAGCCCGAGGTGCAGACGAAGGGCAGGGGCGCGCGCGCATGAGCCGGGGTTCGCTCGATCTGTTCGCCGGACGACTCGAGTGGTTCGTGGAGCGGGTGCAGGCCTTGGCTGCGAGGGAGGGCATCAGCGAAGAAGAGCGCGCCACGTTGCTGAGCGTAGCGGCGACCGCCGAGGAACTCGCGCCGAGAGCCGACGCGGTTGAGCGGTGGTGCGACAGCAACGTGCCGAGCGATCTGTTCGAGGCCTGCAGTCCCCCTCAACCGTTCTGTGTTGCTACCTCAAAAGGATCGTCCAAGGAGACTCCATGTACGGCGCAGATAGACCCTTGCGGACCGATCGAGGCCAGCGCGGCGGGTGGTCATGCACAGGAGCGAAAGGAACGTCCGGAAGAAGCTGGATGCGGGGCTGCAGAGGGATGCCAACCATGATTGACCCGAAGAAGGTGACGATTGCTTGTCATGGCGGATGCGGCCGGACGGTGACACTGCGTGCCAGCAGAGTCCACAAGGCGGACTACTACCTCTGCCATTCAAAAGCCTCTGGTCTCCTCTGCGAACAGAAGCTACCCCCGCTGTTACCTGGAAAGGTGCGGCTCGTCGACCATAATGCCGCGGCGAGTTTTTGGGGGTTCACCGATGTGTGGCCGGACGCCAAAATGGCTGCGGCTTTGGCGCGGGCGCGCGGGATTCTCGCCGCGGGCCTAACCCAGCTCGCTATCGAAAAGGCGAGGCGGTGATGCAGCTCGCGCACCGCATCGCTCTGGACCCTACACCGCAGCCGCATGGATGCCCCGTACACGCCGGATCGTCCGAACTCCGGCTGCACCCAGCGCAAACACAAGTTCGTCGACTCGGCGACCCGCCGGGTCCGTGCGATCAACGAGGGCAAGCGCTCGGCGCAGCTGGAACTGCAAGAACCGGCTGCGGGCGTGTGGGTCGCCGTGGGCTCGGAGTCTCAACCCTCCCGAGCCTTCGTGCGCGGTCCATCCCGCACACCGGCTCGGGGACGCCGCTTTGCGGCGCGATAGTTCAGTTCGCAGTTCGTCGAGTTCGGCTGTCCGACCGGCGGTGAGCTGCCGGTCGCGCACGCGGACTCTCCCTGCGCGTCAGTTCGGGCGCTACTCGCCCTACCCCCATCCGGGGCGGTGTTCGATGCACCAGGGGAGTCTGCCAGCAGACGCAGGCCCTCACGCTCGATATTGATCGCCGCGTTGAGATCACGGTCGTGCTGCGCGCCGCAGGCCGGGCAGCTCCAGCGGCTGTCCTTCAGCCGCAGGCCGGCATGCACATGGCCGCAGGCGCTGCAGATCTTGCTGCTGGGAAACCAGCGATCGACCCTGACCACCACCCGACCGTGCCACTGCGCCTTGTAAGTGAGCTGGCGGCCCAGTTCGCCCAAGCCGGCATCGGCCACGCCGCGCCGGAAGCCCCGGTGCAGGCTTCGGCCCATGGGCGCCACCGCAAGGTCTTCGAGGGCCACGATCTCGGCGCGGTGCACGGCCGCGGCGCTGATCTTGTGCAGGTGATCGCGGCGAGCATCGGCGATCTGCGCGTGCAGGCGCCCGATCTGCTGCTGCGTGCGCTGTCGGCGCTTCGAGCAGCCCAGCCGTGTGCCCTTCGGGCAGGGTTTCGTTGGATCGAGGCCCTGCGCCTGCATCTGCGCCGCGAGCTGCCGGCTCTGCCGGCGCTGGTAGCGGCGTAGGCGGGCCAGCTTCACCTGAAGCGGCTTGGCTGCCTCATCCACTCGGCCATCGCTGCCGGTCGCGGTCTGGCGCAGGCCCAGGTCGATGCCCAGCGCCGGGCGCTTTGCGGGAAGCGCGGCCGGCTTCGGCACGCCGTCCGCGGCGAAGGTCGCGAACCAGCGGCCGGCGCTGTCGCAGCGCACGGTCACCGAGCGCAGGCGCCCCTCCATCGCTTCGGTGCGCCGAAAGCGCACGCGGCCCAGTCCGTCGATCTGCACCTCGCCGTGGCGCTCACCGAGCGTCACCTGCTGGCGGCGCTGGTCAAGGGTGAAGCGGGCACTGTTCACGCTGCCGAAGCGCTTGCGCCGCGGCGGCCGGGCGCGGCCGGCGAAGAAGTTCTTCTTGGCCCGCTCCAGATCGCGCAGCGTCTGAGTGAACGGTTCGCGGGGCAGCTGGGCGAGCCATGCGGTCGCCGGCTCGCGCTTCAGTGCGGTGAAGGCCGCCGACCACGCCGTGTGGCTGCTGCGCTCACCGGCGGCCCGCAGCGTGCTGTCGAGCCGCAGCGCCCAGTTCCACACGAACCGCCGCGCCCCGAAAAGTCGATGCAGCGTGCGCTGCTGTGCCGGTGTGGGCGACAGCCGCACGCGGTAGGCGCGCTCCAAGGTGGGGTTCGGCGATTCGGACATGCCCTCACGACAGCAAGGGAATTGAGGCTGTCAAGTTGCGCGCGCTTCGGCTCACGGGTTGAGACGCACGTGGAGCACGCCGCCGGCCGCCGCCTCGCGGGCCGGGATCGCCTACACCGGCTGCCCGGCCGTCGGCACGCCGACACGCTCCGATTCGGCTCAAGCCGGCGGGGGCGTCGCTATCCCCGGCTCCTTCAACGTGAAGATTCCGACGAATCAGCCGGTGCCTGCCGAGGGTGATCTGGTCGAGGTCGCTTACCTGTATGCCTTCCCCGGCGGCAGCCTGTTCCAACCTGTCCTCCTGGGACAGCGCTCCGACCTCGGCGCCGAGGATTGCACCATGGGCCAGCTGAAGTTCAAGCGCCAGGCCGAGGCGGCCTGAGCCAGCCGCCGCCCGGAGCCCCCCGTTGGAGGCGGCTCCGGGGCGCTGCTCCAAGTTGCGCGGCGGCGGTTGTCTGGTGAACTCAAGGCACCTCTACGGAGCTTTCCCATGCCTAGCCTTCCGCGCGCCGACACCCACGATGACCCGGCCTTGCAGGCCGCGCTCGACGCTCTCGAAAGCTGGAGCGCCCCGCGCGCTCCGCTGCCTGCCGCCGATGCGCGCTGGCAGGCCGTCTCCGAACTGTGTGCCGCAGCGCTGGAGCGCCCCGCGCGCCCCCTGCGTGATCCCCTCCTGATCCCGCTGGCATGAGCCTCGCTCTCCTCACCCTGCCGCGCACCGCGCTCCGCGGCACCGGCTTCGTGCCGGACGCCTGCCATGTCGCGATGCTGGCGCCCACCCCGCCGGAGCGGGCGCGAGCCCGGCGCGTGCTGCGGGAAGCGGTGGTCGCAGGGCGTATCGACCCTGCTGCCGTGGCCCAAGCCGTCGCCGGCGGCGACAGCGGCGTGGCCGCCCTGTTTCAGGCGAACGCGACGATGCCGAAGCGGGCACGCCTGGCGGCCCACGCGGTCGACCTGCGCGCGGCGGATACGGCACCAGATCATCGCGTCCGCGCGGGACTCGCGCGTCTCATCGAGACACTGGCTGCCGACGGCGATCTCACGCGCACGGCGCTGGCGACCGTGCCGAGCCTGCCGCACCGCGAGCTGGCCATCTGCCTGAACACCGCGTGGGTGCGCCGGGTGACGCGCGTGACCCGCGGCCTGCGCCGCCTGCTGCCGCCCAACTGCGTGCCTGCCAGCACGCATTTCGTCTACCCCGCAGCGCTGCTCTACCTCATCAACCCGCACGCGATCCACAGCGAGGCGCAGGACGCGGAGGAGTTCGAGGCGGATGCGGTGATCGGGCTCAGCCAGGAGGGGTTCCTTTGGGTGGGCGGCGCGGCGGATGCGCTCGATGACAAACGCGCGCTGCGAGTGGCCTGGGGCGAGGTGGTGCGGAGCCTGCAAGTCGGCACGCTGGACTCGTTTGGGGAGCACGTCCATTTCGTGTATGCGTTGGAGGCTCTGAACGACTTGGCGCTTACCTGCGAGTGGGAGGGCGACGAGCCCCGCGTTCACGACGACCAGCTCGCGGAGATCGCCGAGGAGATGGGCGAGGACCCCCATGACGAGGACCTGCAGCAGCGCATGCGCGCGCATCTCCGGGAGATGCGGGCTTTCTCCCAGCAGCGTCCGTGGGCGCGGCGCAGCAAGGCCTTCCTCGCATGGCGCGCGGCTCGGGCGGGCACCCCGGCAGGCGAGCGTGTCGAGCGCCTGCTCGCGCTTGCACGCTGGCGTCGGACGCAAGACCTGAAGGAGCGGCTCCACGTGTTCTGCGATGAGGATGAGGGCACGTTTTCCATCGCGCCCGTGCATCGCGCAGACGCCTTCGGCGACATGCTGACCAACTGCATCGACGAGGAGCAAAACCAGGTTGGGAGTGCCTCGCTGCGCGTGGCGCGCCAGGTCGGTTCATCGCTGTCGCTGGGGCAGGCATTCGACGCGCTGATCGCCGACGCCGCCGTGGCCGGTGCCGCGCGCTGCCTCATGTCCGAGGACTGACCCAGGCGAGGTCCGCTCCGGCAGTCGCAACGCGACCGGGGCGCCGAGTCGAGGGCAAGGGCGCGCCGCGGATGCGACGCGCCAATCTCCAACTGGACACCAGTCGCCCGCATGGTGGACTCGCGGGTGTCCACCAGGAGTCCAGCCTATGCGTGCCACGCCACCTGAAGTCACCGACATCATCGAGAACTGCAAGCGCACCACCGCCGAGTACCGGCAAGCGCTTGCTCTGGCCACACAAGCCCAGGCGCTGAGTCCGCTGCTCTCCGTTTGGCTGCGCGTCGAGGATGACCTGTCCAGTGCCCTGCTGGACGCCGAGCGCAACGCTGCCAGCGCCATCGCCGAGCACGCGCGCCGCGTGCTCGGGCCGCCGGGGCTGCCACTGCCGGTGGACACGTTCGCTGACCTGTTGCCGGATCACATTGGTCGGCATGAGCGCCGGGCGCTTGCGCTGCGTGATCTGAATCGACCGCCCGAGGCGCCAACCACGCTCGACCTGGAAGCCCTGTGGCCTGCGATGCTCGCGCGCTTCCCGTCGCAAGAAGCCGCGCACGAGACCGCGCGTGCGGATCTGGCACGCCGCTTCCGCGACATTTTCTTCGGGCGGCGCTATCCCGCCCCCGAGCCGTATCGTGATGGGATCAAGCTCAAGCTCTACGCCGCCCACGAGGCGTACAGCTTCCGCGAGCCGAAGTATTGCTTCGACAGTGCGACACGGCTGCTCGAAGGCCTCGACGTGATCCGCGCCATCGCCGGCGAGGCGGGCATCACGGTCCCCGTGGGACAGCTCCACGCATGGCAGCGCGAGCGCCCCTACTTCCCACACCAGCGGCTCGATGTGGGCCCCGTGCAGGTGCTCTGTCGCAAGGACTACTTCGAGCTGCAGATGGGCCGCGATCTGGCGCGGGCTCTCAACCTCTTTCTGGCGGCGCACGCTGGCCCGAGCGCAGCGACCGCGTGAGCGGGCAGCGACCCGGTGTATGGGTTTGCTCGGCTCTTCCGCAGCAACCCTCGAAGCTCGTATTCTGCGCCGCCCCAGGAAGGCTCTGGGGGGCTTCCTGCTGTGCTCGAGGTTGCATCAGCCAGAAGTGTGAAGCTGGCATGGTGAGTGTCGCCGAGCAGCGAGAAGGAGACAGGTGTGGATGTGACTCAGACGATGTTGGAAGCGAATGCATGGCAAGCCGTGCTGCGCATCCTACTCTCGGCTCTGATTGGCCTTGGTGCCTACTTCTTGGTGCGCCCTCGCGAGGTCAAGTCCTCGCTCGATTCAGGCCGGCGTTGGGCGACCTTCGCCTTGTACGGATGCGCCGGCTTGGCCACCACCTGGAGGTGGGAGGCCACCCTCTTCTTCGTCCTGCTGTTGCCTTCTCTCGCCGCCATCGGCGGCGTCCTCTGGGG
>LNFM01017421.1_pt1 | contig 10484 bp, 8 predicted proteins | sample 596031 | NCBI WGS metagenome assembly LNFM01 (sample SAMN04254537, study PRJNA301005) | activated carbon metagenome | isolation source: dual media filters at the Ann Arbor, Michigan drinking water treatment plant | place: USA: Ann Arbor | reverse complement strand
CCACCGACACGAAGTCGCCGACCTGAACTTCCAGTTCACCCTGGTCGTTCTTGAATTCTTCGATGGCCACGTAGCTTTCGCTCTTCAGGCCGGCATTGACGACCACGTGGTTGAAGTCGATGCGCACCACTTCAGCGGAGATGACCTCGCCGACGCGCATGTCGTTGCTCTTGAGCGATTCCTCGAACAGAGCGGCAAAAGAACCATTGCCACCCGAGGAGGTGACGGTAGTAGTAGTGAAGGACATGAGTTCCTGACTTGACCCGGAGGAGTTGAAGGCAGAGCCGGGCTTGCTTGCGGCGGAATGCCGCGGTTGGGGTTGCAAACCTGCCCACCCTGTCGCGCCGTTTGATGGGCAACGGACCTGACGGCCACTGAAGGGGTGGGAAGGGCCTGGGAAAACAACTGCTGAACCTGCTGACCGCAGCCGGCTGGCGGCTCGATCAGACGCCGTTCAGCGGCCCACGTTGTTGCCAGGCTTCCAGAACCTGTTGCACCGAGTCTTCGATGCCCAAGTCCGAGTTGTCCAGCAGCTTCGCGTCTTGCGCCGGCTTCAAAGGCGAGACAGCGCGGTTCTGGTCGCGTGTGTCCCGCGCTTCAAGGTCAGCACGAAGGTCGGCGATGTTAGCCGGAATTCCCTTTGAAATCAACTGCTTATGCCGCCGTTCCGCGCGGTGCTCGGCGCTGGCGGTGAGGAAGATCTTGAGCGCGGCGTCAGGGAACACGACGGTGCCCATGTCGCGACCGTCGGCCACCAGGCCTGGCGCACGCCGGAAGGCCAGCTGCAGGCCCTGCAGCGCCTGGCGAACGGCCGGCAGGGCCGACACGCGCGAGGCCAGCAGGCCGGTGCTTTCCAGGCGCAGCTCGTCGGTGATCTCGCGCTCGCCCATCCAGGTGCGGCCGGCTTCGGCACCCCGGCCGAAGCGCAGCGCCAGGCGCGTGGCCAATGGTGCGACGGCGGCTTCGTCATCGGGGTTCACGCCGGCCAGCTGGGCGGCCAGGCCTGTGGCGCGGTAGAGCGCGCCGCTGTCCAGCAGTTCGTAGCCCAGCGCCGTGGCCACCGCCGCCGCCAGGGTTCCCTTGCCCGAAGCCGTGGGGCCGTCGATGGTGATCACCGGCACCTGGGCCGGGTCGGCCGTCACCACGCCGAACAGGGTTTCGAAGTAATCAGGGAAGGTCTTGGCCACGCAGCCGGGGTCGAGGATGCGCACCGCAGCGTTGCCGCCAGCCAGCGCGTTGAAGGCGGCCAGCGACAGGCACATGGCCATGCGATGGTCGTCGTAGGTGTGCAGCGCCGCAGGGTGCCACGGCCGCGGTGCCTGAATGGGCTGGACGACGATGAAGTCGGCGCCTTCTTCCACCGTGGCGCCCAGTTTGCGAAGCTCGGTGGCCATGGCTGCGATGCGGTCGGTTTCCTTGACCCGCCAGCTGGCGATGCCCGTCAGCCGCGTGGAGCTGTCGGCGTACAGCGCCATCACGGCCAGGGTCATGGCCGCATCGGGAATGTGTTTGCAGTCCAGCGTGATGCCGGCGAGCGGCCAGCGCCCGCGGTGCACTTCCAGCCAGCCAGGGCCGCTCTTGACCTGGGCCCCCATGGCGACGGCGGCGTCGATGAAGCGGATGTCACCCTGGATCGAGTCGCTGCCCACGCCTTCGATGCGCAGCGGCGCGCCGCCGTGGCTGGCAATGGCGCCCATCGCAACAAAGTAGGACGCCGACGAAGCGTCACCCTCGACCCGGATGCTGCCCGGGCTGCGATAGGCACTGCCTTGCGGGATGGTGAAGCGCTGCCAGCCCTGGCGCTGCACGGTGATGCCAAAGCGCGCGAGCAGGTTCAGCGTGATGTCGATGTAGGGCTGGGAGATCAGTTCACCGACCACGTCGATGACCACGTCGCCGGCCTCGGTGGCCAGCGGCAAGGCCATCAGCAGTGCGGTCAGGAACTGGCTGGAGACATCACCGCGCACACGGATCGGCTGCGCCGTGTTCAGCTGGTCGCCGGCCGTGCCGACCAAACGCAGCGGCGGATAACCCGGCTGGCCCAGGTCTTCGATGGTGCAGCCCAGCGGGCGCAGCGCAGCCACCAGGTCGCCGATGGGTCTTTCGTGCATGCGTGGCACGCCGCGCAGCGTGAAGCGGCCACCCTGCAGCGTGGCCAGCACGGCCAGTGCCGCGGCCAGCGGGCGCATGGCGGTGCCGGCGTTGCCCAGAAAAAGGTCGGCCTCGTGGTGCTGCAGTCGACCGCCCAGGCCGGTGACGTGCAGCACGTGGCCGTCGCGACGCAACGTGCAGCCCAGGGCGGCCAGTGCGTCCAGCATCACGCGGGTGTCGTCGCTGTCCAGCAGGTCGTGCACGGCCGTGGTGCCTTGCGCCAGGCCGGCCAGCAGCAGCACGCGGTTGGAGATGCTCTTGGAGCCCGGCAGTTGCACATTGCCGGAAGCCCCGTTCAGCGGCGGCAGGTCGAGGTGGGGGATGTCGTACATGGATGGCCGGGGTGCGCCGGGCGCGGGGTTCAAAAGGGGGCGGTCAGAACTTCGTGTTGCCGGACCCCGAAGAGCCAGGGCCGCCGCCGCCCTGGCCGTTGCGGTTGCCGCCCATCTGCCAGTTGGCGCGGCCCTCGGCGGGGCTGCGGATCAGGCCTTCCAGCGCGTCGACATTGCCTTCGCGCATCACGTGTTCCAGCGCGTCCAGCGCGCGCCGGAAGCGTTGCGACTGCTTGAGCACCTCTTCGCGGTTGGCCAGCAACACGTCGCGCCACATCTCGGGGCTGCTGGCGGCAATGCGCGTGAAGTCGCGGAACCCCGGGCCGGCCAGCGACAGGAAGTCCTTGCCGGCGGGCTGATTGACAACCGAACTGAAGTAGGCAAAGGCCAGCAGGTGCGGCAGGTGGCTGACGGCGGCAAAGGCGGCGTCGTGGTTCTCGGGTGTCATCTTCAACACCTGCGCACCGATGGCCGACCAGACGTCGGTGGCTTTCTGCACCAGCTCAGGCGCTGTCTGCGGCAGCGGCGTGATGATGACCTGGCGGCCGCTGTACAGGGCCGCGTCGGCATGCTGGATGCCCGACACTTCCTTGCCGGTGATGGGATGCGAAGGCACGAAAGACGTGATGCGTTCGCGCAGCACACGCCGCGCCGCGTCGACCACGTCGCGCTTGGTGCTGCCCACGTCCATGAACAGCACACCCGGTTCGACCAGGTGGCGGATGGCCTTGAAAGTGGTTTCGGTGGCCGCCACCGGCACGGCAATGAGCACGATGTCCGAGCCCGACACCGCCAGCAGCGCCGATTCCGCCGCCACGTCGATGACACCCATCTTCTTGGCGCGTTCGGTGGTCGACGGTGACTTGCTGTAGCCCACCACCCGCTTGACCAGCCCGGCTCGTTTCAGCGCCAGCGCAAAGCTGCCGCCCATCAAGCCACATCCGATGACGCCGAGCTGGGTGAACATCAGTGACTGCCCGGCCGCCCGAAGGTCACTGAGCGCCCCCTGGGGGGTGAGCCCGCGCCGAGCGAGCGCCTGCGCGCTCGCAAGTGGCTGGCGAACGCCATGCAGCTTGCACGCTGCATGGCAGCGAACGAAGTGAGCTTGGGGTCGAACATTTCAGTGCACATCCACTGGATAGGTGCCCAGGATCTTGAAGAAGGCGCAGACGCTGCGCAGTTCTTTCAGCGCGGTGCCGACATGCGCTTCGTCGGGGTGGCCTTCGATGTCGATGTAGAAGTAGTACTCCCACTGGCCTGACCGAGCCGGGCGCGACTCGAAGCGGCTCATCGACACACCGTGGGTCTTCAGCGGCACCAGCATGTCGTGCACCGCGCCCGGCCGGTTGTCGACCGACACCACCAGGCTCGTGCAGTCGTGCCCCGACGCCTTGGGCGCCGGATGGCGCTGCGGGTGCGTGACGATGGCAAACCGGGTGCGGTTGTGGGCGTCGTCCTGGATCGCCGGCGCAACGATGTGCAGGCCGAACTCACCCGATGCGCGGGTGCCGGCGATGGCCGCCACCGTGCCATCCATCGCCGCCAGGCGTGCGCCTTCGGCGTTGCTGGAGACCGGGCGCCGTTCGGCATGCGGCAGGTGGGTCGACAGCCAGGCATTGCATTGCGCCAGCGCCTGCGGGTGCGCCAGCACGGCGGTGATGCCGTCCAGGCTGTTGGCCTGCCGCAGCAGGTTGTGGCGCACGAAGAGGCTGGTCTCGCCGATGATGAACAGCGGCGTGTGCAGGAACAGGTCCAGCGAACGTGTGACCACGCCTTCGCTGGAGTTTTCGACCGGCACCACGCCGAAGTCGGCAGCGCCAGTGGACGTGGTGTGGAAGACCTCGTCGAAGTTGGCGCAGGGCACCCGCACGATGGAAGACCCGAAGTAACCCAGCGCGGCTTCTTCGCTGAAGGTGCCTGCCGGCCCCAGATAGGCCACCCGGGTGGGTGATTCCAGCGCCCGGCTCGCCGACATGATCTCGCGCCAGATCGGCGCCACGCAGGCATTGGGCAGCGGGCCGGGGTTGACGGCCTTCAGACCGTCGATGACCTGCGCTTCGCGCTCGGGCCTGAACACCGGCGAGCCCTCGTGTTTCTTCAGTTCGCCCACGTCCAGCGCCAGTTGGGCGCGCCGGTTCAGCAGCGCAAGCAGTTCTCGGTCGACAGCGTCGATGCGGTCGCGCAAGGCCAGCAACTGCGGGTTGACGGCTGCCGGTGCGGTCATGCGAAGCGCCTGCCCCGGGTCACTTCTTCGGGCCCGAGGCCGCGCCACCTGCGTTTGCCGGCACGCCCAGGCGCTTGGCCACACTTTGCTGCATCGCACGCGCCTTGGGTTCGATGTCGGCTTTGGTCTCGGCCACCAGCTTTTCGGCGATGCTGCGCTGCATGTCCGGCGCCATGCCCTGGAACTTGCGGTTCACGGGGGATTCCAGGATTGCGATGACCTGACGCAACTCGTCTTCGGTGAAACGCTCTTCGAGCAGCGCGCCGATGGTCGAGGGTGCCAGCTTCACCGCGCGATCGCGCACGATGGGCACCGCTTCTTCGGAGTATTTGCGCAGGTCGGCTTCGATGTCGCGGGCCACGGCCTCGCGGCGTTCGGCCGGCAGGCGCTGCAGTGCCGGGCCGGCGGCCTGCATCAACTGCATCGCGGGCTGCTCGGCCATGTTGCGTGCCATGGCTTCGATGCCAGGTTGCTGCAGTTGCAGCACGCGGGCCACGAGTTCCTTCTTCCCGTTGGCCGCTTGAGCAAACACCGGGTTGCCGGCCAGGGTGGCAGCCGCCACGGCGGCGGCGCACAACACAATCTTCAACATCAGTTTCCTTCCAGGCCGGGCTCGGAGCCGGCGTTGTCTTCGGTGTCGGTCGGGGCGTCGTTTTCGACGATGCGTTGCAGGCCCGAAAGCTTGGCCCCATTGTCCAGTGCGATCAGCGTCACACCTTGTGTGGCACGGCCCAGTTCGCGGATCTCGCTGACGCGGGTGCGCACCAGCACACCCTTGTCGGTGATGAGCATGATCTCGTCCGCCGGCCGCACCAAGGTGGCGGCCACGACGCGACCGTTGCGTTCGGTCTGCTGGATGGCGATCATGCCCTTGGTGCCGCGGCCGTGCCGCGTGTACTCGACGATGCTGGTGCGCTTGCCGTAGCCGTTTTCGGTGGCCGTCAGCACACTTTGGGTTTCGTCTTCGGCCACCAGCATGGCGATCACGTTCTGGCCTTCGTCAAGCGTCATGCCCTTCACACCGCGCGCCTGGCGGCCGTGGGCGGTGACGTCGCCTTCGTCGAAGCGCACCGCCTTGCCGCCGTCGCTGAACAGCATCACGTCGTGCTGGCCGTCGGTGAGTGCAGCGCCGATCAGCACGTCGCCTTCGTCCAGCGTGACGGCGATGATGCCAGCCTTGCGCGGGTTGCTGAAATCGTCCAGCGGCGTCTTCTTGACCACGCCCAGCGCGGTGCACATGAAGACGTAGTGGTCGGCCGGGAAGCTGCGGAATTCACCCGTCAGCGGCAGCACGACGGTGATTTTCTCGCCGGCCTGCAAGGGGAACATGTTGACGATGGGACGGCCGCGGCTGGCGCGGCTGCCTTGCGGCACTTCCCAGACCTTGATCCAGTACACACGACCACGGTCGCTGAAGCACAGGATCCAGTCGTGGGTGTTGGCGATGAAGAGCTGGTCGATCCAGTCGTCTTCCTTGGTCTGCGTGGCCTGCTTGCCGCGGCCGCCGCGTTTCTGCGCGCGGTATTCGGTGAGCGGCTGGCTCTTGATGTAGCCGGTGTGGCTGAGCGTGACCACCATGTCGGTGGGCGTGATCAGGTCTTCGGTGCCCAGTTCGAGCGCATTGCGTTCGATGACGCTGCGGCGTGCGCCCAGCTTGGTCTGGCCGAATTCCTGGCGCAGGTCGGCCAGTTCGCCGCTGATGATGGCCGTCACACGTTCTGGCTTGGCCAGGATGTCCAGCAGGTCGGCGATCTGGGCCATCACCTCGCGGTACTCGCCGATGATCTTGTCCTGCTCCAGCCCCGTCAGGCGCTGCAGGCGCATCTGCAGGATTTCCTGCGCCTGGTCGTCGCTCAGGCGGTACAGGCCGTCGGGCTGCAGACCCATGTTGGCCGGCAGGCCTTCGGGCCGGTAGGCCGCACGGCCGCCGGCGGTGCCTTCTTCGGCACGGGCCAGCATCTCGCGCACCATGCTGCTGTCCCAGCTCTTGGCCATCAGCGCGGCCTTGGCCACGGGTGGTGTCGGGCTGGTCTTGATGGTCTCGATGAACTCGTCGATGTTGGCCAGCGCCACCGCCAGGCCTTCCAGCACGTGGCCGCGTTCACGCGCCTTGCGCAGTTCGTACACCGTGCGCCGGGTGACCACCTCGCGGCGGTGCTCCAGGAAGATGTCGATCAGCTGCTTCAGGTTGCACAGCTTCGGTTGCCCGTCGATCAGGGCCACCATGTTCATGCCGAAGGTGTCCTGCAACTGCGTCTGCTTGTACAGGTTGTTCAGCACCACCTCGGGCACTTCACCGCGCTTGAGCTCGATGACCACGCGCATGCCGGACTTGTCGCTTTCGTCCTGGATGTGGCTGATGCCTTCGATCTTCTTTTCGTGCACCAGCTCGGCAATGCGCTCGAGCAGCGTCTTCTTGTTCACCTGGTAGGGAATTTCGTCGACGATGATCGACTGGCGGGCGCCCTTGTCGATGTCCTCGAAGTGGCACTTGGCGCGCATCACCACCTTGCCGCGGCCGGTGCGGTAGCCCTCGCGCACGCCGTTCAGGCCGTAGATGATGCCGGCGGTGGGGAAGTCGGGCGCCGGCACGATCTCCATCAGCTCGTCGATGCTGGCATCGGGGTTCTTCAGCAGGTGCAGGCAGGCGTCCACCACCTCGTTCAGGTTGTGCGGCGGGATGTTCGTGGCCATGCCCACCGCAATGCCGGCGCTGCCGTTGACCAGCAGGTTGGGCAGCCGCGTCGGCAGCACCGTGGGCTCTCTTTCGCTGCCGTCGTAGTTGGGCGCGAAGTCCACCGTGTCCTTGTCGATGTCCGCGAGCATCTCGTGCGCGATCTTCGACAGGCGGATTTCCGTGTAGCGCATGGCCGCAGCGTTGTCGCCGTCGACGCTGCCGAAGTTGCCCTGGCCGTCGACCAGCATGTGGCGCAGGCTGAAGTCCTGCGCCATGCGCACGATGGTGTCGTAGACCGCGGTGTCGCCGTGGGGGTGGTACTTGCCGATGACGTCGCCCACAATGCGGGCGCTTTTCTTGTAGGGCCGGTTCCAGTGGTTGGACAGCTCGTGCATCGCAAAAAGCACCCGGCGGTGCACGGGCTTCAGGCCGTCTCGGGCGTCAGGCAGTGCGCGGCCCACGATCACGCTCATCGCGTAGTCGAGGTAGGACCGGCGCATCTCCTCTTCAAGACTGGTGGGAAGTGTTTCCTTGGCGAAGGAGCTCATGCGGTGGGGATGTAGGAGGGGGCCGCATGGCGATGCGTACAGCGGCGAATCGAGCGGGATTCTACGGGGGTCCCGCCTGTCGCGGATGCGCAACATGCCCCAGGGGTCGCACCACTGCAGGGCCCAAAATGCAGAGCATCCGACGCCCTATGGCACAATGACCCGTCGGTGGTAAGTGCCCGCGGCTGCGGGGTTCCCGCTTGTCGTTTTGGACGTTACGCAGGCTAGTCTGCGGCTTTCCTCGAGAGGAGAATCATGAAGAAATTGAACAAGGTGGCGGTGCTCTTTGCAACCGTCGCACTTGCTGCCCCGCTCTCGGCATTCGCGCAGGCGAAGTCGATTGACAACTGGCGTGCAGCCGACGGTACCGTTTGGAAGAACGGCACCAACGAACTGTGCTGGCGCGATGCCGGTTGGACCCCGGCCACCGCTGCTGAAAACTGCGACGGCGCCATCAAGCCGCCGCCGCCCGCCCCGCCGCCGGCTCCGCGTGTGGCCCCGCCGCCCCCGCCTCCGCCGGCTGCTGCACCGCCGGCACCTGTGGCCCGTCCGGCCACGCCGCCCGCCCCGCCCCCGCCGCCGGCTCCGGTCAGCGAGAAGGTCACCTTCGCGGCTGATGCGTTCTTTGACACCGGCAAGTCGGTGCTCAAGCCCGACGCACAGGCCAAGCTGGCTGACCTGGTGGAGAAGACCAAGGGTGTGAACCTGGAAGTCATCATCGCCGTGGGCCACACCGACACGGTGGGCAGCGCTGCGTACAACCAGCGTCTGTCGATCGCTCGTGCCGAGTCGGTGAAGAAGTTCCTCACCAGCAAGGGCATCGAGACCAACCGCGTCTACACCGAAGGCAAGGGCTTTGCCCAGCCGGTGGCGGACAACAAGACCGCCGAAGGCCGCGCCAAGAACCGCCGCGTGGAAGTCGAAGTGGTCGGTACCCGCACCCGCCGTTGATGGTGATGGCCTGACGCAAGTCAGGCAGTCATCACAAGAACCCCGCCTCGGCGGGGTTTTTTCATGCCTGCACGTTACGATGCCGTCATGTCAAACGTCGATGCTCAAGAGCTGGCCAAATTCAGCGACCTGGCCCACCGCTGGTGGGACCCCGACAGCGAGTTCCGGCCACTGCACCAGATCAACCCTTTGCGACTGGAGTGGATCGACCAGTTGGCCACGCTGGCCGGCAAACGTGCTCTGGACGTGGGCTGCGGCGGCGGTATCCTGGCCGAGGCCATGGCACGCCGCGCCAGCCACGTGACCGGCATCGACTTGGCGGCCAAGCCCTTGGGTGTGGCCCGCCTGCATGCACTGGAAGCGGGTGTCGACAACGTCGATTACCGCGAGATCGCGACCGAAGCGCTGGCCGCCGAAAGCCCGGGCGCATTCGATGTCGTGACCTGCATGGAAATGCTCGAACACGTGCCCGACCCCGCCGCGGTGGTGCAAGCCTGCAGCCGACTGGTCCGCCCGGGGGGCTGGGTGTTTTTCAGCACGCTGAACCGCAACCCCAAGTCTTTCCTGTTTGCCATCATCGGCGCCGAGTACGTGCTGCGCCTGTTGCCGCGCGGCACACACGAGTACGCCCGTTTCATCCGCCCCAGCGAACTGGCGCGCTGGTCGCGTGAGTCCGGCCTGGCGCTGCAGGGCAGCCGTGGCATGGAGTACAACCCGCTCACGCGCCGCTATTGGCTGTCAGGCGACACCAGCGTCAACTACCTGCTGGCGTGTCGCAAACCGGCTTGAGCCCGCACCTGGCACCGCAGGCCCTGCTGTTCGACCTGGACGGCACGCTGGTCGACAGCGCGCCCGACCTGGCGGGCACCGCCAACGACATGCGCCTGCAGCGCGGGCTGTCACCTTTGCCCTATGACGAGTTGCGGCCGCATGCCGGGTCTGGCGCTCGGGGCATGTTGGGCGCGGCATTCGGTGTGGTGCCAGGGCATGCCAGCTTCCTGCCGTTGCGCGACGAGTTCCACGACCTGTACGAGGCCCGCATGCTGCGGCTGACCCGACTGTTCGATCCGGTCCACGCTTTGCTGGCTTCGCTGGTGCAACGTGCGGTGCCCTGGGGCATCGTCACCAACAAGTCGCTGCGTTTTGCGCAGCCTCTGGCCCTTGCGATGCCCGCACTGCAAGGCGCTGCGGTGCTGGTTGGCGGCGACAGCACGCCGCACACCAAACCGCACCCGGCGCCCCTGCTCGAAGCGGCGCGCCAAATGGGCCAGGACCCAGCGCGCTGCGTCTACGTGGGCGACGACCCGCGCGACATGCAGGCCGCCCGTGCCGCCGGCATGGCGGCCTGGGCCGCGGCCTGGGGTTACCTGGGCCCGCACGAGCCGGTTCACGCCTGGGGCGCCGACCGGGTGCTCTTGCATCCCGACGAGCTCTTGCAATTCCTGGATCTGGCCTAAACTCCTGATCACGGGTCCGACCTGGCTTCGACGTGGGTGCGGAGTCGGCGCGGGGCATGCCGAGCACCAGTCAGCTCGTAAATCCATCTGGAAACAAAGTAACTGCGAACGATCAAACGTACGCCCTCGCCGCTTAAAACCGGT